>Ga0310690_10010880_pt1 | contig 11270 bp, 9 predicted proteins | sample AusTroGonzalo_MG_2_FD_207661 | JGI IMG/M metagenome (GOLD analysis project Ga0310690, IMG submission 207661) | Bovine rumen microbial communities from tropical cattle in Woodstock, Queensland, Australia - Gonzalo_04 (v2) (version 2) | ecosystem: Host-associated > Mammals > Digestive system >...
AGCTTGCGCTTCTTGAACGTTCGCGCTCCTTTTCCTCGGCTTCGCGCTGCAGGCGTTTCTCCTCCTGCTTCTGTTGCTCAATAAGAAGCTCGTAGGCACTCTCGCGGTCGAAGCTCTTGTCGTAGATGCCATAAAGGCGCGAGTTGCGGATGAGAGCCGTACGCTGTCCCTCGGTGATAGCCCCAATCTGGCTCAGCGGGAAGAGAATTTTGGCGCGCTCGACGATGCAAGGAGCTCCTTTTTCATCGAGGAAGGAAACCAATGCCTCACCCGTGCCGAGTTCCAGAATGGCGGCTTCGGTGTTGAAGCTGGGATTGGTGCGGAAGGTCTGGGCCGCCGCTTTGACGGTCTTCTGGTCTTTGGGCGTATACGCTCTCAGTCCGTGCAGGACGCGGTTGCCCAACTGTCCGGCAATGTTTTCAGGGATATCGCTTGGGCTTTGCGTGACAAAATAGACACCCACGCCCTTGGAGCGCACCAGACGGATAACCTGTTCTATCTTGTCAATCAAGGCTTTGGAAGTATCCTTGAACAACATGTGAGCCTCGTCGAAGAAGAAGATCAGTTTGGGCAGCTCGAGGTCGCCGACCTCGGGCAATTGGTTATAGAGCTCGCTGAGCAGCCACAACAGGAAGGTGGAATAGAGTTTGGGGTTAAGCATCAGCTTGTCAGCCGCCAGCACGTTCATCACGCCGCGACCGCCTTCGGTTTGAAGGAAATCCAAGACATTGAACGAAGGTTCGCCGAAGAAAATCTCTCCGCCCTCGGCCTCCAACGCCAACAAGGCACGTTGGATGGCGCCCACGCTCACCGACGACACCGTACCGTAGGTGGTGGTGAACTCCTTAGCGTTTTTCGCCACATAATCGAGCATCATCCTCAGGTCTTTCATATCGATAAGCAGCAATCCCTGGTCATCGGCAATCTTGAAGACGATGTTGAGGATGCCCGTCTGGGTCTCGTTGAGGTCGAGCAGTCGGGCCAGCAGCTGGGGGCCCATCTCGGAGATGGTGGCTCTCAGGGGATGACCCTGCTCGCCATACACGTCGAAGAAGCGCGTGGGGCAGCCGTGGAACTGCGGATTCTCGATACCAAATTCAGGACAGCGTTTCTGGATAAAGCCGCTCATTTGTCCCGGCTGACTGATGCCCGAGAGGTCGCCTTTCATATCAGCCATGAAGCAAGGAACGCCGGCCTCGCAGAACGTTTCGGCAAGTACCTGCAGGGTAACGGTCTTACCTGTACCCGTGGCGCCGGCAATCATTCCGTGACGGTTGGCCATCTTGCCCATCATATAGATGGGACCGTTGTCGCAATGTGCGATGTAAAGTTTCCGATCATCTGTATACATAATGCTTATATTTTATTGATTCTGAAACGGATGTATTTGATAGTGAGACCTTGGTCGAGCCACATCTGCTCATAGAAGGTGCGGATGGTCTTCACCTCGAGGTTGTCGTCATTGGCATAGAGGTCATCGGTGGCATACAACAGGGGCAATCCCTGTTTCTCGACCACCTCATGGAGGGTGAACTCATACATGATGGGGCTGTCAGTCTTGAGGTTGAGGATGCCGTCGGGGCGGACAATCTTGCGATAGCGATCGAGGAACTCGGGCGAGGTGAGGCGATGGCGTGCGTTGCGTTCGCCCTCACCAGGATGTGGATCAGGGAAAGTAACCCATATCTCGGCCACTTCGTCTTTGGCGAAGAAATGTTCAATCTGGTCGATGCGGGCTCGCAGAAACGCCACATTCTTCAGGCCCTCCTCGTTCGACTGCTTCAGCCCGCGCCAAATGCGGGCGCCCTTGATGTCAACACCTATATAATTAAAGTCGCGATGCGCACGGGCCAGCCCGACGGTGTACTCCCCTTTGCCACAACCCAGTTCCAACACGATGGGATTGTCGTTGTGGAAAAAGTCGGCGTGCCACTTCCCTTGCAAGGGGAAGCCCTCGCTCATAATGCGCTCATAGCTGTATTCGAACAAGTTAGGAAAGGTCTTGTTCTCGGCAAATCGCTCCAGTTTGTTCTTCTTTGACATGTTTTAGTTTTCGAGAGTGCAAAGATAAGGAATTATTCTAATAATAGTCAATACGTTTGGAATCATTGAACACAGGCTCATAGATATTCTCGTCAGGACGTATGCCGACAAGAGTGCAGACAGCGCTGTGGGCGCGAATCGTGAGCTCCTTCACGCGTTCCCTTGGTTTGAGGGTCTCATCCGGATAGATGGGCTCGCCGATATGAAGCGTGAACAAGGCTATCTGGTGAAATACATGCTTTCTGATCCAGCCAGGCTCGCGGTAAGAAAACCCCATTGGGATAATGGGCTTTTCATTTCGGACAGAGATGAGTGCCGCGCCACGCTTGAACGGACGAATCGGAGCATAGTATTCCCACATGCTGCCTTCGGCGTAGATGTGAAGCCAACCGTGCTCTGAGAGGAGCTTGCCAAGAGCCAACAGGCAAGCTTCCTGACCATTGACATTATTCTCCGGAACAGGAATCCCGCCTACCAGACGTATGCTCATACCATCCTCGCCATTGATGTTCTTGTCCCAGACAAGAACGTTCGGCTTGTAGGGGCGGAGTGCCCTCATAACCGCGAAATAATCCCATAGGTGAACGTGATTACAGACAGAGACAACACCGTTATCCAGAACGTCTTTGTACTTCCTCAAGTTCTCGCGTCCTTCAATCTTCAGTCCCAGGCGGATCTTCGTCATCGGAAAAATAATCACGTTCAGCAAGATGCGGATCAAGCCCTGCTTGAATCTGAACGAGCTGGACTTGTCAATATAAGGATAGGTTTCATCGAAGACAATACCCCGATTCTTGTGAATCTTAAGGTAGTGCTGGTCGGTCTCTTCGGGATACGGGTAACGGGTTGTTCTGGGATCGAACATAAGAGAAAGGAGTTATTTAAGTATCCACGCTTTATATTCAGTATTCGCCCTGATCTCGCGCAAGGCCGCAGCCGCCTCTTCGTCGGTTGTGTAACGGCCGAAGGAGACGTACCACATATTGCTGCGGTTCTCGTAGAAAGCATCAGTGTAGCCTTTTTCCTTCAAGGTGTTGGTCAGCTTCATGGCGTTCTCCTCCACCCCGAAGCAGCCGGCGATAATTCTGATCTTTGCCTCAGGATTGACCTCAACAGGCTGAGCCTTTGGCTGTTCCTTGGGTTCCACTTTCGGTTGTTCCTTGGGCTCCTTCTTCGGTTGTACAGTATCCTGTGCCACAGGCTCTTTCCATTCCCAAACCTTTTTGTAAGTGGGCAGCGTGTAAGTCTGGTGACCAACCACAATCGGCCTCGTTTCCTCTTCAAGCCACGGGAGCTTGATGACCTTGAAATAATACAAGCCATAAACGGCACCCGCCACCAGCAGGACTCCCAAAAGAATCCACAACCAGCCCAGGCCCCTCGGTTCATAGTCATTCTCCTCATCCTCCTCATGCACAGCTCTTTCGTCGACTGTCATCGGCGTGTTCTTATCCTTCTGCTGCTGCTCGATTTCGGTCTTGATTTCATCCTTCGTCTTGGAGCGCAACACCGGTTCGGGACTGAAGTCACACAAGCCGAAGGCATCGGCGTTGTAGTTGACCGACTTGTCCTGCTCAAAAACAATGTCATCTGCCCAGTCGAACGACAAGGTGCCAATCCGGTTCAGCACCACTTTCTTCTTTTGCTTGAGGGTGTTAAAGCAGTCGGAGACAAACATTGAGAGCAGTTTTCGGGCTTCCTCTTCAGGAATACCGTTTTTCTCGGACATATAGTTGATGACCAACTCGTTATCTTCACGCAAATTGGCATCGAAGATGACTTCGCTGGACGGTGTGGCAAAATAATTCGCCACAGGATTTACATGGGCCGAAACGGGCTTCTTCACGAAAGCGCCCAAGCCGGGAACCACTACGGTGTCGCGAACAAACAAAAGGTCTGATATGGCTTCAGCAATCGAAATCATCCTTCTCTAAGTATTTGGGTACGCGCAAGCTGCTCTGCTTTCAGCAAATCATCAGGTGTGTCAATGGATATATTGGAAGAGTCAATCACGGCGACGTGGATGGGCAATCCGTTTTCAAGCCAACGCAGCTGTTCGAGCGACTCAGCCTGTTCCAGCTTCGAGGGCTGCATTCCCGCAATCTGCCGAAGAACCTCCGCCTTGTAGGCATAGATGCCGATATGTTGGAAGAAATCGCCTTTCTCGACCCATTGTTCACGGGCGACATTGCGCATAAACGGGATGGGCGTCCGGCTGAAATACAAGCCCCTACCCTCTCTATCCATCACCACTTTCACCGTATTGGTACTGAACAAATCGTCCTCATTTTCAATCCGTTTGACCAAGGAGGCAATGGATATGCCCTCCTGTGTAATGGTATCAACAAGCAGGTCGATCTGCTTCGGATCGATGAAAGGCTCGTCGCCTTGTATGTTTATGACTGCATCGTAAGGTTGTTCAAGTATTTCCAATGCCTCGCAGCAGCGGTCGGTGCCACTCTGGTGGTTGGGGTCGGTAAGCACATACTGCCCGCCGAAGCTGAGCACTTCATCGGCGATGCGCATATCATCGGTGGCCACCACCACAGCATCCAGTTTAGATTTCCATGCTTGTTCGCACACACGTCTAATCATGGTTTTGCCTTTAATCATGGCTAAAGGCTTGCCTGGAAAGCGCGTCGAGGCGAAACGAGAGGGTATAATTCCTATAACTTTCATATTCAAAACAATCCGTTCAACGAAGCCTCAATGCTATCGACAATGGTGCTTAAGTCTTCGGGGTTCTCAAGTTCAAGGTTGTCGGTGTCGATGATGAGCAGTTTGCCGTCGTGGTAATTACTAATCCATTTCTCATACCGCTCGTTGAGGTTGGTCAGGTAGCTGATACTGATGGATTGCTCAAACTCGCGGTTACGTTTGGCGATATGCCGTATTAAAGTGGGAACCGAGGCGCGGAGGTAGATTAACAAATCGGGAGGCTGGAGGAACTTGGTCATCAGTTCAAAGAGAGACTGGTAATTCTCAAAATCACGGGTTTCCATCAGGCCCATGGAATAGAGGTTATCCGCAAAAATGTGGGCATCTTCGTAGATGGTACGGTCCTGGATAACATTCTCGCCGCTTTTGCGTATATCCATCACCTGACGGAAGCGACTGTTGAGGAAGAATATCTGGATATTGAAAGACCAGCGTTGCATGTCCTCATAGAAACTGTCGAGATAGGGATTGTGTTCCACCTCTTCATAATGAGGCGTCCAGTTGAAATGCTTGGCCAAGAGTCCTGTAAGAGTGGTCTTGCCCGAGCCTATGTTGCCAGCTACTGCGATATGCATAATACTGTTGTTTTAGGGTGATAAGAAGTGGCTAAAATAAAGAAAAGTCGGCAAAACAGGTCCGTTTTTTTGAAGAAAAATAACAATCTTCTGATTCTCAGATTATTTTGGAGCCTTTATCAGCAGATAGATTCCCAAGAGGCAGAAGATGAAATTGGGAATCCAGGCGGCAAGGAAGGGCGACAAGCTGCCCGAAATGGCAAAAGACTTGGAAACCTGCATGAACAGGATGTAGGCGAAGGCAATGGTGATGCCGATACCGAGATGCATACCGATGCCTCCCCTCACCTTGCGGCTCGATAAGGCTGCTCCAATTAGGGTCAGGATAAGCACGGCAGCGGGAGCCGACATACGGGTGTGCATCTCCACCTGATAGGCTTTCACACCCTCGGAGCCTTTCTCTTTCATGCTCTGGATTTGTTCACCCAATTCAAAAAAGTCCATCTCCTCAAAGTCTTCCTTGGTCTTGAAAAGATCTGTTGGATAGAGGTTAATGATGGTGTCGAGGTTACGACCTCTCACCAGGGTTTCCTCCGCCCCGTCGATGTTGCGGATGGCGTATGGGTCAATCTTCCAACTGTTGATGGCTACCGTATCATGATAAAGCATATCGGCCATAACCTTATATTTCAGCTCATTGCCATCGTATCGCTCCCATGAGAACTTATAGCCGTTGAGTTTGTTGATATTGAAACTCTCCACATACACAAACTCATCCTTCCCAATCTGCACGTGGACATTGCGTCCCGCACTTTGACTCAACCTCTCCATATATTCATCCTTGAACTTACGGCGAATCTCGTTAGTCTTAGGAATCAAGAAATTGCCAAAATAGAGCGACATGATGGCAATGGTCGTTGCCGCCAGCATGTAGGGATAGAGAAAACGCCAAAAGCTGATGCCGCTGCTCAAGATTGCCACTATCTCGGTACGTGCAGCCATTTTGGAGGTGAAAAACACCACAGCAATGAAGGCGAACAAGTGAATAAAGAGGTTGATGTAATAAGGTATCGACATAATGTAATAGTCGATTACCACCCGTTGCCAGGGCGCATTATGCTTCAGGAAGCTATCGATGTTTTCGGACACGTCAAAGATGATGACGACCAAAAGCAGCATCGAGATGGCAAAAAAGAAGGTGCCAAGGTACTTCTTGAAAATATATGCGTCAATCTTTTTCATTTACAAGCGTTTGGTAACCTTTTGGAGCATTATGTCGCGCCATTCGGCGAAGTCGCCCGCGATGATGTGCTTGCGGGATTCGCGCACCAACCAGAGATAGAATCCGATATTGTGGAGGCTGGCTATCATGGGTCCGAGGATCTCGCCTGCGACAAACAAATGACGGAGATAGGCTCTTGTATATTGTGCATCAACGAAAGTTTCGCCATTGGGGTCCACGGGAGAAAAGTCCGTTTTCCACTTCTCGTTCTTGATGTTGATGATACCTTCAGAGGTGAAAATCATGCCGTTGCGTCCATTTCGCGTCGGCATGACACAGTCGAACATATCCACACCGCGAGAGATGCTCTCAAGGATATTGGCCGGTGTGCCCACTCCCATCAGGTATCTGGGGCGGTCTTTGGGTAGGATAGTATTCACCAGTTCTATCATCTCATACATCTTCTCCGTCGGCTCACCCACAGCCAACCCACCTATGGCGTTGCCGTCAGCATTTTTCGATGCGATGTATTCCGCCGACTGTTCGCGCAAATCACGATAGACACAGCCCTGAACAATGGGGAACAGCGCCTGCTCATAGCCATATTTGGGCTCCGTCTCTTTGAAACGGTCCACACAACGGTCGAGCCAGCGATGGGTACGTTCCATTGAGGGTTTGGCATACTGATAATCAGCCGTTCCGGGCGTACATTCATCGAAAGCCATAATGATATCAGCCCCGATGCTACGCTGGATGTCCATCACCTTCTCGGGCGTGAACAGATGGCGCGACCCGTCGATATGGGATTGGAAGGTTACGCCTTCCTCTTTCATCTTGCGTATCCCTGTCAACGAAAACACTTGGAAACCACCACTATCCGTCAGTATGGGGCGGTCCCATCCATTGAACTTATGGAGGCCACCTGAGGCTTCGAGCACTTCCAACCCCGGACGCAGATACAAGTGATAGGTGTTGCCAAGTATAATCTGCGCCTTCACCTCATCGCGCACATCACGCAGATGGCAGGCTTTCACCGTGCCGGCTGTGCCTACCGGCATAAAAATGGGAGTCTCAATGGGACCGTGACCCGTATTCAGAATCCCCGCCCGGGCATTGCTTTTCGGGTCATTCGCAGTAATAGTGAATTTCATCCTTGTAATTTTGCGCAAAAGTACGACTTTTTTTGCAACAATTTTCCTATCTTTGCAAACATCAAAATCAAAGGCATCATGCAATTCAGTTTCAACTATAACAGCTTAAGTTTCATTATTTTAATCATCTTTGGCGTTTGCCTCATCATCCAATTGCTCTATCATTGGGGCTTTTTCTCGAAGGTGGCCTTCTATAAAAGGAACGCGAGACCCAAGCTCGACGAGGAGTTGGAACCCGTCTCCATTGTGCTGTGCGCCCGCGATGCATACGAGTATCTCATCGAACTGATTCCCGCCCTGCTCAACCAGGATTATCCTAATTTTGAGATTGTTGTGGTGAACGACTGTTCTGACGACGAGACTGAAGAGTATCTGAAAGACCTGGAACGCAAAGAGTCGCGGGTGAAGCCCGTACAACTCAAGCAGCATCTCAACTTCTTCAACGGCAAGAAGTTCCCCCTCTCAATGGGTATTAAGTCGGCGCAAAACGATCTCATCGTCCTCACCGACTGCAACTGCATGCCTGTCAACGACCAATGGCTGCGCAGCTTGGTGAACCGATACGCCAACCGCACCGAAATCGTCATCGGTTACAGTCCCTATGTGCAAAAAAAGAGCAGTCTGAACCGCATCATGCGTTTCGACGCACTCCAAAACGGGCTGCTTTACCTTTCAGCCGCCTTGAACCATCACGCCTACATGGGCATCGGCAAGAACCTGTCGTACCGCAAGGAACTGTTCTACAGAAACCAAGGGTTCATCTCGCATTATACCACCGCGGTGGGAGACGATGACTTGTTCATCAACCAAGTGGCCACCAAGAAAAACACGGAAGTCCTCATCGACGCAGAAAACACCATCCTCACCACCCCGACCAGCAGCTTCAAACTCTGGATGCGGCAAAAGAGCAGTCGCTACTCCACCGTCCCGAAATACAATGGACGCGCCCGCTTGATGCTGAGTCTGTTCTACGCCTCCCAGCTCTTCTTTTACGCTTCCTTTATCACTTTGCTCGCCCTCTGCGCCAAGCCCGCTTTTGTTCTCACCAGCGGCAGCATTACCAACAGCATGGTGCTCTATATTCCCATTTTGGTCTTCTTCTTCCTCCTTCGTTTTGGCTCACAGATGTTCATCTACCACAGAGCCTCAAAACGCTTAGGCGAAAAAGGCCTGTTGCCAGGCCTTATCGTTTACGATTTTCTCTTCGCCTTCCTCTCCCCTTGGCTCCGACTGATGGGTCGAATGAAGGTTGGCGTGGAATAATCTATCCTTTAATTTGAATCAAAAAACCTTCGCTGATGAGAGGCTGCACCAAAGCCCTCATCTCCTCGACGCTGAACTTCTGCAAACCTGCTTCAGGCGTTGGTCGGTCGATGGTATAGACCATCACCTCGCGAGGCCGCAGGAGTCGCACAATATCCATCCAACCGTTCAGGACTTCCGGGCTCGATGAGTCAAAGTCCTTGCTCCGCAGAAACATCGTCTGAAGAATGAAGTCGCCATCAAACCGTTTCAAGGCTTCAACAACACGATGGATGTCGTAACCTGGGACGGGATGATTGATCTTCTCAATCAACTCATTGGTAGGCGCATCGATTTTCATAGTCGGGTTGTCGACCTTACGCAATGCTTCAAAGACTTCAGGCTTGTGCACCATGGTAGCGTTCGACAGCACCGTAATCTTGGAATTGGGATAGTATTGGTCGCGCAGCCTTATCGTGTCGTCAATAATCAGCGGAAACTCGGGATTGATGGTTGGCTCGCCGTCGCCACTGAAAGTGATGGAGTCAATAGGCACATTGTCGGCAAGACAACATTGCAACTTGGCTTCCAAGGCTTTGCGCACCTTTTCAGCCGAGGGCAGGATGGTGTCGTTGCGCCCGTCCCTGTTCCAGCCGCATTCGCAGTAGATACAGTCGAAAGTACAGATCTTGCCTTTCTCGGGGAGTAAATTAATACCTAAGGAGCTGCCTAAGCGGCGGCTCCTTATAGGTCCGAATACGACTTCCTCTCTAATCATACCACAGGAAGTCGGTTATTTCGCATACTGGACGGCTCTCGTCTCGCGGATGACCGTAATCTTGATTTGGCCAGGATAGGTCATCTCGGTTTGGATCTGTTTCGAGAGGTCGTAGGCAATGCGGTCGGCATCTTGGTCGGTTACCTTGTCGGCTCCCACGATGACGCGCAGCTCACGGCCAGCCTGGATAGCGTAGGTCTTCACCACACCAGGATACGACATCGCCATGTCTTCCAGCTTATTGAGGCGTTGGATGTAAGCTTCCACCACCTCGCGGCGGGCTCCCGGACGGGCTCCCGAAATAGCGTCACATACCTGTACGATGGGCGAAATCATGTTATCCATCTCGATTTCCTCGTGGTGAGCACCGATGGCGTTGCAGATGTCGGGCTTCTCCTTCAGGCGCTCGGCGACTTTCATACCAAGGATGGCGTGCGGCAGTTCTTCCTCGTTCTCAGCCACCTTACCGATGTCATGCAAGAGACCGGCACGTTTGGCGGCTTTCACATTGAGTCCCAGCTCGGCAGCCATAGTGGCGCAGAGTTTGGCGGTCTCGATGGAGTGTTGCAACAGGTTCTGTCCGTAGCTGGTACGGTACTTCATGCGGCCGATCATCTTAATCAGTTCGGGGTTGAGGTTGTGGACGCCAAGGTCGATGCAGGTACGCTTACCTGTTTCCATAATCTCCTGATCCACTTGCTTCTCCACTTTGTGCACCACCTCTTCGATACGTGCGGGATGGATACGGCCATCGACGACGAGCTTCTGCAAAGAGAGACGGGCGATCTCGCGACGGATGGGGTCAAAGCCTGAAATGAGGATAGCGTCCGGGCTGTCATCGATGATGATTTCGACACCTGTGAGCGATTCAAGGGTGCGGATATTGCGGCCTTCGCGACCGATAATGCGGCCCTTAATCTCGTCGTTTTCAATATTGAACACGCTGACCGTGTTTTCGATAGCCGTTTCCGAAGCCGTGCGCTGAATGGTCTCCAGCACAATCTTCTTGGCTGTCTGGGCGGCACTCATCTTGGCCTCTTCGGTGACTTCCTTCACATAGACCATAGCATCAGCCTGTGCGTCTTCCTTGATCAATTCCACAAGTTGTTCCTTGGCTTCTTTGGCTGACAGGCCAGAGATGGTCTCCAGTTTCTTCGTCTCTTCGCTATAGATACGGTCGAGCTCAGCCTTTTTCTTATTGAAGGTCTCTATTTGGCTCTCCAGTTTTTGTTGGGCGGACTGCACCTCTTTGCTTTTGCGCTGTGCCTCTTCCATCTTCTGGTTAGCCTCTTGCTTCAGTTGGTTGGCCTTCTGTTCCACCTTTTGTGCGGCGCGGTTGCGTTCATCGCAGGCCTTTTCGTGTTCATCCTTTAACTGGAGGAACTTCTCCTTGGCTTGCAGAATACGCTCTTTTTTGATGACCTCGGCTTTCTCCTTAGCCTCTTCAAGCAGGGCGGTTTCTTCTTTAGTGACTGCTTTTTTCAGCAGGGTGGACGTGATGAAATAACCCACCGCAAGGCCCACGACCAAGGCTACTGCTGCGGCGATGATAATCCAAGTTGTGTTTGTGATAGTGAGTAATAACATTTTAAAACTCTGTT
>Ga0310690_10010881_pt1 | contig 11270 bp, 8 predicted proteins | sample AusTroGonzalo_MG_2_FD_207661 | JGI IMG/M metagenome (GOLD analysis project Ga0310690, IMG submission 207661) | Bovine rumen microbial communities from tropical cattle in Woodstock, Queensland, Australia - Gonzalo_04 (v2) (version 2) | ecosystem: Host-associated > Mammals > Digestive system >...
CCTCAGCGAGCTCAAGATCAAGGACTACGACATGGTGGTCTTCTACAACCCCGCAGACGTGAAGTCCCTCCAGGAGAACTTCCCGGACTTCCAGCAGGGAGACATCAAGATGGTCTCCTATGGCCGTTCCATCGTGAAGGCCATGGAAGAGGCCGGCCTGCGCATCGACGTGAAGGCTCCCTCCCCGGAAGCCCCGTCCGTGGCGCGCGCCATCGAACTCTATCTGGAAAGCCTTTAATGCATGGCCGATGAAACCCTCTCCAAGAACGAACGTCTCTGCGGTGCTACTGCCGTCGCAGAAGTGTTCGAACATGGCAAGGGTCTGACAACCGGCTGTTTCCGCTGCAAATATCTGGTGCGTGAAGGCTCCGAGGAGCCCTGCCGCATCGTGGTTTCCGTTCCCAAGCGCCACTTCAAGCGCGCCGTAAAACGCAACCTCCTCAAACGCCGCATCCGCGAGAGCTACCGCAGGCAGAAATCCCTGCTGGGTACCGGTGTGGACGTGTTGTTCATCTACACCTCCCGGGAAGTCCTTCCCTACGAGGCCATCTTCGCCGACATGACCGCCGTCCTTACCGCCATCTCCCATGCATCCAACGATTAAGAATATCCTCATCTTCCCGGCGGTGGTGCTGATCAAGTTCTATCAGTTGTGCATCAGTCCGCTGAAGCCGCCGTCCTGCCGTTTTACGCCTACCTGCTCGCAGTATGCGCTGGAGGCGTTTCGCAAGCACGGCCCTGTCAAGGGCCTCTATCTCTCTGTCCGCCGGATCCTCCGCTGCCATCCCTGGGGCGGAAGCGGCTATGATCCAGTACCTTAGACTACGATTTTTCTGCGAAAAATCCCGGGCCCGGCCGGCGACCTGATGGTCGCTTTAAGTCACTTCGAATCAAGCACATGCCTAAAAAAGAGAAAATACAGGAAATGTTCGACGGAATTGCTCCGTCTTACGATAAGTTGAACCATGTGATGTCCCTGAACGTGGACAAGCTGTGGCGCAAACATGCTCTGAAGGAGATTGTGGACGGCACGCCCCAGCAGATCCTGGACGTGGCCTGCGGCACAGGGGACAGCACCATCTCCATCGCCGCCGCCTCCCATCCCGGCTCGCGCGTGGTCGGGGCCGATATTTCCGAAGGCATGATGTCCCTGGTGATGGAAAAGGCCTGCAAGGTCGGCGTGCACGACCGCATCCGCCTGCAGGTGGCCGATGGCGAAAACCTCCCCTATGAGGACGAGCGTTTCCACCGTGTGACCTGCGCCTTCGGCATCCGCAACTTTGAGCACAAGGAAAAGGGCCTGGAAGAGTTCCTGCGCGTGCTCCGGCCCGGCGGCAAAGCGGTTATCCTGGAACTTTCCGTCCCGCAGAACAGGACCATCCGCTGGTTCTACGACCTGTACTTCCTGCATATCCTGCCGTGGATCGGCGGTCTCATCTCCGGCAACAAGGCGGCCTACCAGTACCTTCCGGCCTCGGTGCACGCCTTTCCCTCGCCGGCCCGCTTCTGCACCATGATGTCCGAAGCCGGCTTCCGCCACGTCCGCTACAAGACTTTCACCCTAGGCCTCTGCCGCATGTACGTCGGCGAAAAGTAGAGATGGCCGATCAGGTCGGCCATGACGGTGGGGCCTTTTCGTCATTCCCGGCTAGTAATTATTCGTCATTCCCGGCTAGTAATTATTCGTCATTCCCGGCTAGTAATTATTCGTCATTCCCGGCTTGACCGGGAATCTCTTTTTTATTACCTTTGTGGGTTATGGATAAAAAGACATTCAATAAGTGGAACTGGATTGTGGCGGTGGCCGTGCTGGTCATTTCTTCGGCTACATATCTGTCCACGATAGAGCCCACCGCGTCGTTCTGGGACTGCGGAGAATTCATCGCCTCATCCTACAAGCTGGAAGTGGGTCACCCTCCGGGGAACCCCGTGTTCCAGCTGTTCGCCCGCGTGTTCTCCATCCCCGTTGACGCCGAGCATGCCGCCGTGGCCATCAATGCGATGAACGCCCTCCTGAGCGCGCTCACCATCTTCTTCCTGTACCTGACCATCGTCTTCTTCGCAAAGCGGGTGACGGGATTCCCGGTCAAGCCGGGAATGACGGATAAAGTGAAGCCTGGCTATGCTATTGCGGTGTTGGCGTCGGGCGCTATCGGCGCGCTGGCGTACTGCTTCAGCGATACGTTCTGGTTCAGTGCCGTCGAGGGAGAGGTGTATGCCATGTCCTCGCTGTTTACGGCGCTGGTCTTCTGGGCCATGTGCCGCTGGTACGAGACGGCCGACGAACCCCATGCCAACCGCTGGATCGTCCTCATCACCTTCCTGATGGGCCTGAGTATCGGCGTGCACCTGCTGAACCTGCTCACCATCCCGGCCTTCGTGTTCATGTACTACTACCGCAAGAACGAAGACAAGCAGCTTCCTTTCAAGAAGCTCGTCGGCATCTTCGCCATCGGCGTAGTCATCGAATTCCTGCTGGTGTACCTGTTCATCCCGTACCTTCCGAAGCTGGCGGCCTTCTTCGACCGTATCTTCGTGAACGGCTTCGGCCTGCCGTACAACAGCGGCGCCATCTTCTTCCTGGTGGGACTGCTGGCCCTGTGCTTCTGGGCCCTGTTCGCTACCCTCAAGAAGGGCAAGGTGTTCCTGAATACCGTCACCCTGTGCGTGACGACGCTGGTCATCGGCTTCTCGCTGTTCTCCATCGTCATCATCCGCTCCAGCGTGAAGACCCCGACCAACGAGTATCAGCCCGATAACCCCTACACCCTGGTGCGTTACCTCAGCCGTGAGCAGTACGGCTCCACGCCGCTGCTGTACGGCCAGTACTACGACGCTCCCTACGACCTCAAGTCGGAGAAATACTGGGCCCCGCTGAACGGCAAGTACGTCCATGCATCGGCCCCCGCCGACGCGGCCTATCGGCCCGAAGGAAAGATGCTCTTCCCGCGCATGTGGTCATCGGCCGATCCCCGCTACGTGGACTTCTATGAGTCCTATACGCAGGGAAAGGGCACGCGCGTAAAGGGCGCCAAGCACCGCAAGCCTACCTTCGGCGCCAATCTCTCCTTCTTCTTCGACTATCAGCTCAACTGGATGTACTGGCGTTATTTCATGTGGAATTTCGTCGGCCGCCAGAACGATATCCATTCCCCGGTGCCGGGAGACGTGTTCTACGGCAACTGGGAAAGCGGCATCGGCTTCCTGGATGCCATCCGCCTGGGAGACCAGACGGACGCCCCGGAGCCGCTGGCCAATAACAAGGGCAAGAACCACTATTACTTCCTGCCGCTGCTGCTGGGCCTGCTGGGCCTGGTGTTCCAGTTCGACCGCGACAAGCGAGGCAGCTGGATCGTGTTCCTCATGTTCTTCATGACGGGCATCGCCATCGTGCTGTACCTGAACCAGCCGCCTTACCAGGTGCGTGAACGCGACTACGCCTATGCGGGTTCGTTCTACATGTTCGCCATCTGGATCGGCCTGGGTGTGGCGGCGCTGTACGAGTGGCTGTCCGAGGCCAAGTTCACCGCCAAGGTTCCCGCGAAGGCGCTTGCGACGGGCGTTTCCGTGCTGTGCCTGGGCGTTCCCGCCCTCATGGCCGCCCAGAACTGGGACGACCACGACCGTTCCCATCGCTACACCGCCCCGGAGATGGCCTACAACTACCTGAACTCCGTCGGCAAGAACGGCCTGCTGGTTACCCATGGTGACAACGATACCTTCCCGCTGTGGTACGCCCAGGAAATCGGCGGCGTACGCACCGACGTCCGCGTGGTGAACACCTCCCTGCTGGGCACCGACTGGTACATCGACCAGATGAAGTGGGCCTGCAACGAGAGCGCCCCGCTGCCGCTGAAGGTTCCCGCCTCCCAGTACCTGTACGGTACCAACGAGTTCGTATATATCGCCTACGACGACGGTTCCCCGATGCTCCTGTCCGACGTGATGGACGTCTTCCGCGATCCCAAGATGAAGGTGTCCCTGGAGAACGGCGAGAAGCTGGACTTCATCTGCGCCCGCAACCTGGTGATCCCGGTGAACAAGGAGAACTGCATCAAATACGGCATCGTCCCCGAAAAATTTGCCTCCGAGATTCCGGACTCTATCATGCTGTCTATGCCCAAGGATAAGAACTACGTCTCCAAGCCGGAACTGTTCATGCTGGACCTGCTGTCCAACTATGAATGGGACCGTCCGCTGAGCGTGCTCAACATGGGCGGAGACCTCAATGTCGGCATCAAGGATTACCTCCTGTACGACGGCTTCTCCTACCGCTTCACGCCCATCCGCAACAAGCCCGCCTCGACCGACGCCGGCAAGGTGGATGCCCTGGAGCTGTATAACCGCATGAAGACGGACTACAAGTGGGACGCCCTCAAGCGTACGGACTACTTCGTGGACTACCAGAACATGTACACCTTCCTGGGTGTCCTTTCGCAGCGTCAGCTGTTCGTCACCGTGGCGAACGCCCTGATCGACGCCGGCGAAAAGGAGAAGGCCGAGGAAATCCAGGACATGTGCCAGGAAGTCTTCCCGGAACAGAACTTCCCGCTGGAGACCATCTCCGTGGGCTTCGCCGGCAACGACTACATGGTTGCGCAGATGGTAGAGAACTACTACTACCTCGGCGCTTTCGACAAGGCCCGCCCGATGGCCACCCGCATGGGTGACGCCCTCCTGCAGACCGCCCGCTTCTACCTGGAGTGGGGCTCGCTGGGCCGGAGCGAATTCGAGACCGCCAGCCGTGTCCTCCTGTATATGGCCGATGTGTGCAAGCAGTACGGTGACAAGGACCTGGGAGACGCCATGATCGACTCCCTGGAGACGCTCATCTCCGCCGCCAGCGGCAGCCAGTACGGTCTGGAACGCAACCAGAAAGACAGTATCCAATAAAACGAACATATGAAAAAGACCCTTTTCCTGGTCGCCTGCGTGGCCCTGAGCTTGAACGCATGGGCCCAGCCGACCGCCAAGCCCGAGAAGAAGGAAGCCCCCGAGAAGGAGGTGAACCTGACCTTCACCCAGGGCCTGTTCTCCGTGGCCCAGAATGAAAAAGACTGGTACCTGGAAATCCCCGACAGCCTCCTGGGCCGCCGCTTCCTGGCCATCACCCGTTTCGTGAGCAACACCCCCGGCGCCCGCGAGTACGGCGGTGAGGAGGTGAACGAGTCCATGCTCTACTGGGAGAAAGCCGTGAACGGCAACCTCCTCCTCCGTTCCGACGTGCTGAGCATCGCCGGCGCTGCCGGTGACGCCATCGACAAGGCCGTGAAGGTAAGTGCCGAGAACCCCATCGTCGCCTCCTTCAAGCCGGAGAAGAAAGCCTCCGAAGGCACCACCCGCATCAAGGCCAACAGCCTCTTCGAAGGCGATACGCAGGTCTTTTCCTTCGATCCCCGCACCAAGAAGCAGTATAACCTGGGCGGCATCAAGGCCGATGCCAGCTTCATCACCAGCGCCCGTACCTATCCCATCAACACGGAAGTGACGGTCACCAAGACCTACAGCTACAACCAGCCCGCCGGCAACGGATCGGGCCCCCTGGCTTCCGGCACCCTTCCCGCCGGCCGTGAGACCGGTGTGGTGACCGTTGTGCTGAATACCTCCATGATCCTCCTCCCCGAGGTTCCCATGCAGCAGCGTTACTTCGACGCCCGCGTGGGCTACTTCGCCAACGGCTACCGCCTGTTCACCGACGAGCAGCAGGGTGTGGAAAACATCCGCTTCATCACCCGCTGGCGCCTGGAAGCCCGCCCCGAGGACGTTGAAAAGCAGAAGAGGGGAGAGCTGGTAGAGCCGGTCAAGCCCATCGTCTATTACATCGATCCCGCTACGCCCAAGCAGTGGCGTAAATACCTCATCGCCGGCGTGAACGACTGGCAGGCCGCCTTCGAGCAGGCCGGCTGGAAGAACGCCATCCGGGCCGAAGAATGGCCGGAAGACAACCCCGACATGAGCCTGGAGGACGCCCGTTTCTCGGTCATCCGCTACCTGGCTTCTCCCGTGGCCAACGCCTACGGTCCCAACGTGCATGACCCCCGCAGCGGCGAGATCATCGAAAGCCATATCGGCTGGTATCATAATGTGATGACCCTGGTCCACGACTGGTACCAGGTCCAGGCCGGCGCCATCGACCCCCGCGCCCGCTTCATCAAGTACGACGAAGAGCTCATGGGAGACCTCATCCGCTTCGTGTCTTCCCACGAGGTCGGCCATACGCTGGGTCTGCGCCACAACAAGGGTTCATCCAGCTTCACTCCCGTCGAAAAGCTCCGCGACAAGGCCTGGGTGGAAGCCAACGGCCACACCGTGAGCATCATGGACTATGCCCGTTTCAACTACGTGGCCCAGCCGGAGGACAACATCTCCAAGGAGGGCATCTACCCCCGCATCAACCTCTATGACAAGTGGGCCATCGAGTATGGTTACAAGCCTACCTATATTAGTGATGCCAAGGAAGATCACCTGTGGTGGAACAAGGAGATCGTCGCCCGTCTGGAGGCCGAGCCGCGCCTGTGGTTCGGCGGAGAGGGCAATGACCAGGATCCCCGCGCCCAGAGCGAAGACCTGGGTGACGACGCCGTGGCCGCCAGTGAGTATGGCATCCTGAACCTGCAGCGCATCATCGGCCAGCTCCCCGAGTGGAACACCGAAGAGGCGAACATGTTCACCAACCTGGACCGCATGTACGACGCCGTGGTCGCCCAGTATGGCCGATACATGGGTCACGTCGCCCAGAATATCGGAGGCCGATATATCACCAACCGCAGCGTGGAACAGCCCGGTCCCAAGTACCAGCCTGTTCCCAGGGAGCACCAGAAGAAGTGCCTCGCCTTCCTGAACGAGCGCGTCTTCACCCGTCCCGCCTGGCTGGTGGAGCAGCCCTACATCTTCACCCTCACCGACAACCCCGACAAGCAGCTGTATCCGCTCGTCAACAATGTCGTCAGCGCCAGCCTCCTCGTGAGTCTCGACCGCATGGACCGCATGGACCAGTTCGCCAGGGCCGATGCCTCCAACTACTCCGCCCAGGAGTATCTGAAGGACCTCCATGGCATGATCTTCACCGAACTGGATAAGGGTAAGAAGGTGGACAGCTACCGCCGCTTCCTGCAGACGCGTTTCGTGACCGTGGCCCTGGAAGTCGTCAACAGCGCCCGCGGCAAGACTTCCCCCAGCGCCGATCTCCTCCGGGGCGAACTCTTCGCCATCCAGAAGAAGGCGGCCAAGGCCAAGTCTTCCGACCCCGCCACCGCCGCCCACTGGCAGTCCCTCGCCACCCAGATTGACAAGGCCCTGAAGTAGGCGTTATCGCTTTAATCTTACGAAAATACTGAGCGGCAGGATTTTGCCGTAGGAATCGTTGAAAGCCAGTTCTCCGGAAGTCATTTCGAGGAACTGGTTTTTGAATGCTTCGCGGACGACCGTCTCGCCGAGGGCGGCGCTGTAGCCGTTGGAGTAGAGGTTGAGGACCATGAAGGAATCGCGGTCGCCCAGGATGGCGGCGACGTTCTGAAGAAGGCCGAAGAGAAGTTCGTCCAGTTTCCACTTTTCGCCGTCCGGGCCGTGGCCGTAGGCCGGCGGATCCAGGATGATGCCGTCGTACTTGTTGCCGCGCTTGGCCTCGCGCCTGGCGAACTTGAGCGCGTCTTCCACGACCCAGCGAACGCCGTCCAGGCCGCTTCTTTCCATGTTCTCGCGGGCCCAGGTGACTACCTGGCGTACGGAGTCCAGATGGGTGACATCGGCCCCGGCGCACTTGGCGGCAAGGGAGGCGGCACCCGTGTAGGCGAACAGGTTCAGCACTTTCGGGGCGGGCAGTCCGTTGGACTTGTGGATGCGGGCGAGACGGGAGGTCTCTTTATAGATGAATTCCCAGTTGGGGGCCTGTTCGGGGAACACGCCCACGTGCTTGAAGGAGGTCAGGCCCAGGCGCAGGGAGATGTGCAGGTCGCTGGCGGCGTGCGTCTCGGGGTCCGCGGCGCCGTTGTAGGCGATGCTCCACTGGTCGTCCATCCGTTTGGACTTGTTCCAGGTGCCGCTGTCCTCCTTGCCGGCCTTGCCGAAACCGGCGCCGGGCTGGAAGGTGACGTGGGTGAGGCGCTTCCAATCGGCCTCGCTCATGGACGGGGTCCACAGGGCCTTGGGCTCCGGACGGCGGAGCACATACTTGCCGAAGCGCTCCAGCTTTTCGCCGTTGCCGCTGTCCAGAAGCTCATAGTCTTTCCAATAACTTGCGGGGAATTCAACTGCCATACCAAGTGATTTTCTGCAAAGATACGGAAATAATTGTTAACTTTGCAGGCTGATTTCAAACGACGAAAGTATCAACACAATTATAATTTTATGCAACAATTCATTGACAAGTACAATTTCGCCGGTAAGAAGGCTATTGTGCGCGTAGACTTCAACGTTCCTCTGAACGAGAACTTCGAGATCACGGACGACACCCGTATCCGTCGTGCCATGCCCACCCTCAAGAAGGTCCTGGCCGAAGGTGGTTCCCTCATCATCATGTCCCACCTGGGACGTCCCAAGAAGGTGGATCCCAAGTTCAGCCTCAAGCACATCGTCGCCCGCGTAAGCGAATGCCTGGGTGTTCCCGTCCAGTTCGCTGACGACTGCCAGAAGGCCAAGGCCCAGGCCGACGCCCTGAAGCCCGGTGAAGTGCTTCTGCTGGAAAACCTCCGCTACTACGCTGAGGAGGAAGGCAAACCCCGCGGCCTGGCCGAGGATGCCTCCGAGGAAGAGAAGAAAGCTGCCAAGGCTGCCGTGAAGGCCTCCCAGAAGGAGTTCGTCAAGACCCTCGCCAGCTACGCAGACTGCTACATCAACGACGCTTTCGGTACGGCTCACCGTGCCCACGGTTCCACCGCCCTCATCGCCGAGTACTTCCCCAACGACAAGATGTTCGGCTACCTGATGGAAGGTGAGATCAAAGCTATCGACAACGTGCTCAAGAACGCCCAGCGCCCTCTGACCGCTATCATCGGCGGCTCCAAGGTGAGCTCCAAGCTGGCCGTCCTGAAGAACCTCGTCGGCAAGGTGGACAACCTCATCATCGGCGGTGGTATGGGTTATACCTTCATCAAGGCCCAGGGTGGCCAGATCGGCCTCTCCCTGCACGAGGATGAGCTCATCCCCGATGCACTCGAGATCCTGAAGACTGCCAAGGAGAAGGGTGTAAACGTATCCCTGTCCATCGAGACCGTCGCCGGCCAGAAGTTCGACAACGATACGCCCCAGCGCATCTTCCCCACCAACAACATCGACCCCGAGTGGGAAGGCATGGACGCCGCTCCCGCTTCCCTGGAGAACTGGAAGAAGATCATCCTGAGCTCCAAGACCATCCTCTGGAACGGTCCCGTGGGCGTGTTCGAGCTGCCTAACTTCGCCAAGGGTACCCTCCAGATCGCCGAAGACCTGGCCGAGGCTACCAAGAACGGCGCCTATACCCTCGTGGGTGGCGGTGACTCCGTCGCTGCCGTGACCCAGATGGGCTACGCCGACAAGGTGAGCTACGTCTCCACCGGTGGTGGTGCCATGCTCGAGGCCATCGAAGGCAAGATCCTCCCCGGCATCGCCGCTATCCAGGACTAAAATTTTATTGCTATATTTGTAGCCGGGTCTTAATGGCCCGGCTATTTTTTTATGGAACTTTTGGCAGTCAATTGGAATGTGGATCCCGCGATTTTGCATCTCGGCGGGTTTGAACTCAGGTGGTATTCGCTGCTGTTTGTGAGCGGCTTCATCCTGGGATGGTTTATCATGCGCAGCTTCTTCCGCAGGGAGAAGATCGGCGAGGACCTGCTGGATCCCATGCTGTACATGCTCCTGATCTGCACCATCGTGGGCGCACGCCTGGGCCATGTCATCTTCTACCAGCCGGATTACTACTTCGGCAGCTGGAAAGGGTTCCTGGAAATCTTCATGCCCTGGAAGGGCGGCCTGGCCAGCCACGGCGGCACCATCGCCCTCCTCGTCGGTATCTGGTGGTACGCCAAGAAATACGGCAAGAAGAACGATTTCGACTTTGTCTGGGTCCTGGACCATCTGGTAATCCCCGTATCGTTCGCCGCCTGCTTCATCCGCCTGGGCAACCTCTTCAACTCTGAAATTTACGGCGGTCCCACCAGCCTTCCCTGGGGTTTCGTCTTCCTGCGCAACGGGGAAACCGTTCCCGCCCATCCTACGCAGCTCTACGAGGCCGGCACTTATCTCCTGCTGGGCTTCGTGCTCCTGTGGATGTATCGGCACAAACTGGAAAAGGTATATCGCGGCACCTTCGTCGGCATCTTCCTGATGGTCTGCTTCGGTGCCCGTTTCCTCATTGAGTTTGTCAAAAATGATCAAGTTGCCTTCGAAGCTGACATGCTTCTGAACATGGGTCAGATTTTGAGTATTCCCTTTATAATCGCCGGTGCAGGCTTCCTGGTGTACGCCTTCTGCAAAAAGCAGCCGGCCTATGCCGTTCATCCTCAATCCCAGAATAGAAACGTTAAAAAGTAAACCAACTGGATGGCGCGATTCTTGTAGTATAGCCGCGTCTTATATTAGTTGGTTATATGAGTATTAAAAACGTGCTTATTGCGCTCACGTTGCTGCTTCCGTCAGCTGCCTGGGCGCAGTTTCAAGGACAGGAGCGTCCTCAAACAGACTCCACGCTGGTGATCAGCCTGGAAGACGCCCTGAAAATCGCCCTTTCGGAGAACACTTCCGTGAAAGTGGCCGATATGGAAATCCAGCGTACCAAATACGCTCAGAAAGGCTCGTATGGCGCTCTGTTCCCGCAGATCAGCGCCACCGGCATGTACAGTTACGCCATCCAGAAGCAGAAAGTGTTCTTCGGCTCGGATGACGAAGACTCCGGTTCCTCCGGCGGCGGCATGTCTTCCATGTTTGCCAGTGCTTTCGAGCCCATCATGTACTACATTCAGCAGTTGTACACCGCTACGGGTACTCCTTTCATCCCGTACGTGGCTCCTACTCCGGATCCCAGTTCCAGCTCTTCCTCTTCCAGCGACCCCATCGAGATGGGCCGCCGCAACCAGGTACAGCTGGGCCTGAGCGCCAGCATGCCGCTGGTGAACTTCCAGCTGTGGGAGAGTCTCCGCATTACCGGAGACCAGGTAGAACTGGCCGTGGAGCAGGCCCGCGAATCCCGTCTGGGTACCGTGGCCAGCGTGAAGCAGGCATACTTTGCCGTGCTCATGGCCAAAGCCTCCTACGACGTGTACAATGCCGTCTATGAGAACGCCGTGCAGAACTTC
>Ga0310690_10010882_pt1 | contig 11270 bp, 12 predicted proteins | sample AusTroGonzalo_MG_2_FD_207661 | JGI IMG/M metagenome (GOLD analysis project Ga0310690, IMG submission 207661) | Bovine rumen microbial communities from tropical cattle in Woodstock, Queensland, Australia - Gonzalo_04 (v2) (version 2) | ecosystem: Host-associated > Mammals > Digestive system >...
GATCATGAGGATGTAAAAACAGGCAAGACCGACGGCTGGTCCGATTATCGATTTGATTCGTTCGCCATTGTCAATAACGTGGTCGTCTTTGTTGTCGAATGTTGTCGTATCGTAGTTGATTGCGCCTGTGATGACGAGATAATCTACTTGATCGACGTTCTGGAGCGCGGTCATATTTAGGATGGCGCGGATTGGCGAAGAATAGTCGGAAATGAGGCTAGATTTTTCTGGCTTCGTGTAAATTTCGACTTTTTTCGATTCGGCGAAATCGCTTGGTAGATAGTAGAAAATGTCGTAGGTTTTGTTTTTAACTTTTTCTATGCCTTCATCTTTGTTCGCGATGAGCTCCGCGCTCTGTTTTTCGCCGCTTGCGTTGACAAATTCTGGTGCTTTGATATAGCCTGATTCGTCAAAAATTGCAAGTTTGCTCTCCGTAGTATCGGTTGCGGTCGCGATGGTTTCTTCTGCATTGTAGCCAACCATGCCGGCAAATGCGATATATAGCGCAAAACCGACCGGGATGAGAATTGCGGCAATCCAGAAGCTAGGCTTCTTGAGGCTGCGGACGATTTCAAAACGGATGACTTCTAGAGTTTTATTCATGGTATGCCTCCTCCTTTTCGCCGTAAATATCTACGAAGATTTGGTCGAGTGTTTTGTTGTCGAACTGTTTGCGGACGTCTTTGACGCTACCGTATGCGCGTGCGACACCGTTCTTTAGAAGCAAGATATCGTCACAGAGGCGTTCGACCTCGTCCATATAGTGAGTAATCATGATGATGGTGCAGCCTTTTTTGTGCTGCTCTTCGATGATTTCCATGAGCAAGCGGCGGTTGACTGGGTCAAAGCCTTTGGTTGGCTCATCGAGAATGAGGAGCTCTGGGTTGTTCATGACAGTAATACCGAGCTGGACTTTCTGCTGCATACCCTGGGATAGTTTGTTTATTTTGGTCTTTGCGAATTCTTCGAGGCCGACGCGTTTCAAATAGTTCATAATCCAGGTTTTTGCGTCGGTTAACCCCTTTAGGCGCGCGAAGTACATCATGACGTCAAAGACGTTCTCTTTTTTGTAGAGACCGCGTTCTTCTGGTAAGTAGCCGATACGAACGGCGTCGCCTGGCTCAAATTGTTTGCCGTTAATATGGAGTGTACCCTTGTCGGCAAAGTAGAGGCCGAGGAGCGTACGGATAGTTGTAGTTTTACCGGAACCGTTACTGCCAAGCAGGCCAAAGATTTCGCCGCGCTTTACGTTAAACGAGAGATCTTTTATGACGGTTTTGCCGGCAAATGAGATTTTGAAGTGCTCGACTTCAATGATATTGTCTGATTTTGCCATGAGTTAATTATAGCGCATAACAGAGAGTTTATCGAGCTTATGCTTCATATTTTTGCTAGTGTGGCGCAGAATGTTTTCTATGAAAAAAATTATTACATTTTTAGCTATTAGTTTGTCGATCTCATCGAATTGCTTTGCGCTCGATAACCCATGAATAAATGATTGTCCGTACATAGAGGCGATATTCGCGCGTGGTTCTGGCGCGGAGGCGTATCATTCCGAGGTCTACTATGATTTAGTTGAGGGCTTCGAAAAATCATATAAAGATTTTGGGTTGACTTATAGGTTAACTGAGGTCGATTATCCTGCGGTTCCGATTGCGAATTTGCAGCAGATATTTGAGGCATATATCTCGGCGGGCCGAGCGTATGAGTTTGGTGCGAGCGTCGAAAAAGGCGTTGAAGATGTGCTTGGATATCGTAACTATATACATTGGAAATGCCCAAACACGAAGTTCGCGCTAATCGGTTACTCGCAGGGCGCGATGGTCGTGAAGGATGCGGCGAAATCTTTCGAAAGCGATGAGCTTGGTTTTTTGCTGACATTAGGTGATCCCGAGACTTATTTACCAGAGGGCGAAGGTTGGTTCCCCCGCGCATGTACTTCGTCGATTGTTGACTATAGTTTGTCGCGTTGGCGTTATTATGCGCCCGAGTGTCATACTTTCGAAGGGTTATTTGGTGGCGCGAAACCATATGAACCGGATAAATTTCGAAACAAGTACGCCTTAATGTGCAATAAGGATGATTTTATTTGTGGAAGTTCACATAACCCATTCCGCAATGGTGGACATACGGCGTATGCGGGAGGCTCATTGATTATTGATGCGGTGCATGATTTAGTTGACGCTAAGTTTCGGACGGATTGGGCGAATCTACTTGAAGGTCTAACGGAGCGTCCTATAATGGGGGCACTGTCGAGCGTGGAGCAGAATAGTTTTGGAATGCGGCGTATAGATGGAGATAGAGTACTTTTGACTTGGCGAGCGCCGCCGGAGGCTGATTATGTTTTAGTTAGCCTAAATGGCGTAGTTTTAGGCTACGTCGAGGCGTCACGCGGCGAGCTAGAGATTCGAGATTTGGATTATAGGATTGAAAATACGATCACGGTTTCATATTTGGCTGCGGATGGCGAAGTGATTGAGAGTGAATCTTACGTGCCGCCGACGATAATCTTGCCGCTAGAAGAGGTAGTACCGGACGTAGCGCCGATTATTATAGACGGACCGGAAGAAATATTTGAAGAGGAGGCTATGTCTGATGATTCTGAGCAACCTATAGTCAATGATTTGGAGCCGCTTGTGGCAGATGAACCAGAGAGTGTTCCGGTGGATGACAGTCCTGTGTTGACGGAGAGCTTGGAAGAGCCAGTTGAGGAAGTTCCGGTTGAGTACGATACGGGCTCGCTTGATGCCTCCGAGCGGCGAATTTTGCAAGACGTTGGGTCTTTCGAACCACAATCACCACAAGAAGATAGCAATAATGCGGTTATGCCGATTGGGTCGCAAAAAGCATCAGCACTTAGTGCCGGCGATAATCGTAGTGCATTCAAAATAGTAGTTGCGTTAGTTGGCGCGAGTGTGGCTTTAATGCTCTTTTGGTTCGGAAGGAGACATTAAGCTATTTGTCTAGTCCTGAGAGTGTAGTATTCCAATTGAGGCGTTGGCCGATTGAAGTCTGGTCGGCTTGGTCGGCGAGGCGCGTGATGCGGTTGCCCGCGCTGGTGGTGGCGTGGTAATCGTAGGCCCATTTAATAGTTGGTTTGTCGAGTTTGGCGGCCTGGATCTTTTCGAAGCAAGTAGTTTTATCCTTGAGGCATTTTTTGCCAAGCGCATTCCAGGTCTCGAGATCCGAACTGTCGGCAGTAATCGTGACGTTGCCTTCGATTGCGGCACTGCGTGGTACTTCGGTGTTGCTGATTTGGTCGAACATGAAGTTGCCTAGCGAATAAGTGATTAGCTTACCCTTGTAGGCCTCTGTGTCTTGGACGGTATGTGGATGATCTGCGATTACTGCATCGGCGCCTTCGTCGATAAATTGATGGTAGATGTTTTGACGGAGTTGGTCGTGCGAGGTTTTATACTCTGCTCCCATGTGTGGCATGACGATGGTCGGAACGACAGCGGCGTATGTTTTGACGTTTTCATGATAGTCTCCGCCAGGAACGCCATAAACGCCGTGTGCACTACAGAAGCCGAATGGGAACGACATTGTTTCAGTTTTACCATTATCGAGCGTTGCGACAACTGGGAGTACTATGATGCCACAGTTATTTGCGTCAACTTCGTCGTTGGGATATTCTGGGTCGTTACGGTCGTTTGCAGTGCGTTTTGGTGTGCCGAAATATTGGATGCCGTTTTTGTCGAGATATTTTTTCGTTGTTTTGAGACCTTCTAAGCCTTGATTACCTGCGTGATTGTTGCCGAGTAAGAATGCAGTGAAGTATTTTGCGGCTTCTGGTAAATAGTCTGGGTCGCAGTTAAACTTAAAAATCGATTCCTCTTCTTGGTAGTTGTGGCCTTTGTCGGTAACTGGGCACTCGAGGCCGCCAATCCAAGCTTGGTATTTGTCACGTTCTAGTGTATCGAGCTGAGAGAAAGGATACTTGACGCCGAGTTCTGATGCGCGGGCATTCTGATTTGTTCGGCGGCCCCAAAAAGTGGTGCCAACGAAGAGATACTTCGCATTCATTTTTGTGATTTCTGGATCGGGCTGAGCTGCTGGCGCGTCGGCAGAACCGGTTTCGCGTGTACTGTTGCTAACACTGAATAAGACGATGCTAGTTGCGATTGCGACTAATAAGACGCCGGCTCCGATAAATATCAATGTCTTCTTTTTCATAGTTTAGCTATGGCCTCGTGGTTGCAATTTTATGCGCGCGGTTTTCGATTGCATCATTGAGGTGCTCGAGTTTAGCCTTTGATTTTGTTTGGCGCTCGATGGCCTTTGCGATAAGATAGTCAGCGAGGCGTGGATTTTTCGGCAAGATTGGGCCATGGAGATAAGTGCCGATGCAGTTATGATACTTAGCGCCTTCGGTCATATCTTTGCCGTTATTACCATAGCCTTTGATAACAGTGCCAAATGGTTGAACCTCTTTGCCGAGTTTGGTTAGGCCGGAGTGGTTCTCGTAGCCGACGATTTCGCCAAATTCCGGCGTATTTACGACTATGTTACCGATTAGGCGGCTGTCCCCTGCTACTGTGTGTAGATTCAAGATGCCTGTACCCTCAATGCGGTTGCCTTCGGCGGTCTCAAAATATTCGCCAAATAGCTGGTAAAGGCCGCAAACCACCAGAGTAGGCACGTCGGACTCGACGAGACTCTTGAGTTTTGGTGCGATGGATTTTAAGTCCGATTCAATGGTGTTTTGATTTGAATCTTGGCCACCACCTCCGAAAATAATATCGATGTCGTCCGGAATCTTGTCGCCCGGTTCGTAGCTTACGACCTCGGTTTTAATACCGCGCCATTCGCAGCGTTTGACGAGTGCCAAAATGTTGCCATGGTCGCCGTAGAGATTCATTTCTTTTGGATAGAGATGTAGGATTTTTAGCTTCATAGAATACTCTTTCCTGAGATAATTTTACGGATTTCTAGCATGGCGGTATAGGTGGCAAAAATGCGTTTTGGATTCTTGCTGTCGGCTGTAAATTTATTGATTGCGCGCTTTAGGTCTTCTATGACGGCTTCAGTTTCGACTTCGTCATATTTGAGGCGTAGAGCCATGTCGGTGGCGCGAGTACCTGAAGTAACTTTAACGCGTTTTAGGCTCTTGAAGTCGACATTCCAGAGCCAAGAGACGTCGCGTCCATCAGCAACGGCGTCGTTAATGGCGATCATATAGTCGTGTTCTTTGTCGGCGAAGGACGTGAGGCTGAGCTGGAAGGCGCTTGGGTTTTTGACGTGTAGCAATTCGACTTCGGCGCCGTTGACATTAAGCACTTCGCCGCGGCCGAAAGCGGATTCGATATTTGCGAGAGCCTCGATGAGCTTCGCATTGTTGCTTTTTGGAAGGACGGTCTTTACGAGTGCGAGTGCGCCAGCGGCGTTAAAAGCGTTATAGACGCCCTTGACTTTGAGCGGCGCGGTGAATGATTGCTTTTCTACCGAGAAGGTCGCTTCTTTGCCAAGCTTTTCGAGCTTGACGAGAGCAGGCTTCGTTGAGGCTTTAGTCTTTTTCTTCGTGAGTAAATCGTCATCGGATGGAAACTCGGCAATGAGACCGTCGGAGAGACCAAAATATACAGAGTTTTTTGCTTCGATTTTACCGACGCGCGGATCTTCGCGGTTTAATACGACGGCTTTCTTTGTGGCGGTCGCGACCTTCTGGAGGCATTCGGCAGTATGGTCGATTTCGCCGAAGCGATCGAGCTGGTCGCGCTGGACGTTAAGTAATAGCGCGTAATCGATTGGTGCGACTTCGCTAAATTTGACGGCGTGCGCCTCGTCGAGCTCGAGAACGGCAATATCATAATTGAATTTGCCACTAATTTTGATGTCTTTTAGGATTGCGGAAATAACGCCACGGACAAAGTTGCTACCGGTGTTATTTGTGAATACCCTGAGGCCTTGGCTTTCGAAGAGTTCGGCAACCATTTTTGTGGTCGTGGTTTTGCCGTTTGTGCCTGATACCACGATGACGCCGTGCGGTAATTTGCCGAGGACGTTTTTGATAAAATGCTTATCTGTGCGTTCGACAACAAGGCCTGGCAATGCAGAGCCGCTATTGCCGCGAAGGCGGGATATTTTTTGAACGGATTTACCGAGAATAATACTTAGTTTTTTCATGTCTTTTGTCTATGCTCATTATATCACGAAAGAAAAATAGCCCGTTTGGGGCTACTCTTCGGGGCGCTCGATTAGCCTTCGGTCAGCGTCCATGCGAGGGACGTCGAATCGAATTCGAGCTGGCAATGCATTTTGCCGACGACACACTGGAAGATGTGCTTGGCGGTATTGCCGACGAACTTGATGCGAGCACCGAGGGTTTCGGTAATCTCGATCTTGTCCTCCCCTGCTTTTCGAAAGTAAAGCGGCTGGCATGGAATGCGGCTGTAATTAAACAGCGCCATGACCTCAACCGGTTCACTTTTGGCTAATTGGTTGTTAATGTTTTTCATAAATTACTCCTTAAATTGATTAGATTTTTTGGAGTCATTTATGTGAGCCATGGTGTTCGGCTCGGTGCCGCCCGCACAATGACGAGATGCAGACGACGATGCGCATTACGATAACAGTGACCGAAGTGTGATATCGTGATTTTATTATATATGGCTTATTACGCTTATGCTAGTCTTGAAATGCAAGATTTTTTACTGAGTAATAGCGTGTAAAAGCGGTTTTTGGTCAGTGGATTAGTTGTGGGTTATTTTTTGATTTTTGCTCAGAAACGGAAATGCTACGCTTGGTAGCGTAGCATCTGCGTGTGGTTAACCTAATAATTATAGTATAGCACAGATTGGCTAAAAAGTCAATAATGTTAGAAAAAAAGATAGGGCTGGTCATTTGACCAGCCCGGAATTAGGATAAAATTGACTTTGCGGTTGGATTCCGCTTTACGATCGGGCATCTTTTACGCATGTCCATGTCGACGCGTCTGTTAGTCGATAATCGCTGAGGCAAGTCATTCTGCCTTTTAGCTCGAATTCTCTACGTACCGAGCGTATTAACGCCTACTAGTATCTGATTTGTTCCAAGAATCAGATGGTTACCTAGCACTTGCACTCCCCCATTGGCTTTCGCCAAGGGTTTAATCCTAACGAATAGATAGCAAGATTTAATTCTATTCGCTCCCCCCTTTGGATTGAGTTCAGGGAATTCCGTTAACCGCTAACCGTGTTTCCAGTTGTTACCCTGGCGGCTTCCTTGTGTTTTTACGAGTTAGTCCTAACGGCGACTTTCTCAACCAGTTAACTGGTTTTTAAAAGGAGATTTGTTCGCACGCGACGAACAATAATTATATTATAGCAAATAAATGTAAATTTGTCAATATCATTTTATGCTTTCGATGATTTCTAGGACTTCCGGGAACTCTGTGAGGCCAGCTTTTTTGCCCATGTGGCCGATATTTGGGATAAAAATCGCTTGGGAGCGAATCATCATCGGGAATTCCTCGAGCAGTTCGCGTGGGACAATGTGGTCGTTATCGCTAAAGATTGAGAAGCGATTTTCTACAAGCTCGGCGAAATGTTTGCCGGTGTTTGCGTCGAATGTGGTCTCGAGAACGCCCTTATCGAGATCTGGGCGGTTCGGCGTTTCGAATGCACGAGGAAAGCCCGCAAGCGAGATGTATGCCTTTACCTTAATATCGTTGGCGGCTATGTATTTTACCGTCATCGCGCAGCCGATCGAGTGCGCAATGATGATGCTGTCTGGTAGCAGGTCCTTGATTTTATCGAAGGCTTCTTCGTAGCCTTTCCAGGTAATTGCGTCGCGTAGCGGAGTATCGAGGATCGTGACTTTGTAGCCTTTTGCGGTCAGTTCTTTCTTGAACCATTCGTAGATAATTGGCGCGCCATTAAAACCAGGCACTAAGATTACATTATTCATATTATTATCTTACCAGTTAATTGGGGTTTTGCCCCACTTTTCGAGTTGCTCGTTGCATTTTATGAAGTGACCATTACCAAAGAAGCCATTATAGGCGGAGAGTGGCGATGGGTGAGCCGACTCGAGAACTAAGTGCTTTGACTTATCGATGAGCGCGGCTTTATTGCGAGCGTCGCGGCCCCAGAGCAGAAATACGAGATGGTCTGAATGCCCATTTAGATACTTGATGATGTGCTCGGTGAAAGTTTCCCAGCCCTTGCCGCGGTGGCTGCCAGCGAGGTGGGCTTCGACGGTCAGTACGTTATTGAGCAGCAAAACGCCCTGCTCTGCCCAACGAGTGAGGTTGCCGGAAGTTGGGATTGGTGTGCCGGTTTCTTCATGAATTTCTTTGAAAATATTCTGTAGGCTTGGCGGTAACTCAATGCCGTCGCGGACGGAAAATGCGAGGCCGTGCGCCTGGCCTGGGCCGTGATATGGGTCTTGGCCAATTATGACGACCTTGATGTCATTTAAATCTGTTGTGAAGGTGGAAAAAACCTGATGTTTTGGCGGGAAAATCTTCTTTTTTTCGTAGGCAGCGTGCAAAAAATCGGAGAGTTCTCTGAAATAGGGTTGGTCGAATTCGGCTTTTAGAACCGGCTTCCAGGAATCGTGCATATTAGAGCCCGAAGAGTTTGATGAGGCCGGCCTGGATCTCTTCGATGGATGGGCTAGCGTCGACGGTTGGGATATCGAAATCTTTGGCGATTGCGAGATATGCGTGGTCGACTTTATGTTGGAAATCCATGGATTTCGATTCGAAAGTGTCGTTCTTTGAGTTGTCGTCGCGGCCGGTTTGGCGAGCGAGACGGGTTTCGTCTGGGAGCGTGAGGATTGCGCACTTATCCGGTTTTACGTACTGTTCCGGCATGGATTCTTTGGTGACGCGGATGATTTTGCTTCGACTAACACCCTGGCCATATCCCTGATAAGCGAGCGTGGACCACCAGTTGCGGGCGGAAACGACGTAGCCGCCTTCTTTTAAGACTGGCTCGGCGAGCTTGCGCCAGAGTTCCTGGCGGGCAGCCGTGAAAAGCAAAACGTGCGTGAATGGCTCGAGGTTGTATTTCTTGTCCTTGATGATGCGGCGGAGTTCGTGGGCGGATTCGAGATCGCCATCTGGCTCGTGCATAGTGATCACTGGTTTGCCGGTTTTGCGGAGATGCTCGGCGAGCAATTCGACTTGGGTTGATTTTCCGGTGGCGTCTTGGCCTTCGATGACGATGTACATATTAATGCCTCACTTTACTTTCTATTGTTTGTAATTCAAAACGGTATTTTTGCTTAATGTCTGGATATTTTTCGTGATCCACTTCGCTCGTGAATAGATCGTATGGGCGCGCATATAGTCCGCCATCTTCGTAAAGTTGGCGGTAAATAACCATTTTTTCTCCGGTCTCAGAATGAGTGGCGACATCTTCAACTAGATAAAGGTCTCCCTTAAAATGCCGGTAGATGCGTCCACAAATTACTTCATTCATTTTTTGCTCCTTAGTTTTAGAATTGACCAGAGCGCGATGAGAGTCCAAGCAATTTGGACTGAGAAGCTAAACCAAGCGTTTTTCGGGTAGAGGCCGATTGCCATACAGCTGCCGGCGGCGAAGTTTAGGACCTGATAGAAGTAGCCGGCTTTAATCTTTTTGGTCGATAGCAAGAAATAGGCGAGTAGCACGAGTATCGCGCCGATCCAGCCGATGATGTCGAAAAACATTAGTTAAGCTCCAATGGGGTGGTTTCGCCGGATTCAAGGTTCTTCGCAACTAGGTTGCCGGAAGCGGCTTCGTCGCCACCGATGACGACGGCATATTTTGCGATTTTGCCTGCGCGGTTGAACTTGTTGCCGAGCTTGCGTTCGTCGAAGTCAATATCGACATTGAAGCCCTTGGCGCGGAGTTGGTCTGCGACCTTCATTGTGTAGGCAAATTCGTTTTCGCTAAGCGGCATTAGGACATAATCTACAGGAGCGGTCGTTTCGGCATTGAGTAGCTTCTGCTCGTTTAAGACGTAGAAGAGGCGCGTGAGGCCGATGCTGCCGCCGACGCCTGGGAAGCTTTGTTCGGAGAAGTTACCGGCAAGGTTTTCATAGCGACCGCCGCTTGATATACTGCCGATTTCGCGGTAGTCCTTAAGGAAGGTTTCGTAAACAGTGCCAGTGTAATAATCGAGGCCGCGGATAATCATGAGGTCGATTTCAAGATCGCTCATGCCTTCTTTGGCGTTAAGGATATTGAAGACAGTTTTCAATTCGTCGAGACCTTCGCGGACTGGTGCGAGGTCGCCAATAATTTCGCCAAGCTTCGCTTCGACGGTGGCGTAATCGCCTTTTGTGAACATGAAGGCCATGGTCTTCTCGACTTGCTCGTTGTTTAGGCCTAGCTTTTCGAGTTGTTCGAGAGACGTCTCGACTGGAACTTTTTCGGCGTGGTCGATAATGCCGCTAATCTCGGCAGACTTGTCGCTAGCGTTGATAGCGGTTAGGAAACCAGCGAGAACTTTGCGGTTGCTGATGCGAATCTTCATCTCTGGGAGGTTGAAAGTCTTGAGTGCGTCGTGTATACAAGCGATAACCTTAGCGTCATAAGCGATCGGAAGTTTGTCGCGACCAATAATATCGCAGTCGCACTGGTAGAATTCGCGGAAGCGGCCGCGTTGGGCGCGTTCGCCACGGAAGTTGCGATTAATCTGGGTGACCTGAAATGGGAAAACGAGATCATTATTGTGCTCGACGACGTAGCGTGCAAGCGGGACGGTGTGATCGAAGCGCAAAGCCTGGTCAGCGCTATCGGCAGACTCGGCAGTTTTGCTTACCATATAAATCTGTTTTTCGGTGTCACCGCCGGCCTTTGCAAGGAGAACCTCGGCGCGTTCGATGATTGGAGTCTCAATATTTAGGAAGCCATAATGGTGGTATACGTCGCTGATATTTTGTTTGAGCTTGTCAAAAATGGCCTGCTCAGTTGGTAATAGTTCTTGCATGCCGGAAAGCGGCGACGTATTAATTTTCTTCATATTTCCATTTTAGCACAATGTGTGATAAGATAGGTGAGTGTGGCTCTGTAGCTCAGTTGGTAGAGCAGAGGCCTGAAGAGCCTTGTGTCGACGGTTCAAGTCCGCCCGGAGCCACCAAACCGTGATTCGCCCGATGGGCGTTTTTTGTTGCCTATGGTAAAATTTGAGTAAGGAGAGTTTATGAAAAATATCATCATTACCGGGGGCAGCGATGGTCTCGGAAAGACCCTTGCGGAGACTTTATCAAAAGACAATAGAGTACTGATTCTAGCTACGAACGAAGAGAAGCTTCGCACTGTTGCGGACGCTAATAATTGTGATTACGGCGTGTGTGA
>Ga0310690_10010884_pt1 | contig 11268 bp, 6 predicted proteins | sample AusTroGonzalo_MG_2_FD_207661 | JGI IMG/M metagenome (GOLD analysis project Ga0310690, IMG submission 207661) | Bovine rumen microbial communities from tropical cattle in Woodstock, Queensland, Australia - Gonzalo_04 (v2) (version 2) | ecosystem: Host-associated > Mammals > Digestive system >...
AAATGCTTTCCATAGATGCGCCAACTTATCCTCCATAACCATTCCTGAAGGTGTAACGACAATCGGTAAAAAGGCGTTCTTCAACTGTACCAACCTAACCTCCATCAATATTCCTGCCAGCGTGACGACCATTGGCGGCGAGGCCTTCTATAATACAGGATGGTATAAAGCACAGCCAGACGGTCTTCTATATCTGGACAATTGGCTCATTGGATACAAAGGAGACCAACCAACAGGAGAACTTATCATCAAAGATGGAACAAAAGGAATCGCTGATGAAGTTTTCTGTGATTGCACTGATTTGACTTCTGTCACTATTCCTGCCAGCGTAACGATAATTGGCGAAAGCGCTTTCTATGGCTGCGCTGGTTTAGTTTCCTTGGACATCCCCATTAGCGTGGAGACCATTGGCGATTACGCCTTCTATGGCTGCACCAGTCTAGACGTATCCAGCCTGACCATCCCCAGCAGTGCGACCATTGGCGAAGAGGCTTTCGAAGACTGTTTGGGAAGCCCCATCACCAACTTTGACTTTGTCGCCACTGTGACTCATGAGGAAAACGGAACGACCGTCAGAAATAACTACAACAGTCTTAATGAGGCCTTCGACAATGCACAGGACGGTGATGTCGTGAAGTTGCTTGATGACTGCACAGTCACCATCGACCCGGATAATAATCTCGATGGCTATATCAGAGTAAAGGCATTTGATTCAGACGACCCAATAGAACTTGACCTTAACGGCCATACGATCGCCTTTCCCGATAATGGAAACTTTATTGTCGATAATGAGGCCCGTCTGACCATTACGGACAGCGGCGATGGCGGTAAGATTACCAGTTCCGGCTGCTATGCTATCTACAATGGTATGACTGGTTTCCTGACCATCGAAGGCGGCATGGTGGAGAGCACCTATGAAGGTGATGGCAGTGAGGCAGCAAAGAGTGCCATCTACAACAGCGGTACGATGTTTGTCGAAGGCGGTGCGATCAGCGGCAAGATCTATGGCATCTACAACGACGGCACGCTGAACCTCAGCGACGGCCTCATCAGTGCCAGCGACGGCATCGGCGTCTATAATAATGAGAATGTGGTGCTCTGGGGTCTGCCCACGTTTGACTGTAAAAACGAAGACATCGCTCTGGCCAAGGACAAAATCATATACCTTGGTGGCGGTCACCCCGTCGGTGCGGCACCCGAGAAGAAGATCAAGATAGGCATCCAGAATGTCGCACCGTATGAGTTTACCTATGGCTACCACTATCTGTTCTGGAATGCAGAGACAGATGTCTTTGTCGAACCTCAAGACGTGTTCGTCAGCAGCCAATGGGGCGAGAACTTTATCGGGGAAATCTATTGCGACGGCATCTACGAGGCAGGTATTGCCGGACTGACGGAGATCACCTTCCCCGCCGGCAAGAGCACTTACTTCGACGACAGGGCACTTGCCCTCTATGAGGCGAACTACCAACTGAAGTTCTATACCGTCACCAGCGTCGATGAGACGAGCGCAAGCGTCTCGGTTACAGAGTACGAAGGCAAGTTGTTCGGCGAACATACCCCGCTCATCGTGAGCAACGAGACGGGTGAGGAGATCACGGCGAAGTTCATCGAGGCCTTCGAGGGTCCGATGGCCAGTTATTACTCTAATTTGGGTCTCGCCGACCTCAACGACCTTGAAGACCTCGAGGCACTCTATGAGCTCGACGAAGTGCCGACGCTTATCTACTACGGCTTCGAGGGTACCAACGTCGATCTCGAAGAGGCAATTGACTATGAACTTCAGGATCCCGAAAAGAATTATTTCTATCCCATCAAGGGCCTGACTTACTACGGTTTCAACGGCACTGGCTTCGTGCGCCTGAGCCGTCTCGGTCCGATAGCCGCCCACCGTTGTTGGCAGGGCTTGGGCGAGCCGCAATACGATGAGCCTGAGGCAGCCCGCAGTCTGTCTGTCAGTTGGCCAGACGGATCGACCACTGGTATTAGTGAAAAGAGGATAGTGAATCAACGTTCGACGGCTGAGGGGTGGTACGGCATTGACGGCCGTAAGTACAACAGCGAGCCTACGGGCAAGGGTATCTACATCCGTCGCAATGGCAACAAGGCAGAGAAACTGATCATCAAATAATGAAAGGAGGACACAGTTATGATACAGAATAATAAAATATACAGACTTTTCGCACTTATCGTCATAATGGTCGGCACCTGGACGGCTGCCAGTGCCGCCGAGGTGTATAAACTGACGCTGGCCGAAGGAGCCGAGGCTCACGGCACCGTCAGTTTCAAGGTGGGCGAGACAGCCCTCACGGGCGAGACGCTTACCGCCGAGGAGGGGCAGACCGTGACCATCGCCGTCGCCTGTACAGGCTGGACGGTCAGTCAAATCACCGCCACTGCCTCGCTCGATCCCACACAGATGAAGTCTCGTACGCGTAACGGCGAGATTCCTGTCATCGAGGAGATTCCCCTCACTCAGGGCGACGGCAATATCTGGACCATGACCATGCCTGCCGCCGATGTCGAGATCGGTGTCAGTTACGAGGAAATCCAGACCAAGGCTGTGGAGGCCTCGTGGATTACTATCACCGACGGCACCTATACCTACAACGGTCAAGCCATCGAGCCCACGTTGACAGTGACGGACGGCGAGACCGACGTCACCGAGAAATTCACCGTCAGCTATAGTAACAATGTGAATGCGAGCGATGCCGCCACAGTGACTGTCACGGCTAAGGCCAGCTATCCGGCATACACCGGTTCGGCCAGCAAGACCTTCAACATCGCCCCAAAAGCCGTGACGATTACTGCCCAGAGCAAGGCCTTTACCTATACGGGCGCGGCACAGAGTTGGCCATACTACGACGTAGAGGGTCTGGTGGGCAACGATGCCATCGAGGCAGTGGTTACTGGGAGTATCACGTATCCCCGTGAGGGTCCGGTAACCAACGAACTGACGAGCTACGAGTTCACGAGCGGTACTGCCGGCAACTACAGCGTGACGAAACAGAACGGCGAACTGACGATGACCAACGCCAGCATAGCCATTACTATCACCGCCGCCTGCGGGGAGTGGACGTACGATGGCATTGCCCATAACAACAACACCGTCACCGTGACCAGCGGCTCGCTGTTGACAGGTGACGCTCTGGTAGCCGAGGCGACGGGTAGCGCGACGAACGTGGCCGATACTCAGGTCGGCAACAACCCGATAGCCGAGGGCTACAAGGTGATGCACGGCACCGAAGACGTGACGGCGAACTACGTCATCACCCCTGTAGCCGGCAAGCTGACCATCAATCCCAAAGAAGTGAGTGTCAAGGCCAACGACATCACCATCAGTTACGGCGATGAGGAGCCCGCGCTGACTTATACCGCCGATGCACTCTGTGGCAACGACAAGTTCAGCGGAACTCTTGAGCGCGTAGCGGGTACGGCTGTCGGTGAGTACGCCATCAACCAAGGTTCGCTCTCCGCCGGCAGTAACTATGAAATCAGTTTCACCCCCGGCAAGTTCACCATCAAGGCGATCGCAATTTCTGGTGTCAAGGTAGAAGGCTGGAGCGGTGTGTTTGACGGTTTGAGCCATACCATCAGCATCACCATTCCCGCGGGCGCGACGATTAAGTTCAAGGACAGTAAAGGCGTTTATACATTGACGGAAGCCCCAAGTTTCAACACCGTAGGTATGCACACGGTGGAGTATAAAGTATCTAAGACTGGCTGTGAGGATGTCACCGGCAGCGCTACCGTCGAGATCAAATCGGCTATCGTCATCGGCGAGAATGGTCAGGTGACCATCGGTGGCAAGGTTTACACATCGCTCAGCGACGTCGCTAAAGAAGTCCTTGGCGACATGGTTCCTGAGAGTCTGCTCATCGGTCTGGCCGAGGGTATCAGCACTTTGGATATCGACAACCTTGTAAACCGTATCGTCGTAAGTGAGACGTACAAACTCACCGTGACAAAGGGCAAAGACGCGATTATCGGCCTACTCAAGGCCAAAGCCGGTCAGATCGTGAGATTGGTCTATACAGGCCAGATTACGCTCGACACCCAGTCGATCCTTAAATATCTCGGAGAGATAAAGGCTCGCGCTATTGTCCGCACTCGTACCGAGGGCGATGGTGAGATGACGATCGAATCGGGCGTGGAGTACCTCGTGCTCGAAGACTGCGACCTCTTCTTTACCCTCCACACCGAGGATGCGCCTGTCGAGATTGAGAGTATCACCATTTACACACCCGTTGTCATGCCCGGTGATGCTGATGGCAACGGCATTGTAGATACTAAGGACATCGTGGCGATGATAAACGCCATCGCCGGAAATCCAGCCGACGGCTTCAGGAAGGACAACGCCGATGTCAACGGTGACGGCATACTAAACATCGCCGACATCGTGTTTGTGATAAACTTGATTGATTCCACCAAAACCGAATAAGACTTTGGTACATGGTTTTACAAATTAAGCCCACTGATTGGCGGGCTTAATTTGTGAGGTTATTTCTTGTTGAATGTGTATTCAAGAGCCGCTCCTATGGCGGTACAGTACTGGGAGTACTTGGGGATGTGGAAACGGATATTGTAGAGTGTTTCCAGAGCAGGGAAGACTTCCTTGCACTGCGGGAGAAGCGAGAGGTTGCCGATGAGAACGAAGTCGCGGATGTCGCTGCCGAGAGAGGCGAGCCAGGCGGCTGAGCCTATTGACTGGAGAACCATGTGGATGAGTCCTGCTGCGATATCTTCTTTCTTGGCATCGCTTTGGGCACGGGCAAAGTTGGAGGCTGTCGTATCCATCGTCAGACCTGGAACGGGAATAGCGCTGATGTCGCCGATGGTCAGGTCGATGTTACGCACATTGCCCTGCTTGGCCATCATTGCTACCTGTTTGATGTCGCTGGTGTTCAGCAGCAGACGCGCGAGACCTGCCAAGGTACCGCCGCCAACGCCGATACCGCCGATATGCTTCATCTCATCGCCGTCACATTTGACAAACGACGTACCCGTTCCCATTGAGACAACGATGGTGTGGTCGAGTTTGGACTCAAAGCGCGCGCCGAGACCGTCGGCAATAAACTCTTGCGACTTGCTGGTAGGCAGACCGTAGATGGGCTGGTCGATATAGGCTGCGCCAACACCTGTCAGCATAACGTGTTCCACGTCTTTCAGTTCAATATCGTTGTCGTGCAGATACTTACCGAAGGCCCCGTAGAGTGAGGTAATGGGGTCGGCTGCTGTGATACGGATGGGGGCAGATACTTTGCCGCCCTTGATGCCTACAATCTTCGTGGTGCTGATGCCCACGTCTATTCCAATGACGATTCCCATATTATTTGACTATTTGACAATTTACGATTTATTTTTTGTTTATCTCGTCGAACTTGGCGAGTTTGTTGAGGTAGTACTGGCGCAGGTCGCTCCATTTGTAGTAGGGATGCTGATTTGTCGGAACGGGAAGTGTGGCTTCGCGTTCGTTGAGCAAGGCCTTAACGAGGATATCACCAGCCTTGTTTTTGACTGGACGGTAGAAGATGAGTTGGATGTTGCAACCCATGGGGAAGATCTTGTAGTTCTGCCAGTACTGGTCGAGTTCGTCGAGGTTCTCCACCTGCACGGCGCAGTTGTCAAGTTCCAGCAGACAAGCCAATGGCATGACACATACCTCATGGCCGAAGCGGAGCGTGGCCTGTGTCTGGGTGACGGTGTCGGCAGTCTCGATAATGTTTTTCAGCAAATTGCGCTGACTGAAGGGCATGATACCTTTGGTCTGTGGGGCAGGGCCGTAGTTGAGATACCAGGCGATATTGTTCTGTTTCCAGAGGTCGTAAATTTCTTCATCTGTGAAGAGCGAGAAGAGTTCGATATCTGTATCATGGCTCTGCATGTTGGTGGCAATCTCGAAAAGACTGCGCATGAAGGAACCTGCACGGAGGTTGCTGAACACCCACGACTGATCACTGAAGAGTGCCTGCATCAGGCGTTCGGGATGAGTGTATTTGTCGCGGAATGATTCTCTGCGGACTTTCCCGTCGTTGCCAGTTTCCTTTACCAATCCGTCCCAAGGCTGGTTCAGATAGTACTGCAGCGACTCGCTGACATCGTTGTGGAAACAGGCGGTGGGATTGGCGGCTGCCAACTCCTCGCACTCGGCAATCATTGAAAGGATGCAGCGGTTGACGGTAGTGGAGCGGGCATCGATAGGCACGTTCTTCGCCTTGAAGATCTCGGGGAAGTTTTCTGCCAGTCGCTTGCCGATGCCATGATGCTGGCGCTCTCCGACGGTGGAGAGGTCGCCCAGGCGCTTCACCGATGTAGGTTCGAAGGCTTCGATCTTGCGAAGTGTCTCTTTACCGAGTGGTGTCAACTTACCCTGCTCCTTGGCTTCGCGCAGGACATCCCTGGGACCTGTATAACTGTTGTCGCTGATGAGCCAACGGGAACCGTGACGCCCATAATGACTCATGTAATAAGGCTCGTACCCTTTGGGAGTAGGGGTGAGTGGTTTGTCGGGCAGACGACGGTTATAATCCAGATACTGACTGCCAGACAAGTATTTGTTGGCTTTGATCTCTTCGCGTGCAGTCTGGGCGGAGATGGTAAGTGCCATCATGATGACTGCAAGGGTGGTCATTAGTTTTTTCATACCTTATTATATATTAAAAGAAAACCCGGCTCCACGAGGGATGACCGGGCTAATGAAAGGAGGAGTGGTACCTCCAGGAATCGAACCGGGGACACACGGATTTTCAGTCCGATGCTCTACCAACTGAGCTAAGGCACCATGTTTGGTTGCAATCCTTTCGTTTGCGGGTGCAAAGGTACGACTTTTTTCTGAACCCACCAAATTTTTAGAGAACTTTTTTCAAAAAACTATCTACAATTCACTTTTCACTCATCACTCCTGAAGGGGATTCCAACCCTGTGCTTTGAGTCCAAACTCCTGATTATCACGGGTGACAAGGATCTTTCCAAACTTCTCTTCCGTGATATGACCGATGAGTTTGATGCCCTCGATCTGTTCTATTTTCGAATGATCGCCGATGGGTACGGTGAACAGCAGTTCGTAATCCTCGCCGCCATTCAAGGCGCAAGTTGTGACGTTCATGTTCATCTCCTCAGCCATCACGGCAGTCTGATAGTCGATGGGAATATTATTCTCGTAGATGCGGCAACCGACACCCGACTGTTTGCAGATATGCAGGAGTTCTGAAGAGAGGCCGTCGCTGATATCCATCATCGCCGTGGGACGGATGCCTGCTTCGCGCAATTTCTCAATGATATCACCCCGGGCTTCCGTCTGGAGTTGGCGTTGCAGCAGATATTCCTTACCGCTGAAATCAGGACTGAAGTGGGTCAATTCTTCTAATGCCCGCTTATCGCCTTTCTTTTTGGCATCCTCTACCTGACTATAATATACATTCTTCTCGCGCTCCAACAACTGCAGTCCCATGTAGGCAGCACCTAAGTCGCCTGAGACACAGATAAGATCGGTGTTCTTGGCACCGTTGCGATAGACGATATCTTCTTTGCTGGCCTCGCCGATACAGGTGATGCTGATGGCGAGGCCTGTATAACTCGATGTCGTGTCGCCGCCAACGATATCCACATGCCATTTGTCGCAGGCCAGTCGCAGACCAGCATAGAACTCCTCTACGTCTTCCACTGTGAAGCGCTTGCTCAGGGCCAGTGATACCGTCATCTGGCGGGGCGTACCGTACATGGCAAAAATGTCGCTGATATTGACCATTGCCGACTTATAACCAAGGTGCTTCAGGTCGATATAGGTCAGGTCGAAGTGAACACCTTCCATCAGCAGGTCGGTCGTTACCAACACCTCCTTATCAGGATAATGGAGTACGGCGCAGTCATCGCCTACGCCGTACTTCGTTGATTCGTTTTTGATCTCAATGTCTTTCGTCAGTCGGTCAATAAGGCCGAACTCTCCGAGTTTTGCTATTTCCATCCTTCTGTCGGGTGATCAGTATTAAACTTGTCCTTACTGTTCTTTTCAATCTTCTCGGCACGGATAATCATCTCACGCATGATCTCTGTCATAAAGGGCTGAGCCTTGTTGGCTGCCTCCTGAACCTCTTCGTGGCTGACCTCCACAGGATTGTCGAAGCCGCCTAGGTCAGTGATGACGGAAACGCCAAAGGTCTTGATACCGCAGTGATGGGCCACGATGACCTCTGGAACAGTTGACATGCCGACAGCATCGCCGCCCAACAGACGGTACATCTTATATTCGGCAGGGGTCTCGAACGTGGGACCCTGCACACCGACATAGACACCGTAGGTGACGCGGATCTTTTTCTTCCTGGCAATGGCAGTGGCCTCCTTGATGAGGTTCAGGTCGTAGGTCTCGTGCATGTCCGGGAAGCGCGGGCCTGTAGGGAAGTTCTTACCACGTAGCGGGTGCTCGGGGAAGAAGTTGATATGGTCGGTGATAATCATCAAGTCGCCAATCTTGAAGGCGGGGTTCATGCCGCCGGCGGCATTCGACACGAAGAGGGTCTGGATGCCGATCTCGTACATCACACGGACGGGGAAGGTTACATCCTTCATCGAGTAGCCCTCGTAATAGTGGAAGCGGCCTTGCATGGCCAGGATGTCAACGCCTCCGAGTTTTCCGAAGATGAGTTTGCCACTATGACCTTCCACGGTAGATACCGGGAAGTTGGGAATCTCCGAATAGGGGAATTCCAACTTGTCAGTTATTTCTGAAGCTAATTGTCCTAGGCCTGTTCCCAGAATGATGGCTGTCTTTGGACTTGTGGTCATCCTTTCCTTTAACCAGGATGCTGTTTCTTGAATTTTTTTGTACATAACCTATGATTTTTTCGTTAAACGATTCTTCTCCTTCGAGCATGAATTTAATACTGATGGGTAAGACATAAAGATTCTTCCTTGCTTCGGGACTCAGTCCCTCAACGTCTTTTAGCCTGACGGCATCCTTCTCGGTGGTAATGATCAGTTTGGGTGAGGGTAGGGCGTCAAACTCGGCATTGATTCTTGTAATGTCTTTCTTCCTGAAATTGTGATGGTCACCATACCTAAGCGGCTGCAGACTGCCTGCATGTGGCTTCAGGTCGTAGTAGATCTGTTTCGGTGAGGCAATTCCCGTCAGGAGCAAGATGTTCCGGCCAGCAAGAAAAGATGGGTATTCCTGACTTTCCAGATTGTCCGGATTATCCGGGAAGAGCGGAACGAGGGGCTCGTATTTGATGGTAGTAAAAAAGAGTTGTTGATAGGGATACAGATTCATCTGTTTTGTCAGCACGCGGAACTCCATTGGGTTGAGTGATACCGGACATTTTGTCACGATGACGATGTCGGCCCTGTCCTTACCCTTGACAGGTTCACGCAGTCGGCCTGCGGGCAGGAGTTTGTCGTGGATGATGAGGCGATGATAATCTACGAGGAGGATATTCAGGCCAGGTTTGACATAACGGTGCTGGTAGGCATCGTCGAGCAGGATGGCATCTACCTCCTTCTTCGTGCAGGATCCGTTGACAAGATACTCGATGCCCCGTGTCCGTTTCTTGTCAACGGCAACGTCTATATCGGGATATTTCTGCTTCATCTGGAAAGGCTCATCGCCAAGTTCTTTGAACGTGGATTCTTCAGTAGCCAACAGAAACCCTTTGCTCTTCCGCTTGTAGCCTCGGCTCAGTACCGCAATGTGGATTTTGTCTTTCAGCAGTCTGACCAAATACTCCACATGGGGCGTTTTCCCTGTACCACCTACGGTGATGTTGCCTACAGATATGATAGGGGGCTTATAGGAGTGGCTTTTCAGGATATTCATCTCAAAGAGAAGATTCCTGAATCCCACTCCTAAGCCATAGAACCAACTCAGTGGCAGCAGTTTCTTGTTTAACTTTATAAAGTCCCCCTCCATAGATACTATTTCACTCTTACATCATCGAGCATGCGGGCCTGGATGCGGCTGTTGTTCTTGATGTCGTTGCGGATCTGCATCATCGGCTCGTACAGGTCGCCAAGGAATTCCTTCAACTCAGCCTGAATCTGACTGTCGAGGTAAGTGCCTTTGTTCTCCTTGGGCAGGAACTGATCCATCCAACTGCCCTTGCCAGGATAAGTGCTGGTGTAGTATTCATCGAGTTTGGCCAGTTCTGCAGCCTTCTTCACGGCATCGTCGAGACTGCCGAGTTTATCCACGAGTTTGATCTTAAGGGCATCGGTGGCGAGCCATACACGACCTTGTCCGATGGAATCGACCTGGGCCGGATTCATCTTGCGACCTTCTGACACAATGGTGAGGAAATCCTGATAGCCCTTATCGATGTAGGTCTGCATGTGTTTCATAATCTCGTCGTTGTTCTTGCCAAGGATGAGATCCTGCTCATAGTCAGTAAACTTGTTGGTAGTCACGCCGTCGAAAGTCACGCCGAGTTTATCCTGCACCAGTCCGCTGAAGTTAGGAATCAGACCGAAGATGCCGATACTACCGGTGATGGTGGTAGGCTCAGCGAAGATATAGTTGGCTGGCGAACTGATCCAGTAGCCGCCGGAAGCAGCCATACCACCCATAGATACTACGAGGGGCTTCTTTTCTTTCAGAAGTTTGAGGGCGTGGCGGATCTGTTCAGAGGCCACAGCACTGCCACCGCCGGAGTTCACACGGAACACCACGGCCTTCACATCGTCATCATCAGCCAACTTGCGCAGATCCTCTGCCGTACTTCTGCCCACGATGCTGTGCCCGCCGCCACTCAACAGGTTCATGGCCTCACTATCGACGATATCGCCGTAGGCATAGTATATGGCAATCTTCTCACCGTCATTCTTCTTCTTCGACTTGACGTTGAGCATGTCTGAGAGAGATAACTGTGGAATATCATCATCCTTGTCGAGTTTCAGGCGGCTCTTGATTTCAGCCTTGATCTCCTCAGGGAACATAATCTTGTCGATGAGTTTTGCCTTGACATAGTCCTGGGCATTGGCAAAGGCCATGATGCTGTCGTTGGCCAGTTGGTTCAGGTCTTCGGCTTTCACTTTACGTCCCTCTGCAATCTCTTTCAGCCAGTAGTTCCAGATGCCGCTCAGATAAGCCTCACGCTGTTCGCGGTCGTATTCGCTCATGCCAGTCAGGGTATTGCTCTCCACATAACTCTTATATTTTCCAACTTTGGCAACCTGATACTTGATGCCGAGTTTATCGTAGAGTCCCTTCATGTATTCACCCTTGCCGCCGAGACCCTTGAAGTCGATCATGCCATGATCGTTGAGGTATATCTTGTCAGC
>Ga0310690_10010886_pt1 | contig 11267 bp, 8 predicted proteins | sample AusTroGonzalo_MG_2_FD_207661 | JGI IMG/M metagenome (GOLD analysis project Ga0310690, IMG submission 207661) | Bovine rumen microbial communities from tropical cattle in Woodstock, Queensland, Australia - Gonzalo_04 (v2) (version 2) | ecosystem: Host-associated > Mammals > Digestive system >...
GACATGTCCGGATCAATTCCTGTTTGCAGATCCCCGGACCTTTTCGCAGCTTACCACGTCTTTCATCGCCTCCGGATAGCCTAGGCATCCTCCGTTCGCTCTTCCTTCCTTTCTCTCTTTCACGCCTCCGCAGTTCTCACCGCTTCGGCGTTTGTGAATCATGAATCTTTACGATTCATCTTGCTCTTGCCTATTGAAATTGTAGTCCACAATCTTCCTACGAAAATTCCGTATTATTAATTACAGACTAAATTCTATCTTTTGCTTTACCTCTAATCTATTCTCTCAGTATTGTCAATGAACTACCCCGTTTCGAACGGGACTGCAAAGGTAGTAACTTTTTTTCACCTACCAAATTTTTTTTACATATTTTAAAATTTTTTTCTATTTCTCTTGCCTCTATACATAATTATGCATATATTTGCAAAACCAACTTATATTTATACTGGATTATGCAGAATATTCAGACCCGGCATAAAGCTCTCATACAGATTATCAGCCAGGAAACTATCTATAGTCAGGAGGAACTGCAGGAAAAACTCCGTCAACAGGGTATCGTCACCACGCAGGCAACGCTTTCCCGTGACCTGAAAGCCCTTAGGATTCTGAAAGTTCCCGGAGAAGGGTATCGGCTTCCGCAACCCGGCAACCGTTTTCTGGCAGGTCCCTCGCCCACCAGCGTGGTGAGCCTGGAATTCTCCGGGCAACTGGCCGTGATCAAAACCCAGCCGGGGTTTGCACCTGCCATCGCCTCACTCATAGACCATCATCCTTCCCGTCCCATCATGGGCACCATCGCAGGAGATGACACCGCCCTGCTCATCCTCCGCCTGGGCTTCACATCGGCCCAGGTTATGGACGTCCTGGAAAAGGTCCTGCCAGACATTAAATCGCATCTAATAGCTTAACAAATGGAAAAAAAGAAAGTAGTTGTCGCCTTCTCCGGCGGCCTGGACACCTCCTTCACGGTAATGTACCTGGCCAAGGAATTGGGTTACGAAGTGTACGCCGCATGTGCCGATACGGGAGGCTTCTCCCCGGAACAGCTGGCCAGGAACGAAGAGAACGCCTACAAACTGGGCGCTGTCAAGTACATCACCCTGGATGTAAAGGAAGAGTATTACCACAAGAGCATCCGCTATATGGTCTATGGGAACGTCCTCCGGAACGGAACCTATCCCATTTCCGTCTCGTCGGAACGTATTTTCCAGGCCACGGCCATCGCCCGTTATGCCAAGGAGGTGGGGGCATCGGCCATCGCCCACGGCTCCACCGGCGCCGGCAACGACCAGGTCCGTTTCGACATGACCTTCGCCGTCCTGTGCCCGGAGATGGAAATCATCACCCTCACCCGCGACATGGCCCTCTCCCGCCAGGAGGAAGTGGACTACCTGAACGCCCACGGCTTCAAGGCCGATTTCGCCAAGCTTAAATACTCCTATAATATAGGTCTTTGGGGCACGTCCATCTGCGGCGGGGAAATCCTGGATTCCACCCAAGGCCTGCCGGAGGAAGCCTACCTGAAGCCGGTGACCAAGACCGGCAGCGAAAAGGTAGACCTCACCTTCGACAAGGGCGAGCTCATAGCCGTAAACGGGAAAAAGTATCCGCCGGTGGAAGCCATCCAGGTGCTGGAGAAGCAATTGGAAGGATACGGTCTGGGACGTGACAACCACGTGGGAGACACCATCATCGGCATAAAAGGACGCGTGGGATTCGAGGCTGCTGCGCCGATGCTCATCTTATCGGCCCACAAATATCTGGAGAGATTCACCCTTAGCAAATGGCAGCAGTACTGGAAGGAGCAGGTGGGCAACTGGTACGGCATGTTCCTCCACGAAAGCCAGTATCTGGAACCCGTGATGCGGGACATGGAGGCCATGCTGGAGAGTTCCCAGCGCAACGTTTCCGGCACCGTGGTGATGACCGTGGGTCCCAAATGGGTCGAATGTACGGGCGTTAACACCCCCAACGACCTGGTGAAGAACCCCTTCGGCGAGTACGGCGAAATGCAGAAAGGCTGGACCTCGGACGACGCCAAGGGTTTCATCAAAGTGCTGGAAACCCCGCTCCGGATCTACTACAACCGGCATCCCGAAGAAGCATGACAAGCCTGCTGGAACAACTGATAGCCATCCCCTCGCTGAGCCGGGACGAAAAGGCCGTGGCCGATTTTCTGGAAGACCGGCTGCAGGACCTGCACCCCAAAAGGCACGGCAACAACCTTTGGATGGTGAAGGGAAACGGCCCCGTACTGCTGCTGGACGCCCATATCGACACGGTGAAACCAGTGTCGGGCTGGCAGCGGGACCCCTTCACCCCTAGCTGGGAGGAAGGCCGTCTGTATGGCCTGGGCGCCAACGACGACGGTGGCTCGGTTGTTTCGCTCATCCACGCTTTTCGCCAGGCCAAACCGCTCAGGCACACCCTGGTGCTGTCTTTATCGGCCGATGAAGAGACCTCCGGGCCGGACGGGCTGGAAAGCGTGCTGCCGCTTATCGAGGCCGATGCCGGGCTCATCTGCTGCGGCATCATGGGAGAGCCCACGGGGATGCAGATGGCCGTAAGCGAACGCGGTCTGATGGTGCTGGACTGCACCGCCCGGGGCATCTCCGGCCACGCCGCCAGAAACGAAGGCGTAAACGCCATCTACGAAGCCCTGCCGGACATCGACTGGTTCCGCAGTCACGGGATGACAGTGACGCAAATCCAAGCCGGAACGCAGCACAACGTGATTCCGGACCGCTGCAGTTTTGTGGTGGACGTGCGTACGGTGGGGGACAACCAGGCCGTGCTGGACGCTGTCCTGCAGGCCGTCCGCTGCGAGGTGAAGGCCCGTTCCACCCGGCTCAACGGCTCGTCCATCAGCGGGGACCATCCTTTGGTCCAGGCCGCCATCGCCCTGGGAATCCCGCGCTTCTCTTCCCCCACCCTGTCCAACCAGGCGGTCTGCCGCTTCCCTACAGTAAAAATCGGCCCGGGAGAGAGTTCCCGCTCGCATACAGCCGATGAGTATATCTGCGCGGGAGAAGTGGAAGCCGCCGCAGACATTTATCTGAAATTGATTGAAACCTATGAAAATCTGGAATAAAGGCTTTGACAACGATGCGCAGATAGACGCCTTCACCGTGGGGCGGGACAGGGAGCTGGACCTGCTGCTGGCTCCCTTCGACATCGAGGGAACCCTGGCGCATATCACCATGCTCTCCGAGGTGGGACTGCTTCCTGCCGAAGACTTGGCCCTGCTGCGTCCGGAGCTGGAAAAACTGCACCAGGAAGCATTGGAAGGCCGATTCACCATTTCCGGGGAAGACGTCCACTCGGAAGTGGAAGCCCGGCTCATCGAACGTTTGGGAGACCTGGGCAAGAAGGTGCATACCGGCCGCTCCCGGAACGATCAGGTGGCCCTGGACGTAAAACTCTTCACCCGTTCCCGCATCCGCAGAACCGTGGAAAAGGTGGCGCAGTTGTTTGAGCTGTTCCAGCAGCGTTCCGAGGAGTTGAAAGATGTACTAATGCCCGGCTACACGCACCTGCAGGTGGCCATGCCCTCCTCCTTCGGCCTGTGGTTCGGCGCCTATGCCGAAAGCCTCTGCGACGACCTGGTGTTCCTGAAGGCGGCCTGGGACGTGGCCGACCGCAATCCGCTGGGCTCGGCCGCCGGCTATGGCTCATCGGCCCCGCTGAACCGCACCCGTACCACTCAGCTGCTTGGTTTCAAGGACCTTTCCTACAATTCCATCTATGCCCAGATGGGCCGGGGCAGATGCGAAAGGATGGTAGCCTTCGCCTACGCCTGCCTGGCGGAGACGCTGGGGAAATTCGCCACGGACGGCTGCCTTTTCGTGAGCCAGAACTTCGGCTTCCTGAAACTTCCGGACGCTTACACCACGGGCTCCAGTATTATGCCGCAGAAGAAGAATCCGGACGTGTTTGAGCTGGTAAGGGCCCATTGCAACCGCCTGCAGGGCATTCCGGGTGACATCCGGCTTATTACCGGTAACCTTCCCAGCGGCTATTTCCGGGACCTGCAACTGCTGAAGGAGATCTACCTGCCTCTCTTCGATGAAATGGACTCCTGCCTGGACATCCTCCTCTATGCCATCCCGGGCATCAAAGTCTCTACAGACCTGATGTCCCTGCCGCTTTACGAGCAGGCCTTCTGCGTGGAAGAGGTGAACCGCCTGGTGGCCGCCGGCGTGCCCTTCCGGGACGCCTACCGGCAGATTGGCCAGGCCGTCCAGGAAGGCACCTTCCACTTCTCCGGGGAACTCCATCACACCCATGAAGGATCGATCGGCAAGCTCTGCAACGCAGAAATTGCCGACCGCTTCCAGGCCCTGCTGGCCGGATTCCCGTTCTAATCCTTACTCCGCGAAGAGGGAAATGATGTTCAGGACCACCTGGGAGGCCTTTTCCATGCTTTCCAGGGGAAGGAACTCCATCTTGCCGTGGAAGTTGAGACCGCCGGCGAAGATGTTGGGGCAAGGGAGGCCCTTGAAGGAGAGGTTGGCTCCGTCGGTGCCGCCGCGGATGGGTTGGATTTTGGCCTTTACGCCCGCCATTTCCATGGCTTTCACCGCCTTTTCAATGATGTGATAGTGCGGCTCCACCTGTTCCCGCATGTTGTAGTACTGGTCCTTGATCACGGCTGTGGCCGTTCCTTCGCCGTACTTGGTATTGATGAAGTCCGTCACCTTCTGCATCATTTCCTTGCGGGCCTCGAACTTGGCTCGGTCGTGATCCCGGATGATGTAGGCGAAATCGGCCTCCTCCACAGTTCCCTTGAAGGAAATGAGGTGGAAGAAACCTTCGTAGCCTTCCGTGTATTCCGGACGGGCCATCACAGGCAGCATGGCTCCCAGTTCCTGGCCGATAAGGATGGCGTTGCGCATCTTTCCCTTGGCATAGCCGGGATGTACGTTGCAGCCTTGGATATGGATTTTGGCCGATGCGGCATTGAAGTTTTCGAACTCCAGTTCGCCCACTTCGCCGCCGTCCATGGTATAGCCGTAATCGGCCCCGAAGCGCTTTACGTCGAACTTCACCACGCCGCGGCCGATTTCCTCGTCCGGGGTAAAGCCCACCTTCACCGGACCGTGCTTGAACTCCGGATGCTCCACCATATACTGCACGGCGTTCATGATTTCCGCCACGCCGGCCTTGTCATCGGCCCCAAGCAGGGTGGTTCCGTCCGTAGTGATGAGCGTTTGTCCCACATAATGAAGCATTTCCGGAAATTCTTCCGGTTTTAGCTGCAAGCCGGGAACGCCTTTGAGGTCTATGGCTCCGCCGGCATAATTCGGGATAATCTGCGGCTTCACGTTGGCTCCGCTGGCATCCGGTGCCGTGTCCACATGGGCGATGAAGCCCACGGCCGGCACTTCTTTGTCCAGATTGGACGGAATGGAAGCCATCACATAGCCAAACTCATCCAGCGTAACCTCCACGCCCATGGCCTTCAACTCAGCCTCCAGCATCTTTAACAGATCCCACTCTTTGGCGGCAGAAGGCTGGCTTTCACTTTCCTCGTTGCTCTGCGTGTCCACCGACACGTAACGTAAAAATCGGTCTAGAATTTTTTCCATTATTTTTTACTGGTTTTCATTGATGCATAAATCATATAGGCAATCAGGCACAGGAAGGGCACTATGGCCACCGCCTCGCCGTAACTGGCCGCCCAGCCGCTCAGGAACAGGTCCACATTGGCGAACTTGAGGATGGCGCTCACTACGCCCATGAGGGCGCCGCCGGCGATGAAGCCGGAAGCGATAAGGGTACCCTTCTCCATCCGGGCGCTGTTAACGGCCGCATCCTTGCTGCGGGTGCTCACATACCAGGAAATGGCGCCGCCCACCAGTAGCGGCAGGTTCAGGTCGATGGGAATGAACATACCCAGGGCAAACGGCAGGGCTGGCACTTTGCAGAAATTGAGAATGAGCGCGATAGCCGCACCGATACCATAGAGCAGCCAGGGCGCCCCACCGCCGGAGAACATGGGCTGGATAACGGCCGCCATGGCATTGGCCTGCGGGGCAACCAGGGCATTCTCGCCGGTGAAACCATAAGTCTTGTTGAGCACCAGCATCACGCCGCACACAGTGACGGCCGATACCGCCACGCCCAGGAACTTCCAGCCTTCCTGCTTCTTGGGCGTGGAACCAATCCAGTAACCGATTTTGAGGTCCGTGATAAAGCTGCCTGCCACAGAAAGGGCCGTGCACACCACGCCGCCGATAATGAGCGCCGCAGCCATACCCCCATTGCCCTTGAGGCCCACGGCCACCAGGATGAGGGAAGCGATGATCAGCGTCATCAGCGTCATGCCGCTCACCGGGTTGGAGCCCACGATGGCAATGGCGTTGGCCGCCACGGTGGTAAAGAGGAAAGCCACCACGGCCACGATCACCAGCCCCACCAGGGCCTGCCAGACGTTGTTTACCACGCCGCCCAGGGCGAAGAAAGCGAAGATGCACAGAAGGGCTATCACCACGCCGAAGACGATGGTCTTCATCGGCAAGTCTTCCTCCGTGCGGACGGGCTTGGCTTCCTGGGTGCCGGGCTTGCGCTTGAACTCGCTCACGGCCAGGCCGGCAGCGCTCTTGATTACGCCGAAGCTCTTCACAATGCCGATGATACCGGCCGTGGCAATACCGCCGATGCCGATATGCCGCGCATAGTCCTTGAAAATCTGCTCCGGAGCCATGTCGCCGATGGCTGTGGTTACGCCGGTGTGCATGAGATCGATTACATCGGCCCCCCAGATGAGGTTCATCAAAGGGATAATCACCAGCCACACCAGCAGCGAACCGCAGCAGATGATGAAGGAATACTTAAGGCCGATGATATAGCCCAGGCCCAGCACGGCGGCCCCGGTGTTCATCTTCAGCACCAGCTTGGCCTTATCGGCCACGGCTGCGCCCCAGCCCATCACGGTGGTGGAAATGGTTTCCGCCCATGTGCCGAAAGTGGCAACGCAGAAGTCGTACAGACCGCCGATGAGGCCGGCCGTCACCAGAGTCTTGGCGCTGGAGCCGCCGCTCTCACCGCTGATCAGCACCTGAGTAGTGGCGGTAGCCTCCGGGAAAGGATACTTCCCGTGCATTTCCTTCACAAAGTATTTGCGGAAAGGAATCAGGAACAGGATACCCAGCACGCCGCCCAGCAGCGAGCTCAGGACCATCTTCCAGAAATCCACCTCCACGCCCAGGATATAAATGGCCGGAAGGGTGAAAATAGCACCCGCCACCACGGCGCCCGAACAACCGCCGATGGACTGGATAATCACGTTCTGGCTGAGTCCGTCCACCTTTTTCAAGGCCGATGTAACCCCCACCGCAATGATGGCGATGGGAATGGCCGCCTCGAACACCTGTCCCACCTTCAGGCCCAGATAGGCCGCAGCGGCGCTGAACAGGATTACCATGAGCACACCCATCGCTACGGAATAGGGCGTAACCTCGGCAAATTTCTTCTTAGGGTCCAGGATGGGCCTGTACTCCTCTCCTTTCTTGAGCTCCCTGTGGGCATTCTCCGGGAGCTGCAGGTTCTTCTTTTCTTCCATATCTAGTTTGTGTTACTAATCCTGAGGAATCCGGAAAAAGGCCACCGGACCCAGTTTGAAGGTGGTTTTTCCATCCTCGCCGGGCCACTCTTCCACGTACTCGAACACGGCCCTGTAGCCCCAGTCTTCATAGACCGTGCGGTAACGGAGCAGGGCAGGGTCGTTCGGATCCGGCCAGCGGGCCGACAAGTGCTCCATCACCTCGCAGCGAAGGAGTTTCCGGCCGCTGTTGGAAAGGAAGGTGACACCCTTTTCGTCCACCTCCATCCGGTACTGGGAACTGGGGACATATTCCGTGTAGCCTCCGGCGGCCACGGAACCTTTGATGGCATAGTGGTTCAGCGGTTTGGGCGCTTCGGCCACAAACAAAGCGTCCGGAACAGCTTCCTCTTCCGCCACAACCACCTCTTCCTCCGCTGCTGCAACCGTCTGCACAACCGAAGCCGTACACCTGCTCAGCAAGGTCTTCCCTCCCAGCACCATCAGCAGGAAAAAGGCAATCCAGAAGAGCACCTGCCACTTGTCCACTTTTTTCTTTTCCACTTGGTTTTCCATATCCGTTTCGTGTTATCGACCTCAAATATACAAAAATTTCCTAAAAACACCGTCGGAGCGAAGCGACTAAGCCCTCCCCCGAGGGGAGGGTTTGGGTGGGGGTAACATGAATGAAATGGGGGACGAAAAATGCCGGCGAATTTCGCCGGCATTTTGTGGCCCCACGGGGATTTGAACCCAGGACCAACGGATTATGAGTCCGCTGCTCTAACCGCTGAGCTATGGGGCCTTTAAGGTGAGGACTAGCCTCACACTTTGATCTCTACCTCAACGCCGGAAGGAAGCTCGAGCTTCATGAGGGCGTCTACGGTCTTGGCGTTGGATTCGTCGATGTCGATGAGACGGACGTAGGAGTCCAACTCGAACTGCTCGCGGCTCTTCTTGTTAACGAAGGTGGAGCGGTTCACAGTGAAGATCTTCTTGTTGGTAGGAAGAGGAATGGGACCCACAACCTTTGCACCCGTTGCCTTCACTGTGTCAACGATCTTGGCGGCGGACTTGTCCACCAGCATGTGATCGAAAGATTTCAGCTTGATTCTGATTTTCTGACTCATATCAATTACTTTTTAACTTTTGCTAAATTTTACTCGTCGTCTGAGGTATACCTGTAACCGCTCTTCTCGATGATGTCCTTGGCCAGGCTGGCCGGGACCTCGGCGTAATGGTCGAACGTCATGGTGCTGGTAGCGCGTCCGGAGGACAGCGTACGCAGCACGGTAACGTAACCGAACTGCTCCGAGAGCGGAACAAAGGCCTTGACGATGCGTGCTCCGTTGGCGGTAGAGTCCATAGCCACAATCTGTCCGCGGCGACGGTTCAGGTCGCCCACGATATCACCCATGTAGTCTTCCGGGGTAACCACTTCCAGGCTCATGATGGGCTCCAGAAGCACCGGATGGCACTTGGGGCAGGCGTGACGGAAGGCCATGCGGGCCGCCAGCTCGAAGGAGAGCTGGTCGGAATCCACCGGATGATAACTGCCGTCCAGGACTTCCACCTTGAGGGAAGGCACCTCGTAACCGGCCAGGACACCGTTGAGCATGGCTGCGGTGAAACCCTTTTCGATGGACGGGATGAATTCCTTGGGGATGTTTCCGCCTTTGACAGAATTGATGAACTGAAGACCGGTAACGCCTTCGTCGGCAGGAGAGATGTTAACGATGATGTCTGCGAACTTACCGCGGCCGCCGGTCTGCTTCTTGAAGACCTCACGCAGCTGGAAGCTGGAGGTGATGCTCTCCTTGTAGTTGACCTGCGGTGCGCCCTGGTTGATATCCACGCCGAATTCGCGGCGTAGACGGTCCACGATGATGTCCAAGTGGAGCTCGCCCATGCCGCTGATCACGGTCTGGCCGGTTTCCACATCTGACTTCACGGTGAAGGTGGGGTCTTCCTCGGCCAGCTTGGCCAGGGCGATTCCCAGCTTGTCCAGGTCCTTCTGGGTCTTGGGCTCTACGGCTATGCCGATAACCGGATCCGGGAATTCCATGGACTCCAGGGTGATGGGCTTTTCCTCCAGGCACACGGTGTCGCCGGTGCGGAGATCCTTGAAGCCCACGGCCGCGCAGATGTCACCCGCCTCCACGAAATCGATGGGATTCTGGTGGTTGGAGTGCATCTGGTACAGGCGGGCTACCCGCTCCTTCTTGGCAGTACGGGTATTGTACACGTAGGAGCCGGCATCCAATCGGCCCGAATAGGCGCGCAGGAAGGCCAGACGGCCCACGAACGGGTCCGTGGCAATCTTGAACACCAGCGCGCAGAAGGGCTCATCGGCCGAAGGATTACGCTGCGCCTCATCGCCGGTGCGGGGGTTGACTCCCTTCACGGCGCCCTTGTCCAGCGGAGAAGGCAGATACCGCATCACGGCATCCAGGAGGAACTGTACGCCCTTGTTCTTGAAGGAAGAGCCGCAGCAGGCAGGGACTATCTGCATGGAGATGCAGCCCTTGCGGATGGCGGCGATGATTTCCTCCCTGGTGAGGGAGTCCGGATCCTCGAAGTACTTCTCCATCAGGGTCTCATCGCATTCGGCGGCGGCCTCCAGGAGGATGTCCCTCCAGCGGGCGGCTTCGCCCTTCAATTCGGCCGGAATCTCGCCCTCATGATAGTTGACGAGCTCCTCCGAGCTGTTGTAGAAGATGGCCTTCATGTCGATGAGGTCCACGATGCCTTCGAACTTGTCTTCGGCACCGATGGGAAGACAGATGGGAACGGCGGTGGCGCCCAGCTTGTTTTTGATTTCTTCCACGCAGGCCAGGAAATCCGCGCCCACGCGGTCCATCTTGTTCACATAGGCGATCTTAGGCACGCTGTACTTGTCGGCCTGGCGCCAGACAGTCTCGCTCTGAGGCTGTACCCGGCCCACGGCGCAGAAAGTGGCCACCGTACCGTCCAGTACGCGCAGGCTGCGCTCCACCTCCACGGTGAAGTCCACGTGCCCGGGAGTGTCGATAAGATTGATCTGATAGGTGTCTCCGTTGTAGTGCCAGAAGGCGGTGGTGGCGGCAGAAGTGATGGTAATACCCCGCTCCTGCTCCTGTACCATCCAGTCCATGGTGGCAGCTCCTTCGTGTACCTCGCCGATCTTATGGGTTTTCCCGGTGTAGTAGAGGATGCGCTCGGACGTAGTGGTCTTACCGGCATCGATGTGTGCCATGATGCCGATATTGCGTGTGTATTTAAGATCTCTCTTTGCCATTTAGCATGCAGTGATTAGAAACGGAAATGTGCAAATGCCTTGTTGGCCTCTGCCATTCTGTGCATGTCTTCCTTGCGCTTGAATGCACCGCCTTCGTTGTTGTAGGCAGCCACAATCTCTGCACAAAGTTTTTCTGCCATCGAGTGACCGGAACGCTTGCGTGCGAACTGGATCAGGTTCTTCATGGCAACGGAGACTTTCCGTTCCGGACGCAACTCGGTCGGCACCTGGAAGTTTGCACCACCGATTCTGCGGGACTTGACCTCAATCTGAGGGGTCACGTTCTCGAGGGCGGTCTTCCAAATATCGAGAGGAGCCTTGTCAGAATCTTTCATCTTCTCGCCCACCATGTCGATGGCATCATAAAAGATCGAATACGCGATACTCTTCTTTCCCTGCAGCATAAGATTGTTCACGAAACGGGTAACTTCCACATCGTGAAACTTA
>Ga0310690_10010887_pt1 | contig 11267 bp, 16 predicted proteins | sample AusTroGonzalo_MG_2_FD_207661 | JGI IMG/M metagenome (GOLD analysis project Ga0310690, IMG submission 207661) | Bovine rumen microbial communities from tropical cattle in Woodstock, Queensland, Australia - Gonzalo_04 (v2) (version 2) | ecosystem: Host-associated > Mammals > Digestive system >...
GGAGCATGGGATCGCCGCTGACGATGACTCGCGCTTCATGGAGAAGCTCAGGATCGCCGCTGACGAGCTGGGGATCAGGGTGGATACAGAACCACCCCAAAACCGAACGACTCCGCAAGAGGACTTCAGGCCAGACTACACAGAATACTTCCGCGCCTGCCACCAGCGGATCGCAGAGACGGAGTACCACCGGGGACTGACGCAGGCCACGCTTGACCGCTTCCTTATAGGGTATGATCCCGCATGGAAGCATCCCAAAGCGCCGAGAGCTGTCCAGCCTACCCCGCGCCTGATCGTCCCCACCAGCGCCGAGTCCTACCTCGCAAGGGACACCCGCTCCGCGATCCCTGACGATCAGAAGGACTACAGTAAGCAGAAAGTAGGATCGCCGCACATCTTCAACGCCAAAGCCCTGACCAGCGCCAGCTCTCCGATCTTCGTGGTAGAGGGGGAGATAGACGCGCTCAGCATCATAGACGCAGGGGGCGAAGCTGTAGCGCTGGGTAGCGTGAACTACTACAAGCGCCTGCTGTCCCTGCTGGAGCGCCGCAAACCCGCTCAGCCGCTGATCCTCGCGCTGGACAATGACAAGGCCGGGGAGAACTGCACCAAGCTCCTGACCGCCAGCTTCGCGGAGCTGGGCATCCCTTCCTACAGGGTGAATGTGGCAGGCGAGTACAAGGACGCAAACGAGCGCCTGCTCCATGACCGGGACGGACTCGCGGAGATCGTCAGCATGAGCGCCGAGGAGCTGGAGACCTTCGCCGGGAAGGAACGAGCTGAGGAGTACCGCCAGCAGAACAGCGCCGCCGCGCATCTTCAGGACTTCATCAACGGCATATCAGAATCCGCGAACACCCCCGCTCTCAGTACAGGATTCAGGAAGCTGGACGAAGCTCTTGATGGGGGATTCTACCCCGGCCTGTATACGATAGGCGCGATCTCCTCGCTGGGCAAGACCACGCTCTGCTTGCAGATCGCTGACCATATCGCCGGGGAAGGACATGATGTCCTGATCGTCTCGCTGGAGATGGCACGATCAGAGCTGATCGCCAAGAGCATCAGCAGACACACGATCCAGCGCGTCCTTGAGACCGGGGGAAGCACGAAGGACGCAAAGACCACAAGGGGCATCCTTGACGGAAAGCGCTGGGGGAAGTACAGCCGCACCGAGAAGGAGCTGATCAAGGACGCGATCCGGGACTACTCCGCTGAAGCTGAGCATCTCTATATCTTAGAGGGGATCGGCAATATCGGAGCGGCAGAGATCAGGGAAGCCGTGGAAGAACACAAGCAGAACACAGGCCGCACCCCTGTCCTTCTGGTGGACTATCTGCAAATCCTCGCCCCCACAGACCCGCGCTCTTCCGATAAGCAGAACACCGACAAAGCTGTGCTGGAGCTGAAGCGGATCAGCAGGGACTACAACACCCCTGTCCTCGCAGTCAGCGCCCTGAACAGGGACAACTACAGCGCCGCGATCAGCATGGTAGCCTTCAAGGAATCAGGCGCGATCGAATACGGATCGGACGCGCTGATCGGATTGCAGTACACAGGGGCAGGGAGCAAGACCTTTGACGCTACGGAAGCCGCGAGGAAGAACCCCCGCGAGATCGAAGCTGTCATCCTGAAGCACCGCAACGGACGCACCGGGGACACGATCCCGCTCTGCTTCTATCCCATGTTCAACTACTTCACCGAAGAGGGGGCAGGGGCATGATAGACTTCTCAGCGCTGGACAGCATCTCCTCTACAGGAGAGGACTTCCGCGAGGACTCAGCCCCTCGCCTTGAGCGCAAAGCGCAGGGGATCACCGAGGAGAGGGAGCGGATCGCCCTGGCTTACCGGGAGTATCAGGAGAACATCAAGCACAGCGCCAGCTTGCAGGCCGAGATCGCAAAGGGACTCCTCGCCGGGGAGAGTATATACACCCTGTTCCTGAAAGCTATGGACGCGATCGGACGCATGGTAGGAGACCGTCAGCTCCTCGATCGCACCCGCTCCACCATGATCTCCGTCTATGGGGTAGGACTCCGGGAAGCCGAGCCGCTGGAGCTGGAGAAAGAAGCGATCAGGGGGAGACTCGCCAAGCTGGAGACCGCGCTCAGCTCCGCGACCCCTGACCACCGTGATCAGATAGAGAGAGCGATCAGAGCGCACCGTCAGCTCCTCGACCAATAAGAAGAGAGGGACAACCCTGTCCCTCTCCTTTTTTGTCCCATTGTCCCGCAATCTGTCCAACTGTCCGACTCTGTCCGGAAAACGACCGCACAGGATCGCGCAGGCTGGCGTTTTGCTGGTGGGGTGGTATGATTTCACATCTCAGCGCAGAAGCGCTCTCAGACCCCCTCAGACGCGCCAGACGAAGGATCAGTATTTGAGGGGTGGTACAGCCGCATCCAGTCATCCAGCCGCATGGTCACAAGCCAGCTTTCCCTGTTCCTTCTATGGAAGAGCGCAGGCATCCCATCGTGGAAGCGCTCCGAGTCCCTGATGCTCTGCTTCATAGCTTCGGACACATTCAGCCGCTCCACGCGCTTGACCTCAATATGGATATCAGGCAGGCCGACCAGATCAGGAACAGCCCCATAGCTGAGAGACCCCCCTCTTTCTACAGGGAAGCCGTAGTCCTTCAGGACACCAGCCAGCTCCCGCTCCCCGTCAGCGCCTTTCCTCTGCTGTGACTTACTCATCCCAATACCCCTTCGGAATCCGGGAAGGCATCCGTGGCATTTGAGGGATGCGAGGCCACCGCGCCTGCTCTTCTGCTTTCGCCGCGAGTCGAAGCTCTTTTGCCGCCAGCCGAAGCTCTCTGATCTCTTCCAGATTCAGCTCACGCTCTGCCTGCATAGCTACCTTCAGGCGCTCGATCTCTTCACGCATAGCTCTCCGAGCCGCGCCGCTGGCCTTGCCGCCCATGCTGGCGATCCTCTTCCTGTCTGCTTCTGGCCTGCTTGCCAAGCTGATCAGGTTACCATTGTTCACCTTGATGACACCCCTTTCTCGTTGTTCCTCGTTGCTTAATTATACCACAGAAAATATGTCCATGTCCAGCGCTTATGTGCATACTGTTGACACATAAAGACACACCACAAGAGCGGGGTGTATGCTCCTGTGGTGTAGCGTGGTATTCAGTTGTACAGCTCTCGCCCCTGATCCCTGTAGAAAGAGACGAAGCTGTCCCTGATCTGATGCAGAAGGCCGGGGGGCATATCGCAGGGGAAGCACCCGCAGACAACAGCTTCAAAGCGCCTGCCCTCTGCCGCCGCATCCAGCAGGCCGGGGGCGATCTCCGTATAGGACTCCGCGACCAGCCGCTGACCGACAGACGCAAAGCCGAGCGCCTTGTCTGCCCGGACGAGGGAGCTGGTCATGTTCATGCCATCGGACACCCAGACCTTCCCGCGATCATCGACCAGAGCAAAGACCGCCGCTTCCCTATAGATGGGGATGCGATCCTTCAGAAAATAGCTCTCGACCGTCTGTAACTCCTCATAGTTATACTTCATGAACATACCCCCTGCACATAAATACTGTTCACATTGTTCATGTTCACGATCATGTTCACTTTTTGCATGAGCGTTTACTTTTCGGAACGCTATGCAAAACTGTTCTACTGTTCCGCTTTTTGTTCCGCTTTAGCATTTTTCCCCCGCTGAATAGCTTTTGACCGCCGCCCCCGGACGCGATCATTGTATATGTCACCAGCCGAAGCATAGTGATGTATATAATCCCGCTCCACTTGTCGCAGAAGAGGAGTATCAATACCAGCGGGGAATACAGCAAGAAGCACAATTCGGAATGTTCGTCCTTCCATTACTGCGTCTTGCAGAGCTTGACTCTCAAATGCGTCATGCTCACCTTTGTGCGCGTGCCAAAGCCCCATATCGTGCGTGAGCAACCGCTTGCGAAGATTGATCGCGCTTCCGATATAATGCTTTCCTTCATCGTCTACAAGCGCATAGATGCCAGCCTGATCACCGTCAGGGATGCCGCCCGTGAAGAAGTGACCCGCGCTCATGATTGTCTGTCCCGCTGGATAGTCTCCGCGATCGCCCGGTTTATGAACGTATTCAAGGACTCGCCCCTGCTCTCCGCATGGCCTGCGATCAGATCCTTCTCGCCCTTCTTGACGCGCACCTGAATCTGCTCATAGTTTTCATTGTTGTACTTCGCCACAGCTCTCCGCTGGGCATCACTCTTGATCGCCAAATGGCTCAGCTCCTCTCTGGGTGGGGGAGCTTTTTCTTATAGGCGCTCCTCTTCCACCGTACACAATTATAGCACAGAAAGTATACTGATAGCAATAGACAAAATGCACAAATGATAGCAGTAGATTTCGTGCAACATCCCATCTTGCATTTGTCTACTGATAGCAGTATACTATACTCAGAAAGAGGGAAGGACAGACGGACGGAAACGGCGGCAACGAGAGTTAGGAAGCACCCGACCACGACACAGACCCCGGAGTCCTTCCCCTACAGGGGAGAGTCAAGGCAGACGAAGTAGCTCCTGATCCCAGCGGCCTGAGCGGAGATGATCTGCTGGGTGCGAGGATCAGGTACAGCGAGAAGCTAAGTGAACCAAGAAGGCCAGATAAGAGCGGAAGCGGATAAGGGAGATTGGGACTGCTAAGGAGCATAGATACTTAAACAGCCGACCGCCGCTCTCCCCTGAAAGACACAGACAACCACCTACCGACAAGAAAGGAGACCACAATGTACAACCTGCACGACATCATGACCAGAGCTTGGAAGCTCTTCCGCACCACCGACATCGTGAGCTTCGCGGAATGCCTGCACCGCGCATGGCTGAGCGAGAAGGCCAAGCCCATCAACGCCCAGCGGATCGCGGAAGCGAAGCAGGCCGCAGGGATCACCGAGGAGACCCGGACTTGGGCAGACTGGAAAGCCCAGGGGTACGAAGTGATCCACGGAAGCAAGGCGCTCTTCGGAGCTGAGCTGATCTACGGGAGCAAGGGAGACGGAGCTGTCTACAAGGCCAGATTCTTCGGAGCTTCTCAGGTAGCGATCATGGGGGCGTAACAGCCCCCACCCTATAAAAGAAAGGAGACCGACCCATGCAGTATGAAGAGAGACTGATCCGCGACTGTAACGGATTCTGGCAAGCGCAATGCCGCTTCCTTCCCCTTGAGCCGTGGGAACCGAATGAGGGATGGAGAACCTTCTTCATCTCCAGCTCAAAGGAGAGCGCCGAGAAGCGCATGAAGGGGGTGAGCGCTTGACCCCTGACGAGGAGCGCACCTGCTCCATCCTAAAGGAGATCAGGGACAGCACCGACACCACCCTCTCCGAGAAGCTCCGCGCTATAGAGCTTCTGATGACAATGGAAAGCCGCAGGCGGCAACTTACCGCCTGCGACCGACACAGCGCAACCAGCCCTACCAAAAGCTGATCACATCCCTGTTATACCATACTGATCAAAATACTGTCAAGAAAGGATATATGACCATGATCGACTGCACCACCATGACGCTCCATGAGCGCTTCGTAATCGCCAACACCATGAACAGGGTGATGGATGACGCAGGGAGCGCCTTCTTCACCTTAGAGGGGCTGGAGAACCTGCTCACCGAGGACGAGCATTTTTCCAAGAACCCTGACCCTTTTATGGTGATCGGCATCCTTCACACCGCTAAGGAAGCGATCCGCAACGCGATCCTGAGCTATGTGGCGATCACGCAGGAATCCGTCTGCGGGACAGACTTCTTCGCCAAAGACCTCGCCGCCCTACAGCAGAGCATGGATGCCGCAAGGATTATGAAGAGCTTGGGAGAGCTTGCTATGTACTGCGAGGATCGCGCTGGAGTCTCCCACCTGCCGCCAGAGGAAGCGCTGGACAGGATGATCAAGGGGGTGAGCGCATGAGCGAGGAGCTGACCGCGATCCTGAAGGAACACCCGGAACTGATCCCGCTGGCATGGGAGCTGATCCTCGCAGAGCTGACCAAGTAAGAAAAGGGGGAGCATCCCGCTCCCCTTTTCTTTATGCACATAACGAAACAGCTATTGACAGCTTCGCGCAGTCAGTATATACTATGGACATAAGCACAGCACAGAGGGGGTGAATACATGAACGATCTCGTAACGATGAACAGCACCAGCATGACCACGATCTCCACCGACCTGCTGACCCGCTGGATCAACTATCTGGACGCTTCGCCCAAGACCGTGGAGACCTACACCAGAGCGATCCGTCAGCTATGGAGATACCTTCAGCTCAACGGCATCACAGCTCCCAAGCGCGAGGACATCCTCGCCTTCCGGGACGATCTGAAGGCCAGCGGTCACAAGCCCAGCACCATCCAGAACTACATCACCGCGACCAAGCTCTTCTTCCAATGGCTGGAGACGGAGCGCCTGTATCCTGATATCACCGCGCACCTGAAGGGGGCGAAGCTGGACAGAGCGCACAAGAAGGACTACCTGACCAGCTCCCAAGTGAAGGAGATTCTGCAAGGGATCGACCGCACCACCGCGCAGGGGAAGAGGGACTATGCGATCCTCGTCCTGATGATCACCGGGGGACTCCGCACGATCGAAGTGGTACGCGCTGATATAGGCGATCTCCGCACCGTGGGGGACAGCACCGTCCTCTTCCTACAGGGTAAAGGCCGCGAGGAAAAGACCGAGTATGTCAAGATCACGCCCCCTGTAGAGAAAGCGATCCGCGCCTATCTGAAGGAGCGCCCCGCTGATCCTGACGCGCCCCTGTTCTCCTCTGTCAGCAATAACAGCAGGGGGGCGAGGATGACCACCCGCTCCATCTCCGCGATCGCAAAGGCGAGGATGCAGGCCGCAGGGTACGACTCCGAGCGCCTGACAGCTCACAGTCTCAGACATACCGCCGTGACCCTGTCCCTTCTCGCCGGGAAGGATATCACCGAAGTACAGCAATTCGCACGACACGCGAATATCGCCACCACCATGATCTACAACCACGCGCTGGACAAGGCGAAGAACACCTGTAGCGCCGCGATCGCTGACGCTATATTCTGAAGGGAGTGAACGAATGAAAGACCACGACACCAAGACCGCCTTCGTGGAGCTTCGCGCCGAAGGACTCAGCTTCGCGGAGATCGCCAAGTACCTGCACATCTCCAAAAGCACCTGCTCCGAGTGGGAGCGGGATCTGACCGCCGAGATCGCAGGCCGCAGGCGTGAGCGCGAAGAGGAGCTGTATACCCTGTATGGGATGCACCGGGAAGCGCGAGTCAAGAGGATGGGGGACACCCTGACCCGGATCAATGACGCGCTGGCTGAGAAGAACCTCGCTGATCTGCCTGCGGATAAGCTCCTCGCCATGAAGCTCCAGTATGAGAAGGCGATCCGCGAGGAGTACCGCGAGACCACGCAGGCCACCAGCTTCACCGAGGACGGACTCCTCAGCTCCATGCTCAACCTGCTGACCGCCCAGCAGAACGGCACGATAGACCACCGGGAAGCAAAGCAACAGCTCGACACCATCAAAGCCCTGCTGACCCAGCTCAATGTACGCGATCCCTTCAACCTGCATATATCTTAGGCACATAGGAGCTGACCATATGCACACAATAGCTATTATCAATCAGAAGGGTGGGGTGGGAAAGACCACCACCGCAGGCGCTCTCGCCGCTGGCCTGCACCGCAGGGGGTACTCTGTTCTGATGGTAGACCTTGACGCGCAGGGGAATCTCACCAACGGAGCGCCCCCGGCAGAGACGCACCGTCTGCTTCAGGGGGAGCGGATCGCACCGACCCCCACCGCATCCGGGGACATCTACACCAGCTCTCCCGCTCTCGCGTCTGCTGACCTGACGCTGACGCAGACCGGGAAGGAGTACAGGCTGAAGGAAGCGCTGGAAGGGATGCGCTATGACTTCTGCATCCTCGACCTGCCGCCTGCGCTGGGAGTCCTGACTGTCAATGCCCTGACCGCCGCCGACTATGCGATCATCCCCGCGAAGGCAGACCTCTTCTCTATACAGGGGATCGCCCAGCTCACGCAGACGATCAACGCCGTGAAGAAGTATTGTAACCCCAAGCTGGAAGTGATGGGCATACTCCTCACCATGTACAACCGCAGAGCGATCCTACAGCGCGAGATCGCCGCATCCCTGTCAGATGTATTTGAGACCAAGATCAGACCCTGCGGAGCGCTGGCTGAAGCGCAGGCCAGACGCATGAGCATCTTCGACTACGCGCCCAAGAGCAACGCCGCTGCCGACTACGACAACCTGATCACCGAAGTATTAGAAAGGATGGAATGACCAATGGCAAGAAAGACTTTCGCAGAGGACTTGAACCCCGCTCTGCAATTCATCAGCACGACCGAAGCTGTCACCGAGAAGGAAGGGGAGAGGACGCGCTTCGTATTCAACTCCCCGGATCGCGAGACCTTCAGCCGCAGGCTTCCGCTCCTGATGAAACCCTCTGTGTATGAGGGGATCAAGCAGAAGGCCGACCGCGCAGGCGCGTCCATGAATGCCTACATCAACCAGCTTCTGGAGTACCACCTGAAGGAAGGAGACTGATACATGACCACCGTGAAATGCTACACCCTACAGGAAGCCGCTGAGATACTGAAGCTCTACCCTGACACAGTACGCAGACATATCAAGCAGGGGAAGATCAACGCCGTGAAGATCGGCAACAGGATCAGGATCACCGAGACCGAGATCAACCGTCTGCTGAACTTCCGCTAATGTATCTTTTCGGAAGTTACCCTACCAAAAGGAGATCATCATGGAGTACGCAAAGACCGACCTTCAGTCTGGATACTTTCCCCCTGTTGGGGGTGAGCTGGAGAAACGCTACCGGGAGCTGAGCAACCGCTACGGATACCTCGTCAATTCTGGCGCTGGCGCTGAGGAGATCAGCAAGACCCTTGAAGAGATGAACCTGATCATGTCCAAAGCGGAGAAGATATGGCTGGAGTCTGTAGGAGCTGACGAGGAGACCATCCTCGCCAAGACCCGCGAGACCATCAACGCGATCAGCAAGGAAGAAGTGACCGCCCACATCAAGAAGGAGCGCGAGACCGTGACCAAGCTCCACGAGAAGCGCCTTGCCGCCGAGAAGGAAGCAAGGGAGCAAGGGAAGAAGGAGAAGGCCGCAATGCTCCGGGAGCTGAACAAGGGGGACGAGGAGCTTCTGAGCGGCATCTTCGCCCTGTCCTTTGACGGAGCATGGGCATATCTCGCCGCCCGGACTTTCTGGCTGAGGAGAGCGCTGGAGCATTACAGCATCCCGCTCACAGGGTACAACGCCCTGCTGGACGGACGAGCTTCCGAGTACGGCCTGCCGCGCAAGCGCCGGGGGAGACCTTCGACCCGCTCTGACGAGCAAGCCCTTCAGCTCTACAACGCCCAGATAGATCAGCTCATGATCCCCGGATTCTTTGACGAGCCATACAGGAAGATTCTACAGGGGACTCCCCAGCTCATGCTCATGCCTGCATCCACCCGGAAGATGAAAGTAGACGCGATCAGCGGCAAGGGTACGCTTCATATCGAAGGGAAGGGGGACATCATCGTGCAAGACCTGAGCGGCATCTCTGCCGCCCTGACCGCATCCACCCGGAAGCTCCTCGACACTTCAGCCGCGATCCTCGCGGAGCGCCTGCCCTACAAGCCCAGCGCCGACCAGACGATCGACCCTGTTGTCAGAATCGACCTCACCGAATGGGGGAAAGCCTGCGGCCTTGACCTGTTGCCCAGGCATTGCGACACCACCGAAGAGATGGACGCTGACAAGCGCAGGCTGGACAGCACCATGCATGACTTCAAGGCTACCGCCCGGAAGGACTGCAAGACCCTCAGAGCTTCGTCCATCACCTTCAAGGAAGGGAGCGCCTTCTATAACATGGGGATCGTCTCAGGCTATGGCATCAAGGACAGCACCCTGCGGATCGCGTTTGATGTAGACTTCGCCAGATACCTCGCCAACGCCTACATTATGCAATGGCCGACCGCCCTTCTGAAGCACGACAACCGCGACCCCAACGGATACAGTATAGGCTGGAAGCTGGCATACCACAACAGCATGGACTCCAACCGAAGCAAAGGGACGGAGACCCGCATCTCCGTGGGGAAGCTACTGGAAGCCGCGCCGCAAATCATGAGCTATGAGGACATGATCGCATCCGGGAACAAGGGGTGGAAGCGTCTCATCAAAGCCCCGCTGGAGAAAGCCCTTGACGCGCAGATCGCTGTAGGCTACCTCACCCGCTGGGCATACTACCAGAGGGACGAGGAGCTGACGAGGGAGCAAGCAGGCGCTCTCAGTTATGAGGACTTCGCCGCTCTCATGGTGGAGTACGCACCCGCAGAGGACATCCCTGATCAGACCGACCGCCTGATCGCCAAAGCCGAGCGGATCGCAAAGGCCGAGAAAAAGAAAAGGGGAAGGCCGAGGAAAAATAAATCCGAATAATTCCCGCGAATAATTCCCCCTGATTTTTATTTTTCAGGGGGAACTCTTGTCACCTATAACCTGCAAGAAGGAAACCCGCAAAGCCGCATGAACACAGGACTTTTTCGATGGGAGCGGGATCTCGCTGGTGTAAAATGTCTCCCCTGATTTTTCTATTTTTTCAGGGGGAACTCTTTACACCTACAGGGGGAACTCTTTACACCTACAGGGGGAACTCTTTACACCTACAGGGGGAACTCTTTACACCTACCGAGACCGCAAACCCGCTCCGCGCCTGCGTTTTTCGGGGGGCGAAAACGCTAATACTTCTTAAAAGTATGAATACTTTTTAAGTGCGTCCCCCGCTCTTTTGACAAGCGGGGGCGCGGCCTGTAAGATGAAGAAGGCCGGGGGGTATCTCAATCTCTACAGGGTATCGAAGCGGAGACCGACGCCCAGCGCCACGCACACCGCAGGCATATTCAAAAGGGTAACCGAAAATTTTTCCGAAGGAGACACAGCTATGACTACCAAAGACGCAAGAGAAGAAATCAGAACCAGAGCGAAGGACTACCTGCGACCTGACCGAAGCGGGAAGGGGTATGTCTGCCCCATCTGCGGGAGCGGATCAGGGGCGAAGGGGACAGGGATCACCAGCAAGGACGGAGTACACTTCACCTGCTGGGCAGGGTGCTTCCAGAGCGCCGACCTGCTGGACATCATCGGGCTGGAGCATGGGATCGCCGCTGACGATGACTCGCGCTTCATGGAGAAGCTCAGGATCGCCGCTGACGAGCTGGGGATCAGGGTGGATACAGAACCACCCCAAAACCGAACGACTCCGCAAGAGGACTTC
>Ga0310690_10010888_pt1 | contig 11267 bp, 8 predicted proteins | sample AusTroGonzalo_MG_2_FD_207661 | JGI IMG/M metagenome (GOLD analysis project Ga0310690, IMG submission 207661) | Bovine rumen microbial communities from tropical cattle in Woodstock, Queensland, Australia - Gonzalo_04 (v2) (version 2) | ecosystem: Host-associated > Mammals > Digestive system >...
GTTTCTCGATGACAAACGGCCGCACGACCCAGAGCAGTACCGTCACCTTCACCTATACCGTCGTGCCGACTACTGAAGGGACACTCAAGGTGCCTGCTGCCACAGTCAGAGCCGATGGCAAGAGCATTTCGAGCGGAACAGCCAGCATAGAAGTGCTGCCAGCCAGCCAACAACAGGGCGGACAATCTCAGAATCAGCAGCAAGGCGGCAATTCCCGCCAGCAGGGTCAGCAACAGGGCCGCTCTTCGGATGGTCAGATTTCTGGTAAAGAACTCTATATGACCGTTACTGCCAATCGTCATAAGATTTTCGAACAGGAAGCCGTCACACTCACCTACAAACTCTTCACGCTGGTCAACATCCGTCAGATTTCGGGCGAGATGCCTCAGATAGACGGTTGCCACGTGCAGGAAATGGACCGTGATGCGCAGTTGTCGCTCAAGTACGAGCGCGTCAACGGCAGGAACTACGGCACTGCCGTCTGGAAGCAGTACGTCATCTTCCCGCAGAAGACAGGCAAGATAAAGATTCCCAGCATCACGTTCGACACGCAGGTCGAGGTGCAGAACCACAACATGGACCCCTTCGACATCTTCTTCGGAGGCGGAAGTCTCTCGCAGATGGTCAAGAAACAGATTGTTACGCCATCTGTCGAGATTGAGGTGCTGCCCCTCCCGACACCGAAGCCCGACAATTTCTCGGGTGCCGTTGGCAAGTTCACGGTATCTGCAACCCTCACTCCCGAGCAGGTGAATGCCAACGATGCTGCAACCCTCCGGCTCGTCGTTAGCGGTCAGGGAAACATGAAGCTGATGAAGGCTCCAAAGATTAACTTCCCCCAAGACTTCGAAGTCTATGACCCAAAAGAGAACAACAAGACGCAGAATACGGCAACAGGGGCAAAAGGCAACATCACCTACGACTATGTCGTTGTGCCCCGTCACGGCGGCAAGTTCACGATTCCGCCTGTCGAGTTCTGCTACTTCGACCCCGAAAAAGCCCAGTACAACACGGTCCGGACCGATTCCTTCCACCTCGCTGTGGCCAAAGCAAAGGGTCAGCCCGTAGCTTACACAAGGGAACAAGAAGATTTGAACGTGCTCAGCAGCGACATTCGCTTCATCAAACTGGGCGAACTGGAGAGCGAAGAGACCGATGACTTTTTCGGAACCACCTCATATTGGCTCACTTATCTGCTTCTCTTCCTCGCATTTGTTGCCGCTTTCCTTTGGCTGAGACACAAGCAGAAGCTCAATCCGAATTCCTGGAGCGTGAAGGGGAAGAAGGCAGGAAAGGTGGCTTCGCGCCGACTCAAGAAGGCTTCGAAGCTCCTGCACGAGAAGGACGATGCCGCCTTCTACGACGAGGTGATGCGCGCTCTGCTGGGCTATGCCGGCGACAAGCTATCTCTGCCCGTGGGTGAGCTCACGAAGGACAACGTCATCAGCGAACTGACGAAACGTGGTGTGGAACAGACAGTTGTTGATGCATTCATAGCTGTCTTGAGCGATTGCGAGTTCGCACGATATGCTCCGACTGCAGATGCAAACCTGGCAAAAGAGAAGATTTACAAGCAGGCATCAGATGTAATCACTCAGATGAATGCCTCTATCAAGAGTTGAAAAGGTGAAAAGTTGAAAAACTGAAAAGTAGAATGAATACGATGAAACGCAAGATACTATTCCTCATACTTGGTGTTGTGGCTCTTATGGCGAGGGCCGCCAGCCCTGCTGAAATGAAGACGCTGGCTGACAGCGCTTACGCCCAGGCCGACTACAAATCGGCTGTCAAGCTCTATGGCGAGTTGGCAGAGCAGAACATGACGAGCGATGTCTGCTACAATCTGGGTTGCGCCTACTATCGCATCGACGACATTGCCCACAGCATCCTTTGGTTCGAACGTGCTCTGAAACTCGACCCCAGCGACAAGGAGGTGCTCTTCAACCTCGAAATGGCGCGCACAAAAACCATCGACAAGATTATTCCGCAGCACGAGTTCATCCTCTTCACCTACTTCCGGGTCTTGACGAATTGGTTCAGCCTTCGCACTTGGACCACCATTGCCCTGCTCTCCTTTGTGCTGATGCTCGTCTGTCTGCTTGTCTTCTGGGCTTCCGGCAGCATCACCATCAGGAAGTTCACCTTCTCGTCGGCTCTCATCCTGCTGCTCTTCACCATCCTCTCCAACGTCTGCGCCATGCAGCAACGGAACTTCAAGCAAACCCATACGAGCGGCATCATCACCACTCCCGCCGTAACCGTCAAGAGCACTCCGGCTGATAACGGCAACGACCTCTTCGTCCTGCACGAGGGAAGCAAGGTGGAAATCAGGGACAGCAGCCTCAAGGAATGGTGCGAAGTGAGCATCGCAGACGGAAAAGTGGGCTGGATACCCAAGAAGGCATTCGACCTGATTTAATTCACAATCCATAATTCACAATCCATAATTCACAATTATCAAGGCGGTAGCAGATTCTTCATTCTTCAATTAATAGTTATGATAGAACAGATAATCCAATGGGACAAGGGGCTCCTTGTGGCTCTGAACGGTTCTTCCTCGCTCTTTCTCGACGGTATGATGATGGCAATCACCGAGACTTCGACTTGGATTCCTCTGTTTCTCTGCTTGCTATATGTTGTCATTAGGAACAACAATTGGCGCGAGAGCCTGCTCATCATCATCATGATAGCACTGCTTATCGCACTTTGCGACCAGTTTGCCAGCGGCTTCTGCAAACCCTACTTCCATCGTTTCCGACCATCTCGCGACCCAGAGCTTGCCGATGTTATCGACCTGGTCAACGGCTATCGTTGCGGACTCTACGGTTTCATCTCCAGCCATGCCTCGAACACCTTCGGCCTTAGCATCTTCTTCATGCTTCTGCTTGGCTGCAAGCGTGTCAGTCCTCTGCTGTTGCTCTATGCCTGCCTTGCCAGCTACAGCCGCATCTATCTGGGCGTCCATTTCCCGCTCGACATCCTGACCGGCGCCATGTGGGGTGTTCTCTGTGGCATAGGTGTCTATGCCCTTTATTGTTGGCTTAGCAGACGCTTCGGTTTCCGTCCGCATGTATTCGTGTCTTCCTATACGAAGACGGGCTACCGACGTTCGGATATGATTCCGATTTACGTAGTCTTCCCGCTTATCTTCATCTATATTCTCATCCGGGGCACCCTGTTTGCCTTCGCCACTTAAGCTATCCAGATGAAACTCCGAACCGCCCTCTTCTCCCTTATCCTCGTTCTCGCCGCCTGCTCGTCAGTCGCCGAAAGAGATGCGATGCCTGCAGAAGAGGCTGGCGAACAGTCGTACCGTCTGCGCTATACCGACATCTCGGCTTCGTTGCAGGCAGCACAAGAGGCCTACTCCCTTTCCGTCGAAAATCCCGACGGACGTGCCGAGGCGCTCAACAATATGGCCTACGTCGCCTACCAGCAGATGCGCTACGACCAGGCTCAGCACCTCTTGCAGAAAGTGCAGGGCTTCAGTCGCAACCAATTGGAGCTGCTCTGTGCCGACGTGCTCACGATGAAGATTATGCAACGCATAGGCCGAGGGCTGGCTTTCTTCGACAGTCGCCTGCGTGCCCATAAGCGGCTTCGTCGCATACTTCCCGAGGAGAACAGCCTCACACAGCATCAGAAGCAACGCCTGCACTATGCCCTGACCGAGCTCCACATCGTTGCTTCCACCTATTATTACTACCTTGGCCAGGACGAAGCAGCACGCCGGGAGATACAGGATGCTGCCCGATATGTCAACCTGGAGACGGATACGACGCAATGGCTCTACTATCATTACATGCTGGGCAGCGGCGGCCTGGTGGAGGGTACGCCAGAGGAAGTGACCCTCACGGAGTTCGACCACCTCTTCCGCGTCTATAATCTGGCTCGTGCCAAACACTTCGTTTACTTCGAAGCAAATGCCTTGCAGTCGCTTTCAGCCATGATTGCCGATTCGCTTCGCTCCGATTTGCTCAAGCGGCAACGCTTGGACGGCTACAGCTATCTTTGGGAGCAGCACCGGCGCTGGCAGTCCGACAGCACGCTCTCCTCCCGCTATCAGTTTGCGGCAGCAATGGCCCATCGTTCGGTTGCCCTCTTCCAGCAGTATCGCGACCTGTTCCAGACGGCTTGTGCCTTGCGCACCTTGGGCGAAGTATATTTCTCTGCCCGGCACTACGACGAAGCCCTTCGCAGCTTCCGCTATGCCTTGCATCTGGCATCCGAACACCGACGTTCGCCCTATCAGGTGACACCCTGGCTGGCCGGCATCCACGAGAATCTCAGCCTCACCTATAGTGCCTTGGGCAACAAGCATCTTGCCGACCAGCACCGCAACACATACCTCGACCTGCTCGACCAGTCGCGCCAGAATCGCGAGCTCGACAGTCGTAAGGCTCTCCTCAAGCAGGAAGCCCGCAGCGAACAGGTTCAGTTCATTCTCCTCCTGCTGCTGGTCGCTGTGGTAGTTGCGCTTTCCATCGTCTATTATCGTCAGCTGGGGCATCGTTCCCGCTCTTTCGAACAGATGTTTCGCGAGATAGGTTCCAGCAAGGAATGCGAGCAAGCCCGTCAGCAGCTGCAGGAACTCATGCAGGAAAGCGAGGAGCGGCTGGAGGAAGCTCGTGAGGAATGCGGGGTCATGCAGCAGCGCATCCTCAGTCAGCAGCAGCGCCACATCTTCGGGCGTACAAAGTTGGCCGTCGTCTATGCCATCATCCCTTACCTGGACCGCGTGACCCATGAAGTCCGTAGCCTTGCAGAGAAGGAAGGACGTGCTGCCGACCATCTCTCCTACATACAGGAGCTGTGCTCGGGCATGATGACCATCAACGACCGACTGACGGACTGGATTAAGGTGCAGCAAGGACGCCTTAGCCTTCAGGTCTCGCGCTTCCCGCTCTCCGATGTGCTGCATGTTATTTCCATGCAGCAATATGCATTCGCCCAGAAGCAGCTTACTCTGCATGTCCCGACGACGGAGCTTCAGGTCAAGGCCGACAAGCCCCTGACGCTCTTCATGGTCAATACGCTGGTTGATAATGCCCGCAAGTTCACTCCCGAAGGCGGAAGTGTCTCCGTCCAGCTTGATGCGACGGACGATTATGTCGAGGTGAGTGTCTGCGATACCGGCATCGGTCTCTCGCCAGAGGATGTCAAGACCCTGAACGAGAGCAAGGTCTATGACCCCAATCGTTTGGGAACATCCAGCGTGGGCAAGGGCTTCGGCTTCGGCATCATGAATTGCAAGGGCATCATAGGCAGCTATCGCAAGCTCTCGTCGCTCTTTGGCGTCTGCGATTTCGGTGTGGAAAGCGAACTGGGGAAAGGCAGCCGCTTCTGGTTCCGGCTGCCTCGAATATTGACTACGTTGCTGTTCCTCTGGATGTTCAATCACTCTCTTCTGGCAGCGCCACAGCATCAAGAAGCACTCTTTGACTCCACATACACTGCCAACCTCGAAGGCCGGTATGCTGATGCTTGCCTCTTTGCCGACAGCGCCATCAGCATGATGGAGGCTCCCGTCGATACGCTCATGCTCGTCAAACTCTACAACGAGCAGGCCATTGCAGCGCAGGCTCTCGGCCAGTGGGATGTGTACCGCCAGAGCAATGCCGAATGTGTGCGCCTGCATCGCCTTTACAGTACCGACGGCTCGCTGGCTTCCGACTGTCAGCGGCTGGAGAAGATGACCGAGGATTCGCGCGTGCTCTACGTCCTGATTGTCTTGTTGTTCATCGCCTCCCTTGCCCTCTTCTATATGGTAGTGCTGCGTCATCGCCTGCGCCATCGTGCTTCGCTCGACGACCTCTACCAGCGTCTCATTGCCGTGCTCCGCTCTTTCCCCGAGAATGCATCAGAGCTGGATGGCGAACTGCAAACAATCATCCGCAGCCTCAAACAGCCGCAATTGCAGCAGCCTGTGCAAGAGTTGTGCCAGACGCTCTCTTCTGAGTTGGCACAGCTGCAGCAGACCGAGTCTGCCCTTCAGGAGACTGAGGATCGGGCACAGCGTCAGCGCTTCGAGCACGACCGCCTGTACGTCATGAATCAGATACTCGACAACTCGCTGAGCACCATCAAGCACGAGACGATGTACTTCCCCTCGCGCATCAGACAAATGGCAGAGGAGACCCTCTATAACTCCTCCCTTCTCGACCTCGTCACCTACTACCGCCACATCTACATGCTGCTCTACGAACAGGCACAAAGGCAGACCGACCAGTCCCTGCTGCGGATGCAGCCCGTTGCCGTAGGCGACCTCTTCGCCTACGCCCGGAAGCATGGCGTGGAGTGCCATCCGACAGATGCCTGGGTCAAGGGGGACGAGATGTTGCTGCACCTGTTCTTCGACCAACTGCTTGCTGTCGTTCCGGCTGATGCCGTGTTGAGTGCTGTGCATCGCGACGGCATGATATATATAATATGTGATGTGGCGGGACAGCAACTCACGTCCCAGCAGCTCTCCGAACTCTTCTCGCCGCAGACGGAACGGATGGAGTACCTCGTCATGCGGCAGATAGTTCGCGAGCACGATGCCGCCTGCGGTCATCCCGGCCTTCGTCTTGTGGCAGAGAATACGGAGCAAGGTTACAGAATCATTTGCAGCCTCCCCCTGGCCCCTCCAAAGTAGGGGGCAGCATCGACTTATCGTAATGTCAAAATATCGATATAACGAAACACCGAAACACCGAAAATAATATGGAACCTTTCAAAGTAATCATCGTCGAGGACGACAAGCTGGAGCTCAAGGGCACGCAGCAAATCCTGCAGACCGAAGTGCCTGAGGCAGAGATAATCGGTACGGCATCGGGCGAAAGTGACTTCTGGCGCCTGATGCGCGATGGCCTGCCCGACCTTGTCCTGCTCGACCTCGGGCTGGGCGGCAGCACAACCGTCGGCGTCGATATCTGCCGACAACTGCGCACACGCTATGCAGACATGAAGATACTGGTCTTCACCGGCGAGATACTCAACGAACGTCTTTGGGTGGAGGTGCTCAGCGCCGGTGCCGACGGCATCATCCTCAAGACGGGCAACCTCCTGCAGCGCGATGACATCGTGCAGGTCATGCATGGCCGCCATCTCGTCTTCAACGAACCCTTCCTCGAGAAGGTGATGGCCCGCTTCCGCAAGAATGTCTGCAAGGAACAGGCTGCCGTCGATGCCTTTGTGGAGTATGAGATAGACGAGTACGACGAGCGTTTCCTGCGCCATCTTGCCCTCGGCTACACGAAGGACATGATAGCCGGACTTCGCCAGATGCCCTTCAGCACGAAGAGTCTTGAGAAGCGTCAGGTGGATCTCACCAACCGTCTCTTCTCCGAGCGCGAGCGCAATGGCGTCAATGCCGTGCGCCTTGTCGTGAGGGCTATACAGTTGCACATCCTCGACCCGGACAACCTCGTAGCCGATGAACAATAGAGAGAGAGCTTTCGTCCTCTGCCTGGTGCTGGCTGCCCTGCTGCCATTCCTTTCGTGGGTCTTGTCGGCATTGGCCGTACCCTGCCGCAGCATCCTTGATGGCGAGGGCCTGCGCTGGCTCTTCCGTCATGCCAGCGACTGCCTGCACAGCCGCCTGGTGATGCTTGTCCTCTGTCTGCAGATGCTGATTGGCGCGATACAGAAGAGCCTGCTTCCTCTCGGAAAGACAATCAGCCAGCCTCGTCTTCTTCGCTACGCAGCTGTAGCAGTCGTCGTGCTCATCCTGATTCTGCTCGCATCGGTGGCTCCCGACAGTCCCTTGCTCAGCATAACCGGCGGCATTGCCGACAGCCCGTTGCTCGAGGGCCTGCCCTTCCTTGCATGGCTTTCCCTCATGGCATTCTGCCTCTGCTACGGACACAGCAAGCGCGAACCCTGGATAGGGATGCTCACCCACGGCATCCGCCGCTATCCGCATGCCATTCCCTTTGCAGTGGTCGTTTCCTTCTGTTGGCAATGCGTGGAATACATGATAAGTTCATAGTTCATAATTCATAGTTCATAGTTGTCTCTTTGCCCAGAACAAGGGATGGTTGAACTATGAACTAAGGACTATGGATTATGAAACAAAGCTCGACGAAAGTCAACCTTGAACTATGAATTATGAACTATGAACTGAATGATAGCCAGCGCGATGCGGTGCTTTGCATCGATGCACCTTCGCTTGTCATCGCAGGCGCGGGCAGCGGCAAGACGCGCGTCCTCACCTATAAGATTGCCTACCTGCTGGAGCAGGGAATGCAGCCGTGGAACATCCTGGCCCTCACCTTCACCAACAAGGCAGCCCGCGAGATGCGTGAGCGCATCGCAAAGCTTGTCTCGCCCGAGAAGGCCGAGCGGCTCTGGATGGGCACCTTCCATAGTGTCTTTGCCCGCATTCTTCGCGTCGAGGGCAATCGCCTCGGATATGAAACCAACTATACCATCTACGACACAGCCGACAGTCTCAGCCTCCTGAAGCTCATCATCCGCGAGATGAACCTCGACGAGAAAGTCTATAAGCCCAGCGCTATTCAGAGCCGCATCTCTGCTGCCAAGAACCGCCTTGTCCTGCCTTCTGGCTATAGCAGCGTCCGCGAGTTCTGCGAGAGCGATGCCTTCTTCAACCGCACCCTCACCCCCGAGATATACCGACGCTATCAGGAGCGCATGAAGCAGGCCAATGCGATGGACTTCGACGACCTGCTGCTCAACATGTGGCTACTGCTCAAGCAGAATCCCGAGGTGGCAGCCCAATGGCAGGAGCGCTTCCATTTCGTACTGGTCGATGAGTATCAGGACACCAACTTCGCCCAGCATCAGATTGTCTGGCTCCTCACCAACCAACGGCAGCGCGTCTGTGTCGTGGGCGACGACGCACAGAGCATCTATAGCTTCCGTGGAGCCGACATCGACAACATCCTCCACTTCCAGGAAGCCTATCAGGGTGCGCGTCTCTTCAAGTTGGAGCGCAACTACCGCTCCACGCAGACCATCGTCAATGCGGCTGGCAGCCTTATCCGCAACAACCGCGAACAGATTGAGAAACAGGTCTTCAGCGAGAAGGAGGTGGGCAACCCCATCGCTCTCTTCTCAGCCTATAGCGATACCGATGAGGCCAACATCATCTCGCGGGAAGTGCAGCGGGCGCATCGCGCTGGCATTCCCTATCGCGGTATGGCTGTGCTCTACCGCACCAATGCCCAGAGCCGCAAGATAGAGGACAGCTTCCTCCGCGACCGCGTGCCCTATCACATCTATGCCGGCACATCGTTCTACCAGCGCGAGGAAATCAAGGATTTGCTCTGCTACCTCCGCCTCTCGGTCAACCCCTACGACGAGGAGTCCCTGCGCCGCATCATCAACAAGCCCACTCGCGGCATCGGCGACACCACCCTCCGCAGGCTCTTGACCTTCGCAGCAGAAACAGGCGTCTCGGTTTGGGATGTGATAAGGGCCGGTAATTGTCCCGACCTCAATGCTGGCACGACAAAGAAAATCAGGGATTTCTATGAAATGATGGACGCCTTCCATCAGCGAGCCGCGACCGACGATGCCCACACCCTGGCCCTGCATATCGCCATCGAGAGCGGCTTGCGCGACCATATCTTCAGCGGACACGACCCCGAGGACCTGTCGCGACAGGAGAACCTGCAGGAAATGCTCGACGGCATAGCAGCCTTCGTGCAGGACAGCCAGGAGCAGGGGCGCGGCATTCTCCTTGCCGACTATCTGCAGGAGGCGAGCCTTGCCACGGACTTCGACCGCAGTAAAGGCGATGAAGATGCCGACACCGTCAACATGATGACCATCCACTCAGCCAAGGGACTGGAGTTCCCCGTCGTCTTCATAGCAGGCCTCGAGGAAGGCCTCTTCCCCAGCGAGATGTCGAGCGATTCGCCCCGCGCCCTCGAGGAGGAGCGTCGCCTCTTCTACGTAGCCCTGACCCGCGCCGAGCGACAGGTCGTCCTCACCTTTGCCAAATCGCGCTTCCGCAACGGCAAGATGGAGTTCTCCCGCCCCAGCCGCTTCATCAAAGAAATACCGCAGCAATACTTTAGACAACAGTCAAGCAACGCTCGACAGCCGGAGGGGAAGTCAACGGACAACAGACAACAGAGCTTTGCGGAGCGTCCTCGCTTTGAGCAGAGAATGAAACCACTCCGCCCTCAGATGACAACGCCCTTTGTTCCGAAGCCAGTCGCTTCTCAATCCTTCCCGCCTAAAGGGGAGCGAGGGATTACTGTGGGTTGTTCCGTCCTTCACGAACGTTTTGGCCGCGGCGTAGTGCAAGCCGTCGAGGGTAGTGGCCTTGATGCCAAAGCCACCGTCCAGTTCGAGAATGCCGGCACAAAGGTTCTCCTGCTTCGCTTTGCAAAGCTCACCATACAAATGACGGACTAATCCGTGTCTGGCGAAATTCCATTACACAGGAATCACCAAATCGTGGCGTTTCTGCCGACTCTCCACGTCATGTTTTCAAACGCAGCGTGCTTCGTTGACCAACACAGCACGCTGCGTTTACATTTGCTCCATGCCAAATTAACCGGGATTCTACGCCATAAATAGCCCTCGAAGCCCCTCTTTTGCTATGTGGAGCTGGCAATATCTGCAATTTCTGTGTTCGGGATGGTGGCGTAACCAATTGGTTATCAGTGCAAATTTGATTTAAGCGTCTGTTTTCCTTTCGGGCATCCCAACTGCCTCCGCATCAAAAATAAGTCCTTAAATCGAGTCCGCCTTCGAAGAAACTTGACAATGGATGGATACCTTTAGCAAATGAATCCCATGTAATTGACCATGTAATTATCATACATCAAAGCTGAGGCAAAGACTTTTTCCTGTATCACCCAAACTTTTTTGCCTTTTTCCTTTGTGCGAATTGCATAATTTGCCATTTTTGCAAGCACGAACTATTCATAATGGCAATTTCAAAATTCTCCGGATGTGGCCCTACAAGCGACTTCGGCACAAAGTTAGTAGTCATCTTAGCATTCGTCGCCCAAATCCGACGGAAAGCCGCACGGCACCCCCGAAAGGCTCACCGGCACAGGCGTATCGCACAGCTGCGGCTTCCATCCCTGCGCCTCCAGCACCTCAAATAGTTCTTTCAGTTCTTGTTCAGTCATGTTTCTGTTTATTTTTCATCCGTTTTCTTTTCACTTATCATTTTTATTTATTACTGTCCGCTAAACACGAATGTCCATTCTGAATCTGCTTTGTAGTCAGCAAATCCAGAATATCATACCATTTCCAAGCCCCCTGTCATGCTATTCCGTGGCAGGGGGACTGCTTATGAC
>Ga0310690_10010889_pt1 | contig 11267 bp, 17 predicted proteins | sample AusTroGonzalo_MG_2_FD_207661 | JGI IMG/M metagenome (GOLD analysis project Ga0310690, IMG submission 207661) | Bovine rumen microbial communities from tropical cattle in Woodstock, Queensland, Australia - Gonzalo_04 (v2) (version 2) | ecosystem: Host-associated > Mammals > Digestive system >...
CCTGCAGCTCGAGAAGATACTGGATATTCTGGGACATTACGGATATTCCGTCAAGGAAGAATGGCAAAGCATTGTAGACGGGACAAGCGAATTATACGAAAAGGAGAGAAAATAATCATGGCAGAAGCGCCGGAATGGATTTATGGAAATGATACCTTTTTCCCGGAAGAAGTGGAAAAGTTGGAAAAGGTGGAAAAGGCCCTGGGGTTCAAATTATTTTTCTGGCAGAAAACCTACATCTTGCGGGGATATTTCAGAAGAAACGGAGAGACGACGGCGATCATTCTTCGGGATCTCTTACAGATGGATCGTCCGCCGATCGACTTCACGCAGCCACCAAGGACAAACAGGGAAAACGTTTATCGGCAGGATCTAATGAAGATCAAAGAGCAGCTGGAAGCGGCAGGGATAGAAACGCGGCCAGTGTTTCGATCCAGAGGGGAGAAGCAGGAATACTTAAAGCTGTTAAAGGCTTACGAAAAGAGAGAAGGGAAAGGAAATATATGGTAAAAGAAGAAATCAATCTAAAGACGTATCTTTCCGTTACGCGCCCGGATCAGCTGATCGAGATATTCAAGCTTACGAGCGAATCGAAGGGAGAATGCGAAAGCATATTCAAGGGAAAGGCGATCAAGGCGACAAGGGAGAGCGAAAGGGAAATCCTTTTAAGTGAAGTAAGAATGATTTCGGCAGTGCCGGAGCAGGGAGAAAAAGCCGAATTCGCAAGGCTGAAAATCTGGATCGTGGAGAGATAAGAGGAAAGGGGAAAATCTAACATGGGGATTTCAAACGCGACGCTTCCCGCCAGGAAATTCAAGGTAGTGGATTTTATTGCCGTGATCCAGCCTTCGGACAAGCTGCGGATCCTGGAAGACGGAAGGGAGATAGCGGCGGGATATTTGCCGGTTCTTATGGAGACGCACACGCAGGAAATGGAAGAAGTGCTGAATAAGGATATCAGAAAGTTTCGGATCCACCCGGAAATAAGGTCGAAGGATTGGAAGAAATGTGGCTTTGTGCCGCCGATCCATCCGGAAGTCCTTCCGGATTTTAAGTTTTCGGATCTCATAGAAACAATATGGTACGAGATCCACGTATAAGAAAGGAGCATGGGAAATGGTAGAAATGGCTTTGGCCTGCGCTGCACTTATCATCATGGTGCTGGGCGCGGCGTGCTTCTTATATTGCTTTTGGTATGTGATTATCAACGAGAAGGGAGAAGATGGAAATGACGAACGAAGTAATGAAAACGATCATATTTGAGCTGATAGACAAGGAGCTGCAGGCGGCAAATGAAAAGTTTCCGCTGTTTTCGTCAAATCACGAAGCCTATGCAGTGATTAAAGAGGAAATGGAAGAAGCGGACGAGGAAGCGGAGAACATAAACGCATTCATGGGCCTGGCATGGGCGAAGATCCGGACGAACAAGCCGCACGGAGACATTGCGCAGGAGTGGGAAAAGGTTTACAACGCCGCTGCAAGAATGGCAATCGAAGCGATTCAGACGGCAGCCATGGCAAGGAAGGCGATTGTGTCCGCAAGAACGGAAGGAGTGCTGGGAAAATGACAAAGAAAGAGATTCTGGAAAGGGAGCTTGCAAAGATCGGGATTAGGAACGAAGAGGATCTGAAACGGGCCATAGAAAAGCTTCCGCCGCTGGATATCTCAATTCTGGTCGAAGGAAACGGCAAAGAAAGGAAGGTGTCGTGAATGGACGCGAACGGAAATTACATAATTGCGGTAGATTTTGACGGAACGCTTTCGATAAATGCGCGCTGGCCGGAAATCGGGGATCCGAACAAGCCGCTTTTTGAGTGGCTTATAAAAAATAAACAGGCGGGAAGGCGGATCATCCTTTGGACGTGCCGCTGCGGGAATGACCTAAAGGCAGCAGTGGAATTTTGCGAGAAGCAGGGCCTTGTGTTTGACACGATCAATGAAAACCTTCCGGAGCTGATCGATTTATATAAGAACGATTGCAGGAAGATAAACGCGGATCTATACATAGACGACAAGGCGACGGATCCGGGGCTTGTGCTTGCGTTTCACAGGCATTTTGAATACATGAAAAAGAAGGAGGAAATGGGAAATGGCATTGCTTAAGAAAAAGAGACCTACGCAGAACTACAAGGAATTTAAGGAAGTGTTTTCAAGGATCGAGAACTTGACGGAGCTTACGGATCAGAGGGAAATTGACACGGCAGCAGGACTACTTATTGGAATGGCGCTTGCGAAGGCACATGCCGGGAAAATCACGAAAAGGCAATTCAAAACGCTGGGGGAGCTGATCGAAGGGGAATGGAACAGGGCGAACGCGATCTTTGAAGCGAGAGAGAAAAGGGAAAAGGAAAGCGGGATCCAGGAAGAGAGCGAAGGGCAGATCACCTATTACGATTTCACGCAGGCGGAACAGGAATAATAAAAAGCCGATCCGGAAGACGGGGATCTTACCGGATCGGCAGTTGGAAAATCTAACCATAATTATTATAACACAAACAAGCATTCGATTTCAATAGAGAAAAGGGGAAGAAATGGCTTTAAGAAGAACAATGAACGATAACAGCGCGCGCGGCTGGCAATGCCTAAAGTGCGGTATGCCTTTTTCGTGGGATCAGAAGCGCCGGCAGGGCAAAGGCAACGATATTTACACTTGTCCAAATTGCGGGCAAGGTCATTACGTGGACAGAATGCAGAGCCACAGAACGACGATCACGGTTGCGGAAAGGCCGGAGCTGCGCCCGAGGGTGGGAATGGGTAAGGATGGCTTGACGGCGACGAACGTCATAATGGATGAATTTGTGGTGCAGTGCCATGAGGAAGACGAGGAAAACGTAATTATCCTTAGGAAAGAGCTTCTAAAGGCAAGGCTGGACGCGGAAGCGTGGAAAAATGCAGCGGAAGGACTTGCGAGGGAAGCGGAGATCCTAAAGGAAAGGGAGCGACGGACAGCAACAGCGGCGGCCAAAAGAGAAGAAACAAGGCAGCAGGCTTAAGGCGTTCTTTCTTATATTAAGAAGGAACGGTCTAAAACGGCCTTGTAATGGGTATTATCTTTTCGACCATATTCTAAAACTGAATACAGAAAACGGGGAAACGAAGGTGAATGGCCTATGGGGAGACGGAAGGGAAGATATGAAGGATACGATTTCGAAGAAGCGTTCCAAAGGCAAACGGATACCCTGGAAGAATGGGAATGGGAAAGGCTGCTGAAAGAGAAAAAAATAAATTCGGCGTATCGGACGAAGACGACGAAGGCGGGAAGCCAGATCGAAATAGACATCTATCCGGCGTTCGCGAAGAAGGAGCAAGTGCCGAGGACAAAAAAACGAAACGCAAGCAGACAGGCACAAAAAAATCTAAACGAGAAACGGGCAAGGAGATACCTAACGAACCTTGCACACGCGAATTTTGGGGAAGGGGATCTTTGGGGAACATTCGGATACGATGAAGATCACCTTCCTGCGGATCTCGAAGCAGCACAAAAATATTTTTCAAATTTCCTGCGCAGAGTAAACAGGAAGAGAAAGAAGCAGGGCAAGGAAAATCTGAAATATATCTACGTGACGGAATATTCAGATGATCCCAACAGAAAAATAAGGTGTCACCATCACATCATTTTTTCGGGAGACCAGGACAGAGACGAAATCGAAAAAATGTGGCAGGGCGGATCAAGGCCACAGACAAGAAGGATCATTCCAGATGACAAAACGGGAATAACCGGTCTGATGGAATACGTATGCAAGGATCCGAAGGGAAAGAAGCGGTGGAATGCTTCGAGGAACCTTAAAAAGCCGGAGATCACAAAGAGCTTTTCGAAGTTTGGTAAAAATACGGTGTATCAGATGGCTACGGATCACGAGAAATTGAAAGAACAGCTTTTGAAAAAATATCCAGGATACAAATTCATAGACGCACAAGTGCAGATTAACAATTTCAACGAAGGATTTTACATATATGCGCGGATGGTTAGGGATTGAAACCATAAATCAAAAAAACAAGAAGGGAGAATCTAACAATGTTTACAGTACCAACGACAAAAGAAGATCTGGAACAGATCGCAAACGGGAAGATCACGGAAAAAGCCCTGCCGCTTTCGAACTTTTGGGAAAAGCGGATCATTTCAGCACTGGGATTTTCGGAGAAGGAAGCGAAGGAGATTAAACACAACCTTCGCGAAAACAGAAAGGGAACGACAGACGCGGAAAGGGAATGCAAATTCTACGCGGACGGAAAAAACGAGGTAAGGGCAAAGGTGACGTTCCGCATAGGAAAGATCAATCCGCTTGCTTCGGAAACTTTTATCGTAACGATAAGGGAAGTCATAGACGCAACCTTCGCGACGGCAAAAGACACGGAATTCGAGAGAGTGGAAGGGCAGATTGTGGAAGAAGAGGAAGAGCAGATGGAAGGAATGAAAAACACGCCTGCAGTAAGAACCGTGAGCATGCACACGGGTATTTGTAAATACTGCGGACAGACGCAGGCAATCGAAGCACCGGACAACCTTTCCGGAGAAGAGTACAACAGGATCGCAACGGAAGAATGCGATTGTAACGAAGCAATCTTCCAACGAAACAGGAAGGCAAAAATGGAAGCGGCGGGAGCCTGGGCGAAGAGTGCATTTTCACAGGAAAACGGACAGCTGCAGCTTGCGCTTTGCGCGATCAAGGCGACCTATGACGGGGCAGTGGAAAGCGTTGTTACGAAGATCGGGAAGAAGACCTATAAGATCGACAAGGACAAAGACGGCATGATCCGGATTAAGGCGACCTACAAGAACACGGACATAGAGACATTCTAGGGAAGGGAGTGCAGACACGGTGCGCATGACGCTTGACGAAGACGAAAAAAGAATAGTGCGCGCCGTGATACACGGAGACGCGAAGAGACAAAGGCGGACAGGAACGAGGAAAGAAACGGCGTTCGACAGGAAGGCGACGGCAGCGATCAAGGCGGCACGCGAGGAAATGGATCTGGGAGAAGCACAGGAAGATATAAGGCAGACGATCACGGACAAGATCTATAAATCGCTGGTTTATAATACGCCGTGGGAATATCTGGGAGAAACATATTGCTGCAGATCTCTTTTTTACGCCTACAGAAAGCAGTTTTGTTTTCTTGTCGCCGTCCACCTTGGGATTGCGGAGAAACCAAAGGACAAGGGAAAGAAGAATGGCAAGGGAATTCGCTAAGGATTTTTACAATTCGGAGAACTGGAAGAAGACGCGAAGGGCGTTCTTTGTTCAGCAAAGAGGAATGTGCGCACGCTGCCAAGAGGAATTCGAGGATGGACGGCGGAAGATGGAAGACATAAATCCAGGGAAGATCGTACACCACAAGATACATCTTTCGCCGGAGAACCTGCGCGATCCAAAGATTGCACTTTCGTTCGACAATCTGGAAGTGCTGTGCGACGAACATCACAACGAACATCATCACGGAAAGAAGAAAAGATATAAGTTTGACAAAGACGGACGCGTGATACCGACGGAAGACACCCCCCGGGGGTAGGGCCATAAGGAGCCGTACGAGAACCGAGGGAGTGCCGTAAAAATTACTCTGCAGGCGCGCACGCGTATAGGGGGTTAAAATGCCGAGAAATGAAAAAAATTCGGGAGATATGCCGGAAGATAACGGGATATCAAAAGATTTCGCGGAACTTCTGCAGCTTTACCAGAAGATACCGGAAGCAGGAAAGAAAAAACTGAAAGACAGGGTGAAGAGGGAAGCGGCAGGGGACATCCTTACGGATGATATGATCGAGAAGGAGAAAAAAAGCCTGCGAAGGTTTTTCTCAAAGATTGATGATCCAAGGAAAAAGAATTTGATCTTCCGGAAGATCGATGAAATAGCTTTCCAGTATGTAGCAATGTCACAGGCAAAGGAAGCCATGATAACGGAAGGCTTAAACAGTAAGGTGGTAAACGGAAAACAGAGCTACGACAAGGAAAATCCGGCAGTGGCAATATATGACAAGTATTCCAGGGCGTACAATACGAACATCGACAAGCTGATAGAATACTTGCCGCCGCAGGAAAAGAAAAAGATATCAAGACTTGCGGCGCTGCGGGAAGGATAAGGCAGGGAAGAGCGTATGGCGTTGGCAGCAGGATTAAACAATTATATATTCGAATACCATGCCAGAATCACACACGGACAAATACGAGTGGGAAAATGGATCAAGAAAATATACCAGATCCTTGTGGACGGAATCAAAAACGGCGAATATATATTTGACGCTGCGAAAGCCAAAAAAGCAATCGACTTCATAGAAAATTTTTGTCACCATTCGGAAGGCAGAAACGACCTTCTAAAGCTTGAACTATGGCAAAAGGCCATCGTGTCCGCGATCTTTGGAATCCTTGACAAAGAAACGGGATACCGGCAATTCCGCGAAGTGCTTATTCTGGTGGCCAGAAAGAACGGGAAAACGCTGTTTGCAGCGGCAATCATGGCATACATGGCCTACGTGGACGGGGAGTACGGCGCAAAGCTCTATTGCCTTGCGCCCAAATTGGAGCAGGCAGAACTAAGCTATGACGCATTTTATCAGATTGTTCAATCAGACGAAGAGCTGGATCAGATCACGAAGAAACGGCGAAGCGACATTTATATCAAAGAGTACAACACAAGCGTTAAGCGCCTGGCATTCAACAGCAAAAAGTCAGATGGTTTCAACCCGCACTTTGTTCTTAACGACGAAATGGAAGCATGGCCGGGAGACCAGGGCTTGAAGCAGTATGAAGTTATGACTTCGGCCATCGGTGCGAGAAAGCAGCCGCTTATTTTATCCACTTCCACGGCGGGATATATCAACGACGGCATTTATGACGAACTAATCAAGAGATCTACGTCGTTCTTAAAGGGATCGTCCAAGGAAAGAAGAATTCTTCCATTCCTTTACATGATCGACGACGTGGAAAAGTGGGACACCTGGGAAGAGCTGGAAAAATCAAATCCAAATCTGGACGTATCAGTGTCACGCGAGTTTTACCGGGAGCAGATTGCCATTGCTCACGCTTCACTTTCAAAAAAAGCGGAGTTTCTCACGAAGTATTGCAACATCAAGCAGAATTCTTCCATTGCGTGGCTGGAATATGCCACGGTACAAAAGGCAATATGCCGCGGAGAAGATGGAAATCCGGTATCACTTTCACTGGAAGATTTTCGCGGATGTTATTGCGTTGGCGGCATAGATCTTTCGAGAACGACAGACCTTACGGCAGCTTCGATCATCATCGAGAGAAATGGGAAAAACTATATATTCACAAGGTTTTTCATGCCGTTGGAACGATACAAAATCGCGATCAACGAAGAGAATGTGCCATACAACATCTACAAAGAGCTGGGATTTTTACAGATATCCGGAGACAATGCAGTAGACTATCACGACGTATACAAATGGTTCTTCGAGCTGGTGAAGGTATATAAGATCAAGCCGCTAAAAGTGGGATACGATAGATATTCCGCGCAGTATCTCATCCAGGACATGAAGGAAGCGGGCTTCCACATGGACGACGTATACCAGGGAACGAACTTAACGCCGGTATTACACGCCTTTGAAGGGGATCTTAAGGACGGTAAATACGAAATCGGCGACAATTCGCTGCTGGAAGCACATCTTTTGAATGTGGCCGTGGATATCAACATCAACGATTCGAGGATGAAGCCGGTAAAGATCGAAAAGCGGGCGCACATAGACGGCGCAGTGTCGGTATTTGACGCTTTGGCGGTGAAAATGAAGTTTCACGAGGAAATTGGAAAACAGCTACAAAACCGCGCGGCGTAAAAGTGGAAAAATGCAAGAAAAAAGCGGCATTGAGCCGCTTTTTGCATGAAAAAAATCATATCAGAATTCACCGATAATTTATTTTATCATGAAGTAAAGTGGAACGAATGCAGACAGCAGGAAAGGGGGTGAAAAAGACGGGCATTATCAAAGATTTTTTGAATTTCCGGAAGTATAAATATGCACCGTTTTACATCACCCGCGGCGAATACCAGGCAAACGGAAACCTAAGGGACAGTGATATCATCGGCGCGATCGCAAATTGTATCGCTACGAACGCAGCAAAGTTAAAACCGCAGCTGATCCGGAGAGACAAAAACGGATTGACGATAAAAGAAGACTATCTTTCGAAGATCTTATCCGTGCGCTGGGCGCCGGAATACACGCCGTTCGACGGACTCTATAAAATGGCTTCCGATCTGGTCTATAAATCAAATGCCTTCGCGGTGATATTTTATTCAAGCGATTTCACGAAGGTTACGGCGATAAGGCCGATCGAAACAAGAAGCTACGCAATATGGCAGGACGAAGATTCCGGTTTAATCTGGTTTCAGTTTACATGGGACTATGACGGAAAAGAATATACGCTGCCATATCAGAACGTGATCCACATCAAGGCGCGACTAGACAAAAAGAGATTTATGGGAACGCCGCCGGACGCGCAGCTGAAGAATACGCTGGAACTTCTGGACACGACGGGGGAAGCGCTGCGAAATGTGGTAAAGAACGGCGCGAACCTTAAGGGATATTTGAAATACAATAACTTCGCGGACGAAAAAGAACTGAAACAGAAAGTGATGGAATTCCAGGAAGCCTACATGAACGCGTCAAACAACGGCGGAATCGCTGGCCTGGATAACACTATGGAATTTCACGAGATCCAGCAGAAAGCGCAGAGCATTCCGGCAATGCAAACGCAGTTTTTACGGGAAAACGTGTACCGGTATTATAACTGCAACGACAAGATTCTTATGTCGAACTTCAACGAAGCGGAATGGAACGCTTTTTACGAAGCAGTGATTGAACCGATAGCACTTCAGCTTTCCCTTGAATTCACCTTCAAGCTTCTGTCGGACAGGGAACGGGATTTCGGAAACAAAGTCATATTTACGACGAACAGGCTGCAATATGCAACGCTGCAAACAAGATCCGCGATCGGATCCGTTCTTTTCGACAGAGGGATCATATCAATCAATGAATACCGCGAACTTATGTATTACGAGCCGATCGAAGACGGAGACGTGCGAATGATAAGCCTTAACTACGTAAAGGCAGACGAACAGAGCGTTTACCAGATCGGACAACAGGATCAGACAAATAATAAAACGGGATTTCTTTTGCTGACCGTTAGAAAGGGGGTTAAGGAGAGTGAAAAACAAGATCTTTAAGAATTTCATGGTAAAGAACGCCACGGCGACATCTGCAGACCTTTATTTCTACGGGGATATTTGCGCGGACTATTGGGACGCGTGGCAGGACGAAGACCAGTATCCGGAAGCGATCAGATCTTTTCTTGCAGAGCAGGAAGGCAAAGACCTAAATATCTACATCAATTCCGGCGGCGGATCCGTATTCGCCGGACTTGCGATTTATTCCATGCTTAAACGGCACGGGACAAAAAACAAGGTGAAAGTCCATGTGGACGGGCTGGCCGCTTCGATTGCTTCAGTGATTGCTTTCGCAGGAACGGAAAAGCCGGTTATCCCGGTAAATGCGTTTATGATGATTCATGATCCGTGGACGGCAGCCTGCGGGAACGCGAAAGACTTGCGGAAGATGGCGGACGACCTGGATATCATCACTACGGGAATATGGGCGATCTACGAAGAACACCTTGCGGACGGAGTGACGATCGATCAGATCAAGGAGCTTATGAAGGCGGAAACGTGGCTGAATGGCCAGCAGGCAGCGCAGTATTTCGATATCGAAGTGGGCGATCCGGTGGAAGCCGTGGCAGCAGTAGGCGACTACCTGGCAAAAGCAAAGCACATTCCGGAAGGAATGAAGAGCGAAGCACAGGTGGCGCAGGAACGCGCAGCGAAGGAAAAGGCGGCGCAGGAAGAAAAGAAGCGTGACGAGCTGAAAAGGCTTATCATCAAAAACAAATTATAAAAATCGAAGGGAGAAAAGAAAATGTATAAGTACGAAGAGCTTATGAAAATGAGTGCGGAACAGCTGCTTGCAATTCTGGGCGAATTGAAGGCAAAGTCCGAGGTAGCAAAGGGCGAAGAGCTTGACAAGATCCTTGATACCGCAACCATGATCGACGGGATCCTTAAGGACGCGAAGAGCAGAGCGGAGCTTGCTAAGATCGCGCAGAGCGCAGCACCTAGAACCGGCGACGGAGAGACTGCAGAGCAGGCGAACGGAGAAATGAAGGCGCGCGAGGAACGCGGCGCAAAGCTGAAATCCGGTTCTGCAGTTAAGTATAAGGGCCGCTTTGGAAGAAGGGTAAACGACACCCTTTCCGTAACGCAGACGGTAACGCCCGTTCATACCGCAAGCGACGTAAGGGAGACTTTCAACGACGTATCTTCCCTTATCGATCGCGTAAGGATCGTGCCTTTGATCGGTGGCGAGACCTACCAGCGCGGCTATGTGAAGAGCTACGGCAACGGCGGCGGAGCAACGGCGGAAGGCGCTAACTACAGCGACAACGAGCCAACCTTTGGATATGTGACGATTGAGAAGCAGAAAGTTACGGCTTACACCGAAGAGCCTAACGAGATGATTAAGCTTCCCAACGCCGATTATGACGGAGTAGTGGAAGCGAGCGTTACGCGTGCGGTACGCAGATACATCACCAGACAGATTCTTGTAGGTGACGGATCAACCGCGAAATTCAAGGGCATTTTCCACAACCCGCAGCAGGCTTCGGAACAGGTAATCAATCCTAGCACGGATATCACGACAATCACCGAGATCGACGCGGATACACTGGACGACATCATCTACGAGTACGGCGGAGACGAGGAAGTGGAAGACGTAGCAGTGCTGATCCTTTGCAAGAAGGATCTTAAGGCTTTCGCAAAGGTGAAGGACAAGCAGGGCAGAAAGGTATATACGATCATCAATCACGGAAACACCGGAACGATCGACGGAGTACCTTATCTGATCAACAGCGCTTGCGTATCCGTGGCAGACGCGACCGCAGGACAGTACGAAATGGCTTACGGCCCGCTTTCCAACTACGAAATGGCTATCTTTTCCGACATCGAAACGCAGAAGTCCACTGATTTCAAGTTTAAGACCGGACAGGTCGCGTATCGTGCGGAGATCTTCGCAGGCGGCGCGGTTGCGGCGTACAACGGATTTATCCGCGTGAAGAAGGCAGCAGGAAACTAAGGGAAGGCGGTAAACCATGACAAAGGAAGAGCTATTGGAAGCGGCAAAGCTTCGCGTCCGCAAGAGCGGGAATGATATCTTGGATAAAGATCTGGAACAGCTGATTGACGCGGCAATGGAAGACCTTCGAAGG
>Ga0310690_10010890_pt1 | contig 11267 bp, 6 predicted proteins | sample AusTroGonzalo_MG_2_FD_207661 | JGI IMG/M metagenome (GOLD analysis project Ga0310690, IMG submission 207661) | Bovine rumen microbial communities from tropical cattle in Woodstock, Queensland, Australia - Gonzalo_04 (v2) (version 2) | ecosystem: Host-associated > Mammals > Digestive system >...
TGGCATCTGTGGTCTATCCAGGAGCCAGGCACACGCGTTTCCAGCACTCGCTGGGAGCCTTTTACCTGATGAGTGAAGCCATTCTGTCGCTGCAACAGAAGGGACAATTCATTTTCGATTCCGAAGCCGAAGCTGTAGAGGCTGCTATCTTGATGCACGACATTGGACACGGCCCGTTTTCGCATGTACTAGAGAATACTCTTATATCGGGTATCTCTCACGAAGAAATCTCGCTGATGATGATGGAACAGATCAACCGCGATCTAGGGGGCAGGCTGAATTTGGCCATATCTATTTTCAAAGACCAATACCCCAAACGCTTCCTACATCAGCTCATATCAAGTCAGTTAGACATGGACCGATTGGATTATCTTCGCCGTGACTCATTCTATACTGGCGTTACAGAAGGAAATATCGGCTCTGCCCGCATCATCAAAATGCTCAATGTCGTTGATGATCGACTGGTAGTCGAACAGAAAGGCATATACTCTCTTGAGAACTACCTGACGACACGCCGTCTGATGTATTGGCAGGTATATCTCCACAAGACCACCGTAGGCTATGAGAAGGTGCTAGTCAACATGCTTACTCGAGCCAAGGATCTGGCCAAACAAGGCAAGTCCATCTTCGCTTCGCCTGCCCTCGCCTATTTCATCCAGAATGATGTTGATGCCCAGTGGTTCGCAGAACACGAGGAAGCACTGAAGATGTATGAAGAACTCGACGATTCCGATATCTGGAGTGCTATGAAAGCATGGAAGCACTCCGACGACAAGATTCTGTCAACACTGGCTTGCGACATGTTGGACCGCCAGATATTCAAGGTAGAAGTACATGATGAGCCCATCACTGATGAGCGTATAGGACAATTGCAAACAGAAATTGCTCAGAAGATGGGCATTGACCTGTCAGATGCACACTATCTAATGAGCGTTAATCGCATACAAAAAGACATGTATTCCATCGATGATGATTCTATCGACATATTGTACAAGGATGGTAGCATAAAAGATATTTCAGAGGCCTCAGAGATACTTAATGTGGCTCTTCTTTCTAAAAAAATACGAAAATATTACCTTTGTTATCAACGTTTTCAATAAAAATTGCTATCTTTGCACCCTATATAACAAAACTAAATCGTTATTATGGAGTTTACAGCCAAACAAATTGCCGATTTTATCGGTGGCCGTGTGGAAGGCGACGAGAATGCCGCAGTCCATACATTTGCGAAAATAGAAGAGGGACAGCCTGGGGCTATCTCCTTTCTATCCAACCCCAAATACACCCACTTTTTATACGATACAAAATCAACTATTGTTCTCGTCAACGACGACTTGGAATTGGAGCAGAGCGTCTCAGCAACCCTCATCCGCGTAAAGAACGCGTATGAAGCTGTGGCTAAGTTGCTGCAACTCTATGCATCAATGCAGCCCAAGAAAACGGGTATCGACCCTCTGGCATTCGTATCACCGAAGGCCACGATTGGTAAGGACGTCTATATTGGCGCATTTGCCTGCATTGGTGACGGTGCAGTCATTGGTGACGGTACTCAGATTTTCCCCCATGTCGTTGTCGGTGATGGTGTTAAGGTAGGTGCAGGATGTCTGCTCTACCCCAATGTCACAATCTATCAGGGCTGCCAGTTGGGAGCTAATGTAACCATCCATGCCGGTTCTGTCATCGGTGCTGATGGTTTCGGTTTCGCACCTAATGTAGATGGTTATGAGAAGATTCCACAGATTGGCATTGTGATTATCGAAGACAATGTTGAGATTGGTGCCAACACTTGTGTAGACCGTTCTACTATGGGAGCCACCGTGCTCCACAAGGGCGTCAAACTTGACAACCTCGTTCAGGTAGCCCACAACGTTGAGATTGGTGAGAACACCGTGATGTCTGCACAGGTTGGCATTGCCGGTTCTACGAAAGTAGGTTCATGGTGTATGTTCGGTGGTCAGGTAGGCCTTGCTGGCCATATCACCATTGGCGACCACGTCAACCTGGGAGCCCAATCAGGCGTTCCCGGTTCACTGAAGCCCAATCAAACCCTCATTGGCACGCCTCCTATGGAGCCAACGCCCTACTTCAAGTCGCAGGCCATCTTCCGTCGCTTGCCCGACATGTACAAGGAATTGAGTGCCCTGAGAAAAGAATTAGAAGAATTAAAAGCTAAAAAATAAACTTATGAAACAAAAGACTCTGAAAGGCAGTTTCTCGCTTTGTGGCAAGGGCCTGCACACCGGATTAAGCCTCACGGTAACATTCAATCCCGCTCCAGAGAATCATGGTTATAAGATTCAGCGCATTGATCTTGAAGGCATGCCTATCATTGATGGTGTTGCTGAAAACGTAGTAGACACACAGCGTGGCACTGTTTTGGGCAAGGGCGATGCTCGCGTTTCCACTGTGGAACATGCACTCTCTGCTCTTTATGCATTGGGTGTGGACAACTGCCTCATACAAGTCAATGGTCCAGAGTTCCCCATCCTTGACGGATCTGCCATTCAATATGTAGAGAAGATTCATGAGGTTGGTATCGAAGAGCAGAACGCTCCCAAGGACTGGTATGTTATTCGCAAGAAGATTGAGGTCAAGGACGAGGAGACAGGCTCTTGCATCACCATCCTCCCCGATGACCAGATGTCGCTCACCACGATGTGCTCTTTTGAATCAAAGTTCATCAATAGCCAGTTTGCCACCATCGATGACGTAACGAAATATGCCACAGAGATTGCTGCTGCTCGTACTTTCGTGTTCGTGCGCGATATTGAGCCACTTCTGCAGGCCAACCTGATTAAGGGTGGTGATTTGGACAACGCTATTGTTATTTACGAGCGCCAGACCACTCAGGAGCGCCTCGACATGCTGGCCGACATGCTACACGTTGAACATCGTGATGCTACCGACTTGGGATATATCCAGCACAAGCCCCTGCAGTGGGAAAACGAGTGCACCCGTCACAAATTGCTCGACGTTATCGGCGATATGGCTCTGATTGGCAAGCCCATCAAGGGTCGCATCATTGCAACCCGTCCTGGTCACACCATTAATAACAAGTTCGCTCGCGAGATCCGCAAGGAGATTCGTAAGCATGAGATTCAGGCTCCCGCCTATGATCCCAACGAGGAACCCATCATGGATGTGAACCGCATCCGTGAACTGCTTCCCCACCGCTATCCCATGCAGTTGGTAGATAAGGTTATCGAGGTTGGCCCCACTAGCATTGTTGGTGTGAAGAACATCACCTCCAACGAGCCTTTCTTCACCGGCCACTTCCCTCAGGAGCCTGTGATGCCAGGTGTTCTCCAGGTCGAGGCTATGGCCCAGTGTGGCGGTCTGTTGGTGCTTAACAGCGTTGAGGAGCCCGAGCGTTGGTCCACCTATTTCATGAAGATTGACGGTGTGAAGTTCCGCCAGAAGGTGGTTCCCGGCGACACTCTTATCTTCAAGGTAGAGCTTCTCGGTCCCGTTCGCCACGGCATTTCCAGCATGCACGGCTATGTCTTCGTGGGCGACCACGTGGTATCAGAAGCCACATTCACTGCACAAATTGTAAAGAACAAATAAAATACTATGAATCAAATTCATCCATTAGCTGTTGTAGATCCAGAAGCCAAGTTAGGTGATAATAATATCATTGGCCCATTCTGTGTCATTGACAAGAATGTGGTCATTGGTGATAACAATCATCTGTATAACAGTGTAACTATTCACACTGGCGCCCGCATCGGCAACGGCAACGAATTCTTCCCAGGTGCATCCATCTCAACAAAGCCTCAGGACTTGAAGTTCAAGGGCGAGGAGACCACCTGCGAAATCGGCGACAACAACTCCATTCGCGAGAATGTAACAATTAGCCGAGGCACCGCATCACGCGGTAAGACTGTTGTAGGTTCAGGAAACCTACTCATGGAAAACATGCATATTGCTCATGACTGTGTTATTGGCAATGGTTGTATCATCGGTAACTCTACAAAATTTGCCGGTGAAGTAGAAGTTGATGATTTTGCCATCATTTCTGCAGAGGTTCTGTTCCATCAGTTCACTCACATTGGTAGCTATGTCATGGTTCAGGGTGGTAGTCGCTGCAGCATGGACATTCCTCCATATATTATTGCAGGAAAGGAGCCCATCCGCTATGCAGGTGTCAACCTCATTGGTTTGCGTCGTCGTGGTTTCTCCAACGAGACAATCGATACTATCCACGACACCTATCGTACTATCTATGCCAAAGGTATTATCAAGGACGGCGTAGCAGAAGCCCGTACCAAGTACCCAGAGAGCAAGGAAGTTGATTATATCTGCTCGTTCTTTGAGAACTCAAAGCGCGGAGTAATTCGTTGAAAAAGACGCTGATAGTCATCACGGGCCCCACCGCTGTCGGAAAGACAGCTCTCTGCCTTGACATTGCCAAACATTTTGGCATTCCTATTATCAATGCAGACTCCCGTCAAATCTATCGCGAACTTAAAATAGGCACTGCCGCACCCACCGAAGACCAACTTCGGCAGGTGCGGCATTATTTTGTTGGTACGTTAGCTCTTACTGACTATTATAGCGCCTCGATGTATGAAGAACAAGTCATGCAATTGCTTGGCGAACTCTTCCAATCATCAGATTATGCCTTGCTCACAGGAGGAAGTATGATGTATATCGATGCCGTATGTAATGGCATTGACGACATCCCCACTGTTGACGACAAGACCCGCAACACCCTCAAGCAGCGCTTGGCCGACGAAGGTCTGGACGCCTTGTGCGAGCAACTCCGAGAGTTGGACCCAGAGCACTACGAGGTAGTGGATAGAAAGAACCCGCGCCGTGTAGTTCATGCCTTGGAAATCTGCCTGATGACAGGACGTACCTACACTTCGTTTCGCACCAATGCCCGCAAGGAGCGCCCTTTCCGTATTATTAAGATAGGTCTGACACGCGACCGTGAAGTCATCTATAATCGCATTAATCAGCGTGTTGATGACATGATGCAAGCTGGTCTGCTTGACGAAGCCCGTAGTCTCCATCATCTGCGTCATCTCAATGCCCTTAACACAGTAGGCTACAAAGAAATGTTCACTTACCTTGACGGCACTTGGACACTTGATGAGGCCATTGAGAGACTCAAGGGAAATACCCGCCGCTATGCACGCAAGCAACTCACCTGGTATAAACGCGATCCGGAAATGACGTGGTTTTCGCCAGATGACAAACAACTGATTCTAAATCATATCACCAAACAATGAAAAAACTAAAACCAATCATTGACAAGACTCGTGAGGCCCTAAAAGTAGCCTTCCGATGGTATGTTAGCATATTCAAGGGACGCCCTTGGTACATCAAATGCCTATCAGGCTTGGCCACGTTCTTTGTTGCCATACTGCTCTATCTCGGAGCTGTTGACCTGAACATTTTCTGGTTGTTTGGCAAGTCGCCAAGCATGAGTACCATCGTTAACACCCGCCCTGCGCAGGCTTCTGAGATTTACAGTGCAGACAGTGTGATGATTGGAAAATTCTTTAGTGAGAACCGCACACCCGTTAAGTTCGAGGATGTCAATCCCATCTTCTGGGAGGCACTTATTGACACCGAGGACGAGCGATTCTTCCAGCACTTCGGAGTCGACTTCCAAGCCTTCGGTGCCGCTCTCAAGGATTATGTCGTTCACCATGATGCCCGTGGTGCGTCAACTATTACGCAGCAATTAGCCAAGAATCTCTTCCGTGTACGTACCGAATATTCTACAGGTCTTCTTGGCAACATACCTGGCATCAAGATGCTCATCATGAAGACCAAGGAATGGATTACCGCCACCAAACTTGAGATGAATTTCAGCAAAGAGGAGATTTTAACGATGTATGCCAATACAGTGGACTTTGGCTCCAATGCCTTTGGTATCAAGACCGCTTGCAAAACCTATTTCGGCACAACTCCCAAGGAGCTCACACCCGACCAGGCCGCTATCCTTGTAGGTATGCTGAAGGCCACCACTTATTATAATCCTCGCATCAATCCCGAGAATAGTTTCAACCGCCGAAATGTAGTACTTGGAAACATGCTCCATCGCGGACACCTCACCAAAGAGCAATACGACTCTCTTAAGACTCTCCCCATCAACTTGGACTATAGTGTGGAGAATGCCTACGATGGTCAAGCCACCTATTTCCGCGAAGCTGTGAAGGACTATCTGGCCGATTGGTGCCGCGACAATGGCTACGACCTCTATACCGATGGTTTAAAGATATACACCACCATTGATACCCGCATGCAGAAGTATGCCGAGGAAGCCGCATGGGACAACATGAAGCAGTTGCAACAGAAGTTCAACAACCACTGGGGACGCGTGAATCCCTGGCAGGACGAGCGTCATCAGGAGATTCCCAATTTCATCGAGAACATTGCCAAGCGCCTGCCCGTATACAAATACTTGGAAAAACGCTTCGATGGTGATCAGGATTCAATCGACTACTATCTGAATCTTCCCCATCCCGTAAAGTTATTCAGCTATGACGGAGCTTACGAGACAGAGATGTCGACCCTCGATTCCATTCGTTATATGGAGCACTTCATGCACTGCGGCTTTGTTGCCATAGAGCCACAGACAGGCTATGTAAAGGCTTGGGTGGGCGACCTCGACTTCTCTACATGGAAATACGACAAGGTTACTGCCATGCGTCAACCTGGCTCCACCTTTAAACTCTTTGTCTATACAGAAGCCATGAATCAGGGGCTCACTCCCTGCGACCGACGTATGGATTCCTTTTTCAGTATGAAGGTATGGGACGAGGAGAAGAAAAAAGAGGTGATGTGGGCTCCAACTAATGCCAATGGCTATTTCACAGACTATAACATGACCCTCAAGTCGGCCTTTGCCCAGAGTATCAACTCTGTGGCCGTACGCGTAGGGCAGGAAGTTGGTATTGAGCGCATCGTCGAGACAGCCCACAAGATGGGCATCAAGAGTCCTTTGCACCCCACTCCCTCACTGGCCTTAGGTGCCAGCGATGTAAATCTTCTGGAACTCGTCAACGCCTATTCCACCATTGCTGACAACGGGCACAGCCACGAGGCCATTCTCGTAACACGCATCCTTGATCGCGACGGCAACGAGATTTACACAGCCCCCGCAGAACAAAAAGAGGCTGTTCCCTATCGCTCGGCCTTCTTCATGCAGCAGATGCTGATGGCAGGTATGCGCGAGCCTGGAGGCACCAGCATGAATATGTGGCGCTATGTACGCAACTATGCCGACACCGACTTTGGCGGCAAGACCGGCACCTCAAACAATCACTCCGATGCATGGTATGTAGGTGTGAGTCCACACCTTGTCTGCGGCGCCTGGGTTGGCGGCGAGTATCGAGCCATCCACTTCCGCACTGGTGAACTAGGCCAAGGCAGTCGCACTGCCCTACCTATCTGTGGTCAGTTCTTCGAGTCAGTGATGGGTGACCCGAAGTTCCGCCACTATCACGGTCATTTCGACCCATTAAAGGATTCATCCATCACTGGTGTTGACTATCAATGCGCAGGCTACTACATTGACCCCAATGATAGTATAGACGAGAACGCGTCCGATAGCCTTGATATAAACGAGACCGACCACGCTGTCGATGCCGATCCAATGGAACTTCAAGACTCAGAAGAAGACACTGAATAAGACATCACGAAAACCCCAATAGAAGGCACGGAAAATAATCCGTGCCTTTTTTTTGATGCATATTCTTTATTCATTCAGAAATAAATTGTTCGGTTTTTCTAAAAATCTTCAAATTGTCCGATAAATGAATTTCAACACTTCGTAGGACGAAATGTATAACACTATTGTACAAAACATAGAAAACTCGAGAAAAAAGCAAATTTTTCCATTTTTAATGCATTATAGACATAAATCAAGAAATTGTGTCCCCACACAGCATTTTTTTTCAAAAAAACATTAAGAAAAGTTTGCATAGTTCAAAAACATTGACTACCTTTGCCAACGTTATCCTGAAAACAATCTTTTTACCTTAAAAGAACTAATACCTATTGAAGATAGAAGCGGTCGGCTGTGAAGCCCGCCGCTTTTCATTTTATATTCTCCCCTCTTCTAAACTGTATTTTTCCCCACTCTTCTAGTTTTTATTTACCCACTGTTTCAAAACAAAAAAAATCCCGATAACCCTATGAAGGATTATCGGGATATCATTGTGACAGAATAATCTATTGATTATGCATTCTGAGGCAACTCCAGCCACTTCACATAACAGAAGTCCTGACGGTGAGGCAGGTTGCTGTTCTTAGGATACATACGAACGGCACTCTTGTACTCACCAGCCTGCTGAGGAGCCAGTTTAGCCTCGAAGATGAAGTTATTACCCTCACGGCCTACCAACTTCAGAGGTTCGATAGAATAGATACGCTCCTCGCCGTGCTTGTCGATATAGACATTAACTTTCTCGAGACCCACAGCATCGTCCAGTCCCTGCTCGTCGATGACATAACGCAAGGTGTAGTTAGTGCCTGTCTCCAGACCAGCAGCAGGGATATCCCACTCGCTGTGCACCACATGGATGCTATCCCAACGCTCAGCAACTGTTTCCTTCCACTGTGCAATCTCCTTAGCCAACTGGTTGTTGTCCTTAGAGATGGCCTTGAAGCGCTTAGCCTCCTTCACGTAGAACTTATCATAGTAATCGTCGAGCTGACGCTTCATAGTGTAGTGAGGAGCAATCTGAGCGATTGAGTTCTTGATGACCTTGATCCAACCCTCGCTGATGCCCTTCTTGTTCTTCTTATAATAAAGAGGAATAATTTCGTTTTCAAGCAGCGAGTAGATGGTTGCAGCATCGAGTGCATCCTGATAACCCTGGTTCTGGAACGAGCGCTTTTCAGTGAGCGCCCATCCGGCACCCTCGCGATAGCCCTCCAGCCACCAACCGTCCTTCACTGAGAGGTTTACTACACCATTCATCTCGGCCTTCTCGCCTGATGTACCAGAAGCCTCGAGAGGACGTGTAGGTGTGTTCATCCAGATGTCGACACCCGACACGAGACGGCGAGCCAACAGGAAGTCGTAGTCCTCAAGGAAGATAATCTTGCCGAGGAACTCAGGACGCTGACTGATTTCATAGATCTTCTTGATAAGACCCTGACCAGCACCATCGGCGGGGTGAGCCTTACCAGCGAAGAGGAACTGCACAGGATGCTCAGGATCGTTGACAATCTTCGACAGGCGGTCGAGATCAGTAAACAACAAGTGAGCACGCTTATAGGTAGCAAAGCGACGGCAGAAGCCAATAATCAGTGCATTGGGGTTGATGCGGTCCAAGAGACTGAGGACGCGAGAGGGGTCACCCTGATTGCGCAACCAAGTATCACTGAACTGCTCCTTGATATAATCCACCAACTTGTTCTTCAAGGCCATACGCGTAGCCCAGATCTCCTCGTCGGGCACATTATAGATAGCCTCCCAAATCTTCTGGTTCGACTGGTCGAACATGAAGTTCTCGTCGAAATACTTCGCATAGAGCTTGCGCCATTCAGTAGCAGCCCATGTGGGGAAATGCACACCATTGGTCACATAGCCCACGTGGTTCTCCTCAGGATAGTATCCGTTCCAGATACCAGCAAACATCTGCTGACTGATCCATCCGTGAAGTTTTGACACACCATTGACCTCCTGACAGGTGTTGCAGGCAAAGGTTGACATACAGAACTTCTCGTTGTGGTCATCAGGATTCGTACGACCCATGCCGATGAACTCGTCCCATGAGATGCCCAACTTCTGAGGATAGCCACCCATATACTTGCCAAAGAGGCCCTCGTCGAAGTAGTCATGACCTGCAGGCACAGGTGTGTGTACGGTATAGAGACCGCTGGCACGCACCAACTCGATGGCCTGGTTGAATGTCAAGCCCTCATCGATATAGTCGCACAGGCGCTGCAGGTTGCAGAGTGCAGCGTGACCCTCGTTACAGTGATAAATCTCCTTCTTAATACCCAACTTCTTCAGTGCCAGCACACCACCGATACCCAGCAGGATCTCCTGCTTCAGACGGTTCTCCCAGTCGCCACCATAGAGCGAGTGAGTGATAGGACGGTCGTATTCTGAGTTCATCTCATTGTCGGTATCCAGCAGATAAAGCTTGATACGTCCCACATTAACACGCCACACATAAGCATGCACGGTATAGTTCATATAGGGCACATCGACCACCATAGGCTGTCCATTCTCGTCATACTGACGCTCGATAGGCAGCGAGGTGAAGTTCTGAGCCTCGTAGTTAGCAATCTGCTGACCATCCATAGAGAGGCTCTGTGTGAAGTAGCCAAAACGATAGAGGAATCCGATGGCACACATATCGACATTCGAGTCAGAAGCCTCCTTCAGATAGTCGCCAGCCAGCATTCCCAGACCACCAGAATAAATCTTCAGGGCCGAGTGCATACCATACTCCATAGAGAAGTAGGCCACTGAGGGTCGCTTGCTGTCGGGCTTCACGTCGACGTATGCACGGAACAAATCATAGACAGCCTTGATACGCTTCATGAGGGCCTTATCCTTAACGATGGCCTCCTTACGGGCGAAGCTCAGGCGTTCGAGCAGCATCACAGGGTTGTGTTTTACATCGTGATAGAGTTCAGGATCCAGGTCGCGGAACAAATCGCGAGCCTCATAGTTCCAAACCCACCACAGATTGTGAGCAATCTCGTCGAGGCATTTCAGTTCCTCAGGCAGGCGAGATTTCACTGTCAACTCTCTCCATTGAGGAGCATTTACGTAGTCTGCTTTGATTTTCATATTACTTTAATTTTTAAAGTGTTATCTATTTTATTTCCTTCTTTCTGGCCTCGGCTTTTTGCAGTGCAATGTCGTAGGCCTCATAATAGTATTCTATAAATTCCTTCCACAGAGCCTTCTTAGAAAGAGCCTCAGCCTTTTTTCGACAGTCGGCCACCCTTGTCTTTGGCATCATCGAAAAGTGTGCCACAGCGTCCTTGATATAGTCGGCCACCTCCGAGTAGTTATAGTCCGTACGATGAATCACCTTCACGCCATCCTCCAGTTCGCCATTATGTCCAAACACCTTGTTTGCCCAAAGGCCGAAGCCAGCCAAATCCGTGGTGATACAAGGCACCTTGAATGCCACAGCCTCGAGAGGCGTGTAGCCCCAAGGCTCATAGTACGAGGGATAGACACAGAGGTCGTTGCCCAACACCACATCATAATAAGAAAGGTTCAGGATGCCATCCTGCTGATCCAGATAGCAAGGCACGAAAATGACCTTCACATTGTC
>Ga0310690_10010891_pt1 | contig 11266 bp, 10 predicted proteins | sample AusTroGonzalo_MG_2_FD_207661 | JGI IMG/M metagenome (GOLD analysis project Ga0310690, IMG submission 207661) | Bovine rumen microbial communities from tropical cattle in Woodstock, Queensland, Australia - Gonzalo_04 (v2) (version 2) | ecosystem: Host-associated > Mammals > Digestive system >...
ATGTCTCCGAATGGTGCCAAGACGTCTATCGTCCGCTGTCATTCGAGGATGTGGCCGACTACAGCCCCTTCCGTGGTAACGTGTTCACCATGAAGGCCGTCGACGAAGAAGGTTTCCTAATGCAGAAAGACTCCCTCGGTCGCATCCGCAGGGTGCCGATTCCGCAGGAAGAAGCAGCCAAGCGCCAGAACTACCGCACTGCTTTCAACAAGAACTATGATGACGGTGACTACATGTCGGCCATCCGCAACCGCTGGAGCGACCCGCAAGACGACCAAAGCGTGTTTACGAGAGACATGTACGAATATGCCACCAACGACCAGGCTGGTACCACCCTTATCAGCGATGAGTCGAGAGTCTTTAAAGGCGGTTCCTGGGCCGATGGTCCCTACTACCTGAGCCCCGGCACGCGCCGCTACCTCAACCAGAACCAGTCCGCTTCCACCATCGGCTTCCGCTGCGCGATGAATAAGGTGGGCAGTTCTTTCGCAAAGTAAGTAATGTTTTGTTTTTTCATGATAAAGGAAGCCGTTTGATTCGTCAGGCGGCTTCTTTTTGTTTAAAGTCACATGTTAGCCACGATTTACCAACACTACCTCAAGGCCCATAAGGTATCCACCGACAGCCGCAAGATTGAGAAAGACGCCGTATTCTTTGCCCTCAAAGGCGAAAATTTCGATGCCAACGATTTCGCCCTGAAAGTCGCTGAAGAAGGCATAGCCTCTCTCGTTGTCGCCGACCGCAAGACACTGCCCAAGCACGAACGCCTGATCATCGTCGACGACACGCTGAAGGCCCTGCAAGACTTAGCCGCTTACCACCGTGCCCAAAGCAAAGCTACCGTGCTCAGCATCACTGGAACCAACGGCAAGACGACCACCAAAGAACTCGTCTCAGCGGTATTGGCCAAGAAATACAACATCATCCACACGATGGGCAACCTCAACAACCACATCGGTGTGCCGCTCACCCTACTGAGCATCAAGCCCGAGACCGAGATTGCCATCGTGGAGATGGGCGCCAACCACCCTGGCGAGATCGAATTCCTCTGCCATATCGCTGACCCCGATTATGGCTTGATTACTAACATCGGGAAAGCCCATTTGGAAGGTTTTGGCAGCTTCGAAGGCGTCATCAAGACCAAGACCGAGCTTTACAGACATATCAAGGCAAATGGCAAGGCGGTGTTTGTCAATCAAGGCAATCCCTTGCTTTGGGAGCAATCCGAAGGGCAAACGCGTATCACCTACGGTCACCATTGCGCCGCCGACACGCCTGTGTCACCAGGAAAATGCAATCCCTATTTGAGTGTCGTTTGGAAAAAGCACCTCATCCAGACTCACCTTGTAGGCAATTATAACTTCGAGAATGTGGCCGCCGCCATTGGCGTAGGACAATACTTCAATGTCGATGAAAACGACATCATTGCCGCTTTGGAAGCCTACACTCCCACCAACAGCCGCTCACAAGTAATTGAAACTGAAAAGAATCGCATTCTCATGGACGCATACAATGCCAATCCGACCTCCATGCGCGCCGCTTTGGTCAACTTCGCCAACATTTGTGGCAAGAGCAGTCTGTTGATACTAGGCGATATGGGCGAGTTAGGTGCTGCCTCCGAAGAAGAACACCGTAACATCCTTGCCCTGATGAAAGAACTCGGTTTCGAATATGCATTGCTTGTCGGAAAAAACTTTTGCAGTTACAACGAGAATCCGCACTGGAAAACCTTCGCCAAGATTGAAGACTTGTGCCAATACATTGAAACCCATCCGATTGAAGGGAAACATATCTTGGTGAAAGGCTCACGCACCAACCAAATGGAAAAAATCCTGCCTTTGTTATGAAAGCTGTCACCGCCATAGGATTAATGTCGGGCAGTTCGTTGGACGGCTTGGATATCGCCCTCGTCAAGTTCGACGAGGATAACAACAAATATGATTTCCAAATCCTTGAAGCAGAAACCCTGCCCTATCCCGAGCACTGGAAAACGCAACTCGCCGAAGCCTTCCACAAGCAGCCCGAAGACTTGGTGCAGTTGGATAAAGACTATGGCAAATACTTAGGCGAACAAGTGCTGACTTTTGCAAAGAAACACAACGTCTCGCCCGACTTCGTGGCCTCACATGGGCATACCATTTTCCATCGTCCTGAGGAGCATTACACGCTTCAAATCGGCGATGGACAGGAGTTGACTAAGGTCTGTGGCTTCACCGTCATCAACGACTTCCGCAGCGAGGACGTGAACAAAGGTGGCCAGGGTGCGCCGCTAGTGCCCATCGGCGATAAACTCCTTTTCAGCGATTACGAAATCTGCCTCAACATCGGCGGCATCGCTAACCTCTCCTACGACGAAAACAGCCAGCGCATCGCCTACGACCTATGCATCGCCAACCAAGCCCTGAACTATTTAGCCAACATGAACGGCCTCGACTACGACCGCGACGGCGAACTGGCACGTAGCGGCGAGGTGGACTTCACGCTGCTGAAAAAGCTGAATAACCTTCCCTTTTTCCTCCAAGACCCGCCCAAATCCTTGGGCCGCGAGTTTTTCGAGACCTTCCAGAAAGACCTATTGAAAGACCTTTCCGTCCCTGATATGTTGGCTACCTTCGTGGAACACATTGCCCTGCAAATCGCCCTACCCATCAGTTTCCTGCCCAAAGGCAAAATCCTCTGCACTGGCGGCGGCGCAAGGAACAAATACCTCATTGAGCGCCTGCAAGCCCGCACAAAACACGAGGTGGTCGTCCCCGAAAAAATGATTATTGACTACAAGGAAGCCCTTGTTTTCGCCTTCCTCGGCTTGCTGCGATTGGAGGGAAAGACCAATGTTTTAGCTTCTGTGACTGGAGCTGGAAGTGATAGTTGTAGTGGGAGGATTTGGAAAAACTATTGATTGTTACTATTTTTGCAGTTGATAATCAGGAAACCCGTGTTCAAAAAAATCCTAAATACCTTTGGAACGAAGATGTTGGCCGCAGCGCTCAACTTCCTCATTGCCATTATCATATCGCGGACTTTGGGCGACACGGGCAAAGGCACACAGGCATTGCTCCTGACCACCATCTCGTTCATCCTCATCTTCTCCGACATCGTCTGCGGCGCAAGTATCATCTACCTCGCCCCACGTCATTCATTCAAGAAGATCTTACTGGCCTCAACGGTTTGGTCTGCCCTCATCGCCGTAGTGATGGGCTTCGCCATCTGGCTGTTTTATCCGAAACTGCCGTCTGATTTGGTCGCGCATGTGGCCATTTTGTCGTTCATTTCCTCGCTCAGCAACATCAACTTCCGCTTCTTGGTCGGCAAGGAGGAAATTAAAAAAGCCAATTACAACACCTTGCTTCAGCCCGTTCTGTTGTGTTTGACACTGGTTATCTACTATATTTTATTGAAGAGAACCGACATCTACGGCTATGTCATCGGGCTTTATGCCGCATACGGAGGCACTTTCCTGTTGGGTGTGTGGATGTTACGCGAGGAATATGCCAACCTGCGCAACGACAAAGACAAAGCGTACGGGCCTGTTCTGAAGGACCTGTTCAAATACGGCTTCCTCAACCAAACTGGCCATTTCGTGCAGTTCTTCAACCTGCGACTGAGTTACTACCTTTTGGCGCGTTACATCAATGTCGGGCGCGTGGGCGTGTTTTCCAATGCCGTCTCACTCGCCGAAGCCATCTGGATCATCAGCAACAGTATTGCCTTGGTGCAATATGCCCGCATCGCCAACGCCGACGACCGCCGTTATTCCCAAAAACTCACTTTGGATTTGAGTAAGATCTGCCTGCTCGTCTCGGCTGCTGCCATATTGGTGCTGTGTCTGTTTCCATCAAGCGTTTACACTTTTGTCTTCGGTCCCGACTTTGGTGAAATGGCGAGCCTCATCCGCATCCTCGCGCCGGGCATCCTGTTCTATTGTGTTTTTCTCATCCTCGGACACTATTATTCGGGCATCGGACGTTATCAGATGAACACTTTCGCAGCCCTCTGCGGACTGGTGGCAACATTCGTCTGCGGCTTCACACTGATTCCCAAGTATGACGTCACCGGCGCGGCCATCACCTCAGCGGTGTCTTATACGGTCAATGCGGTGTTTCTGTTCGTGTTCTTCGTCAAGGAGTCACGCTTCAAGGGCCGCGATTTCCTTCTTACCAAGGAAGAGATTCAGAACTACATCGCCGGACTGAAACAACAATTCTTGAAACAACCTGTTGAAAATGAACAAACTGAATAAACTCGCCAAAGCCGTCGGGCGCATCATCCGCCATCCTTATCTGCTCAACCTCGTCCTGCAAGACGAAGGCAGCAACAAGGAGGATGTCATCCGCAAATACGGCCTCAAAGACGGTCTGCCTGTCATCGAAATCAACGAGCTTTTCCCTGATTTTGAGGAAGTTGCTAAGCCATACGCCTACCTTTCGGGTGCAACGATGCCCATCGACATCGCCCTGCTTCGGGCTTTGGCCAAACACTATGCTGTAAAGGATTACTTTGAAATCGGCACCTGGCGCGGCGAAAGTGTGGCCAATTTGGCCGAGGTGGCCGAGCATTGCGTCACCTTTAACCTCCCGAAAGAGGACATTATCAAACTAACGAGCAACCAGTTATACGCCGACTTGCACAGTTTCTTCAGCAAAAGACTGAACAACGTGGAGCAACTCTACGGCGATTCTCAAACCTTTGACTTTGCACCACATTTTGGCAAATACGACATGGTTTTCGTCGATGGCGACCACCATTACGAGAGCGTGAAAAAGGACACCGAAACTGCCTTCAAATTACTGAAAGGCGAGCACAGCATCATCGTCTGGCACGACTACGCCCTCGACCCCGAAACCATCCGCTGGGATGTGATGGGGGCCATCCTGGACGGTGCACCAGCTGAAAAGCGCAAGCATATCTACCACGTTTCCAATACCTTGTGCGCCGTTTATCTCCCCGAGGACTTCTCCGCCCACAAACTCGTTCCATACGAAACCCCGCAAAAATATTTCGAAATCAACATCAAAACGCATACTTGTTAAGCTATGAACATCCTGCACCTATTGAGTTGGTTCCCTACCCCAGAAGACCCCACCTTGGGCAACTTCTGCGTCCGCATGATTGACGCGCTGCCCGAGGATTGTCATTCTGTCATCCTTTCCGTCTGCGACGGTAAGAACATGACGGAATCCTTCGAGGTCAAGGAGATAAAGGGCGCACACCACACCCATGTGCAGATTCATATCCGTCCGCCAAAAATCAATGCCGTACGCAAATTGAAGATGTTGAAGATGTACCTATACGGCCTTAACTATATTAAAAAACGTTTCTTTGAGCCAGATTTGATTCATTTGCATGTCGCCTACCCGCTTGGACAAGTGGCTTTGCTGTGGAAAAAGCTTTATGGTTATAATTATGTCCTCACAGAGCACTGGACGATATACCAACCTCAAAATAAGGAAGTTTTGGTTGGTGCGTTGAAGAAAAAAATCGTCAAGATTGCCAACAATGCTGAACTTATCATGCCCGTTAGCCTTGACTTGCAGCATTGCATGGAAGGTCATGGCGTAAAGAACCGTTTTCGTGTGATTTATAATTTGGTGAATACGGATATGTTTAAGCTAAGGCCGTGCATAGATTCCAGCCAACGCACGAACCTGAGCGGGAATGACATGCACGGCGACAACGGCAAAAAGCAGATGCTTCATATCTCCACCTTGCGTGACGAGGCCAAGAACTTCAGCGGCATTTTGCGCACGATTGAACGACTTCGCCAACAACGTGATGACTTTGAACTTCACGTTATCCATGATTATGAAGCCCCTGAATTTAAGGCGTTTGTAAAAGAGCATCATTTGGAGGATTGCGTCATTTTCCATGGTAAGAAAACCCCCGCCGAGGTCGCGGAAGCCTACCAAAACGCCGACTTTTTTGTGCTGTTCTCCAACTTCGAGAATCTGCCCTGCGTCATCGTGGAGGCTTTTGCAAGTGGCGTTCCCGTGCTTTCCACCGCCGTAGGCGGCATTGCGGAAATCCTCTCGCCCGAACGCGGCATCCTCATTCCTCAAGGCGACGAAAACGCGCTATTGCAAGGCTTGAATCAATTGCTCGACCATAGCCAAGAATACGACCACAAGGCCATTCGCGATTATGCCATAAAAACCTTCGCCACCCAAAACATTGGGGAGCAGATTTTTAACGTGTACCAAGAAGTAACGAGAAAGGCTTAATCCTCGCTGCGAACAGCGTTCTTCATGATGCCGATCTTGGAGCTTTCGATGAAATTGAGGATGAAATCACGGTCTTCTGAAGCGGGAAGGTTCTCGCGGATGTATTGCACCGACTGGGTGACATTCATGCCCACGCTGTAAATCACACGGTAAACGTCCTGGATGGCGTTGATGCGCTCGCGCGAGAAACCGCGACGCATGAGTCCGATAGAATTAACGCCGACATAGCACACTGGATGCCCTGGGCCCGTCTTCACATACGGCGGGATGTCCTTGTTAACCAAAGCGCCACCCGAAATCATCACATGAGCGCCGATGCGGCAGAACTGACTCACCGCCGCCAAGCCGCCAAAGATAGCCCAATCGTCTACCGTAATATGTCCCGCCAGCGTCGCCGCATTGGCCAGGATGACATGGTCACCGACAACGCAGTCGTGGGCCACATGCGTGTATGCCATCAGCAGACAGTCCTTACCCACCACGGTCTTACCCAAGGCCGAAGTGCCTTTGTTGACCGTTGCCGACTCACGCACCGTGGTGCCGTCGCCGATGTAACAATACGTGGTTTCTCCTATATACTTCAGGTCTTGTGGAATAGCCGAAATGACCGCGCCAGGAAAAATCTTGCAGTTCTTTCCGATGCGCGCGCCGTCCATAATAACAGCATTGGGGCCTATCCAAGTGCCGCTACCAATTTCCACATCTTCGCCAATCCAAGCGAACGGCTCAATCTTGACATCGTCCGCGATACGGGCATTCGGATGGATATAAGCTAATGGTTGGTTCATGCTTAAAATAATAAGGTGTGTTTAATCTTCCTCGCGAAAGAGGTGTTGGAAAAATGCCCAGGCTTGACAGCAGTCACCTTGCCCTTGATGGGACGCCCAACCAAAGACAGGTCGCCGATGAGGTCGAGCAACTTGTGACGCGCCGGCTCGTTTTCGAAATACAACTCCACGTTGTTCAAGATGCCGCATTCCTTGACGACCACTTTGGGTTTACGGAAGAAGGTCGCTATGCGGTCCAGTTCCTCGTCAGACACTTTTCTGTTGACAAACACGATGGCGTTCGTCAAGTCACCGCCTTTGATGAGGTTGCGGCTGATAAGCGTTTCCAGTTCATGCAGGAAAACGAAAGTACGGCAAGGCGCGATTCCCTTTTCAAAATCCTTAATATCGAGCAAGGAAGCTTGTTGTTCGTCAAGCACCCTCGTGTTGTACTTCACCTTAACATCGACTTCAAACTTGTCGCAAGGCTCGATGAGCAACTCTATACCCAACACTTCGTTCTTGTACGAAATGGGTTCCTTAATCTCAAGATAATTACGTGTGGCGTTCTGCTCGACGATGCCCGCCTTATGAATGGCCTCAACGAAATACCTTGCGCTGCCGTCCATGATGGGCATTTCCTCCACATCAATGTCAATCAACACATTGTCGACACCCATTCCGCGCAACGAGGCTAGCACATGCTCGACGGTGTAAATCTTCACACCGCCCTTGCCAAGGGTCGTGCCACGTGCAGTATCAATGACATTGTCCACATCAGCCTCAATAATGGGCTGGCTTTCAAGGTCGATTCTACGAAAACGAATTCCAGAATTTATGGGAGCAGGGTTGAAAGTGAGCGTTCCGCACTGACGTGTGTGAAGACCCGCACCTTTAACACTGACTTTATTTTTGAGCGTACATTGTTTCTCCATAGATTATCAATTTTGCGGACATGGTTCCACAAAAAGCGTGCAAAAGTAGGAAAAAATATAATACGCGGAAAAAAAAAACCTAAAACGACTGGCATTTTCAGGCTTTCCCACCCTTCAATTCAGCCAGTTCCTTCTCAAGTTTTTCTAACTTTTTGGCCATCTCGTCAATGTGACGGAAACGGGCATTGGAGACCAGATACTGTCGCAAAGGCTGTATCGGTGTACCCATAAACTGTTGGTTCTCCTCCTTTATGCTGCCCAAGATGCCGCTCTGGCCGCCAAACTGCGAGCCGTCGGCGATGCTCAGGTGCCCGACGAAACCCGACTGTCCGCCAACAACACAATTCTTTCCAATATGCGTCGAGCCACTCACACCCACTTGGGCCGCCATGGCGGTATTCTCGCCGACCACCACGTTGTGCGCCAGATGAATCAGATTGTCGAGTTTTACGCCTTTGTGGACATGCGTCGAGCCCATCGTGGAGCGGTCAATGGTGGTGTTTGCCCCGATTTCCACGTTATCCTCGACGACCACATTACCCACCTGCGGAATCTTCTCGTAATGACCGTCGGGCTGCGGCGCGAAGCCGAAACCGTCCGCGCCAAGCACTGCGCCCGCATGGAGGATGCAATTCTTTCCGATAACCGTATTTCTGTATAACTTCACGCCCGGATAAAGCACCGTATTGTCGCCGATGATGCAGCCGTCGCCGACATACACCTGCGGATAGAGTTTCACGTTGTTGCCGATTTTGACATTCTCACCAACGAAGGCAAACTCACCAAGATACAGATTCTCGCCGTATTGCGCCGATGAGGAAACAAAAGCCAAGGACGAAACGCCCTGCTTGTTCTGCGTCATTTGGTCGTAGAAAGCCAACAGTTTGCCGAACGAGTCGTAGGCGTTTTTCACCCGGATCAAAGTGGCTTGAACAGGTGCCGTCGCCTCAAAATCGTCGTTCACAATGACGATGCTCGACTGCGTTTCGTAAATATAGTGCGTGTATTTCGGGTTTGCCAGAAAACTGATCATGCCGGGTGCGCCTTCCTCGATTTTGGCCACATTCCAGACCTCGGCGTTGGGGTTGCCTTCCACCTTGCCTTCAAGGATTCCGGCGATTTGAGTTGCAGTGAATTTCATTCGTTCAATAGTTTATAATAACCTTTCAAAATCGCGCTTCAGGACGGTCACAGCCTGCTCCACAGCAGGGTTCGGCACGGCCACGAGGCTCTGCGCCAAAATGGACACATCCTCCTCATCCTTTAGTTGTTCAAAAGTCGTATTGATTTGATTGACAAGTTCTTCCTTCGCGTTCACCACAGCATTCCATGTAGAATTGGAAACATAGAGTTGCTGGGCAAGATTATGTTCAAACTCCTCGCGCACATTCTGCAACAATTGCAGATGGAAGGCACCCTTTTCCATGCCAGGTGTATAGACGCGCTTCACCAACTGAGGCAGTTGCGCCCTTTCGAGATAGAGCAGAAAACGCTCGTAAGCCTGCACCTTCAGCGGCATGATGATTTTCAAGGCCTGCACTTTCAGTTCATACTTACCTTTGTTACTGAGCTCGGCGTCTTTCATCTTTGACAGACGAAGCAGAATCATTAGTGCCGCGACCATCAACAGAAGTCCAGCGGACATTAGGGCTATGACAATAATCCAGTTGTTCATTGCGTTCTGATTTTGGCTGCAAAGGTACGGTTTTTCCGCCAATCTTCAAATTTTCTCCGTTTTCTGCCCACCTTATTAAAAAAAGGCCTACCTTTGCAACCCCAAAAACACATATAATCAACAAATAAACATACATCATGAGTGAAATCATTCTTTCCAACAGAGTTTTGAACATGGCTGAGTCGGCAACGCTGGCCATGACCAACAAGAGCCGCGAGCTGAAAGCCCAAGGCATCGACGTCATCAGCCTGAGCATCGGCGAGCCCGACTTCAACACGCCCGAATCGGCTAAGCAAGCCGGTATCGACGCCATCAACAACAACGACACGCACTATCCGCCCGTGCCCGGCACACCCGCGCTGCGCAAGGCCATCGCCAACAAACTGAAACGCGACAACGGCCTCGACTACAAGGACACTGACATCCTCGTCTCGAACGGCGCCAAGCAAGCCATCAACAACGTGCTTCTCGCCATCATCAACGACGGCGACGAGGTCATCATCCCCGCCCCGTTCTGGGTGTCATATCCCGAAATGGTGAAACTGAGCGGCGGCGTGCCCGTCATCGTCAAGAGCGACATGGCACACGACTTCAAAATCACCGCCGAACAGCTGGAAAAGGCCATCACGTCCAAGACCAAGGCCCTGCTCATCAACACGCCTTGCAACCCCAGCGGCAGCGTCTTCACCAAGGCCGAACTGACCGCCATCGCCGAGGTGCTGAGGAAAAACCCCAACATCATCATCATTTCCGACGAAATCTATGAGTTCATCCAGTACGAGCACAAGCACGAGAGCATGGGACAGTTCGAGTTCCTGAAAGACCGCCTCGTCATCGTGAACGGTGTCGCCAAGGGCTATGCCATGACAGGCTGGCGTATTGGTTACATTGCCGCTCCGCAAGCCATCGTGAAGGCCACCAACAAGATCCAAGGCCAGATCACCTCCGGCATCTGCACCATCGCACAAGCCGCCACTGTGAAAGCCCTCGAGCTCTGCCCCGAGAACTCGCCTGAGATCAAATACATGCTGAAGAACTTCCGCGAGCGTCGCGACACCCTCGTGAAACTGATGAACGAGATTCCCGGCGTGAAGTGCAACACCCCCGCCGGCGCCTTCTACGTATTCCCCGAAGTGAAATCGTACTACGGCAAGACCGACGGTCAGACCGTCATCAAAGGCAGCGACGACCTCTGCATGTGGCTGCTCTACAATGCCCATGTGGCCTGCGTGGCCGGCAATTCCTTCGGCAACGACGACTGCATCCGCCTGTCGTATGCCACCTCATTGGACAAGCTCATCGAGGCTGCCAGAAGAATCAAGGAAGCATTAAGCAAACTGCACTGATTATGATTATCCTGGCCACTGCACCTATCCTTCCCATTTTCAACCAAGCCATCGCCGACTACCACAAGTTTGACGACGTGGACCATCCGTGCCAAAACCCTTACGACGAAAAGACCATTGAATGGTACCTTTATAATAAGGCGTGGATTGATACGGTGCAGTGGCACTTGGAAGACCTCATCCGCGACCCGAACATCAACCCCGTGGAGGCCCTTGCCCTGAAGCGCCGCATCGACAAGTCGAACCAAGACCGCACCGATCTTGTTGAGATGATTGACGAATACTATTGGCATCTGTTTCATCAGGTCACGCCGCAACACAATGC
>Ga0310690_10010892_pt1 | contig 11265 bp, 3 predicted proteins | sample AusTroGonzalo_MG_2_FD_207661 | JGI IMG/M metagenome (GOLD analysis project Ga0310690, IMG submission 207661) | Bovine rumen microbial communities from tropical cattle in Woodstock, Queensland, Australia - Gonzalo_04 (v2) (version 2) | ecosystem: Host-associated > Mammals > Digestive system >...
CTCATGTACGGTGTTCGACATCTTCTTGATGGAGTCCCGCTCCTCCTTGGTGTCGTAGGTATCGAGTGTCTCTTTCAACTTAACATCCGTGTCCAGCGGGTCAAAATCCGGGCTGGTGGTCTCGTTAGTATAAGCCACATAGAGCGGCATCTGAATCTTAGCTTGCTCAGGGAAGAGACGTCCACCTTCAAGCGCTGCACTCACGCTCAGTTGGTAGAAATTCTCCATGTTACGATCGAGCACATTCGACTCAATCGAACCGTATCCGGCAGTCTCCAGTCGTCCTGCTACATTGACCTGCGCTATATCACTCACGGCCAATGACGCATTCGCCATCGCCGCTACACCGCCTTGCTCATTGAACTGACTCAGACGCAGTTCGTTCACCCACACCTCACCGCAGGCATCGTGCTGGCCCGTGTTACGCACACCAATCATAATGGTCTCTACCTCCTCCAAGGTCGGGTTACCAAGGACGGTGATTTTGTTCTGCGGTTTGTCATTCGCGTCGTCATAAATGACGTACGGGATGGTGTTGCTCACACCCTCATTGCCAGCCCGCTTGGCTTTGTTACGCGCCACTTTGGCTTCCGTGAAGACCTTCAACGGGAAATCGAACATGTTCTCCGTCGGCCATACTGCCTCGCGGTCGATGGCGGAGTTGTTATTATAGAGTCCTGCCGGCGTGAGGCGGAGAGGAATCTCATATTCGTAGTAGTTGTTGCGCAAGTCTGTACCCAGACGGATGAAACAGCTCAGGTCGCCGTCTTTCAGTTCGGGGTCTATCTCGCTCAACTGCTCGGCGTGAACGAACATCTGCAGGTTCTTGTACTGCCTCATGTCGTAGCCGGTGTTTTTGTACATCGCCTTGGCGTCATGTGGGCTGAGGTTCATCACACGGAGCACCATCGCCTGTTCGTTCTGCGCGATGAGTTGCGCCTGTCCGGGGTCGGTCTGACGGCTCACACCCGGAGGGAGCACGTAGTTAACCGGCGTGCGGGTGCTGTTCTCTTCGATATTGACGGTCTGTACATCAATAGCTGCACCGGAGTTAACTGCCGTGCCGACAGGAGCCAGGTCACGCGTATATTGCCGCCAGTCGCCGCGCACCAAGTCCAGTGTCGCGAAACGCAGGTACGTCTCTTGGTCAAAGCCCGTCAGGTACATACGCATAAAACGAATGGATTTCCAGTTGCGTATCGAACCGATCTTCTGCACACTCGCGCTGTCACCTTTCAAAGGAATCTTAAACTGATACCACGTCACTTCCTGTGTCGATCCGTCGCGCAGCGTCACATTGCGCACTTTCTTCTCCGTGATATGCTGACGGCCTACCTCCATCATATCGGGACGCAGAATCACTTTGTATTGGAAATATTTCTCGTACTCGTTGAGGGTGTTGTCGAGGTTGATGTCCTCCACATCCGGCGTCAGCGTAGAAGCCGTACCGTATGTCTCGGTCTGCTGTTCTGTCGCCGGCGAGTTGCCTTCTGTTCCGTTGAAGTGTTTGTAGCGCTCCAAGATAGGCACTTCCTCCTCATCGAAATCTGTACCTCTATAGTAGTGGAAATTATCACCGGCAGGGTCATTACGCGGAGAGAAACGGTCTTCGTTCCATGCGTTCCATACAGCAGGATCCACTTTGGCTTGCAAGTCCGTCAGGTACTGTTTGTACGCCGGCCAGTTCTTCTCCTGCTCGCTGTTCAGACCGTTCAAACCGATATCCTGCATCGCACGCGAGCCTGCCTCATTGCTAAACGCCACTACGGTGCTCGTCGTACGAGGGATATAACCCCAAATCGTCGAATCAACACGTCCTTCGTCAGCAGCACTCACCGGCAGACCGTGCTCAAAGGCTTTCTTGCCGTCGCGAAGAATATCCTCGCTGACATCGCCTAAGTTGAATACTAACTCTCCTTCATAGCCGTTCGGGTTGGTGAGCGCCGGATCCATCAGCCAGAACTGGATATACTCGATATTGGCTTTCTCGAAGTCGGTGTTGTCCAGTCGCCGCATGATACCTGCCCAGCGCTGCTTGGGGTTCGTCAAGTGACCGTCACTGCCTATCTCACTCGCGCTGATATTATATTGTCCGCGCTCTGTCGGGTAGTAGGCAAGGTTGAGAATAGATAATTTGGTGTCCACGTTGCTCGCCTCCTGACGGTTCGGGTAGATCTCGTCCTGATAAACGATACGCGTGCGGTGGTCACTGAGTGCCGCCAAGTCATTCTTGATATGAGCCGGTGTGTTGGTCTGCGGGTAACCGAAGATAGGATCGACGGCGTACCAAGCCATCAGAGCGCGGTTCTTGTTATAACTCGGCTGGTTGATATCTTTCGACTCGTCAAAAACAGTCGGCGTGGATGCCAGGAACCAATAACTGGGGTAGTGTACGTCGATGTTCGTTGTAGTGCTCTCGAAATCGTCGATGTACGCTGTACCTACTTTGCCTACATCATTGGTGTGACCCGGTATCAGGTGCGCAAACTCACCGCTGATCTGGAACGTGGAAGGAGCAGTCGCGTTGATCCAGGGAATCTTGTCGATGGCGTTCGTCAGCCACTGCATCTCCGTCTTCCAACTGCCGTTCACGCCCCATATGGTGTTTGCCAGCGGCTCTGAGCCCGTGTTCACTTTAGTGGTCAACGGCCGTTCGCGCAAGTGCATGATAGTACCGCCGACCACCAGGTCCTTGGTGAACTCATATTCGAGGTGTGCACCGAAAAGGCTCTTGCGCTGCATAGAGAAAGTCGATTGGTTCTCCAGTTTCACATCCACGTTCGTGCCGGACTCCAAGATAGAGGTGTTGAGGATGGTGACGGTTCCCATCGTATAATCGACCGTATAATCGACATTCTCGATAAGCGTGGCACCGCCGGCGGTTACCGTCACACTTCCTCGCGGTACGTTCATCGCGCCTAACTTGATCTCGCTGCCGTTCGTACCTTTGTATTTACCGGTCATGTGGAACTTATTCTTCTCGCTCAGCTCCTGTGCCACGATGAGCGTCGAGTCATACAGTTCGGGGAAGCAGTATTTCTTCTCCAGTGCCGGGTCATTGCCAAGCATTTTGGCCAAGTGACTGCCGAAGGGTTCCAGTACCGGGAAGATGATCTTGCCACTGGATGCATAGACGGTGAGGCCTTCGATGAAGTCGAATCGTCCGTCCGGACTGGCGTTGTTCTTCTGATCCAAGCGGTCGAGGTTCATTACGCGGATGAGTTGTTTGCCGCTGATAGGACCGTCGTTCAGGTATTGCACATCCGTTCCCACCGAATCATTGCGGTAGGTCACGTAGAACTCAAATTTCTCAGACTGGATACTGGTGGCACCAAGCGAGTAGATATTCTTCATCATCAGGTCCCATGTGCCACGCCCTTTCTTGCCGGTAGGTGCATTGGCGCTCCCTTTCAACATCTTCAGCGCCAGCGCGTTCGGCGCACGCAGTTCGTCACTACCGTCCGTGGAGAACTCACCCACCTGATAGACCTGGCCGTTGTATGTATATTCGTAGGCCACCGCGAGCACCTCGTCCTGATTCAAAGCCGCTTTCAGCGAGATATATCCGAGTGCGCTGTTAAGGGTGTAGTCACTACTGGAGAGCAGACGCGCCGATTCAATCTTATCGAAATCCATACCGCCTTCCATCCCGTTCAGACCTTCCAATGCCGTACTGGTCTGCTGCAGATTGCGGAAATCGGTCTCACGAATCGTGCTGTACAGGCTGTTGGCGTTGTTGTCCGGCGCACCGGTCGGAGTGCCGCCCCATGAACTATTCAGAACGTGCTCGCTGTTCTCACCCAAGTCAGTGAAAGCCACGATATTACGTGCCTGCTCGTAGTTGGCGCGTTTATTGGTGATCCATACCTCAATCTTGTTAATCTGGATACCACTGGCTATATATGGCACACTCGCCATCGCCTCTTCGTAGTGGTCACGGAAGAAATGGCTCAGGAAGAAATGGCGGTTCTCGTCGTAACTGTCGCCTGTGATGTCGAAGCGCGTCATTTGTGCGCCGCCCTTGCTGCTCACCGTCTGCGCCTCGCTGTTCTGCTGCGAAATCAAGGCTTGGATTTTCAGTTTGCCGAACTTCAGGTTCGTCTTGATACCGAATAGCGCCTTACTGCCGCGGATGAGCGAACTGGGCAAGTCCATCGTTACGTTTCCCGCCTCGATGGATTGGATGATATCGTCCTCCTCGCCTTTGTAGTTCAGTTTGAGGTTCTGCTGGTCGAAGGAGAACGAGGCCTCGGTGTTGTAACTCATGTTGAAGTTCAACTTCTGTCCCACCTTGCCTTGGATGCTGGCTTGTATCTTCTCGTCGAAATCGAAGATGTTATTGTTTCGTGCCCGCTGCGTCAGAGAGGGGTTGGCGATATACTGGTGCTTGAAACCGAACAATAACTCGGCACTACCTTGCATTTTCAACGTCACACCGCCCGGACCGAACACTTTGTCCGCAGGACCGATATTAAATTTCATATCGGTGATGTCAAATTTCTTCTCGTTGTTATGCTCCACCTCGCCGATTTTCTGTTGCCAGTACCGGTGCATCAACTGCTGCTCGGCGTATCGGTTGTACTCCTCTTGCGTCAGCATGTACGGCGTCGTGACATCCGTGTCGCCTATCTTGGTGTGGATGACGTAGATACCGCTCTCCGGCATGTATTCGACGGTGGTGGTGATGTTTCCCGGGTCTCGCAGATCCAGACTGCTCTGCGGCTGCGTCAACTCACCGTAGTTCTGTGCACCGAGTTGCTTCACCTGCGTCGGTGCCCAGATAGCGCTGTCCGTTTCCGTCACAAAATCCGCCGCCTCTTCGGGGGTAGTGCCGGATTCCGGCTCTTGGCTTTTGGTCTTTTGACTTTCGACTTTCGACTCCTTGGCCGCCTCCTTTTTTGCCTTCTCTGCCTCTTTCTGCGCTTTCTCCTCCGCCACCAATTCCTTCAGCGTCTTCGGTTTCGTCTTCTCCTGCGCAAAAACACCTCCCGCCATCACCGGCAGCAGGAAAACAAAAAGTACTATGTAAATGATCCGTTTAATCAAAGCATCTTCAGGGCTTCGCGAATCACGCCCTCCACGCGCATCGTCGGGTCGTTCTTCAATATCTTATCCACGGTTTTACCGCTCGCTGCGGCTGCAAAACCCAGCATTGTCAGCGCGCTGATAGCCTCGGCTTTAACACCCGTATCCACTTCCACATCCAGCATCGGTAACTCCGTCGGGTCACCACCCAGATCCAGTTTAATCGCTTTGTCTTTGAGATCGACGATGATACGTTGCGCAGTCTTCGGACCCAAACCTTTCACTTTCGCCATCGCCTTCGCATTGCCCGTCGCTATCAGCATCCGCAGTTCCTCTGCACTAAAAGCCGACATGATCATCCGCGCCGTAGCTGCACCCACACCGCTCACCGTCATCAACAGTTCGAACAACTGCCTCTCCGCCTTGACTGTAAAACCGTACAACTCATGCGTGTCCTCCCGTATCACCTCGGTGACATACAGCTTCACGTCCTGACTCTTGACTCTTGACTCTTGACTCTCGTCTGCCTCTTTCCCTACCAATGCGCTGTAAGTGGGCAGCGTAATAGCGATATCATACCCCACGCCGGCGGCTTCTACCACCGCTTTCATCGGCTCTAATTCCGTTAATATTCCTTTGATATATTCAATCATATTTCCCTCGCGTGTACAACCATGCACACAAAAAGCCTGCAAAATTACTACAAAAATTTGGAATATACAAGTTTTGAGCGAAAAAAAAGCAAATTTATTTGGTTTTTGGGCGTTTTTCTCATTTTGCCGTGTCTCTGATAGCCGTTCCTATTATTTACAATCGCCCATCGGCAAAGACAAATTGTATATAATACGTAGTATTATATAGTAAAAGCACCGAATTGTCAATTTTGGGGTTTTATCCTTGGGTTATCCTTGGGGTATGTTGTGGTTATCCTTGGGTAAGCCTCCGTGATGAACAATTAAAAAATAAAAAATAAAAATTAAAATTTTCTTAGTCAGGAAGGGAAAAGGGCAGGGGCAGGGGGGGGAGGAGGAGAAGAAGAAAAAAACACGAGCGGCTCATGGAGTCGCCCGTGATTAAAAATGTTCGATATTGGCTTCTTTTTAGAAGATGCTCCCGTGATGGTCTTGTTGAAATGTCGTATTTTGAGGGACTATTTCACCTCTTGACCAGTGAGGGTATATGTGTGGCCGTTCTGCTCAATGAAGAGTTGGCCGTCACGGAGGAGTTTGCGAGATCCGCCAAACTTGCCGGATGCATTAATCTCATCGATGGCTGTTGTGGTTTTCTTGGTAAAGTAGCCGGGATTGCCTGCTTCATCCGGATGGGCGTAAGTGACGTCCTTCGGATACGCATCGTTGTACTTTGTGCCGTTGCCACCGACCAATGCGGGACAGTCAGCAAACATGATGTCCGAATCGGTCAATGCGGTGCTTTTACTCCAGTCCTCGTTGCAGTAAATAGTAGTCAGGGCGGTACAATAGTTGAACATACTATTCATATTCGTCACCTTCTTTATGTCGAAGTTGGTCACATCCAAGGAGGTTAATGCCTGGCATCCCCAGAACATTGCGCTCATACCTGTTACATTTTCTGTGTTGAAGCTACTTAGATTCAACTCCGTCAAGTTCGTGTTCAAAGCGAACATACAATCCATCTTTTTAACATTCTTTGTGTCAAAACTCTTAAGATCCAACGAAGTCAAAGCGGCGCAAGAAGAAATCATATAGCTCATATCTTCCACGTTCTTGGTGTCAAAATGAGAGAGATCCAATTCAGTTAAGGCACCGCAGCCAAAAAACATCATCAACATATCCTTCACCTCGGAGGTATTGAGGTAGTCAAGATGCTGAATCTCGGTCAGTTTAGAGAACATATAGAACCAATACTTGGTGCTAGTCGGGCGGGCATCTTTCATGGATTCATCCAAGACAATGGTAGTGACGGTAGATTTGAAGCCCGACCAGTCTGTGACACCGCCGTTAGCTTCGCGTTTGCGGTCGTAATAGAGGGTCATGGTCTTTTTGTCGGTGCTCTGTACGGCATAGAGTTCAAGGGGGTCTAATCCTTTCTTGGTGAAATAGCCCGGTTTGCCTGTTTTGTCAGGGTTGGCGTAAGCGATATTATTGGTATTATAATCGCTATATTTTGTACCGTTACCACCAGTCAAAGCAACACAGTTCGTAAACATATCGTATGAGTCTGATGCGGTGACTTTTTTGCCGCTCCAGTCTTCGTTGCAGTAGATTGTTTTCAAGGCAGTACATTCGTAGAACATTTTATCCATCCACTCTACTTTATCCACATTGAAATTGCGAATATCCAGACTTGTCAAGGCCTTGCATTCATTGAACATCCATCCCATCCTTTCTACGTTTCCGGTGTCAAAATTACTGACATCCAATGAAGTTAAGGCTCTACAACCGCCAAACATGGCTCCTATGAATTTTACCTTTTCCGTATTAAAATGGCTGACATCCAAAGATGTTAATTTCTGACAGTCTACGAACATACTATTCATATCCGTCACGTTCTTCGTATCAAAGCCGGTTACGTCTAAAGCAGTCAGCGAATAGCCTCCCCAAAACATCAGACTCATGTCTGTGACATCGGAGGTGTTGAGGTATTCGAGATGCTGAAATCCGGTAACATGAGAGAAATATTTAAACCATGATGCGGTGCTTGTCGGGCGGGCGTTTTGCATTGACTCGTCCAAAATAATAGAAGTTACTTTGTATCCTGTTTCTGAGAAACTCTCAGTGTAACTCCGATATATCGACCAGTCGGTGACACCGCTGCGTGCTTCGCGTTTGCGATCGAAATAGAGGGTCATCGTCTTTTGGTCCATACTCAGCACAGCATAGATTTCTTCGGGGAAGTCTGCAAATGTTGTGAAGTAGCCCGGGTTGCCGGATTCGTCCGGACGGGCATAAGTTATGTCCATTGGATTGGTACTAGCGTACTTCGTTCCTTTGCCACCTTCCAATGCAGGAGTTTCTTCGAACATGTTCTTTGTATACACCAGTTTCGAAACTATAGTACTCCAGTTATTGTCGCAGTATATGGTTTTCAAAGCCGTGCAGTAAGTGAACATACCACCCATAGCCGTCACATTGCTTATATCGAATCCGCAGACATTCAACGAAGTCAAGGCTTGACAAGCAGCGAACATAGAAGTCATATTCTTTACATTCCGTGTATCAAAATGACTAACATCCAAAGTGGTAAGAGTGCTGCATCCCCAAAACATATAAGACATATACTCTACATTCTTTGTATCGAAATGGCTGACATCCAAGGTCTTTAGTTTTTTGCAACCGTAGAACATAGAACTCATATCGGTCACCTCGGAGGTATTGAGGTAGTCAAGATGATTAATATGCTCCAATTCTGTAAAGTTAAGAAACCATTCTTTGGTACTTGTCGGGCGGGCGTCTTTCATCGACTCATCTAAGACAACACTAATGACGTAAGATTTGAAAGTCGACCAGTTGGTGACGTCGCCGGAGTTTTTCTGCTCACCGTAGTAGAGCGTCAGTTTATTGCTGCTGTACGACGCATAGATGTTTGGCTCTGCTTTGAGAGTTTGTACACCGAGGGACATCATCAGTCCCAATGCAAGGAAGAAAGTAAGTTTTTTCATATGAATAATTTTTGATTCAAAACAATTTTGCGGTGCAAAATTACTAATAATTTTTGAAATAAGCAAATAAAACCTATAAAAATAATGCTATTTCTCTTAAAAAACGCATAAAAATTTGCATGAGTGAGATTTTTTTTGTAATTTTGTGCCCACATTTGTACAGACCGTCCTTCGGCCTGACAGAGTACAGACATAAATAAATGAACAAATGGTACATGATTAAATCGTAAATGATATGATACTTGACAAATTAGAAAACGCGGACTGGTACTATGACAGTGTTCCGGGATTGAAAGAGTTTATGAAGTTTTACAACGACAATGACCTGGAGGAATTGCCGGCATGTAAGATCTATCTGGACGGCAAGGATTTGTTTGTGAACATTCTGGATTTCAAGGGCAAAGAGGAGTCTAAATGCCGCATGGAGGCTCACAAGGACTACTTGGATATTCAGATACCTCTGGGTGACGATGAAGAGATGGGATGGAAAGCGCAGGTGGACTGTCAGGACGTGACGCAGGAGTACGACGAAGGCAAGGATGTGGAGTTCTACGCAGACAAGGCGACTTCGCGTTTTACTGTTCCCGCCGGCCATTTTGCGGTGTTCTTCCCGAGCGATGCGCACCAGCCGGGTATAGCTCCGGGCAAGGAGTATCGCAAGTTAATTGTTAAAGCGAGGGTTAACAATTAAGATTTGAAGATTTGAGGATTTGAAGATTTGAAGATTTGAAATTTTCTATACCATGGCAACAAAGAAAGTACAAGCGCCGAAACATCTGAAGATTGTGGAACGCGACCCGTACCTGCAACCCTATGAGGGCGCATTGCAGGCACGCGCAGATTATGCAAAGAATAAAGAGGCTGAACTAACCGGAGGCAAGTCGCTTGCCGATTGGGCTTCGGGTTATCTCTATTTCGGCCTCCATCATACGCCGGAGGGCTGGGTGATGCGTGAGTGGGCACCGAATGCAACCGCTATTTATATCAAGGGCGATATGAACAACTGGCAGAAAGACGAGGCGTATCGCCTGCAGCCGGTTGGAAACGGAGTGTGGGAAGCCAAACTGCCGGAAAACGCCATCCAACATGAACAACTCTACAAACTGCTCGTCGAATGGAACGGCGGCTACGGAGAGCGTATTCCGAGTTATGTACGCCGCGTAGTGCAGGATGAGCAGACCAAGATTTTCTCTGCGCAGGTATGGAATGAAGAACCTTATGTTTGGAAACATAAGGCAGCTGTCAGCCATCAGCCATCAGCCGTCAGAAAGGAAGCGCTTTATATCTACGAGTGCCATATCGGTATGAGTTCGAAGGATGAGAAAGTGAACTCGTACGAGGAATTCCGGCGCGATGTGCTGCCGCGTATCGCCGAGTTGGGCTATAACTGCGTGCAGATTATGGCCATTCAGGAGCACCCGTACTATGGCAGTTTCGGGTATCACGTATCGAATTTCTTCGCTGCCAGCAGTCGTTTCGGTACACCGAATGAGTTGAAGGCCCTCATCGACGATGCGCACGGACGCGGAATGAAGGTTATCATGGACCTCGTACACAGTCACGCCGTGAAGAATGAGTTGGAAGGACTCGGCAATTTCGACGGTACCGGCTATCAGTATTTCCACGATGGCGGTCGTCGTGAACACCCGGCGTGGGATTCGCTCTGCTTCAACTACGGCAAGAACGAAGTGCTGCATTTCCTGCTCTCGAACTGTAAGTTCTGGTTGGATGAATATGATTTTGACGGCTATCGTTTTGACGGCGTGACCAGTATGATCTACCGCAGTCACGGTCTGGGCGAGGACTTCAACGGTTATCCCAGCTATTTCAGCGGCAATGAGGATGGCGATGCACTGATGTACCTGACACTGGCGAACAAAGTCATTCACGAGGTCAAACCCGATGCAGTCACAATCGCAGAAGAGATGTCCGGAATGCCCGGATTGGCTTGTCCAATCGAAGACGGGGGCGTGGGCTTTGACTATCGTCTTGCAATGGGTATTCCTGATTTCTGGGTCAAGTATATCAAGGAAGTGAAGGACGAGGACTGGAAAGCAGGACATATTCTGTTTGAGATGACCAATCGTCGTGAGGATGAGAAGACCATCAGTTACGCGGAGAGTCACGATCAGGCACTCGTGGGCGACAAGACCATCATCTTCCGTCTCGTGGATGCCGATATGTACTGGCATTTTGAGCACGGTCATTCGTCCTTTATGGCAGACCGCGGCATTGCACTTCATAAGATGATTCGCCTGATAACAGCATCCACCATCAATGGCGGATACCTCAATTTCATGGGCAATGAGTTCGGTCATCCGGAATGGATTGATTTCCCGCGTGAGGGCAACGGATGGAGTTATAAGTACGCTCGTCGTCAGTGGGATCTGGTGGATAATCCGAACTATTTCTTCTCAGACCTCAACCGTTTTGACGAGGCGATGATTCACCTGCTGCGGAAACACCTGTTCGTACAGAATCCGACTGCAGAAGAGAAGAAATACAATGTGGTCAAGCACCTGCCGTGGGTGATGAAATGGTGGGACAATGAGGGAGACCAAGTAGTGGCTTACTCGCGTGGAGACCTGCTGTACGAACAG
>Ga0310690_10010893_pt1 | contig 11264 bp, 10 predicted proteins | sample AusTroGonzalo_MG_2_FD_207661 | JGI IMG/M metagenome (GOLD analysis project Ga0310690, IMG submission 207661) | Bovine rumen microbial communities from tropical cattle in Woodstock, Queensland, Australia - Gonzalo_04 (v2) (version 2) | ecosystem: Host-associated > Mammals > Digestive system >...
CAAAGTTAACGTTGGTTCCGTGCGCATGGCATTGAGAATCTTCGTATAATTCGGTGTGCGGAATGCTATGCGCTCTCCGTCGTACCACCACACATTTTCATCCCTCTCGCTCACGACAGTACATCGTTGTAAACCTCGGTGGCCACCAACTCATTGAAGTACTTTATGAACGTGAAATGGTTGCAAAGATACAACCTTTTCATCAACATTTAACCATTCTTTGCGGGGTTGAAAAACGCCCTCAGCCTAGGAGGGCGAGGGCGATGAGGGCAAGGACGAATGTCCTTAGAGGGGAGGCGGCACGGCTCAGCGGCAGCTGTGGAACGTCAGGGCTCCGATGATGGCCGTCAGTATGGCCACAAGGACTTCGAGGATCTTTTTCCATGGAAGAGCTTTCATAAGATTGAAAATTGAAGATTGAAAATTGGTTTAGTTCCGGCTTTGCCGAAAGACTGCCCCTTTTCCCCGCTCCCCTCCCGTAAGGGAGGGGAGCGGGGGTGGGTCTTACGCCAAGAGTTCGCTGGGCACGCGCTTCAGCTGGCGGTTCATGCGGACGTACTTGAGGAGGTCGGCCTCGGGACGGAAGCGGATGTTCACCTTCTTGATGTACGAGCTGGGGTCGAACGCATCCAACGAGATGACGCTCTGGGCGAAACACTTGCTGGAGATGTTGGCCTGGAGGGCGCCGATCTCAGAGAGCACGATGCGCTGACCCTGGAGCAGATGCGTCTTGATGAACTCCTTGGCGGCGGTGAGCACGGCCACGATGTCGGCCTTGGTGGCAGTGGTAGCGAACTGGATGTCCTCGGTGAGGCTCTTGAAGTCGTAGTCGCCGGTCTTGACGGCATGATTGGTGGCGTAGTCGACGCCCTCGGCGCCCTTGGGGTTGACGCACTTGATGACTTGATAAGTGATAGGCATGGCTTTTTAGTTAAGAGTTAATAATTAAGAGTTAAGAATTTAGAACGGCCTTCGGCCTGTAGAACGCTTTGCTGTAGAACGGAGGCTTTGCCTCCTGTAGATCCACCCTTCGCCCTGTCGGGCCCTACAGCGCGAAGCGCGTTCTACGAATGAGCGAAGCGAATGTTCAACGAGCGAACGACGTGAGCGCTCTACAAGTGAAACGTTCTATTTTCGCTGCAAAGGTACGACGACTTTTTGACGCCAGATTGACAGTTACACGGTGGGAAGATTTTTTTGCGAAAAAAGCAAAAACTAAACCGCGCTAAGCCCCTGGACTGCCGTACAGGAGGAAGATCTGGCGTACCTGGGCGCAGGTGAAACGATGGGACCGCTTCGGATGATGCAGGCGTTCCAGTGCTTCTGTGAGACCATGGCAGCAGCGCAGCTCATAGGAGAGCTGGGCAACGGCACAGTGGCTATTGACGGCATCCGGGAAGTACATCGCTGCCAGCGTGCGGATGTGGATGCCGCGGTGTCCGCTGGCCTCCCACAGCTGCGCAATCAGCGCTGCATCCTCAGGGTGCAAACCACAGATCCTTCCATACGAGTCTCTTTTGGGCTCTTGTTGAGCTACGCTCGACCTCTGTCGCGACTCGGGATAATTGGAGAAAACTCCATTCTCCGCTCGCTGCTCCATCGGTTGACCTGTGGACTCGTTGACTTGTTGACCTCCATCCGAAGTCTGCCAGTCTAAAAAAGTGGGCCATTGGTTTTGGCGGCGCCATTCGGCGAGCGTCATACCCCGCCGTGCGGCACGGGTTGAAAGGGGATTCTTTTTCTTTTTCGTTGAACTTGTTTTCATTGTGATAAGGTTTATAATGTTTTTTTTCTACTGCCCGAAAGGCGTTCTACAGCGTAGCGTTCTATAGCGAGCGTAGCGAACGTTCTATCAAGTCGGCGAGGTCGCCTTTGGGTGGGCCTTCGCGGATGCGTGTGAGGTAGGCGGTGGGAAACTGGAAACGGATGCCAAGCGCTGGGCCGAGGGTGGCTGCTGTCTCCATCCATTCACCGATGGCGTCGGCATCTGGCCAGACGAAGATAGTCCGTCCCGCCAGCACGCGGCAGCGGTCTGCGGTGAAGCAGCTCTTGCCACCGGTGGCGAGCCACGTGCAGTCCGGTCGCCACAGCTTGGCCACGAGAGCCGTCTTCTCGCTCTCCACGAGGCAGACGGGCGCGAAGGGTAGCGTCCCCAGCAAATCCTCGCCGAACAACGGCAAGGGCAACGGCCGCTCCAGGCGGTCGATGGCATGAAGCCAGGTGACGGGAGGAGATTGAAGATTGAAAATTGAAGATTGAAGATTATTTCCAGTCCTTTGGGCGCATTGGGTAACATTCCCTGAATCTTGAATCTTCAATCCTGAATCTTCAATCTTCAATCTATGTCCGTCCGTCCCGTACGCCATCACCTTGCCGTCAATGACACGACCGGCGCGGTCAGTATATGGGAAGACGGTGCGGCCGTCGGGTAGCGCACCCACGCCATACTGCGCACGCACGAACCGTACCTGCGCGGACGGGAAAAGGCCATCCATCCATCGCGAAAGCGTGTCAGGCTCACCTACGAGCTGCACCATTCGCCGCTCCATGTGACACAGATACGACACTTCCCCTGCACTTAGTGTGCACTTAGCGTGCACTTCCATGACATCTTTTTGAGGTGTTCTATGCTGATACATAGCTGTTTCGGCCTCCTTAAATGATTGTTTTTTGCAACGTGTCGTTTTTCCTGCGCCCGCACGCGCGACCCTTTGCCGTCTTCTCGTACTCGCCGTCGGTCGTCTCACGGACGAATCCCTGGCCGATCCACTTCACTATCCGCCGTCCCGTGGAACGGGCCTGTACGCCGCAGAGCTTTCCGGCGACATTGGCGTCGTTGCGGTTGAAGACGTCGGGCAGCAGGCGCAGGTGCTCCAGCGGGTTGCGGCGCAGGGCCGGCTCGTTGGCCTTGACATCCTCGGCCTGTGCGGTGCCCGCCACGAGGCGGTGCATGAAGACGCTCTGGCAGACGAGGTAGTCGGCATAGTCGAGGACGGCGCGGAGGTCGTCGTCGGTGGGGTGGACGAGGCCGTCGGCGGGCAGGGAGATGCGTCCCGCGCTGTCGCGGTACAGCTCCTCGGTACGTCGGCAGAGGCTCCAGATCATCAGGATGCGACGGGCATCGACGGCGCGGCGGCGGATGATAGGCACCGCCTCCTCGGCCAGGTCGTCGAGGGCAACGTAGAACTCCATCAGCGCCCGGAAGTGGCGGGTGAAGCGTGCCTGTTGGTCTGCCGACAGGCAGAGCAGCAGGGGAGAGGCTTCCTGAAGGCTTCGCCACAGCTCTTCCACCCGTTCCACCAGCCTCTCCATGCGGGCGTTGAAGTCGGCCATGGCCTCTGGCGTCGGGTCGGGGTCGAAGCGTGGCTCCGAGGCGGTGAAGTGGCCGATGATGCGGCTCGCCAGACCGTCCTCGTACGACCCGATGAAATCCTTCAACACCCCTGGCGTGGTGCTGAACACCGTGGCCAGTCCCACGCGGCGGATGTAGTAACCCTCGTCGGCCGTGCGCAGCTGCTTCTCGTGCTTGCCGTTGTCGAACGCCTTCTTCAGCACATCGCCGAACCCTCCACAGCGGTCTTCGAGCGAGTTCTTCAGCGTGGAGAGCTCGTCGTGGCGCATCAGCGACAGGTGGCCGTCGTTGCCTGCCAGCCAGCGCACCAGTGCCGCCTGCGTGGTGGCATCGGCGAGCAGGAGGCTGCGCGGCAGCGGCTCGTCTGGCGGCAGGGGAGGGTCGCCGCGCCCGCCGTTCTTCTTCCACTCCTGAAGGACGGCGGCATGACGCAGCAGGTCGCGGTGGTAGTCGTCCATGCGACGGCGGTAGCCGAGGCGCAGCTCGCGGTCGATGGGCTCCACCAGGCGGTCCAGCAGTGCCACGCGGCTCTTGCCCGAACCCGCGCCGCCTACAATCATCATCTGCAGGTTCAGCATGTAGAGGTTCTCCTGCTGGCGCACGAAGCAGCCGTCCAACACAGCCCCGATGACGGCATGCGCGGCGGTGAACTGCTGTGCCACGACGTTCATCCCCTGTGCGCGCCACAGCTCCGCCACGTCGCGCAGCAGCACGGGTGCCCGCTGGATGATGCCGTAGCTCAGCGGCAACGGCACCTCGTTGCCCAGTGCATCGGTGTAGGTCTTGAGGCCCATGCCATAGTAAGCTTTCACATGGGGCTTGCCTCGGCCACCTCTCATGCGCGCGCCCCTGCGCGGGAGGTCATCCCCCAGCTCCTGTAAAATGTCAGTGTTTTTCTTCATAGTTCAGCGTCTATCAATGGGTTAAACAATAAATCAGTGTCATGCAAGTGCACGCTAAGTGCATGCCAGGTGCAGGGTAAGTGCCTGCCGGACGACCTTTATAGGCCAGTTTGCACTGCGTTTTCCTGCGCGCGCACTGCGTCCGTGCGTGGACGCAGTGCGTTCGCACGCGAATGCACTGCGTTCTGACCAAAAACGGACTGCGTTTTTCCTTTTCATGTCCTTTGATTTTCTCCGACAAAGATAACAGTTGTTTTCCTCGACAGGCTTCCACCATGGAAGGACGTCCAGCAAAATACACGCTTTTTTTGCATCCGTAAAATCAAACGCAAACCCCATGGCAGTCAGTCCCTTCCCCCGTCTGGAGACGGTTGCTCCCTCGCGTTCGGCGCTGCGCGAGCTGGTACGTCAACTGAAGCAGCGCTATCCCAGTCTTCGTGGCAACAGCATCACCCTGGGTTACGGCATCCACCCGCGCGACATGGCGCTGCTCAACGACGGCTACCGTCCGTCCGACGGCGCTGCGTGCCGTTTCATCATGGCCATTGTCGATGCCGTTCCCGACCCTCCGTCCGATGGCTCCGACCCTGTGGCCCTCTTCGCCCGTACCCTACGCGAAGCTCCAAAGCGGATTGGTGAAAACCACAAAAAACATGACCTATTACGAAATTTGGGTTGAAATCTTTTGGCAAATTCAAGAGAACGCAGTTTTTTTGCACTCGAAAGTTCGGAAAAGTGTGATTTCAATACATAAAACCGAACTATTCATCCGTTTTTGGGGAATGGTCATCCTCAAAAACAATTTTGCCTTTTTTCTTGCATTTTTGCCTGTTGTGTTGTATCTTCGCAGCAGAAATTTTTTTGATATGAAACGCCTGCGTCGATATCTCCCCCTTCTTGCACTGCTGCTGATGCTGGCAGGCAGCATCATGTCGTGTCGCGATGCAGGCGTCCGCGACGCCCTGCAGCGTGCCGAGGCCCTCATGGAGACCGACCCCCACGCCACCCGAGCCATGCTGGACAGCCTTAATCTTCAATCTTCAATTTTCAATCTTCAATCTAAAGACGCCGCCCTCTACGCCCTCCTCCGCACGCAGGCTGACTACAAGTGTGACGTTCCTCTCACCACCGACTCTATTGCCCGCATCGCTACGGACTACTACGGCATGCCGCGCCGCCCCGACTATCACGCCGCCATGGCGTGGTACACGCTGGGCTGCGCTTATAGCGACATGAACGATGACGTCAATGCCACCGATGCGTTCCTCAATGCCAAAAGTCTTTTCCCTGATACCCTTATACGCTATTACGCCTTAACCGAGACGAATCTGGGCCTACACCACCTGAACCGCCACATGGAGCGCGAGTCAGTGCAGGATTTCCGGTCTGCCAAGCAGAACCTCATCCGTCTGGGCGACAGTACGTCGGTCGCTTTCCTCGACCTCAGTCTCGCGCGTTGCTGGCTGCGTAAGGCGGACTACGCCTCAGCCCGCGAGTGGCTCGAGTGCGTGCTTAGCAATCCCTATGCCAGCCAATATGTCTTCACCGTTGCCCATTTCGAAATGGCGAAGGTGGAAGCCTACTACGACCGCAACTACGCCAAGGCACACGAATACCTTGATTACGACATTCAGTACAACACAAGTAAGATAGACCTTAATGGTGCCTACAGCTTGAAAGCCTTTGCCTTTCAGGAGCAGGGGCGGCTCGATTCTGCCTGGCATTACTACCACCGTTCTTTGGGTTGTAGGTCGAACTTTTCTACCTTTGCCTACAATTATCGTCAGATGGTCATCCTTGCTCCCCAGCTCGGCAAGGCCGACTCCATTGCCGACTATGTCCGCCTCTATCATACTTACATTGATTCACTCTATATCATCAGTAACCAGCAAGCCATCCGTCAGGTGGAGAATGACCACCGTGTGGAGATGGAGCAGCAGCGGCTGAACGAGCAACATCGTCGCTTGCTGTTCGGTGGAATAGCTGTCTTTGTTGTACTATGCCTAAGCCTACTTACGCTATATCTCCTTCATCGCAATCGTAACAACCGGAAGACCCTTGCCATTCAGCAGGCCATACGCCAAAACAACGTTGCCTTGATGAACCTGACTGTCCCTTCAGAGGAAGAAAAGGAAGGGACTGCTGTCTGTGCTAAATCACTTACAGACCCCGAGGCTTATGTTCGCCTCTTTCGTCTGGGACGTCAGTTGCTCAATCCGGAGATAATGGAGGAAATCAAGAAACTGAACATTGTTTCTGGAGGTGAGGAAGCAGACCGCATCCGCAAGCATTATGCGGATACCCTTGACCAATCCTTTGTCGAACTGATGATGTTGCTTCGCCTTGCAGTTCCATCGCTTAACAAGCGGGAGCTTCATTACATCATCAGCCGTATGCTGGGGCTTGACGACAAAGACATTCGAACCATTCAAAAAACCGAAGATTCGACCTTCAGGTCGCAAAAAATGCGTCTTCGTCAGAAGTTTCCTGCTGAATTAATCGAAAAGTTGCTTCTCCCCATAGAAGATACAAACAATTGATATTCCTTTCAGTTGCAAAAGCGTCCCGTTTTAGGGGACGCTTTTTTTCGTGCGTTGCAGAAAAGGGACGCTACTTTTTTGATTTGTCCGTTTTTTTTCGTATATCTTTGCAGCGTAAACCCAATAATCGTTATACGTTATGAAAAAAGTTATCGCATTTTTGTTTGTTTCATGCCTTATGTGCATGAGTAGTTTTGGAGAAGACATCATCTTGCAACCAGAGGAAGGAGGTAATGGTACTGGACAAGGCAGACCCAAAAGCCCCGCAGCACAAGTCTTGGCGGCATTGGAAGAAAATGTCCTTTATCTCTCTTTTGCTCCGTCGGCCTCTTCGGAGGTAATCATTACCGATAGCCAGACCGACACCGTCGTCTATTCAAATACTTTCGGTGTGGCTGCGGGACAGGTCATCCCTCTCACGACGTTCCCTGCGGGCGAGTACGAACTTTCCATCTATGCCTTCGGCCAATGGTGGGAAGGAGTATTTGAAATTGAGTAAACAAATATATTGTATTATGAGAAAGTGTGTCATTTTCGCAGCAACTTTGCTGCTTTTTGTGATGGTTTCTTGCAATCAAGATTACTTGAACCCTATAGAGGAGCCTACGATATGGAACGTAGATACCCGTGCCGACAAAAATCCGCTGGATGAGATTGACTTTTCGGCGTTAGATACGGCGTATTTCGTCAGCAACAAGGATATAGAAGCTTATATCCATTTCAAACAACTGCTTGCAGAAGGACAAGGGAAGGATTTCGAGGTGCTTGAAATTGTTCCGATGGGTCTTAACGACGAAGCCACGCTTGCCTACCTACTGAACTACAATGAGGGCTGGGAAATAATTGCCGCCGATAAACGTGCGCCAATGGTGTTAGCTTCTGGCGAGGAGGGAAGTTTCTCTGAATATGATGCGCAAGAAAACGTAATGGCATGGATAGAGTGCTTGGAATCAGATGTGCTTGGTTTACGTGTCTGCAAAGAACGACCTGAATGGGCGGACGAAGAGGCGTGGGAAAACATGCTTTCCTCTGTTGACTTCTGGCTGGCTATAAATGCAGACGAGGAATACATCGCACGCGCTTTAGAAGGGACAAGAAATCCCAAACCCGTCACGGGGTATTGGGAACTTGTTGGAAGCTATGTAATTAATTCTGTTATCAGTTCTACACCAGATCGCCTGATTTCAGATACTGCTTATTATAAATTATTTCATCAAGGTAGTCCATATAATCAATACTGTCCAGCAGAGAGTGCTGGGTCGGGTAATCATGCTAAAGCTGGTTGCTTGGCTGTTGCCGGTGGAACAATGATGTGTTATTTGCATGATAAACTTGGAGTTCCTGTTGAAGGGGTTGAATTTGCAAGATATTTTGGAACTATTTCGAATTATCAGCCTTACTATGCTTATGTTACAGACGATTATGACGTCTGGAATCGCTTAAAAACCGATGACTCCGACAAGACTTACGCTGCAAGTTTGTTGACGTTTATCGGAGATCAGGTAAGTATGACATACGGAATGACAGGTTCTGGGGCTTATACCTCAAGTTTGGTGAATAATGTGTTTAACTATTTTGGCATTTCTTGTTCGTTTGGCACTTTCTCTTCCTCAACTGTAAACAGTAATCTTCAGAATGAATTACCTGCAATTGTAGATGCATATGGGACTCGCACTCCAAACGGAGACGGAAGCTATACGTATTCAAATTCCCATGTCTTTATCATCGACGGCTATCGCACGACCCAGTACACCTATCAAAATGTTTATCGATGGGTATATGTGGTTGGCGGTCCATATCCAATAATAGATGACAGAATAGAGATTGTCGTTGGGTCACCTGTGGCATCAGATTATTTGATGAGATGGGGGTGGGATGATAAAAATCCCGATGGTTCTTATTATGCTATAAACGGAGATTGGAACAGCAAGGTTAATAGGAATTATATATATGAAAGAAACATGATAACTGGATTTGCCGTTGCAAATTAAAAAAGTACATTTTTCCATGCAGTATTTTCACTAACCCTGCGTTTATAGAATAGAACAGGATTATTAGCCAATTTTTATCCAGCGATGAATAGAAGAACATATCTATTGTTTTTTGCAGCCGCAGTCAGCCTGTGTGGCACAGGCTGTCAGGAGAAAGAATACGAGGACATCGATAATAAAGAGCCAGCAGAAGAAATGCCTTATTTTGCCGGTGGTAATATCTTCGGTGCTGACATATTAATGAACGAATTGAATGTCAGCATTCAGAATATTACGCCGTATGCCTCTTCCAAAGACATTCCCAATAAGATTCAAAAGAAGAACTTTCGTGGCCTGCGATTCTATTCTAAAGCAAACGGCCGTTTTGCCATCTATCCGGAAAACCATGACCCGAACTACACTTTTTGGCGAGAGCTGGGAAGTGAGATAGATGCGTTTCTTGAAGAGAATCCGCAAATAGAGAATCCCGACATAGATTGTTTCTTCTACGCGGGCGTAAGGGAAGGGGCGCGCATTTATGCGGACAAGATGCTTTTCGGGCGCGAACCGGGGAGCGACCTTGGAGATCTGATGGTAATGCAGCCTCTTGGGGAAGGCCTCAGAATCGCCGCTACATATCCTGACTTCCACGTTGTCACGTACTATAGGGCGGAGGTGAACCCCGTCACGTTTTCAGAGTTCTACAGCGAGGGTCGAGCCTTGGTTGCAAAACTCAGGTGGGGCGATGCGCTCTATGTCTCTTTTATCAATTTGCCACCTGAGAATTATGACGAGGTAACGTTCACCATAGAAATTCCGATAGTGTGCGAGTATTTGCAGCAAATTATCAATGGCGAGGACTATCCTGAAAGTTACTACGAACAGGGACTTGTAGAGCGGAACGAGAACCGCGTGCTACGTGGTTCGGTGAAGGTAAGGTTTGACAATCCCTTGTAGTAAAATATCGCAGGCGACTACGAGCTATCCATCTTTGCCTTCGGTGAATGGTGGGAAGCAGTATTTGAAATTGAGAGTATTAATGAAATGATTAAAACAAGAAAAATAGTTTGATAATGAAAAAAGATTTAACTACATTTGCGGCGAAAATACTGTTTCTGATGACGATAATTTCAATTGCATCATGCAGCAGAAAGGAAATGGATACTACGGACATCCTGAATGAAAAGACGGCAAAGGAGGATATCCGCGCAGCCAAATTCACGCGGGCTATGCAGACAGCCCGGGACGCTGCCCGATTGCTGGATGGTGAGTCCATCACCCGCGCAGAATATGATAGGCAGATAGACGAAAACGAGATAAAGTTTATTGTAGCAGACAATGCCACGCGTTCAGATGCTGAGCCCGACACACTGATGTATGTGTTCAACTACGTGGACGATGCTGGTTTTGCCGTGGTCTCAGCCGTTGGGGAGTCGGGCGAGATGCTAGCCGTCACCGAGCAGGGACACTTCAACTCAATGGAGGAAATAGAGAACGAAGGTTTCCGCATCTTCATGGAAGCGGCAACCGTTTATACAGACAGCCTGCGATGGGCAGAAAAGGAAGCCACAAGAGGTGGTGGACAAACAGGGCCGGAATATCTTGAAGATTATATGGTTATTATTGATACTGTGGCGGCATACTATCCTCCACTTATTTCCACTTGCTGGGAACAAGGTCGTCCTTATAATGAGTTTTGTCCTTATGATGATGGTATACAATGTCCTACTGGTTGTGTGGCCATCGCTGTTGGTCAGATACTTGGTTATCATGAGTACCCCACTTGTTGGATGTTAGGATATTTAAATGGGAATCCCGAAATCAATGTAGATTGGAGTTCCTTGAAGAGTCAATCAACCTGTTCATTATGTACTTCTTATTATTTTTGCACAGATCATATTCCTCTAGCAATAATTCTCAGACAAATTGGATTTCTAGCAAATATGAATTATGATGCAAACGGAAGTTGTACGACTGATGACTGGGCAAAAACGGCTTTAAGTCACCTAGGGTATAATACTAGTAATGTGATTAATTATTCGTTTGATTACGTGAAATATAGTATTGAAATGGGACGTCCTCTTTATATGGGTGCATCTAGATGCGTCAATGATATTATAGATGGACACGCTTGGGTTATAGATGGGTATTCTGAAACCATATACACGTATTATTGTTACTCGAAACCACATAATTTCCTAACGTGGACTCTTGAAAACACTCTTGTATATACATATCGTTATAATCATATTAATTGGGGATGGGGAGGAGATTGCAACGGCTTTTTCTCCAGTAATTGTTTCAACACCCAATCAGGATCGTATGACACAGGGTGCAGCCATTTACACGACGTAAACTTTACCTTTAATTTCAAAATTATATACAACATTTATAAACAATAAATATTAATTCATTATGAAAAAAATTGTCTTTTTACTAGTAATGAGTGCTCTGTCGTTTTCTTCTTGTGTTAAAAATGACGTTGAACCGAACAACCCGA
>Ga0310690_10010895_pt1 | contig 11263 bp, 10 predicted proteins | sample AusTroGonzalo_MG_2_FD_207661 | JGI IMG/M metagenome (GOLD analysis project Ga0310690, IMG submission 207661) | Bovine rumen microbial communities from tropical cattle in Woodstock, Queensland, Australia - Gonzalo_04 (v2) (version 2) | ecosystem: Host-associated > Mammals > Digestive system >...
TCACGGCTCAGGGAGGCGGCAGTGCTCATTCCCCTTGGCGACAGACTTCGGGAAAGCCTTCCCTCTTTCTACGACACCATGGAGGAGCCGCTGGCCAAAGTGCTGGCCAGAATGGAACGGGACGGCGTAAAGGTGGACCTGGGGCAAATCCGCGCCTTTGCCGATGGCCTCCGCACCGAGCTGACCGCCCGCGAAACCCGCATCCGGGAAATGGCCGGCATGCCGGAGCTGAACATATCGTCTCCAAGACAGGTGGGAGAACTGCTGTTCGACCGGCTGAAACTGGACCCACGTGCGAAAAAGAGCGGAAAAGCCGGCCAGTACTCTACGGACGAGGCCACCCTCCTGGCCATTGCCGACAGACACCCCATCGTGGACGAAATCCTGGAATTCCGGGCGGTGAAAAAACTGCTCTCCACGTATATCGAGCCTTTCCCGTCCTATATTTCCCCGGTTGACGGCCGGGTGCATACCACCTTCAACCAGGCGCTTACGGCAACAGGGCGGTTATCCAGCTCCAACCCCAACCTGCAGAACATCCCTGTTCGCACGGAACGCGGCAAGGAAATCCGCAAAGCCTTCATTCCGGGCAGTCCGGACGGGGTAATCGTGAGCGCGGACTATTCGCAGATCGAGCTTCGGATCATGGCCCACCTGAGCCAGGATGCTCACCTGGTGCAGGCCTTCCGGGACGGGGTGGACGTGCACGCCGCCACCGCCGCCAAAATCTTCGGCATTCCGGTGTCGGAAGTCTCCCGGGAGCAGCGGGGCATGGCCAAGACGGCCAACTTCGGCATCATGTACGGCATCTCCTCCTTCGGCCTGGCGCAACGGCTCCATCTGTCCCGCAGCGCTGCCAAGGAGCTGATTGAAGGCTACTTCGCCTCCTTCCCGGCCATCCGCTCCTTCATTGACGACAGTATTTCCTTCGCCCGGGAAAACGGTTATGTGGAAACCCTCTTCGGCAGGCGGCGGTATCTGCCGGACATATCGGCCCGGAACGCTACGGTGCGGGCCCTCGCGGAGCGGAATGCCGTGAACGCCCCCATCCAGGGGACATCGGCCGATATCATCAAACTGGCCATGATTGGCGTTGCCCGCCGGCTGGAGGAAGAAGGCCTGAAGAGCCGCATGGTGCTGCAGATCCACGACGAACTGCTCTTTGACGCCGTGCCCGCGGAAGTGGAGCGCCTCAAGGCCCTGGTGGTGGATGTGATGGAAAACGTTATCAAACTGTCCGTGCCCCTCACGGTGGAATGTTCCGCCGGAAGCAACTGGCTGGAGGCCCATTAGAGATGTCATTCTGAGCGAAGCGAAGAATCTATGGAATACAGCGAGAAAGAATTGATAGAGCGTGCCATCCGCGGAGACCAGATGGCCTTCCGCATGCTGTATCAGGTACACGAACGGGCTGTCCGGGGCCGGGTAAGCGGCTATTTCAAGTGGAAGGCAGACGTTGACGACGTGGTGTCCGAGAGCTTCCAGAAGGCCTTTGCGGCGCTGGGCAGTTTCGACACCTCCCGGGAGTTCCGGCCCTGGCTTCTGACCATCGCCACCCGCACGGCACTGGACCATCTGAGCAGCATCCAGCGGGAAGACGAAAAGAAGGAAGGCATCAAGCAGAAGGCTTCTTCGGAAGGTAATGAGGGAGGGGCGGAACTCACGGAAACCACCCCGGAGGAGGAAATCATCAACGACGAGGTTCACCAGCGCCTGATGCAGTTTATCGACGAGCTGCCTTCCCTGTATAAAGACGTGATGATCAAGTACATGATAGAAGAACTGGAGTACGAGGAGATTGCCCGCGAACTGGACCTGGAGCTGAACACCGTCCGCACCCGCATCCGCCGCGGCAAGCAGCACCTGGCCGAAATGATGTTAAGGGGGGAAGTGGAATGACAGCCGTGGAGTTTTTGGAATTTGTCCGGGCCGATTTCGCCCTTTCGCCCGTCCAGGAGCAGCAGTTCTGCGCCCTGGATGCCCTGTACCGGGAGTGGAATGTGAAGATTAATGTGATTTCCCGGAAAGATATCGATGCCCTGTACAGCCATCATGTGCTTCATTCGCTGGCCATTGCCCGGTATCTGCAGACCGTTCCCGGCCTGTGGGATGATTTTTCCACCGCTTCGGTGCTGGACCTGGGCACCGGCGGCGGCTTCCCGGGCATTCCGCTGGCCATCCTTTTCCCGGAGGCGCATTTTGTCCTTTGTGACTCAGTGGGAAAGAAAACCCTTGTGGCACAGGCGGTTGCATCGGCCTTGGAACTGAAAAACGTGGGAGTGGTAAACGCCCGGGCGGAATCCCTTCCCGGCCGTTTCGACTATGTGGTTTCGCGCGCCGTGGCCTCCCTGCCGGACTTCTATCCGTGGGTGAAGGGCAAGTTCTCAAAAGGAATCCTGTACCTCAAAGGCGGAGATGTGAACGAAGAAATTGCCACCGTCATGGCCCGTCACCGCCTGCCCCGCGGCTCCGTCCACACCTGGCCCCTATCGGCCTGGCTCCAGGACCCCTACTACGACGGCAAACTGGTGATTCATATTGAGCGCTAGTTAGTCCCGTATTTGCTCCCTTCGTCCCTAATCGTAAAAAACAGAAAAACTTTCAAGAATGTTTCAACCGAACTCTTGAAAGTCATCTTCTAATTCCCTAACCTTGCAAAAAGACAGCAGGGTGCATTCTGCAGCTTACTCCATCAGTTTCTTGTACTTGAAGCGTTTGGGCTCCGTATCTCCCAGGCGCAGCTTGCGGTTGGCTTCGTATTCCTGGTAATTGCCTTCGAAGAAGACCACCTGGCCGTCTCCTTCGTAGGCCAGGATGTGGGTGGCGATGCGGTCCAGGAACCAGCGGTCGTGGGAAACCACTACGGCGCAGCCGGCAAAGCTGTCCAGACCTTCCTCCAGGGCGCGGATGGTGTTCACGTCCACATCGTTGGTAGGTTCATCCAGGAGGAGCACATTGCCTTCGTCCTTCAAAGTCAAAGCCAGGTGCAGACGGTTGCGTTCACCGCCGGAAAGCACCCCGCAGAGCTTTTCCTGGTCTGCCCCGGAGAAGTTGAAGCGGCTCACCCAGGCGCGGGCATTCACGTCCCGGCCACCCATGCGCACCCATTCAGAGTTGCCGGCGATGGTCTCATAAACCGTCTTGTCCGGGTCTATGGTGCGGTGCTGCTGGTCTACATAGGAAATCTTGACGGTTTCGCCGATTTCGATGGTGCCGGAATCCGGTTGCTCCAGGCCCATGATGAGACGGAAGAGGGTGGTTTTGCCGGCTCCGTTGGGGCCGATAACCCCCACGATGCCAGCCGGAGGAAGTTCGAACGTCAGGTGCTCGAACAGCAGTTTGTCTCCATAGGCCTTGGAAACGTCGTTGAACCGGATGACCTTGTTGCCCAGGTGCGGTCCGTTGGGGATGTAGATTTCCAGGTTGGCTTCCTTCTGCTTTGCATCGGCCGATGCAAGCTTTTCGTAAGCGCCCAGACGGGCCTTCTGCTTGGCCTGACGGGCCTTGGGTGCCATCCGCACCCACTCCAGTTCCCGTTCCAGGGTTTTGCGGCGTTTCGATTCCGCCTTTTCTTCCTGGGCCAGGCGTTTGGTCTTCTGGTCCAGCCAGGAAGAGTAGTTGCCTTTCCAGGGAATGCCTTCCCCGCGATCCAGTTCCAGGATCCAGCCGGCCACGTTGTCCAGGAAGTAGCGGTCGTGGGTGACGGCTATCACGGTTCCTTTGTACTGTTGCAGATGGGCTTCCAACCACTGGATGGATTCCGTGTCCAGGTGGTTGGTGGGCTCGTCCAGCAGCAGCACGTCCGGCTCCTGCAACAGCAGGCGGCACAGGGCCACGCGGCGTCGCTCACCGCCGGAAAGCTCCTTCACCTTCTGGTCCGAAGGCGGGCACTGGAGCGCATCCATGGCCCTTTCCAGCTTGGAATCAATCTCCCAGCCGCCCTTATGGTCAATCAGTTCCGTCAGTTCTCCCTGTCGCTCGATAAGGCGGTTCATCTCATCTTCGTCCATCGGCTCCATGAACTTCATGGAAATATCGTTGTATTCCTGCAGGATGTCCATTACCTCCTGCACCCCCTCCTGCACCACTTCCAGCACCGTCTTTTCCGGGTCCATCTGCGGCTCCTGCTCCAGGTAGCCCACGCTGTATCCGGGTGCCCAGACCACCTCTCCTTTGTAGGATTTCTCTACCCCGGCTATAATTTTAAGTAGGGTACTCTTACCGGACCCGTTCAGGCCGATGATGCCGATCTTGGCCCCATAGTAGAAGCCCAGCCAGATATCCTTGAGGATGACTTTGTTATTGTGGGGGAGCACCTTGCTCACCCGGTTCATGGAGAAGATAATCTTTTCGTCGGCCATAGCATATGTGGTTTAGACAAAGATACACACTTTTTTGACATCGCCGACACTCAGATTCATGCCGAAGACCGTTTTCCTGCATTTTTGGTCTTCGCCATGTAGGTACGTGCATGACCAGGACCATTTTTCCGTGTTTTTGGTCTTGAACGTGAAACAAGTTATTCCTGGAACAAATCCCGCTGGGGGAGAAGCCCGGAGAAGCGGGAACGAAGGTTCTCGAACAGGGCGCCGATGTTTCCCGAGAAGCGGGAGCCCCGCCAGGAAGATGTATTTGAAATGAAAATCCAGCATTCACCGTCCGGGTAGGTTTTGATGAGGGCCTGCGTGCCGGAGAAGGAGCCGGAACGGGTCCATTCGCCGGTGGGTTTGGTGTCGTTCCAGCCCAGGGAGAAGGTGTCCGGGTCCAGGTAATGGGTCATCTGCTCCACGGAGAATTCATCCAAGAGGTCCGGCAGGGGACCGCGACCGTCAATCACAGCCACCATCCGGGCCAGTTCCACGGCGGAACCAATCCAGCCCCCGGCTCCCGCGGAGCCTGTTACGTTGTTGCCCCCATAGCACTTTTCCACCGCCGCGTACTTCCCGTCGAAGGAGGTGGTTTTTTCCGCGTCCGGCTGCATATAGTATCGACTTTCGCCCGGCAGGCGGTCGGCCAGATAGTTGCCGCCGATACGGAATCCATGGCACAGGGCCGGCTCAAAGACCTCTTGCTGCATGTAGGTCTCGTACGGCAGGCCGCTCACTTCCTCAATGACCAGTGAAAGCAGGAGGAAGCCGAAGTTGGAATACTCCTGAGAGGTTCCGGGTTCGTAGGCGAGCGGGCGGCCCAGCTGCCTGCGGAGCAGGGCGTCCAGTGAGGTCCAGGGGGAGAAGACCGGGTCTCCGCCACGGGTGGTGAAACCGGCCTGGTGACGGAGCAGGTGCTCCACCGTAATCAGGTAATAATCGTCGTCCTTGATAGAAGAATCGTACTTCCCCAGAATGCCCAGCGGCCCGAAGACGGGGGTGTCCAGGAAAAGTTTGCCCTCTTCCTGCAGTTTCATCACGCCCACTGCCGTGAGCAGTTTGGAGACGGAGGCCAGGCGGAGGGTGGTGCCAGGGGTCATCGGCGTGGTGGCATCGGCCATCCCATAGCCTTTGGCATACACCAGGGAGTCGTTCCGCATGATGGCAAGCGACACTCCGTGAAGGGACCAGAAATCCATGAAGCTGTCTATGGCCTGATCCATCGGCCTTAATTCCGGGATACTGCTCAAATCATTGGTAATGACCGTATTGAGGGAATCCCGATAGAAGGGCCCGGGCGGGGTGTCATCGGCCTTTCCCCGCAGCAGGAACGAACAGCCGCTCCCCGCCAGGAGGAAGAGCAGAGCATAAAATATGAGATGCCTTCCCCTCACCGGATTTTGCCAGCCTTGCGGCCGAAGTCGATGATGAAGTCCGCGGTGCCCTCGATGCCCAGGATGGAGCTGTCCACGCAGAGGTCATAGTTGGAGGCTACGCCCCAGGCCCCGAAGGTGTAGTAGTTGTAATAGGTTTCGCGGGTGCGGTCCTTGCGGCGCATCAGGGCTTCCGCGTCGTCGGCGGAAAGGCCTTCACTCTCCATCAGGCGCTTGATGCGGTACTCCATGGGGGCGCAGACAAAGACGTCCAGGCAGTCCAGGTCCCTCAGGATGTAGTCCGAGCATCGGCCGATGATGATGGCATTCCCCTTTTCCGCGATGGAACGGATTACCTCGCTCTGGATGTTGAACATTACGTTGTCGTTCACGTAGCCGCTGTCGGAATAACTGAGCCGGCCGGAAGCGAAGAAACTGGATACGGAGAACAGGCTGCGTTTCTCTTCTCCCTTGGCGAACAGGCTCTTGGAGTAGCCGCTTTCTTCGGCCACCTTGGAGATGAGCTCGTTGTCGTAGACCGGGATACCCAGCCGGGCGCCCATGGCCTTGGCCACGAAGCCGCCGCCGCTGCCGAAACTCCGGCCCACGTTGATGAGGGTGTGCTTTTCGTTTGTCATGCTGAACTAGATTTGGCTGCCGAGAATGGAAGGGTCGTCTCCGTCTTTGAGCCGGCCCAGCTTACGTATGAGGGCGATGCCCAGGATGGCCGTGATGATGGCGGAGATGGCGTCCGAAATGGGGAAGCTGTACCATACGCCGGCTTCCGATTCCAGGATGCCCGGCAGGATGTAGATGCACGGCAGCAGGAAAAGCAGCTGCCGGGAAAGGGAGAGGAACACCGACTTCTTCACCATGCCCAGGCACTGGAAGAGGTTGGTGGTCACCATCTGGAAGCCCACGATGGGGAAAACGATGTTCATCATGCGGATGCCCCTGGCTCCCAGGTCCAGCAGCACAGGGTCGTTGGTGAAGATGTTCACCACCGGCCGTGAGAGGAACTCCGATACCAGCCAGCCAGCGGTGCAGACCAGCGTGGCCCAGAGGGCGGTTTTGGTATAGACTTCCCGCACGCGGCGGTATTGCCGGGCTCCGTAGTTATAGCCTGCAATGGGCTGCATGCCCTGGTTGAAGCCCATCACAATCATGATGAACAGGAAGCAGATGCGGTTCACGATTCCGTATGCGCCCAGGGCCAGGTCTCCGCCCCATTTCACCAGCTGCTGGTTGATGAACAGCACCACGATACAGCTGGCCAGGTTCATAAGGAAGGGACCCATGCCGATAGCCAGGGAATCCTTGGCAATCCTCCAGTCCACGCGGTAGGTCTTGATCTCGCGGGGAAGGTGGAGGAAGCGCTCCTGGTTCAGGAAATAGCGGAAAGTATAGGCCAGGGCCATGCACTGGCACAGCACGGTGGCGATGGCGGCTCCCTGGATGCCCAGCCCCAGAACGAAGATGAAAACAGGGTCCAGGATGGCGTTGGAGGTAACAGTGAAAAGCGTGAGACCCATCGCCAGTTTGGGATTGCCGGAAGAGCGGACAATGCTGTTGAGCCCGAAGTACAGGTGCGTGACGGCATTGCCGATGGCGATGAAGGTCATATAGGCCCGGGCGTAGGGGAGGGTGGCGTCGCTGGCCCCGAAGAAACGGAGGATGGGGTTCATCCACAGCAGGGTGACCAGGGTGAAGATGACGCCGGTGATGACGTTCAGGGTGATTTCGTTGGCCAGCACCCGGTTGGCCACCTTGTAGTTCTTCTGACCCAGCAGCACGGAAATCATGGTGGCGGCACCCACGCCCACCAGCGTGCCGAAGGCCGTGGAGATGTTCATCAGCGGGAACGTGACGGCCAGGCCCGACATGGACAGGGAACCCACCTCCGGGATATGGCCGATGTAGATGCTGTCCACCATGTTGTACAGGGAGGACGCCGTCATGGCGATGATGCCCGGAATGGCGTATTGCTTGAGAAGGGCGCCTACGGGTTTGGTGCCCAGTTCAGTGGGGATGGCAGTACCGGCCATGGACTATTTGGATGAAGTCACTTTGACAATCTCCAGGTCGAACCGAAGGGGGGCGAAACCCGGGATGGTGGTGCCGCTACCGCCGGTGGAATAACCCAGGTCCGATGCAAAGATGGCAACCCCTCTCTGACCGGGATACTTGAGCATGGAAAGGGCTCCCTTGAACCCGTCCACCAGGCTGGTGCTGCCATCCAGGGCGTAGTTGTCATAATCGGCCGCAGTGGTGATGGTTACGGGTTCGTAAGTGCGGTTCTTGTTGTAGATGCCGTTGTCCTTGGCCACTTTTTCCGAGGTGGTGTCGAAAACCTGCCCGTTGAGCAGACTGCCGGTGTAGTTGAGGGTGTATTTGGTGCCGCTGGCCATTTCTTCCCAGCTGGTTACATGGCTGTTGTCCGGGATGAAGAAGAAAATGCTGGCCTGCTCGGTGGCGTCGTTGAAAGAAACGCTTTGCACGTCTGCTCCGTAGTGACTGGTTACATACTGGCGAAGGAGGGAACGCTCCCACTGCTGGACATCTTCTATCTGGCCGCTGAAAGAGATGGTGTAGATGAGGTGAGTGGAACTGCTGCAGGCCTCCAGGTACTCCTTCTGGGAGGAGTAGCGGTCTTTGGTGAGCAGCCAGGAGGGGATGACGGCCGTGCGCGTGCCCCCGATGCGCATGCCTTCCAGCATGGATTCCACGCCGGCATAGCCGGAAGAGGTGGCGGTGACCACAGGTCCGTAGTAATCCCCTTCCACATAGGAGCCCACCTGCTTGGCCACATCTTCGTGGTTGGTGGTGGTGACTTTTCCGGCGAGGGTGCGGATGGTGACGTTGAGCAGGCTGTAATCCAGGCTGCTGTTCCAGCCGTCTCCGGTGCCGGGCTCGTCGCTCAGGATATAGACGCCGTTGGTGGCGGACGCAACCTCCGGATGATACTCCTTCATCCACAGCTGCAGGTATTTCTGGGCGGTTTCTCCCTCCGAAACGGTGGCGTTCTTGGCGCAACCTGCCGTAAGGAGGCAGCCGGCGGCCAGGGCGTATATGGCAATTTTTCTCATATTATTCATTCTCGATGGAATCTATCCAAATCTTATAGGCCAGGGCACTCAGTGCAGGAATCGTGCCTTGCGTGTGATTTCCGAAGCCGAATTTTCCGTTGAACAGGATATAGCCTTCGTCCTGCGGCTGTACGCCGTGGAGTCCGAGCCGTAACCCTTCCAGCAGGGTTTTGTCCAGGGTGAGGGTGACGGGCTGGAACTGGGTGGTGTCCGAAAGGGCCCAGCCGGCGCCGGAAGCGATGGAGCGGACATTGGTGGCCACCAGGTTATTGCTATTGACTGAACCCGACGACAGGATGTAGCAGGCATAATGCAGGGTTACGCGCCCCCCGTCCAGCAGGGAGTCTTTCCGGGCCACCGGGAAATCCAGGGTGTCGTGCTGGGTGATGCGGTACACGCCGTTGTTGATGGTTACGGTGGCGGTGGAGTCTGCCTTCAGGGTGGAGGCTATGAAACTCTCTATGTAGCCTTCCTGCTTGTTGTAGGTGGTTTGCAGCTCGTCCTTGTTGCAGGCGGCAAGAAGGACGGCAAGAAGGGCTGTGAGGATGAGCGGCTTTTTCATGGCAGGAAGGTTCTGATGGCGGATTCTACATAGGCGGAAGCTTCTTCCGGCGAGGCGATATCCTGGCCGATATAAAGCTTGCCGCCGGCGGCGTTTTCGTGGCCGCCGCCATGGAAGAAGCGCACGGCCATCTGCTGGGCCGATGTCCCCTTCTTGGAACGGATGGAAACCCGGAAATGGCCTTCGTCCTCTTTCAGCAGCACGCTCAGCTTTACCTTTCCGATGGCCATGGGAACGTTCACCAGCCCTTCGGTTTCCCCTTCCAGGATATCGAACCGTTCCTGGATGCTGCGGGTGATGACCATATAGGCACCCTTGCCGATGATGCGGAGAACCTCCGACTCCATGTACCCGAACAGGCGGATACGGTTTTCCCGGTAGCTGTTGTACAGCTGCAGCAGGAGCTGCTCCCGGTTTACCCCGGCGGCAATGAGCTCGGATGCCATCCGGAAGGTGGAGGGATACACGGAATTGGCAAAGTTGTTGGTGTCCGTTGTCATGCCGGCCAGGAGGGCATATCCAATCGGATCGGGTTCCCGGCCGGGGCCGGGAATGACACCATCCGTCAGGGCCGGCCATCCCAGCTCCCGGAGGATCCAGTATAGCAACTCGCTGGCCGATGAGATGTCCGGAGTGGAGAACACCAGGTTGAACGATTCCCGTTCCGGGTTCAGGTGATGGTCTATCAGCACCTTGGGGGCGGGGGAGGCTTGGGCCAGGGGGGCCAGGCCTTCCGTACGGGAAAAACCGTTGCAGTCCAGCAGAATCACCAGATCGCTCTCCTGCAGCCAGGCTTCGGCCTGGCCAGGGTTCGCGTCCTGGCAAAACAGCCGGCAGGAGGACGGAATGATGAACCGGAGGTTGTCCGGAGGAGAATCCGGGAGGAGGAAGGCCGCCTGTTTTCCGCAAACGTCCTGCAGCCAGAGGGCCATGGCGCAACCGGAACCCAGGGCGTCTCCGTCCGGGTGCGTATGCGCCAGGACCGCCGCCTTTCGGGCGCCGTTTACCAGCTGCCGGAACGGGCCGATGCTGTCTTTCCCCATGAATTCTTTTGTCTCCATTTATTTTGCGTGGGCAAATTTACAAAATATATTGCTTTTGATAAATGATTTTTCTAACTTTGTCGGAAGTTTGGAAAATTATAAAACACTAAAATAATGAGCAAAACAGTCAAAATCATCCTCGAGATTGTCCTGGCAGCCTTAATCGTCCTTCTTGCCTGGCTCACTGTCAAGAGCGTACAGAAGCCCGTCAAGTTCAACAAGGAACTGGAAGCCCGCACCCAGGTCGCCGTCCAGCGCCTCAAGGACATCCGCACCCTCCAGGTCGCTTTCAAGAGCGTCAACGGCCGTTTCACCCCGTCCATGGACACCCTGAAGGCTTTCTATGAGAACGGAAAAATGGACATCATCATGCAAATCGGCTCCAACGACGACTCCCTGGCCGTCGCCAACACGGAAGCCATCAAGAAGGCCAACAAGAAGCTCAATCCGGCCCAGATGACAGCCAAACTGCAGGAAGCCTATGCACAGGGCCAGAAGGTTGTGTTCTCCACCACCACCCAAATCCCGGTAAGGGACACCCTGTTCACCAATCGTCCGGATTTCCATATCGACTCGCTTTATTATATTCCTTTCTCCGGCCGTCAGAAGGTGGAAATGGAATCCACCATCAAGACGGTCTCCGGTGTCCAGGTTCCTCTGTTCGAGGCCCGCATGCCGTACCGCGCCCTTTGCCTGGGTATGGACAACCAGCTCCGTATCAACAAAGATGCAGAGTGCAAGGACCAGAACAAGTACGAAGGCCTGCAGGTGGGCAGCGTCGTAAATCCTAACAACAACGCCGGTAACTGGGAATAGGCCGTTCTATGGACCA
>Ga0310690_10010897_pt1 | contig 11261 bp, 9 predicted proteins | sample AusTroGonzalo_MG_2_FD_207661 | JGI IMG/M metagenome (GOLD analysis project Ga0310690, IMG submission 207661) | Bovine rumen microbial communities from tropical cattle in Woodstock, Queensland, Australia - Gonzalo_04 (v2) (version 2) | ecosystem: Host-associated > Mammals > Digestive system >...
GGATACCGCCACTGCCACTCCTCTCGAAGGCTACCACTTCGTGAACTGGACCGATGCAGCCGGCAACGTCCTCGATGCCACTAACCCCTACATCTTCACTGTGACCGCCGATGTCACCCTCGTTGCCAACTTCGAGGCCAACATTCCTGGCGTCACCTACTACACGGTTAGCGTGACCAGCGCCAACGCCAACATGGGTAGCGCCACCGCCACCGCTCTTGGCCAGGTCGCTGAGAACACCTTGGATACCGCCACTGCCACTCCTCTCGAAGGCTACCACTTCGTGAACTGGACCGATGCAGCCGGCAACGTCCTCGATGCCACTAACCCCTACATCTTCACTGTGACCTCCGACGTAACCCTCGTTGCCAACTTCGAGGCCGACCAGGTGACCTACTACACTGTCAGCATCAGCGTCAACCCCGCCGATGCAGGTACAGTGACTGGTGCTCCTGAGTTCAACTCTGTTGTGGCTGGCACCGAGCTCCACCTCACCGCTGTTCCTGCTAACAACGGCTACGTGTTCGTCAACTGGACTGTCAACAACACGACTGTGACGGGTGCTAACTTAGACACCGTCGTCAATGCTGACATGACCATCGTTGCCAACTTCCAGGCTGCTCAGCCCACCACCTACAATGTGATCGTCAACTACGACCACAACATGGGTACTGTGGAAGGCATACCCGCCACCCAGGCTGTTGCTGCTGGCACTCAGCTGACTCTCGTCGCCACCGCTCTCGAGGGCTACGAGTTCGTCAACTGGACTGTCAACAACGAGACCGTTGAAGGTGCTACCTACTCCACCGTTGTCAACAGTGATCTGACCATCACCGCCAACTTCCGCGCCACCGTGGTCCCGCCGACCAAGTACTTCGTGACCGTCAACTACGACGAGACCATGGGTACTGTGACCGGCATCCCGACCGACTCCGTCGAGGCTGGCAGCACCGTCACCCTGACCGCTACCGCCAAGACCGGCTACGCCTTCGTGGGCTGGCTGATTGGCGAGGACACTGTGAGCTTCGAGGCCACCTACATCATCAGAAATATCCAGAGCGATGTGACCATCAGCGCCATCTTCCGCTCCACCATCGGTATCGACGATGTTGACATGAGCAACGTGAGCATCTACAGTGCCAACAGCACCATCTACGTGAAGGGTGCCGAAGGCCAGACCATCCACATCTACGACCTCAACGGCCGTACCGTCGTCACCAAGACCAACGCCGCCGAGACCATGGCAATACCCATGGGCGAGACCGGTGTCTACCTGGTGCGCGTCGGCAACGCCGCCGCCAAACGCGTCATGTTGATGCGCTAAGCGATAGAGTAACACTCATTGCCGGAAGGGGCTCCCGATCGGGAGCCCCTTCCTATTTTATGCCCCGTAGGGGCGCAGGCATACAGGCAGGGGTGAGTGCAGCGGAACCCCTGCACGCACGATACCACACATGTCGCCAGAACCCCCGAAGGGGGTGGAAGGGGGGCATAATAGGCCTGTCACCCCCTGCGGGGGTTCACAAAATAATAACACCCCACATATAACAGGGGTTGAAACCCCTGCCTGTAAGCCTAACACCCACTACGTGGGTTCCGTAACAAAAAATCCGTTTTATCACAGGGGTTTAAACCCCTGCCTGTATGCCTACGCCCCTACGGGGCTTGGATTACATAAATCGATAACACACACAATATATTTGTTGTTTTGACGTTATGTACTGACAACAATTTTTAACCCTATATATATCATGACACAGGAACAACTGAAGTTCAACCCCAACCCGTTGGTGGTCTTCCTGCAGAAACCGCAGGCCGAGTTCACCAAACAAGATATCCTCAAGGTCATCGAGGAATTCCAGATAGAGATGATCAACTTCCGCTACATGGCCGACGACGGGCGCCTGCACACGCTCAACTTCGTCATCCAGAGCCTGGAGCACGCCGACGAAGTGCTGACCTCGGGTGAGCGCGTCGACGGCAGCTCGCTGTTCCCCTACATCGAGGCCGGCAACTCGGACCTCTACGTCATCCCACGCTTCCGCACAGCGTTCCTCGACCCCTTCACCGACGTGCCGACGCTCGACCTGCTGTGCTCGTTCTACACCAAGGACGGCGAGCCCTTCGCCATGGCACCCGAATACACGCTGCAGAAAGCCGGACGCGCCTTCCGCGAGGCCACCGGCGGCATGGAGTTCGAGGTGATGGGTGAGCTGGAGTACTACGTCATAGCCCCCAAGGAGGAGGACTACATGCCCGAGGACCAGCACGGCTACCATGTGAGCATGCCTTTCTGTAAGTTCGAGGAGTTCCGCACCGAGGCCATGCGCTACATCGCTGCCGCCGGTGGCGAGATAAAGTACGGCCACAGCGAGGTGGGCAACTTCACCCACGGCGACCTGATGTACGAGCAGAACGAGATAGAGTTCCTGCCCACGCAGCTCGAGCGCGCCGCCGACCAGCTGGTGATAGCCAAATGGATGATGCGCGAGTTGGGCTACAGGTACGGCCTCACCGTCACCTTCGCCCCCAAGATCACCGTCGGCAAGGCCGGCAGCGGCATGCATGTGCACACCCGCGTGAGCAAGGACGGCAAGAACATGTACGTGGGTGCCGACGGCCTGAGTGAGACGGCTATGAAGACAATGGCGGGCATACTGAGCCTCGCCGGTTCACTGACAGCCTTCGGCAACACCAACCCCACGAGCTACTTCCGCCTGGTGCCCCATCAGGAGGCCCCCACGAATATCTGCTGGGGCGACCGCAACCGCAGCGCCATGGTGCGCGTGCCGCTGGGCTGGAGCAAGAGCGCCGGCAACATGATGGCCAGCGCCAACCCCCTGGAGAAGAACGACAAGGTGGACTTCACACGCAAGCAGACCATCGAGCTGCGCACGCCCGACGGCTCGGCCAACGTGTACCTGCTGCTCGCCGGCATGGCCGTGGCGGCACGTCACGGCTTCGAAATGCAGGACGCCGTGCAGTATGCCAAAGACCGCTATGTGAGCGTCAACATTTTCGAGCATGAGGACGTGCTGGCGAAGCTCGACGTGCTGCCCGACAGCTGCGCCGCCAGCGCCGACCTGCTGGAGAAAGACCGCGCAGTATATGAGCAGGACGGCATCTTCGCCCCGCAGCTCATCGACGGCATCATCAAAGAGCTGCGTGCCTTCAACGACCGCACGCTGCGCGCCGAGATAGGCAAAGACCCGCAGAAGACCCTCGAGCTCGTGGAAAGCTTCATACATTGCGGGTAATTATATCTCCCCGCTTCGCGGAAATCCATAGATCCCAAAGGCTGGATTTATAGATTACGCCGCAGGCGGGAAAGAGTAGCACGAGATGAATAGAGTGGCACTACTCATAGGCGGCAATCAGGGCGACAGGAGTGCCTTGATAGCCCAGGCGACCGAACTGATACGGCAACGTATCGGTCCGGTCGTTGCCGCTTCGCGGGTCTATGAGACGGAGCCGTGGGGTGAGTTCGACAGCCCACAGCCCAATTTTCTCAACCGCGGGCTGCTGGTGGAGACGGCGCTGACGGCACACGAGGTACTGCGCGAGGCGCTGGAGATAGAGGCCGAGTTGGGGAGAGTGCGCAAAGAAGGCAGCAAGCTGTATAGCAGCCGCCCCATGGATATAGACTTGATATTCTACAACGACGAGGTGATAGAGACCCCAGAGCTAACCATCCCCCACCCCCGCATGCACCTGCGCCAGTTCGTGCTGGACCCGCTGGCGGAGATCATGCCGGAATACCGGCATCCGGTGATGGGATTGACGGTAAGGGAAATGTTGATCAACACAGGGGTTAAAACCCCAGAATGTAAGCCTGTCACCCCCTGCGGGGGTTCACAAAATAATAACACCCCACATATAACAGGGGTTGAAACCCCTGCCTGTAAGCCCGGCACCCACTACGTGGGTTCTGACAATAATAACATCCGATACAAAACAGGGGTTGAAACCCCTGCCTGTAAGCCTAACACCCACTACATGGGTTATGACAATAATAACATCCGATACAAAACAGGGGTTGAAACCCCTGCCTGTAAGCCTAACACCCACTACATGGGTTCTGACAATAATAACATCCGATACAAAACAGGGGTTGAAACCCCTGCCTATAAGCCTAACACCCACTACGTGGGTTCTGACAATAATAACATCCGATACAAAACAGGGGTTGAAACCCCTGCCTGTAAGCCTAACACCCCCTACGGGGGTTCTAAAAAACAATAAAAACCCATGCCAAATTCGCTCGTCAAGATAAACGTACATCTGGTATTCCACGTCAAATACAATGGTGTAACCATCGCTCACGACGATCTGCCACGGACATTTGAATATATCGGCGGTATCGTGCGGTCACTGGGCGGCATGTCGTTTATCATCGGCGGTAGACCCGACCACATACATGCCCTGATATCAGTACCACCGACGATGGCATTGGCAGACTTTGTCAGGACTGTCAAAGCAAAGAGTAGCCGATGGATAAAGGGTATAGCGCCGAAGTACAGTTCATTTGCATGGCAGGAGGGGTATGGCGCATTCTCGGTGAGTCCGTCATCATTACCGAAGGTCGTCAGTTACATCACAAACCAGGAGGAGCATCACAGATATAAAAGCATGAACGAAGAGATGGAGATGTTTGTCAAAGCATATAACATAGAGAATGAGGGAGGAAGCAGCATATTGCAGTAGTTACCGGTTGTACGAAGCCCGGCAGGGCGAAGGCATACAGGCAGGGGTGGAGCGCAGTGAAACCCCGGCACACGCGGCAACAAACACGCCAACGGAACCCCCGAAGGGGGTGGGTGGGGGTCATAATAAGCCTGTCACCCACTACGTGGGTTCAAAAATATATGAACGGCCATCCGATACAGGGGTTAAAACCCCTGCCTGTAAGCCAATCACCCACTTCGTGGGTTTAAACCATGGTAACGTATCATCAATACAGGGGTTGAAACCCCTGCCTGTAAGCCTGCGCCCCTTCGGGGCTTTATTGGTATTGTTTTTATTTTTTTTATTGCCGGGGATGGCGTGGGGGCAGAGCCACACTATCAGCGGGACGGTGGTGGACTCGCGGAGCGGCGAGACACTCATCGGGGCCACGGTGGTGGACCAGCAGAGCGGCAAAGGGACGGTGACAAATCCCTACGGACGCTTCTCGCTGACGCTGCCACGCGGCGAGGTGGAGCTCAAGGTGCAGTACGTAGGCTACGAGCCACAGCACTTCACCTTCACGCACGACAAAAACCGCCAGCTCAACGTGCGGCTGGTGCCGACCCTGCAGCTCGACGAGGTGACCATCACCGCCGAGCGAGTGGGCGACAGCCGCTCGTCGCAGATGAGCGCCACGGAGATGACCGTGGAGAAGATAAAATCGGTGCCCGTGATGTTCGGCGAGGCCGACATCATCAAGGCGCTGCAGCTGATGCCCGGCGTGCAAAGCGGCAGCGAGGGCAACAGCGGCATGTATGTGCGCGGCGGCGGTCCCGACGAGAACCTCTTCCTACTCGACGGCGTGCCACTGTACAACGTGAGCCACCTCGGCGGCTTCTTCTCTGCCTTCAACACCGACGCCATCAAGAACGTCACCCTCTACAAAGGCTCCTTCCCCGCCCGCTTCGGCGGCAGGCTGAGTTCGGTGGTGGACATCACACAGAACAACGGCAACGACCAGGAGCTGCACGGCAACGCCTCGATAGGCCTCATCTCGGCCAAGATAAACCTCGAGGGGCCGATAGTCAAGGAGAAGACCACCTTCTGCTTCTCGGCACGCCGCACCTACGCAGAGCTCATCATGATACCCACCATCATGGCCCTCAACAACGCCAGCAAGGAAAGTACCGGCAGCACAGAGGCCGACAACGCCAAGATAGACGCCGGATACTACTTCTACGACCTCAACGGCAAGGTGACGCACAAGTTCAGCGACCGCTCACGCCTGTACGGCAGCTTCTACTGGGGCAAAGACAATGTGCACGGCAAGATAAACACCGTCACATCGCTCAACGAGGACATGCGCATGGGCATGGGTAACCAGTGGGGCAACCTGGTGGGAGCCCTGCGGTGGAACTACGAGCTCACCCCCAAGACCTTCCTCAACGCGCAAATTGCCTACACGCAATACAATAACGTCATGACCGGCAGCATAGAGAAGAGCGCCTTATCAGAAGGCGGAGTCCCCTCAACCATCACGGGCGACTATCGCTCGGGCATACAGGACCTCATAGCCAGGCTCGACTTCGACTACTCGCCGCATCCGTCGCACGCCATCAAGTACGGCGCCTCGTTCACGCGCCACTGGTTCAGCCCCGAGGTGGCCAACGCCAGCGTCGACTACTACGACTCGATACAGATGAACGGAGCCTTCAGGATGGACAGCAGCATAGCCAGCGCCAAGGTGATGGCCAACGAGATGGTGGCATACGTGGAGGATGACTGGTCGGTGAGCGACGCCGTGAAGCTCAACATAGGCCTTCACGCCAGCGGCTTCCATGTCGACGACGTCTTCTACCCGTCGCTGCAGCCGCGCATCAGCGGCCGTGTGATGCTCGCCGAAGGCTTCTCCATCAAGGCAGGCTATGCCTGGATGAAGCAGTATGTGCACCTGCTCTCCACCACGGGCATCAGCATGCCCACAGACCTGTGGGTGCCCGTCACCGCCAAGGTGAAGCCCATGGAGAGCCATCAGGTGGCCGCGGGAGTGTTCTACAGCATGGGGGCCATAGCCGACTTCTCGGTGGAGGCCTACTACAAGAAGATGCACAACCTGATAGAGTACAAAGACGGCGCCACCTTCTTCGGCAGCAGTGAGGACTGGGAGAGCCTCGTGGTGGCCGGCGACGGCTACAGCTACGGCATCGAGGTGATGGCACAGCGCGACTTCGGCAAGCTCACGGGCTGGATAGCCTACACCTGGAGCCGCACCATGCGCCGCTTTGACCGCGAAGGGCAGAGGCTCAACGGCGGCAAGGAGTTCCCCGCCAAGTACGACCGGCGGCACGACCTGTCGATAGTGCTCAGCTACAAGATAAGCCCCACCATCGACGCCAGCGTCACGTGGGTCTTTTCGACTGGCAACACCGCCACCCTGGCCACCAAGCGCTATCCCGTGGCCAGCGACGACCCCGACGACTACAACCTCAGCACACGGCAGTACGCGCAGATCTCGCACATCGAGGGGCGCAACAACTACCGTCTGCCAAACTACCACAGGCTGGACCTTGGCGTCAACTTCCATCGCCAGTTCAAGCCCTGGGGCCGCATCGCCGCGCCGCACCGCACCATCAGCGTGAGCGTCTACAACGTCTATAACCGCCAGAATCCCTACATGATATACCGCAGCGCCAGCTATACCTACCACGGCTATCCCACGGCTCTCGTGCAGCTGTCGCTCTTCCCCATCATACCGTCGGCAGCGTATACGCTTTACTTTTAAGGGTTATGGGTTATAGGTTATGGGTTATAGGTTATGGGTTATGGAGATTTGGGTTATGGGTTATAGGTTATGGGGTATTGAAAAAAAAAAGCATCTAATATCATGAAACGCATATATTCCATCATAGTGCTGATATCTGTCCTCCTGCTCGGCGGGTGCGAGAAGGTGTTGGACATTGACGACAGCGACGGCAACGGGCTGATGGTGCTCAACGGTGTGCCGCAAGCCAACAAGCGTGCTTTCCTGAACTTCAGCAGTACGGCCTTCTTCCTCGACACCGTGGCCACGCATCCTGTGTCAGGCGCCAACGTCACCCTGTGGCGCAACGGCGTGCCCCTCTACCCCGACAGCGTGGGACGCTGCAACTACTTCTTCCCCGACACGCTGCGTTCCGGCGACCAGCTGAGGGCCGTCATCAGCACTCCCGAGGGCGAAGTCACCGCCGAGACCTACGTGCCGCCGGTGCCCAAGGTGAAGCTCGACTTCCTCGTTGCCTGGGCCAGCCCGACGTTCAACTTCATCACCACCATACCGCAACTCAGCGACAGTGCCGGCTTCGCCGAATACTACCAGCTCACCGTCACCATCCGTGACAGCGGCATGCGCCACGAAGTGTACGAGCACCGCTACCGCACCATCGACACCGTTAGTCAGACCTACTTCATCATCAACGACAACAACGAGATAACCTCGAACGACGTGTCGCCAAACATACCCCTTGCCGGATACCTATACTCCGGCCTGATGTTCACTGACAGGATGATTGACGGCCGTACCGATTACCCCATCAACCTCTTCATACCCATATACACAGACACCAACGAGGTGGTCAACGACACGCAGGACTTCAAACACTGGTACACCATAACGCTGGAGAGCGTAACGCCGGCGAGGATGAAATACCTTATCAGTGTGGCGCGAGCCAACAGCATAGGCTCCTACTTTGCCGAGCAGTCGCAGGCCTACAGCAACGTCAAGGGGGCCGTGGGCATCTTTGCCGGCAGTGCCAAGTGGAGCTATACTTTCATGCCCGACACCCTGTTGCATATCAACACGCCCGATATACCGGTACCTGTGCCGACCAAACTGCCGCCACGTGAAATGTTAAAAAAACGATAAAAACGAAAAAGGTTTTGCCAGTTTAGAAAATGTTTGTATTTTTGCAGTCCGATTTGTGGGGTGAAAAGTGCCCATAAACCGTTGGAAATAATTAAAAAACAAACAAATAAAAGAAAATGTACGCAATCGTAGAAATCGCAGGCAAGCAATTCAAGGTCGCCCAAGATCAGAAGATCTTCGTCAACCGCCTCCACAACGACGAGGGTAGCGAAGTCTCTTTTGACACCGTGATGCTTAAAGACAATGATGGCAAAATCGAGGTTGGCAAACCTTACATTGCAGGCGCAAACGTCAAGGCCACTGTCATCCGCCATCTCAAGGGCGATAAAGTTTTGGTGTTCAAGAAAATCCGTCGCAAAGGCTATCAGAAGATGAACGGTCACCGCGACTACTTGACCCAGATCAAGATTGACAGCATCAACTAATGTCTAACCGTTAAAAACAAGAAACAATATGGCACACAAAAAAGGTGTTGGTAGTTCCAGCAACGGTCGTGAATCCGAAAGCAAACGCTTAGGCGTTAAGATTTTTGGCGGTCAGAAGTGCATCGCCGGTAACATCATCGTTCGCCAGCGCGGTACCGCCCACAACCCCGGCCAGAATGTCGGTATGGGTAAGGACCACACGCTGTACGCCCTCATCGACGGCGTGGTGAAATTCCACAAAGGCCGCGAGGACCGCAGCTATGTCAGCGTTGTCCCCGCTGAATAAACAAGGGAAAAGTTTTTTTCATAATAGTCTAAAGTGCAACAGCCTCCACCCGCAAGGGCGGAGGTTGTTGTTTATGCCTTGTCGGCGAGCTGCACGCGGATGCTCTCGCCGTGGATTTTCTCCAGCAGTGCGCGCGTGAAGTCAGCATCGAGGCCCAGTGAGGCGGCCTGTTCCATGCGGTCGGCCACCACGTCGGCCCAGCGGCCGGACTGGTATACTGGCATATGGAGATCGCGTTTGATAAAGGAAATCTGGCGCGACATCTCCATGCGACGTGCGAGGAGCGACAGCAGCTCGTGGTCAATCTCGTCTATCTGGCGGCGCAGAGGGATGAGCTGCTGGGAGGTAACCGGTGAGAGATGAGAGGCGACAGGCGAAAGTGAAGAGAGCAGGTCGGTGAAGGCGGCGGGGGTGAGCTGCTGCGAGGCGTCGGTGAGGGCTGTCTCTGGGTCGGGATGCACCTCGACCATGAGGCCGTCGTAGTCGAACTGTGCCGCCGTGTTTGCGAGCTGGGCAACCAGGTCGCGACGGCCGCCGATATGGCTGGGGTCACACAGAAGCGGTATCTGGGGCATTTCGCGCCGCAAGGTCATAGGCACTTCCCATAGCGGAGCGTTGCGATAGCCCTGATTGTGGTACATGGCGAAGCCGCGGTGGACAGCGCCGACACCCGCCACACCGGCCTGGAGAACACGCTCGATGGCCCCGAGCCACAAGCTTACGTCAGGGCTCGTGGGATTCTTCACCAGCACCGTCATGCCGCTGCCGACGAGGGCTGAGCATAGTTCCTCCACCATGAAAGGGTTGCCGGAGGTGCGAGCCCCTATCCACACCGTGCCGATGCCGTAGCGGATGCATAGCTCCACATGCTTGGGCTTGGCCACTTCACAGCAATACTGCACGCCGAACTCCTGCGCCAGCTCCTGCATCCACTGCAGGGCGGGTTCGCCGAGCCCTTCGAAGCCTCCGGGACGGGTGCGCGGCTTCCACACACCTGCACGGATGAGTTTGACCTGCGGCATGGCGGCGAGTGCGGCTGTAACCTGCCGCAACTGCTCGCGGCTCTCGACGCTGCAAGGCCCTGCTATTACAGTCTTTATCATAATGCTGTCATTAAACAAGGTGCAAAGATACACAATATTTTCCAAATGGCAACGTTATTTTTGCATGAAGATAAGGATTCTGAAATTGAAAGACTGGCTGATACTGTCGCTGATGGGCCTTATGGGATTCTCGTCGTGCCACAGTACCAAGGAGTTGACAGCCCCAGAGCCGGAAACTAAGCCCACCCCAAAACCGCGCGAAGAGATACGGTTGATGTATGGCGTGCCCACCATGGACTTCCATATCAGCGGCCGTGTGAAGGACTCTAAAGGCAAACCTGTAGAAGGTGTGGCCATCAACATGCTGGAACGCGGTCTGAACGCCACTGCCGACACCATCTATGGCGACCAGGACAACATACAGCGCTACCTGAAGAGAACCGAGGTGAGGACCGACAGCCAAGGGCGCTTCGTGGTGAACACCCAAGACCTTCCGCGTGAGAGCGTGCGTGTGCTGGTGCGCGACACCGACGGCAATGCCAACGGCGAGTATAAGAACCAGCTGCTTGAGGTGCCGGTGGACAATGTCGACAGGAGTAAAGCCAACGGAATGTACCAAGGCTCCTTCATCAAAGTGATGGAGATTGAGCTGGAAGAGCGGTAAAGGTTACAGGTTACGGATTACTGGTTACGTAGGTGAAGTGTTTGATTTCAGGCAACGCGTTGGATTAGAACTGCAGCGTGGGCTGCGCAAGAACCGCGAGCGGCTGCATCCGTTGCGAAGCCTATTTTGGGAATGCACCCTGCGTTGCAATATGCACTGCCGTCATTGCGGCAGCGACTGCAGAGTTCAGCCCGAAGTGCCCGACATGCCGACGGCGGACTTTTTGAAAGCCATAGACAGCTTGACGCCACATGTTGACCCGCACAAGACATTCATA
>Ga0310690_10010900_pt1 | contig 11257 bp, 10 predicted proteins | sample AusTroGonzalo_MG_2_FD_207661 | JGI IMG/M metagenome (GOLD analysis project Ga0310690, IMG submission 207661) | Bovine rumen microbial communities from tropical cattle in Woodstock, Queensland, Australia - Gonzalo_04 (v2) (version 2) | ecosystem: Host-associated > Mammals > Digestive system >...
CATCCTTCACGACATTCTTTCGAGCCTCGCCGATACATTTGCGGATGATGCCCTGCAAATATTTCTTCATGGCAGGGGTGCTGGTAACAAGCTGTTCCAGTTCTTTACGTCGTGCGTCGAGTCCTTGTATTTCGATAAAGTCTGCCATATACCTTTGCGCGAAAACCCTGCAAAGGTTTACTAACTGGCACAAAAAAAGGGCTCCGCTGAGCCCTCGAAAGTTAATCAATCATAAACTAACTAAAACTAATCCATTACTATTACCTAATAACTATTAACCTAAAACAAAATAAGTGTATTATAAAAAACTATTGATAGTTGGTATCAGCCTCACGGCCTTATTTCTTCAACAGGTCGTTGATGACCTGCTTCCTGTTCTTTCCGTCGCAGCGGTACGACACATGCACCCAGTACGTGCCTTTGGCGTTATGCTCCATGATGAGTTGGTCGAAGTCACAATGTTGCTTGATATACTGAAACCAAGACCGCGCCTTGTTCATGTCACCGTCGATGCAGAGGTCTGCGGCTTCACCGCGCATGTGCTGCGAGTTCGATACACCGCCAACGGCCCTGTTCAGCGCAAGGCTACGATAGCCGGAGCCAATCTTCACCTCTTTGCCCCACCAATCGCGAAGAGGTTGCAAGACTTTATGCACCAATCCACACAGGTTTACGATGTCGGTCTGCCCTGGCTCGTTACGGATTCCCTTCGCCTTCGCCGTCGCGCTGGCGGTCAGCTCTTCGAGTGTAAAATTCTTGCTTATCCTCATAGGTCTTCGCTGTTTAGTGGTTCAACGTCTGATGGTTTTTCCTTTTTTGCCGGACGCTTGGTTTTAAGAGTGCCGTCGTCCGATAGTGTTACGCGCTGGCGGAGCTTGCAATTCAAGTCGCCGCACATGAAAGGGACCATCGTCTCTACCTTACGTCCCAGCTTCGCGATGTCCATCTTCATCTTCGAACGGTCGTTGTCGGCCTCGATGCGCCAGTCCATAAACGATCGCGTCAACTGTTCCATCTTCTCGCGCAGTTCGTTACGCTCCTGTTTGTAGTGGTCGCGGTCAGCCCGCAACTCCTCCACCTGTTCGCGCCGGTCTTCGCGGTCTTTCTTCGCGTCCTCCAGCATTTGCTGGTACATGTCCTGCATGTCCTTCGTTGCATCAATCTCGGCGGTTACGGCTTCGGCGCGTGCCTTGCGTCGCAAATACCGCCATGTAAAAAAGGCACCACCGCCACCACCGATAAAAAGCCCTAAAAGACTGATAATTGCTTCCAATGTAATTTCCATATCCGTTCTAATTTAATATTTTCAATACCGCTACCAGTATCAGGACAGCCACGACGATGCCGATGGCTACCCACCAGAAAGAATAGTTATCACTCTCAGTCTTGTGATTGCCACCACCGACACCACCGCTGTACTTATCACGCTCTTGAATTTCTTTGTCTTTCATAACTTATACTATTTAAATGTTATTATTTTAGGGGATAATTGGCTCGTGATCATAGATAGTGTTGGTCACGATAGAATCAGTATGCTTGAATACAACGCCCTGTGAAGTAATCGTTGTTATGGCTCGTGCGGCACCAACGAGATCAGGGCCACCGTATTGTGCCATATCCTGGCTACCTTCGACATGGATTGTAGCACCTGCGGCGATGCTCAGGTTTGGAATACTCTTGGTGTAAATCTGTGTCACACCGTCACTCTTGAAGAATGTTATATCAAGCATGTACTCTCTTGCTATGTCCGCCTCGGTATTTGTTAGCTTGATGTCGTAATTGATGAGTCTGGTACTTTGCGTCAAATCGTACCAAACATATATCTGCACGAATACTATCTGCGCATAGTTGATGGTGATGGCCAACTCTTGATGGTCTAACAGCGCAATATATATGCCCCGTGCATTGTTGTCTGTACAAAGCGCATAATGGTCTGGGGTGTCTTCAGAGGCAGTTCCTACCAACATTTCTGAGCTAATAAACGGAAAAGCAAGGTACGTGCCAGCAAACTGTTCATTGGTGACATAGCCACGCACAAAAGCACCCATCTCCTGGAAACTTGACATCCTTGTATCTTGGGTTAGATAATAGCGAGTGTTCGTCGGAGCACCATTTACATACTTAATTAATGCTACGCCAAAGTAATAGTTCCAAGAGAATGCGTTGTTGGCATACTGCAAGTCCTCGTACTTAACGGTAAGACCTGCGCTGACACCTGCTTCATTCTTCGTGTATAGAATATCGAGAAGACCTTTCGGTGTTATGGCAACTGATGTTGCCGTGAGTCCGCTGATGGGTGCCTCTGCATCTTTATAATATCCCTTCGTAGTAGGATTATCCGTACTGACAAAGTCTGTCAGACGGAATGCCGACGTCGGTAGTTTCATCTTCCAATAGTCAGCATTGATTAGAATGGCGGATGAAGTCTGCCCGTCTTCGTCAATATAAGTAGGAGGATTTGGAGAATCAGTATTTAATCCTGACCAAAAGTTCAACATCTGACCTATTACGCGGTCGTTCCAAACAGGGATGTTGACGATGCCGAATGCAACGGACACACGTGATGGCGTGCCGCTGTCGGGTACTTGCTTTACCCAAACCGTACCGTTTCGTCCATTGGATTTATACTCCACAGGACGGAACCTCGCCCACATCTTGATATTTGTATTACGACATAACGTAGCCAAGTCGGTGGAACTGCTTGCCAACGCCTGCTGCACGTCGTAGATGCTCACGGGTGCCTTGATTTGTCCGCTTGTATAACTCATGTCTTTTTTTCCTTTCTATTGTTTTTATGATGATCCTAATGCACTCACACCACCCGTAGCGTAGAAGTTCGCAGCTGTCGTACCGTCGCTCTTCACCACCTTCAGGGCGTTGTTCGCCGAGTCGTACACTATCCTGATGTCGCCAATCTGAATGAAGCTGCCGTTCTTACCGGCACCGATGCGCAATCCTGCCAGCTTATCATCGTATGGTGGCATATAGTTCTTCGCATCGATGCTCAATATTCCTATACCGCTTTCAACGAGGCGTGTCGTGTATTCCGTACCGTAGCCATTGTAGTGGAAGTCAATCATGCCGCCAGTATTGGTCGTGGCGGTGCCAATGGTGTTCAGACTAATAGTGTCAAAACCTGTGATGATTCCGCCGTTGCTGCCTGCCTCGATGTCGCCATCCACGTTTGCCGTACCGTCAAAGCTCTGTCCCCACAGCGTCCGCGCCGTCTGCAATTTCATGGCACTACCGGCATTGGCGGTATGGATGTTACTGGCGTCATAGATGACATATCCGTTTTCGCCAGTTCCGCTGGCTCCGTTCTTCCAGTGTATCAAATCCATATTGTTCGAGCGGATGACGCCCTGGGTAAGCGTGTCGCCTACACCCCATTGTGTGGATGTGACTCCCGTCCAACCGCTGGTAGGCTTCCAGATGAGCATTCCGGCGTTTGTCGTAGCACCAGAGACGGTCTGCTTGAACTTAATGCCCACGTTTCCATTGAACCACAGCGTGCCGGTCATCTCGCCGCCTGCTAACGGCAGGTAGCCGCTCAAAGCGGAACTGAGTGCAAAGCCCTGCTGATTGACCCATGTCCTCGTGGCCATGTCGGTGATGTCCGATTTCGAGGCAAAGTTCTGCTGCACCCACGACTCCGTGGCGTAGCCTGACAGCGATGGTGTTGGCGGGTCGTCGTTCACCCACATACCATTCCTATACGTCAGCACCTGACCGTTCGACGGACTGGTAATGTCGGTGTCAAGCAGGTCGTTCAGCGTGCTTGCGCCGCCGCCGCTGCCGCTGCTGTTTGCACCAAGCGCACTAATATAAGAGTCGGAATAAAGTCCCGCACCGACCACATGCACACCGCCATTGGTAGAGTCGTACTCCAGATAGACGTCGGCAGACAGATACAGTCTCGTTGTCTTCGCATAGCCGTTCACGTCGAGCTTCATTGTCGGCGATGTCGTACCGATGCCTAAGTTGCCGGAACTGTCAAGCGTCATGCCAACCGTGCGGCTCGTACCATAGCGGAAAGCAATGATGTTTCCGTATAGGTGGGTGTAATAGCCAGCGGCAGACGTTCCATAGCCAATCAGCAGATTGTTACTGCTGCTCAGACGCAGCACGTCCCTATTGGTTGCCGTAGCACCGGCAGCAGGAGCGTCTTTGAAATAAATATGCTCGTTATTGTTCATAACGATATTTCCTGCACCTACGGTTATGGTTCCTGTCACGTTCGCCGTGCCGTCGAACGACTGGCCCCACAACGTGCGGGCTGTAGCCAGTTTCGTCGCTGCTACTGCCGTGGCGTTTTTGTCGAGATAGTTCTGACCTACCCAGTTCTCCGTGGCATAGCCGTTCAGCGCAGAAGCGGTAAGATAAGCCTGCTGCTGAACCCACGTTTTTGTGGCATAATCCGTCAGCGAAGCATTGACCCACATGTTGTTTCTATACATCAACACTTGACCGTCCGACAGACTGCTCAGCGTAACATCCAACAGATCGCCCAACGTGCTTGCGCCACCACCGCCGCTGCCACTGCTGTTTGCACCCAGCGCAGAAACGTAGGAGTCGGAATAGAATCCCGCACCGACCAAATGCACTCCGCCATTGGTAGAATCGTACTCCAAATAGACGTCGTCATATAGATACAGCCTCGTGGTCTTCGCATAGCCATTCACGTCGAGCTTCATTGTCGGCGATGTCGTACCAATACCGACGTTGCCGGAAGAGTTGATATACATACCAGTCGTTCCGCTCGTTCCGTATCTGAAAGCGATGCTGTTTCCGTATAGATAGGTATTGTAACCGGCAGCGGCAGTGCCACGGCAAAGATACATATTATTATTGCTGGTCAGTCTGATGACTTCCCTTTCAGTTGCTGTTGCACCTTCCGCTGGTGCGTCTTTGAACACAATGTTTCTGGCATTGTTCATCACGATGTTTCCTGCGCCGACGGTGATGGTTCCCGTCACATTCGCGGAACCGTCAAACGACTGACCCCACAGCGTCCGAGCCGTAGCCAGTTTCATAGCCTTCGCAGCAGTACCGTTGATGCCGAGGAAATTATTCGTGACCCACGTCTGCGTGGCGTAGTCGCTCAATGCCGATTGGGTCACGTAGCCCTGCTGTTGCACCCACGACTGCGTGGCGTAGCCTGATAATGGCAAATCGGCATTGACCCACCTGTTCGACGCAAAGTTATACATCAGTACCTGGCCATTATTGGCCTGCGTCATGCTGGCGGGAATGTTTACATCCAACAAGTCATGCAACGTAGAGGCACCACCTCCACCGCCTCCTCCGCCACCACCGCCAGCATTCTGACCAAGTGCGGATACGTAGTAATTTGTCCAAATACCTTTCCTCGCCTCAATGGAGTCTACCTCCGTGGTCACGGTGGTCACGTAGCCAGTAGTTTCGTCGGTAGTGCTGGTCGTTTCGGGTATTTCATTGGGTGCAAAGGTGCCAGACGTGTCTACGGTGCGCGAAATCTCCGTCTGACCGTTCATCACCACCGTCGTCACCTTCTTATGAATGATAAACAATTCATTCCAGAACGCCTTCGACAGGTAGTTCTCGTCCACCCAGCCCATAGTGGCATAGCCTGCCAATGCCGACGGATCAAGTCCGCCGCCACCGCCGGAGCCGCCGCTTCCGCCACCGCCCCACATGCGCTTGCCTTTATCTCTCGACAGTATCATATTTCGTCATTTTATCGTTTCTCCATGCACTCCAGCGGCATTGTTGTCGCTGTCATCACAACTCAATCACCGTTAATTGCATTACGTCATCCCGCCAGTCGTGGCCGATAGCAACAGGCACGCCTGTCACTCCAGCAAGCGACACCGTCTTGTCGGGACTCACGCCTGCCACCGCTCCAACGTTCCGTAGTTCCGTATCGAGACGCATCTTGTCGCTGCCCCAGTATGTCGCCACCCTGTTCGCCAAATGTTGCTCAGGATGTTGGAACGATGACCCGTATCTAACCGTCGAAATAATATTTCCGGCATAGTTCAATAGCAGGCCGTAGCCATACTCCATATTGTTGTCAGATGCGAAGATGCAATCGGCATTCCATTCCTCGTTTGACTCATTCGAGTTTGACGCGCTGTATTCCTTGCTCGTCACGCGGTCAACTTTCATCTCCCTGGGACGTGCAACATTCAGGCTTGTCGGAATATCATACCCCTCGCGGCTAAACTCTATCTTCAAGTTCGCAATCTCGAAATCATCAATAGTGTCACCGGCTATAATATCCCATGCGCCGAGAATATTCACAAAAATATATCCGTAAGTATTCGCCACCACGGGAATAGCAGAGAATGTGATGGGTTTCCTACCATCAATACCTATTTTATACAAGCCCGTGCTTTGAATGTTGTTGCCAGTAAGTGGAGCATAGAATGAATCCTTATTGCCATAAGTAGACCAACCGCTGTCAATGGTAGAAGAAACTCCCATAAGAATAGTTTTGGTCATATACCACCACTTCGCTGTTTCAACAGTCATGCCGATGCCGAGTTCCAACACCAACGCATAGGGGTTTTGTGGATGTGTCAAGGACTTAGATCCTTGCCAACATGTACCGCTGATTTTCAGCGAACCGCCACCGAAGGCCATCGGGTGCTTAGTCTTCAACGTGATTGCGGGATTGGTAATATTACTCTGACTAATAACGCACATCATATCACAGAGCGCGGCATTCTCGCTTTCGGAACTCTCGAAAATCTGCCGACGGCAAAATCCACTCGTTCCGTTGCAATCTATGTCCATCATGCCCGAGGTTTTAGATTCTTTTCTGATTGGCGTAGTAAAATAACCCACCAAATCTCCATCGCCTTGCGTCCAAGTGTAACCGCCTGCCGCTTCCAGCCACTCGCGAATCTCCTGCGGGGCGAACTGCACCACCGTGTCGCGCTCGTTGCAATCGGCACTGACAACGGCCCTGTGCGGCCCTTGCAGCTTTGTTTCTGAATTGCTCTTCGATGCAAATATATCTCCGCTCAAAGCCACCGTGCTCGGCGCGTTGACAACGACACCCGCCGTCTCGCCATTCGCCAACGTATCAAGCTGAGATCTCGTCAGTGTCAGGAATGTGGCGTTTTCCTGTGTGTCATCCTGGCAGGTCAGATACATCGTCGTGCCTTGCGTCCTCGCAGTCCATCCCCAGAAGCGGCACATATCTTCCAACACTTGCAACAGCGAATACTTTGCACGCATAATGCCGTCAGAGTCCTCAGCGGCAAAGTTCTGCCAGTCCGTCTTCGTTCCGAGCCATACCTGGGCGTCGCTACCGCCCTGCACCTTCACCGTATCGATATGCACCATATTACTGCTCTTAGTGTCGATGGTATCGCATACCTGCTTCAAGATGTAGGCGAAATTCTGTAAACCGGCATTGAAGTCAATGTCGATACCGCCCAACGCCGCCAACGCATCCTGTACTGGGTACTCCCTTTCCTGCGTTCCGCCGTACAGCTCACCTGAAAACGTCTGAGCCTGCAAGAATCCTTGCCACAACACCGTGTTTCCTTGCTTCAATTGAACGGGAATGCTTGTGTCCGTAGCAGGAATCAGCGACTTCCAATTGAAGTCCGTCACACCGTCCAATGCCTTGCCGTCGTCAACAATACGCAGGTAACCCGTTTGCGTCCTGATGGGCGTAAACACGTCCTCCGTGTCGTCCTCTTGCGTGACGAACGGCGAGGCACCGCCCTTCAAGGCAGTACCTCCAGTGCCGCCGATATTTACCACATACGGCACATCGCTCGCCTGACTTCGAAGTGATTTGAAACTTATGGAATATGCCATTTTTTCGTTGTCCTTTTCTTATCGCGAAAAAATGGGCTTTAGGTTTACCAACGGGCAAACCACCGTGTATTACGTGTTTCTCATGCACCATCGTTCCGTGCATCCTTGCGGCATTCTTGCCGCAATGTCCGCGCCTTGCGGCTCTCCTGTAAGGATAAAAAAAGAGCCGACGCCCAAAAGTAAAAAAAGCGTCGGCTCAGTCCAGTAATTATTCGTTAAAATATAGTATTAACAATTATTGCTTACCCTCTCAGGCTCGCCCACTGCCTCACGGCAGCTTATTTCTTTAATGCTGACAAAGCCACATCACTATAATCAGCACCGCCGCAGCCAAAAAGAACAGGAACCCGTGCATACAGCCAAGTTGCATCCGTTCCTTGTCGCTTGCCCACTTATATGGGTCGTACCCTGTCCTCCATGGGTCGTTGGGGTTAGAATACTCCATCATAATCGTATCGTTTTTCGTTATCGTTTCCGTTCTCATTCTCCGTACATTTATCCAGCATTTTTGCCGGATTCATTACTTTCTCCAAAGGTTTATCTGCGCACCAACTCCGATATACATATCGAATTGCCTGTTGAACACACCATAACCACCACCCGTCTGAATGCCGACGGTGATCAATGGCGACGGCTTTACGATGGTCTTGGTGATAGTCGTGATGATTTCCGGCTGATGAAGCCGCAGGCTGTCGAGATTCGGCTCGAAACCAGACACCCACGCCGTATAAAGCGAATCATCGTACCGCTTCTGAATGATTGGAATTGGCACCTCGATAGAGTCGCGGAGGGTATCGCGTAGTGTATCACGCTCACTGGGCATTGGTACTTTGATATACACCACCCGTCCTGTCTGAATCGTCTCTGCTGGGAGTGGTTTATAAATGGTAGTGTCCTTCCATACGGTGTCATGCTCGATCACCGTCGTCGTCTCAGTCTCACGCATAAACAAACAAACATCCAATACCACCGCAACCAGCAGCAACGACAAAAAAATCCAAAATGCTTTCTTCATACTCATTTCCGTTTTCGTTTTACCTCTTGCACTTATCCGGCATTTTTGCCGAATAGGTTTACCATTCAGCAAACCTCGCAAGTCCTGGATAGCCGATTCTTACGCAGTCCTCTTTTGTCAGTCCTTTGCGTCGTACTATCTTACAAGCAAAGTCCTCTGCTTCATCTCTTGTGAAATGATACATGTCTGGTACCACCAGCTCTCTCCTTTAAATATTCCAAAGCCTTCTCGAAAGTAGTCCAAACTCCATGCACTTCAAAAGAGATTGCTCCCCAATCGCGTGATTCTATCTTTTCTGTTACAATAAATAGTTTCATAGTTCCTTTATTTTATATTACTTTTTTCTCTTAACCGGCAGGCCATACGCGCTCGCCGCTCACACTTCGCCTTGCAACAAAGGCAAAGGTAGCGGTGGCAGAAATGCCGCACGCTACCCCATTGCTCATCATGCGCTGCACACCCAGCGCAAACATACCGTCGCTTCATAATTCGTTTTATTTTGGTACATTAAATCGCCACTCCTCGCCGCCAGTGAAGTGCTTCTGATGGAATCCGTCTGTGGCTCTTCGTGCAAAGATACCACAGCCCTTTGATGATTTTCATTTCTTTTTCAATTCGTTTTCCAAATCCGTCCTTCGCCGATAGTCTGAGAGATACGGCGACTTGTATTCCTCGCAGTCGTTCACCGATATAAAGTCCATCGGTGCGATGGGTTGACCAGACTCGGAGCACACCTTGCGGTTCATGCCAATATCGTGGAAGTGATGCTGGCAGTGTTGGCAGGTGTGCAAGTCTTCGGGGTCTAAGCCTTTGAAGTTGACCTTCTTCATAATTCTATAATTCTTGATTACACTTGTATCTGCCCCTCGCTGAAGTCGAAGCAATACAGCCCATCGAGAAGGGCATGAACGCCATCGACCTTGTTGTTGGCCGAGGATTTCAGCGGCTTTTTTAGTTCGTTGGGGCTGACCTCCAGTTTGACGTTCTGGAACATCCACGGCCAGGCGGGGTTTGCGCTCAGTTGCAGCCACGGCTGGTCGGTCAGCAGCATGTACTCCGTTTCCTGTACCAAACCGTTCATCGCCACAAAGGTCTGCGGCACGGGGATAACCATCTGCTTAATCGTCTTCGCGTCGATGCCCAGCGATTGCAACCACGCCTTCACCTGATTGATAGGCTGGATGCTTTGCGCGGGGTCGTAACCAAACATGCGGATGTCTATCTGCTGCTCATACGGCACCACCAGCCGCCCTTGTTCGTCGTAACCGGCACGGAACATAATCTGATTCACGGCCATTTCGTGCGAAAACACCTCGCCGGGGCATACGTGCATCCACCCGTCGCGCACCCACATCTCATAAAGCGGACGGTTGGCTGAGTCCTTCATCGCCTTCTCCGTGATCCACAGGTCGAGGTCGGCAAAGAACCGCCCGACGGGACTATCCTGATTGTAGTTCGCGGCAAAGTAGCACGATGCCCAGATGTCATCCGTACCTCCGAAGTCGAGACCGCAAAAGACTTTCCAACCTTGTGAGGCCCAGCAGTCCATGATACGTCGGTCGGTCTGGCGCAAACGAATCTGATCACCACTCAGCCATTTGATGACACGCCCCGTCATCCACATATTAAAGTCCTTCGTCAGCACCTCCTGCTTCGTGTCGTCCGTGCCCGTCGCGGCTTCGTGGAGTCGTTCGCGGTAGTGGGTCGGCTGCACGGTCGTGCCTATCGAGCGGTTGACCTTCTTGAACAGTTCGGGGTCGTCGAGTTTTGACAAATCATCCGTGACCTCCCACTTGTCGAGCTGAAGCAGCATGGCCGTCCAATAGTCTTCGGGTGTGCGGTGCGGCTCGCCCAGCGGATAGTCGAGTTCCTGAAGCAGCGAGGCTTCCACCTGTTCGAGTTTGGTCTTATACGGCCCGTCCTTCACCTTTCCGGCGGTGGTGGTGTGCAGCAGCAGTTTCTCACGACGGGGACCAGTCGAACCCCACGCCGTTTCCACCGTCGATTGCATGTCGCTCACGCCGTTCACATATCGCGCCTGACCGTGCTCGTCGGCATGAACCACCGAGGCATAGAGTCCGTCCTTCGAGGTCTTACCAGCCGACAGGCACTTGATTTCACCTTTCATTCGGTGTCCTGGCTGCCAGTTCATGCCGTTGCGGGTCATGCGGAACAGTTTGCCACCCATGCGGTTCGTGCAAGTCGGGTCTATCTGCATGGCGAACTCGCGGATGGCCTTATATGCTATCTGGCTCTGCTCACCAGAGTTGGTGCATATCAACGCTTGGCCGTTCACATCGCCGAGGAAACAAACCTCCGTGAAGTCCTCAGCCGCGCCCAGCTCCGTCTTGCCGCTCTTACGGGTGAAGAACCAGTGCGCCTCCTGAATCAGCCTGCGCGTGTCCCATACCATGCCGTCCTCGCCTA
>Ga0310690_10010901_pt1 | contig 11257 bp, 13 predicted proteins | sample AusTroGonzalo_MG_2_FD_207661 | JGI IMG/M metagenome (GOLD analysis project Ga0310690, IMG submission 207661) | Bovine rumen microbial communities from tropical cattle in Woodstock, Queensland, Australia - Gonzalo_04 (v2) (version 2) | ecosystem: Host-associated > Mammals > Digestive system >...
GGAGCAGGACTATCTGTCCTGCTCCCTATTTTGATTATGAAAGGGAAAAGGATTATGAATGGTGATGCAAGATATCGTGTTTACAATCGGTGTAATCACGGGATTGGTGTCTATGTGAACAACGGACAGCAATCATTAAATATTAAACCCGGCAGCTTTGCTGTGCTGTCGGTAAATGACATTCTTTATATTGAGAGTATTTGCAACCGCAAGAAATTTTTCTCTGCGAAGATGCTTGTTCCTGTTGACGATGCAGGAAAAGACCTAACGCTTGAAGATCTTGGCGGATTTACAGATGAGTCTTCTGACGTCCATTATGATGTTGATGAGATTCAGGAGAATTTAAACAAATCCTATGCCGCTTTCAAGTCTTGGATTAGCAAGATTAATGATCCTGTTGAAATCCACGCAGTTTGGGAAGTGGGAAAAGAAATGGATCTGCCTCAAAGCAAACTGAAGCTTCTTCAGGCAAAAATGCCCAATAAAGACCTTCTGGAAACAGAAGAAAATGAGTAATTCAGAAAGGGGCGGTTGATGTGTACAACATCACAGAAGCAGCGGAAGAACTCGCTGCGTTTTATCCGCCGTTAAGTGCTCCTGTATATTTTGAAGGAAATATATATGTTAAGAGCATTGTTCAGGCAATAAAAAAGTTCTATGTTGACATCAATCATCCTGATGAATTCGACCGAACTTTGTTTACTACAGATACGAATGAAATCCTGTATTATGATCACGATTTCAGCATTGTTGAAGAAGAATACATTTTTATTTTGGCTAAAATTCGTTATAAACGTATTTCGTTATCTGAAGTTACCGGAGACAAAGCAATCAGTTATACAACAGACGCTTTATCTGTAACTGGAGCGAAAGAAGCTTATAAATCGATACAACAGGAAATTGATGATCTTGAACAGGAACGTCGTATTGTTTTCCATAAGTTAATGGCTCACGAGGAGTCATAAAAGGATGAAGGCAAATGAGTGATTGGATTGTGAAAATTGATTATAAACATAAGAATCCTGATACTGGAGAATTGGAAACGGTGGTTGAAAAAGAGTTTGATTTTATTCAATATACCGAGCTGCTTCATGTCGGATTAATGCGTGCTATCAAAGACATTGAGGACGCATTTTATTATTTATCCGGAAACAAACAAAAGGAAGAATGGGACGATGAACTGAAGCAAAGATTTCAGGGAATTCGTCATAAACTGCTGGATGAAGCTAATTCTATTAAGCGGCTTCCGCAGAATCTTTCTTATAAAGGTGTTCCGGCAAATCAAATCAGCGCAAGTGAATTTATTTCACGGTATGCGAAATAAAAAAGAGGTGGCGACATGTCTAGACCATATGTACCGCAAGGTACAAACAAGCGGTTTTTGGTCCCACGGACATTAGCCGCAGATTTCGATCAGTTTCTTGATCAGGATATCCCGAATACGGTAATGGATTTTGAACTTATTCATAATTGGTATGAAAAGTTTGATGAGAATTATCGTCCTTTTTTTATTCGCGGCGAAATATATCCTGATTCAACAAAGTCTCGTTATGAGAATACAGATAACAATATGAATATCAGATGTTCTGTCAGAAGCGGAATCCGAAAAGGCGACATGATTATTGAGCCGAACGGAACCGTATACCTGCTCGACTGGGAAGTTCATCTTCAATCAAATAACGCTCCGTCCCGCGCTTTAAGGTGTAATATGCATTTAGAAGTAAAACGGTACATGAATGCGGAAGTTGACGATGACGGATATGTCGTTAACGAAGATGGATTTGTTGTTCGCAGCGAAAAGTATGATTTTGGCAACGACGGAGTGGATGAAATAATCGTACACCGCATTCCCGCAAACGCTTTACGTTACGACGGCAGGCCTGAATATGTTTCAGTATCTGGAACGCCGGGTACAATTCCCGGGGCGTTGACAATCATATATGTTCAATTTAACCCAGAAACCAGAAACATTCATATTGGCGACAAGTTTGATTGGGCAAACGACTCATATGAAATTGTGGATATTGATTATGTCGGCGTAAATATTCATCAGACGCATGGAGTTATTAAACTACAGTGCAAACGAGCTGCGGGTGGTTTACATGGATACGAATAATATTCCGATTGGGGATATTGTTATATCGAACATTGATATTGATTTAATCAACAATGCCATAAAACAACGCGCAGAATCGATTGGAAGCCAGCTTCCTGCAGATGCCGCAGCTCAGCTTGAAACCGATATGAGCGCAATAGAATGTCAAGCTACAAGTACTGGATCAGGTATTCAGTTTTCAACAAAAATATCAGAATCTTATTTGTTAAGCTATCTGCAAAAACATGGGACTCCTGTTTCCGGTGGCGATGGCGGTGTCGTGCATGATTTAGACGGTTCAACACATGAAAGCCGTGTGCCTAAACAGCTTCAGGGAACTCCGCTTCCTTGGTATGAACTTCCCACCTTAGATGGCGAGGATGAGGTAAAACATATTATCGAAATTATGGCGCCTGATGCTGTTCAGGACGGAATCAACAAAAGCAGATCTGCAATTGCTGAAACAATAGCTCCCATTATGATAGATAAAGTTATCGGAACGCTTGGAGGTGAGTAACATGATGGGCTGGATAAATGCATGGAATACGATTATCCGTAAAGTTATATGGCCTGATCATGAACTTAAAGTCCTTATGAAAATGCCACCTAAAACGGGCATTATTCAATTTGTAGACCGATACTTTATCCGGGCCGGATATACCAACAAACTTCTTACAGACGAAGTATGCAGAATTGTATATTCTGACACACAGGGATATGAAACAGATGTTCCTAATGTAAAAAAGAACTTAATGATATTTGACATTTATGTTAAACAGGATGAAATGCGAAACATTGGCGACGACCGTTTGATAACTCGTTCGGACTTAATCGCCGAGCGTCTGTTCGTCCTCTTGACCAGTGAACGTTATCTAAAAGAAACAGGATACCGGTTCTGGGTTGCTGGAGACTGGGATGGAGGAACGAGAGTCACAGGATATATTCGAAAAACAATTGCATTTTATTATATGAAAGTATATTGATGCTTGCCGCCTGAAACAGGGCGGCTTTATAAATACTGTTTTAAAGGTTTAATAAGGCCTCCAATTTTGTATAATCCCGACGCTGAAATCTTGGGGAAGAGTTTTCGACTAACGGATTATAAATAAATAAAGAAAGAGGTCATGCAACTATGGCGACCTATTCTCAAGCCTTAAAGGGCTACGTAGCTGACGTCCCGAAAGTAATCTTTCGGCGTTGCGATAAGAAGGCTTATAGCTTTGACGAACTGACCGCTGCGACCGTCAGTGCTCAGATTAACACTCTGGATGTTAACGCTGGCTGGAGCTTATTCCCTGTGGCAGTCTTACCGGGACAATCTACATTTACCATGACGTTTACGACTGGTAAGTTTGATGCCGACCTGTTTGCGATGGCGAATAAGACCGAGTATGAAGCGAACTCCAACTATGAACTGGACACCGCCGAGCGTCATGACGTTGTTGATCATGCGATTGAACTTCTGCAGACGCCTGTTGCCGAAACCATCTATATTGCTGGTATGGAAGAAACCGACGAGCAAACCATCCCGTCCGGCAAGTATAAGGTTGATGGCAAGAACATTACGTTCTCTTCGGACGATGCCATCGATTTTGTTGACGTTATTTACAAGTATGTTAAAGAAGTCAACGAAGCTATCATCACCAATAAGGAAAGCGCAATTGGCGAATGCTCCTGTAAACAAAGATGCAGCCTTGCGGCGTAAGCCGCATTGAATAACCTGTCTAATTCGGGGAAAATCTCTTTGATTAAGAGACAACCGCCGAGCTAAAAGTTGTTAATATCATTGGCGATTAACAACTTAATGTGGAACGACTATCCCGAGAGGGAGTACGCTCAAGCGAGCGGAAAAGACAGGAACCCTACCAAGTAAAGTTGGGGGTTGTGATATAGTCTGATCTCTATGGTGACATAGAGCAGTTTCTTAATGAAACGGGTATGAATTAGCGACTCATACTGAACATATTGATCTGGCCTGTTTATGGCTCTGGCGATGACTGCACTGAAAGCTCCATCATTGGTTACTATGTTGTGAAAGTTTTCCGCGCTCGTATTACTGGTATTCCGGGTATGGATTCCAGCTATAAGACTGCGGCGACTTGGCAGTTCGAGCTGACCGCTCTGGATGCTCATCGCAACGATGAAGGTGCTTACAGCACTGCTTACTTTAAGAAGTAAGAATCAGATTATCTATCTGTTTAAGGTTATATAAAGGTTAATATACGGTGATAATCTATAGGGGATACCGTATATACGGTATCCCCTTTTTTTTATGAAAGGATGAAGGTTAGATGAATACTCCAAAAGAATCTCAGCCCAAAGATTTACCAATTGGCAAACTGCAATCTGTTGATGTTCCGGCTGAGACGACGTTAAATAAGAAAAACCCTGAAGAAACTCCGGTTTTACAGGGAAGTCCCGATGAATCTCCAATTTTACAAACAAAGCCAGATGAAACTCCTAAAATTGAAATTGTTCCAGATGCATCTCCTAAAAAGGAAGAAATGCCGTCTGACTACATAGAAGATAACTGCGTTATGGTTGGAGATAAAAAGATTGAAATCAAACCAACCAAATTAAAGTATTTCAGAAATAAAGCTGCATCTGCATATGGAATTATTAAAGCTGTTCCATTGCATGAATTATTAACGTATGGCAAAGGTGTTATAGATGAGAAACGGGATGCAGATCAACTCTTATATGATTTCCTTGTTGCTGCTTTCGACGACTCTGATTTGGTAAAAAACAATTATGATGAGTTTGACGCAGATACGATTGATCGAATTTGTAAGATTTTCGGTCGAATAAATCATATTGACGAAAAAGAGGAACAAGCAAGAAAAAACAGGGAGGCCCAGGTGAAGCGCTAGACTTAGACGAAGCGGCCGCTGCCGTCGCAGCTCATCTGGGCGAAGTAGATGAAAATAAAATAAACAACATGGCTTATATATGGTTTAATGCTGTTTTGGCGTCTCTTGGTAAAAAAGTCAATTTTGAATCCATTTCAAATATTTATGGCAATTCGTTTGCGAAGGACAGTGCAAAGATTGTTCAGGCTGCAAATCCGTTAATTAGCCACAAAGCATCAGGCAACGCTGCCCAGACATTATTAGCTATGCCCGGACAGATAGCAATCATCGAAGGCGACAACCAGAAAGAGCAGGCTAAACAGAAGATGGGCGATATAAGCTGGTTTGAAGACTTTCTTAAATAAGGAGAAGATATTATGTTTGAGCTATATGAAAAATTTATCGAATCGTATAAATCGGGAAACGAAGATGCATTTAATGCGGCTGCGCGTAATTTTATTGAAGCGGCTGAAGAAAATCCATTTCAAACAAACACGAAAGAACATGATCTGTTCTTTAAAGCCAAGTCAAATAATAAACGCTGGCATAGGGGCGGCATCGATATGCGCGTTTCTAAGCGGACCATGTATCAGTTATTAAACCAACTGGCAGAATTGAACATTGAAAACCCGTATAAGAAAGTTGAAAAGAAAATCGAAAAGAAAGAAAAGACTGAAGATAAACAGCCTCAGGTTATTTTGGGCGTGGTTCCTGAGAAAAAGCGTCGGCTGTCATTTTTTAAAAAAGAAGGTGCAAAAAATGACGGTCAAGGAACTAATTGATGAATTAAAATTATATCCGCAGGATTTACCTGTAGTTGTAAATTATCATGAAATACAAGAAATTAAGGAAACAGAAGCTTTCTATATTCTAGATGAAAATTTAAGAGCAGGATACAGAACTGCTCCTGCCATTGTATTGGAGTGATAACATGACAGTTAAAGAACTAATTAACGAATTAAAAAAGCAACCCGGAGACGCTATTGTTATGTATCGTCACAATAAACATGGTCGCATTGATATAGATGAGATTTTATACTCCGAAGAAGAATTATTGTTCGGAAAGAAGATTAAGACTGTGACGTTTGCCGGGAAAACAGAGGAGGATTAAAATGCTTTATACTGAGTTTGTAAACAAAGCAGTTGATTTAACAATTGAAGAAGCTCCAAATGGATTATTTTATTTAGAACCAATGTGGCGCAGTATTTTATATATTGAAGGCATTGATATAACTGATGTTTCAGAAAAGATTGAATGGAGCGAAGTCGAAGATATTCTGAAACTGGAGGTTGAGAAGCGCAATACCGTTAACTCGAAACTTCCGAAGGTTGTAGACTGGCTGCACGAATTGGTTACAGTTCAAATTGAACCTGCGATGCTTCAGGAAGAAACAGAATACATGAAACAAATTATCGAATTTCAAAAACGAAACGGATTAACAGAAGAACCCAAAGAGTAAAGGGAGGGCGTAACCCGCCCTCCCTTTTTTATTTGTCTATTAAGTCCATTAAATCATTTTGATCGTCATCACCATATGGCTCTTTGGGATCTGTTAAACAACCTTTTGCTAATTTGGTAAGCCATGCAGGTTCTTCTGTGTCTTCATGGTCTCCGTCATCGATCATTTCCATTAAGTCGTTCTGGTCTTCATCTCCATAAGACTCTTTAGGGCCGCGAAGCATGGAAGATGCAGCATCCTGAAGCCATTTTGGTTCTTTTTTCATATATAAATCTCCTTTTGGTTTTTTATAAGAATAACTCAAAAGGAGATCTTCGTCAAACTGTATATGTCAGCATTAGCTGTTTAGATAGATAAATAAACAAGGAGGGTATAAATTATGTCGTGGGAACAATTTAATATAAAAATCACTGCGGATATGGACTTTGGAAATGCGTTGTCGCAAGTAAATAGCATTAAAAGTGGCATAGACGAATTAAAAGGCAGCATTGCGGAAATGCCCAATGTTACTAGAGTTCTGGATAATTCTTTTGATCGTACTGCTACTGTTGCTGACTCGTTAGCAGACAAACTTGAAAAACTTCAAAGTGGTAAATTATCTGATTCTGACAAAAGCAAGGTGATACGTGACGCAAATAACGATATTGCAGAATTAAACGCGTTACGAGATATACAACTTGGAACAACAGATTACAGTGCGCAGATAGCAAGACGCTGGTTTGGAAATTTACCGCAAAGCATTAAACAAGAGTTTGATGCAATGACGCCGAAACTTACGAACATTATTCGTACCAGAATGAGCAGCTTAAGTAAATATGGCAATGGTGTTGCATCTCAATCTGCAACTTCTATTGCTAAAGAACTGCTTGGCGGCGGAAATATTTCAAAAGCAGATCCAGAAATTTCAAGGCTCATTCAAAAATATAATTTTAGCTCTGAAGCAAAATATCAACTTGAAAATGCAATCAAGTATCTAATTCCGGCCGTGTCTCCGATGAGTAGGTTTAAGCCTTACCAGCAAAAACGGTTTGGATATGTCAGAGAAGGCCGCAAAGCGGATTTATACAGTGGAAAACCTGAAGATCTTTTTCCAGAATCTTTTAAAGAAACATTTAAATCGCAAGGAAATACGTTTAATAATTTTGATCGAAGCTATCAAGACATGGTTCTTGACTCAAAATTCAAAGCAAAAATCGACGAAATGTTAAGAAAAAACCCTGTTGCTACAAAAGCAGCTTTAGCTTCTGGAATTGCACGAAGAGATAATAGAGGTATTCTTCAGATTCAAGATGAAATAACTCGTGCAGAATGGGAAAACTATCGTAAAGAATTATATGATGATTTACTGTTACGTGTTTCAGGGTATCAAGGAAATCAACTTGATGCGTATAAAGCAACGGGAAAAAATAAAAAAACATTAATGTCAAGATTAACTTCCTCTTCTTCCGGTCGGGCAATGCTTGCAATGCACGACATAGAAGAATTAGAAGATACTAAAAACTGGGTTAATCCTACTGGAAATAGAACATGGAGATCGCTTCCTGATGAAGGAGCTCGAATTCTTGATGAGCATGTAGTAAATAAGTATTCTCCATTTATGGCTGGAGCGAAACCAAGAAAAGTTATGATTTCTGAAAGCCATAATACCAGACTTTTAGGACAAAACCAATGGAAGAACAATCAAGACGTCAGTGATACAATTGCTATTATATCTCTTGCCGGATATGATGAAAAAAATAAGGGCCATCAAGAAGCCCTACAAAGTATATTTGATAACGGTAAAACAATAGATGGACGAAAGTATATTGCGCAAAGTATTCACGGAACAGGAAAAGATACAATTGTTCGGATGATTGAAGAAAGCGCATATAAAAGAGTCGAAGAAGAAGAAAGAAAATGGATTGAAACTCATCCAGACGAAGCTGTTAGAGGCATTCGCGGTTCTTATTGGCGAGGATATGAGGACGAAGACATACAACGTTTAATTAAAGAGGGAATAACGGCAAAAGATTGGGGTAAGCATCTTGAAATGCTTAATAAACCGTGGACTCCTACAAAAGAAATGGGCGTAAACATTAACGGAAAACGATTTGCTGTTGTCAACACAAGAGGATTTGGCGATGGTGGAGCGTGGTTTTCAAGCAATGTAATACCTCATTCCGGGCAGTTTCGTGGGGGCATTGGATTAAAAGGTTCTGCTTTTGTCTTTCAAGGAAACGACATGCGTGCATTTGGGCGCAAAACGGGTCTTATTGATAACGAAGGCCGCGTCATGATGGAAGGTCCAGATGGACAAATGTACGACGTTGCCGGATATGACGGAATTATTCCGCTCGACGTCATTAAGAATAAGGGAATATTGAAGGATGAGAACGGAAATTTTGTGTCTGGAGATATTGCCAGTAGGCGTATAACAGCATTGCTGGAAAGGCACCCTCTCTCTTATCATGTCGATTATGATTTGGAAGGAAAGGGTTCTGGACATCTTGGAACACAGATGGCATCTTTTATGATGCTGTCGCCTGCGGTTCGTGAACATCAAATTGAAATGGCAATGAAAATGTTGAACGAACTTGACACAGAATCTGGACAAATAAAACATGTCTTCTCAAATCAAAATGATTATTTAAGTAGAAAAGTAAACGAAGACAGATCCTTATTAAGTACAGATGAAGCAAGAGCAAGAGTAGACGCGAAACGTAATTCTATTATGAATTCTCTTCTTGCCGGACAATATACAGACTTTGAAGATGATACGAAAATCGCTAATCTAAGAGCGGCAGCAAATCCTTTAGCGTCGATTTTGTTAGCTGAAGACGCAAGGATTAAAGCTGAGCAGGAAAAAGCGGGGCAAACAGGAGCACATCAGGTTGTTCCGAATAGCGTAATAGAAAAAGCCAGACAATATCTGGCCATTGATCAATCTGCTCATAAAGATGAGTTGTTTCGTGTTTTTCAAAAAACACAAGATGCCTCTTTAACTGAAGAAGAGAGATCTAAAGCTACAGAAGAATATGTTTCTTTAGCAAATAAATATAAAATTTATGAGAATGCACCCCGGTATACTGATCAAGAAATTCGGGACATGATTGTTTTGCCGAAAGGCAAGGTTATTGACTTCAATAGAAAGGATCAAAAAACTTTATCTGTTGTTCGTGCTCCTACCGGATTCGGCAATATGTATAACGCTGAAAACCTTGCAGCAATAGCAGAACCTATTTATCGTGGAATGGGAATATCTACATCTGCGGGTATATATGTTTCCGAGGAAGATCGAGATCGTCTTCAGACAATGGATTTCGATGCGGATCAAGTTAAAGCAATTTATGACGAAGATATTGCAAGAAGCGTTAAAGAAACATTAAAAGACATGCAATATCAAAAATCAGATGTAGAAGCAAAAGATATTACTTATACACCGGAGCAATTAAAAAGCTGGTCGATTCAAAATAGATTAGCGGCAGAAAGAAATATTAAAGCTCCGATGGGAATGGGGACAGGCTCTTCTGGTGTTCGGGTTATGCAAATTGACTATACAAAGCCTTACAATCAAACCCTTGTACGGGGTGCTCAACGTATGGCAGGCGTATACGATATTGCATCAACTCCTAAAAGCGCTCAGGAGTATATACTTGAGGATGAAGATCCAATTTGGAAAACGCTTGGACTAGGAAAAGAATTTACCAAATTTACCGAGCATAAAGATGAATTATTTAAACTCGATGATGACATGCTCGATGAGTATGGAAATGTTATTCCAAATCATAAGGACGTTTATCACACGCAGAACGGAAAAAATATAAATCTTCGCGCTCTTCGCGAAATGAAACTTGATGAGATTAATCTCCCGTCAAGGTATATGGCCAATCATGTAATGGCTCTTATTGCAGGAGGCAAAGCGTACAGACAAGGCGGAGTTGACACATCGGAAATTGATGCTATATACGAAGCAATGAATAAACATCTTGATTATGGCGATGCCGGTCCAGCAAGAAAAAACCTGATGCAAAGCATGCGTATGATGATGATGCAGTTTGGCACAGGCGAAAGAACATATATTTCTACTGGAGAAGCTCAGTATATTGATCAGATGATTGAAGCTGCGTCCGCAGAATTGGCTGTTTCAGCCAATGATTATTTAGATCCAGAGACTGGAAAATATAAAAAAGACGGAAAAACTTATGCAAACAAAGAAACGTTTATAAGCGCTCAGGAAGCAAAATATGGTATTCGCAGCGCCAGAAACGCAATTGAAAGCATGGGAATGGCCGAGCAGGATTTAATTGCGCAGTTCGGTGAAGATTATTTTCATGAGCATTTTCAGAATGTTACGGACTCTATCGGATCAACAGAATATAACAGATCAATTGAAATTCGAGAAGAAAGAGAACAACTAGAAGAAAAGATTAAAGATGCGCAACAGAGAGTAAACGAAGAGAACAAAGGCAAAAAGAAGCCAAACAAAAAACAACAGAAGAAAAAAGCTGTTGCGGAGCAAATGCTTGATCGTGAAATTAGTAATATGGCTCAAACTCTTGGTTTAACTACAGAGTCTGACATTAATCAAGAAATTGAAAAACAAGAAAATGAAATTAAAGAATGGGGAAAAGGTCCGGTTGATCCTTCAGAAGGATTTGTAGCAGAAGACGGTTTAGTATTCCAAGTAGAAAAAGAGCGTAAAAATCAAATGCAAGCAAGGCTTAATGGTCTAAAAAAATATAAAGCAATGCTTGCCAAAAAGAATTCTTATCAACAAAAATCTCCAGCCGAAATAGAATTGGAAGAATTGAATGAACGTAAAAAAGTGCTTGAAGAAGAACAGGAAATAAATCTTAAAGCGCTAGATATGCGTA
>Ga0310690_10010902_pt1 | contig 11257 bp, 4 predicted proteins | sample AusTroGonzalo_MG_2_FD_207661 | JGI IMG/M metagenome (GOLD analysis project Ga0310690, IMG submission 207661) | Bovine rumen microbial communities from tropical cattle in Woodstock, Queensland, Australia - Gonzalo_04 (v2) (version 2) | ecosystem: Host-associated > Mammals > Digestive system >...
CTACGTTTCCACCGATGTAGATGACAGTTGTATCGAGTCCTTCAATGCCATAAATGGTTTCGCCATTGGGATTGTTCAAGTTTCCGCCGAGATAGAAGTCTCCGTAGTGGTGTACCGTTCCGCCGTATGTCGCGCTACCGGTGACGATCATGTCCCCGTTGACGACCGGGGTGTTGCTGTAGGCCCAGTCGCCATTGATGTTTCCCGAACCGATGATGTCGTTGCCTGTGATACCTTCACTTGCGCCGTGGAACGCCTTGTTGAATGTGAATTTTTCGCTATTCTGGGGAATTCGTATGCGGTAAAGACCGTCCACCTTGATAATCGCTGCTTCGGTGTGCTTTGTTCCGTTACGGGCGCTGCCTTCGGAGAGTATTTTGAGCTTGTACGTGTTGCTGGAGGTGTTTACGGCGGTTAGCCATACGTTGTACGATTGTCCGTTGCGGCTTAGCTGGGGCAACACGGAGTTCAAAAGGATGGGATGTTTTTGGTTGTCGAAGTATTGCTTGATGATGGCGCCGACATCGTTACCGTGATGGGTCATCCAGGCTCGGGTGTTTTCGATACCCGCTGTTGCGCTCTGGAAAGCTTCTTGCCGTAGCATGCGCGATGCGCTGGAACGGTTCTCGGAGGTGAGCCATTTGAATGTGGCTGTTGCCGCGATGGTAGCCACCAACATGAACAGAAGGACTGTTATTAAGGATACACCATTTTTAGACTTGAACATAAACTCCTCCTTAATCCTTTGTTCCGTTGCTTGGAATTGGAATCACGAGTACCTGGTTGCTAGTCTCTCCACGAACGCCAACGGCAAGCTCTATGCGCAATGCTTTGACATTTTTCTTGTCTCTGGGATCAATGGCGTTGCCACTAAATGTGTAATTGGAGGATTCAACTTTTTTTAGCACGATTTCGCTAAAGGATATTTTGCCGTTTGCAACAACGGGCGAATAGCTTGCAAACGTGAATGCCAGGCAGACGTCTTCGATTTTATTATTTGTTCTAAAGCGGAACTTTCGCTTTCCTTCCGATGCGCCTGCATGTGTTGGCGGATAGAACGTAAAGTCGGCGATCTCGTTTGGTCGGGTTCCGTCGCTTTGTCTGCGAAATCCGACGGCCATATAGTCGCGCCCAGGGCAGAATAGCCTGCTTGCATCGCTGGAATAGGGCATAGAGAACGATATCTCATATTCGGTATTGGCGTCAATGGTGACTTTTTTGCACAGGGCCTTCCAATTGCCCGAGTTGCCATTTTTCGGGGCGAATACGACTTGATTTGAATTTTTCCCATCGAGAATGGGTTCCTGGTTTTCAAAATTGTAGTTGGTTGCAAATCCGGACAGACTGACGGTTGTTCCTCCATTGATGGGGTCTACGTTGGTATAGGCGAGGTTGTAGTCTCCATAGCGGGGGACAAGTCGGAATTCGTGTTTGCTGGTGTCTGCTTCGGGCAGTAGGCGGGAGGTGGTTTCCGTTGCGCCTGGTTCTGCGGCGATGACATTAAATTTTTGGATCCCATCGCTCATGGAAACGACATTTGGCTGGTTGCTTGGGCATAAGTCGGCATCCTCTGTTCCGGTTACGGTTTTGCATCCTCTTTTTAGAACGCCTTCATCGACATACCAAAAAATGGAATCTACGGCTACGTAATGCCCGTCTTGATCGTAGCGGATGCGTTTGAGGATTAACGTGTCCAAATCGTTGTTGTTCCCAATGTGATATGAGGACGAGTCTTTTTTGGCGTTGTCGGCATTGTTTGGGTCCATGAACACTTCGCGCATATGGTCTGTGCTGAAAGCGTCCATTGTTGCATCGGCGGCGGTGAGTTCTTGTGAACTTTTGGCCCCTAGTTGTGCGATGTCTTCCTTGAGGATGGAACTTACGTTCCCTGCGTTTTGGTTTGCCTGTAGCATGCTCTGCGTACGGACTCGCATCTTGGTGCTGTCGCTGAATGCTTGACCTGCGATGAGGACGATGCCTCCAAGGAGGGCGATGTAGACCATCAGCTCGATGAGGGTGAATCCGGACGCGTTACGCATGCGCTTATCCGTGCCTTTGTATGTGGTACGTTTACAAATCTCCATTCTCTGCCCTCGCTACACCTTTTTTAACAACTGCAATAAAAATATGCAGTTTTAGTTACAAATCCTAATCTAAAAGATAAGTTTTATGTATGTAAAAATGATAAAAAATTCTTTTTTATTGTCTTATTTCACCTAAAATTTGATTAAAATCAACGTTTTTCCGCTTTTTTGTAGAAATCTTTCAAAAAACTTCCGCATTTACGTTTTTTTACATATATCCTGTAGCCTGAAACACTTAGGGATTTTTTGAATTTATCTTTTTCTCATATATATAAATGAGATTTCTTATTCCCGAAGAGGAATAGAGTTGGAAAGTGTATGATGTTTAATTCTGTGGGTGATTTGTGCCCGAAATGTAGCCGTAAGGCAGGCTTTACTTTAGTGGAACTGCTTGTCTATATGGCAATCCTTGGCGTTGTTGTCCTGATTGCAGGGCAAGCCCTTACCGATAGCACTAAAATTCGCGTTCGCACCCAAAATATGCTGGTCTCGAGCCAAAATGCCGAAAATGTGGCGACGCTTTTGAAAGACGATATCGCTCAAATGGGTGCCAAGGAATATGAAACGGACCAGTTTTCCGGAAACTTCGATATTGTTCGCGGCGTATTCATGGATCCCGATAATGCTGCTCCCGATCAGGTGGACTTCTCCTCGTATTTTTTGGAAAAGGGAGATGGCGAATTTGACAGTCTGTATTTTAGACATATCCGCTATGACGAAAACGGAAAATATGTTGGCCTGGAGGCAATTTCGTGGTTTGTGCATGGCGATACGCTCTACCGCCGTTGTACACGGCTAGAAAGTGCTACAGGGGCGCCCGATGACGATACGTGTCCTGCTGATGGCAATACCGTCGTTGCGATTGCAAACGACATGTCTCGTTTTAAAATCGTTCCGGCAAAGCCCAAACTGTTGAATTCCAGCACGGGGACGATACTTTTTCCTCCGGCTTCGAGTTCCTCGAATTTCCGCTTGCTCTCCCGTTACGATGGTACAAAGATATTGCGCTTGAATGTGACCCCCGAAGAAGGGGGAGGTTCCATCAAGGTTTCTGGCTTTGTCTCGAACTATGATATAGAAACGGAAACGTATTCTACCGAAAGCAAGATGAATCAGTTGTATGCCGCTCAAGCCAATAATGGCGTTGGAAACTGGTCTACCCTCTGTACGGAAATGACTTTTACGCCTGGTGACGAGTACGAACTTTCCTTTAAGCAGCCGCTTGTGGCTGGGATGGACTATTCGCAGTCGTTTATTCCCGGTCGCGATCATCTTTCTGTGGGACTTCGCACAAAGTCTGGAGAAAAGATCGAACATTTTGACGATTTCCTATTTGCTCCGCCAAACGACGAAACTTCTGCGGCGGTGACTAGGAATTTCCGCTTTTCTGTCGATAAGGAAATCAAAGCTTGCCTTGCCTTTACGTTTGTGCTTTATTCGCCGCTTGCGGAACAGGGTTCTTTGAATATTGCAAATTTGTCTGTAAAAAAAGTTCAGGATGTGAATTACGAGTATGATCCAAGCTATACGCCTGAAATTGCAGATAAAAAGAATGTCCGTGCGTTTTTTGTGGATTTGAGAATTAGCAAGCATGGCGAACAAGGTGGATCGAATTATGTCTTTGCAACGCCTAGCAATGGCGCTGCCGCAGAGTAGTAGGGGTGTTTTTATGCAGATGAAATCTAGGCGGGGCGTATCCCTGATTACCGTCCTCATGTTTATGCTTATAGCGACAATAGCCGCTACGGCGACCTTCAAGTGGCTGAGTTCCGAAGGCCATTCAAGTGCAGCCCGCATGATGCGAAACGAAGCGCGCCAGGCGGCGATGGCGGGCATTACGGCTGCTCGTACGTGGATGACCTATCACGGAAACGAAACGGGCGCGATTATCCGCCAGTTCAAGGGCAATGGCAATAAGCCCATCCGCATGAACAATGTCCTTGGCGGAAATATCGATGGCGATAATCAAAAATTTGACGTGTGGTTTGTGGGGGCTGAAACGAGTTCGTCTCCCTACATTGTGAAAATTCTCTCTACAGGCGAGTCCAGGCAGGGCACCAAGCATAGCGAAATTGCGATTATGAAAGTCGCGGGACTTTATCAGGTGAAGGTCCCCGAAAAAAAAGTGAGCATTTCTTTCGACAGGGCGTTTTTTGGCAAGACGACGGGTATTACGGGTAGCGACTCGCTGGAGTCCGCAATTATCAATGGCGATTTCGGCGAGCAAAATAACGTTCCCGTTGTTACGAATCCGCTTATGGTTACAGGGAATTTCTCTTTCCAGGGAACTTCGGTTTTTGGAAACGACCTCTACATTGGCGGAAATTTCAACAATAAAGGTGGCTTGTACATCGGAAATGTGGATACGATAAAGACTTCGGACAAATACGGGATGTGCAATACTCCCGATGCCGATACGGTTGTCGTCTATATTGGTGGCTCTATTGAATCGTGCCATGGTAACATTCTTTCTGTTTGTGGAGACCTTTATGTTGGTGGTAGCGTTCCTGTAGATTGCGATATCAAGGTGGATGGCAATTTTACGGTTAACGGTTACATGGAACGCGGTACAAGCGATATCTCGAAAGGCATCGGTGTCTCGAAAAACATGCTCTTTACGGATAAGGCGAGCTGGACAAAAAATGAGAAGAATTATTACAACAGTACTGGCAACGGGACAATTTCGACATTCAAGGTCAAGAAGAACATGGTTCTCCCGCCGACCATGGATGGTGTCATGGACTTGCAAGACAATTACACCTTTGGCATGTCGGGCAAGATGATGAGCTATACGACTGCAAACACGGTGTTGTTGAGCCAGGGAAACGGAAAGTATGGCGTGTTTGTGGAGGGTACGACGGCTCACTATGCGAAGTCCCCTAGTCGCAGCGATCGTCGTTATTTCTCGTTTACGGCGTCAGGAGGTATTGAAAACCGCAAAGTTTCCAAGTGGAGCGAATCCGATCCGCTGTTGAAAAGTATTGGCGATAATTATTGGAGCAAGTTGAAAAAAATGTACCAGTATCAGGGCCTTATCGCTTCCGATGGCGAGGTTCCTGTGCCTATTTTGCTGAACAACGAAGAATTGTGGACTAAGAATACGAAGAATGGCTCTTGCAAAGATCTTGGAACGAAGTTCAATATGGATGATGACATTATTGAAAAGCTGAACAATTGTTATCGCGATGCTTCTGAAAGCGATTTGTATAACGGCTTCTTGATTCTGGAATGGGAGGACGAACAGAAGGTCGACCCGTCGAAAGTTTTAGATGGAAAGTTCGTCTTCTACGCTCCTAAAAAGCTTGCCGACAACCATGAACTCATTTTGCCGGCGACAACGGCAAATTCTGTCGTTTTGCTATTCCTTGAAAATGGCTCTGGAAAGCTTCGCGGCATGAAATCGGAGACGTCAAATTACTTTATTTATTCCAGAGGCGATATCGAGGAATTGAACGAGTTGAATCTTGAAGGTTGCGTCATTATGGATAATGGCTCCACCTTGCAGAAATATCAAGGCCACAACCATTTGAAATACAAGTCTGAAGTTGTCGAGGCTGTGCAGTCGGCAGGACTCATTATCGGTAACGAGGAATTTGAAAGGTTGGCCAATAAATCTAGTGGCGCGACTTCTACATCGGGAAGCTCGACGTTGAACGATACCGTTTATGTCGCTGCGGCTTCTCAGCTCAAGATTACGATGGAATCCGAATACAAGAATGAGGAATCGTATGGAAGCGAAGCCGAAAATGTAAAACCGTCTTTTGTCGTTTTGCCTCGCATTATCTATTTGCCTAAGGATGCAAAAGGCAGCCTGTCGGATTACTACAATGTTGTGAACTTGAATGGTGCAAATGAACGAAAGAACGCCAATAATGTGACCTGTAGTCCGACAGGGCTTCCGGCTGTTGAAAAATTCAAGCTCTACGGAAAGTCTTTGCCGCATGACGTTTATAGCTGCCAATATTCAAGTAACAACTATGAGAAAATGGGATTTTATGTTGTCGTTAGTGGTACTAGCGGTGACGAACCGGAGATTTCTTTTGAACGAAACTCTGCTGAAATCACAAAGGGCAACACGGTCTATGTAAAATTGAAATCGACCAAAAACAAGACGGCTACGGTCGATATTTATCAGTCTAAACCACCTGAGGGTTGGAACGTGACGGGGCAGGCGCCTAAGAAAAAGAACGACGATGGTTCCGTCATTTATACGGTCCCTGTTACGGATGGCATGACTGCTTTTGAAGTGAACTTGGACGAAACCGCATCGGAGGTGGGTTCGGTCTATTTCCAGTTGGTGGAACCGTGCGAAAATTGCACAATCAATACGAAAGATAATCGTAATTACATGTCCGTTACGGCTCAGGGGTCGTTTACGTTGCATCGCAAGGAGGTTCGCGCCTATTGTGATTTGCCGGAACATAAGGACGACGAATCGTGCCAACTGGGAGGCGACTTGTATAAGAAAATGCAGGCCCCGGATTGCGGAAGCTTGCTTCCGGATAACGCGCAATGGGTTTATGCCGAAGGTGTCGGCTGCGAGACCGATGAACTGAACAACAAGTGGTTTTGCAGTATCTATATTACGAATCCCGTGGTTCTGAAAAAGGCAAGTGGCTTTAACGACCTTTACTGTGAGGTGGTCGTTCCTCCCAATACCAGTATTGTTTCGGCAAAGAACGATGATGAATACCTCTATGCCTCTGTCAAGCGTAGGCAATATAATTTGCACATTGAATTCAATGGTGCGGAAAGTTCATCGAATAGGGTCGATGTTTATTTCAAGACGAAATCGACGGACGATCGCGTAAAGAAATACACGTGCTATAAAGATGAAATATGCGATTACCCGATTTATGCCGGATATATTTACGAATTGATTATTGGCCCTGAGAAAAGCAAAAGAACGGATCGCTTCTCGCGTTGGTCCTCTGAAAAGAACAATATTGCCATTGCACAAGGGGATACGCTTAGAATCCTTGCTGCAGATGACTATTCTGTCGTAGCGAATTATAACGATGTGGATAAGCATTGCTTCTATGAAGATTTTGCGCCAGATGATAATAACGAGGGCTTTACGGCATTCTGCGATAATAGCGACGATTTTCCGCGATGCATCGACGTTTGCTACACCACTCCGGCCCCAGGACAATCGTGCAAGATTTCCGAGGCTAGACATTGGAGCAGTAGCGATTTTGCGGCTAATCCCAATTGGGTGATGGTTTATGACAATAGGCAGGCGGTTTCTAGTTGTCGCCTGGATTATTCATCGTGCGACTGCTCTGTGGACAACTATAAGGCTTGCCGCCTCCAGTGCCGAAAGCGAGTGTGCTCTACGACAAAGTCGGGCGAACTTTTGAACCCTGCCATTTCGAACAACTATATTACGGCCAATGCTTCTGCCGATGCTTTTGCGAATGTGCCGAATGCGACGCAAAGCGTGATTCTCAATACGAGAGAGAACGGCAGCGAAGGAACGCTCACGTCCATATTCTCGACGGAAATTATCGATGTGAACACGACCATAAACGACATGATCAATTCAGGATTCATCTTTAGGTCGAACGACGATGCATCGGAATACTATTCCTTGAGTATTTACGGTAAGCATGCTGGTGGTGCGTTTTCCCCGTATGTCTATGCCAAGCTTTGCTATGTCAAAGGGCAGACGGCGTATGATGACGATGACGCCTGTGTCGAAAAATTCCTTTCGACAACCGAATGGGACGTCTCGGAATCTGGTGGCTTTACGAATTTGACAAAGATTGGTCTTGTGCTTAAAATTCAGGGCAATGTCGTTTCGGCGGATGTTCTGCTGAATGGCAATTCTCTGAAGACTTCTTCAAGTGGCTTTACGTTTGATTTGAGCGAGTCGTTTGGCTCTACGCTTTTATTGAACGACGCTTTCCATGGACATTCTGGGTTCAAGCTTTCAAATAAGGATTTTAAGGTTTACGATATTTCTTGGTCTAGTTCAATTTATGGCGATGACGAATGCTGGGATCGCCCGAAACTTGTCTGCTCGTTTAAAACAAACTACTTGGGTGGCGTTGTTCCGCAAGACTCGAATGTAGCCCCGTGGGTAGGCTTTAGCTCTTATACCATGAATAAGTACAGTAAGTGCGATATCAAGTATTATTACAACGGGTGCGATAATGATGTCTTGCCTGATTTTTCTCCGTTTACGCCGATTTTCAATAAAGAACAGTATTATCACCAGTATGTTTGCAGTGTTGGACAAAGTATTGGCCCTTACTGGGATCAAGGCGTAAAGGTGGATTATCCCTACTACCGCTTTAAAGAAGAAGGTAAACACGGCTATTATTACAGAGATCCGACGTACAATATTGGGGGCTTTGTCATGGATGCCAAGGTGGCTTTGGATTGCCGCCCAGAAGTCAAGCTTGAAGTCCCGTCGGCTTTGCTAGAAACGCAATCGTGCGGTGAATTCTATGTTGGGGATATTTTGATGTGTTCCAAGAACATTGATTTCTTGAACAGTCCAGAAAAGGAATTCTGCTCGGATACCTGTAGCTTTGCGGTTACAGGCGATGAAGGTGCAAACCTCCGTAAATCGAAGCTTTTGGTGAGCCTCAATAATCCTTATAACCACAATGTGCGAATTTCGCTCACCGATCAGAAAAAGAATTTGTCGTCGTTCTATACAACCGCAATGGATGGAAATCTCTCGATAGATGTGGATGCCATTTCTAACGAGGATGGCTTTGATCCGCAACATGTTGCCTCTGTGAATTTTAAGGTCATCGATGGCGGCTCTGTCGAATTAAGCCAAATCAAGAGTAGCTGCCCGAATTCGCTGAGCATAGCTTCGTGTAAGGTGCAGTATAACGGTAACCGCTGGCTGATTACGGCCGATGTGAATAATGCCGATCGCTGTTCTGTTACGGCGCCTGTCGGATCAAATGCCGCTTTTGAGAACGGCAAGGAGCCGGATGGCTGTCCCAAAAATTTCACCATGATAGAAAAGGGACTTTATTCCAACGAAAACACGCAATCGTACGAGTTCAAAATAACAGCGACTAAAGGTAGTGGCGCCGATCAGGAATCTGAAGAACTGACATGTGACCCTTACACGATCATTCCAATTCAACTTTCTTGCAGTATTGACGAAAGCGAAAAAATGGTGAAGCAGGGTACTGGCGTTCCGTCTCTCAATCTTTCGTTTGAAAACTGCCCTGATGACGGGTGCAGCTATACGATTAGTTTTGAAAATGATATCGTGGCACGCGGTGAGACGAAAACAAAGGGCGCCTTTAACGACACCTATTCCTTTACGGGATTGAATACTCCGGGCAATAAACTCCAAGCTGGGGAATATACCTTTAACGTCGTTTCTGGTGGCAAGGAAAACAATGATTGCAGTTTCACTGTAGAAAAAACGACGGAAAAGGCGAAAGCCTCCAAATGTTCGTTTGATGTAGAAAGCAAAACCTTTACGGCAGAAGTGGAAATTGTAGATGGTTATAGCTGGTCTGGACAAATTGATCTTTTGGACCATATTACCAATCCGGTCTCGACAATAAGGACCTTTGTCGATGAAACGTCATCTGAAATACGTGTAGATTTGTCGGCGGCGCCGTTCACTGCCGGGAATAACGTTATTAAACTTACCTTGAATGGTGGTGGCGAGGGAAATGTCGGCTGTTCTGTAAATTATAAGCCTCCTGTTCAGAAAGAAGAACTCGAGTTGGAATGCCCATCCATACTTACCGTAGATGGCTATGATAAAACGTTTGAAATGACGCCTTCTAAAGTTGTGGGGTGTGATGATGGCAAGTGCTCCTGGAGCATTTCTGGTGGGGCGTCGATTTCACCTTCTACAGGATATAAGTCTGGCCCTGTTACGGTGACGGATTCCTATGTGAATAGCAGTATGGAATATACGTTTACGTTGAGTCATGAAGATGTGGATAGCCGCAATTGCCATGTCGTTGTCGAGAGAACGTCCGAATTTGAACTGGATTGCTCTATTGCAGCACAAACAGATGTCGATCCAGGCGCTACTGTTACTGTCCGGCCCCATTCTGTGACGGGTTGTAATTCGGATTGTTCGTATAGCGTGGAAATGAGAAATTCTGGATCGGGTTCAGATTTTATTAGCGTTGTAAACGGAACGGGTTCAGGTTATGATGGCGGTGATATTTCCTTTAAGGGCGCTAGTTCTGGTGGAACAAAGCAGTACCGCTTGACAGTTACCGACGCGATGAACTCGTCAAAATCATGTATGTTCGAAGTCGGCTATTCCAATTCTGGATGCCGCTCGACGGGCGATGAATATCTGATTTCTTACGATAACAAGAATATTTCTTTGAACAGCACATTTGTTGCTGGGTGCTATGATATCAAGATTGGCAAGCAATGCGCAATGGCAAAAATCAAAGAGCAAGCTTGCCGTTGTGAAGACGGCGGAATGCATAAATTCAAAGTCAATGGACGTGAAGTCGAATGTGGAATTTATTTTGACAACGTCATCCCCAAACAGTTGTCGTTGAATATGGAAATTCCGGATAATTGCACAGTATATGGCGATATAGAATTGTATGATTGCGAATATGATCCTGATTACGTTGGTGTCGGTACAAAGTTGACGTATGATTTTGTTCCTTTTGGACCGGGAGCAAATGAAGTCTATACGGCGGCGTTTTCCGCTGGCCATAAGTTCTATTGCAGTGTGGAGCAGACGGAACCATATGATCGCGTTGTCGGATCTATCGGCGGTTGTGAAATTAGGATTCCTGCGTACAACAGTCGTAATTATGGTAGCTCTTGCGCCCTTCTGGGCGATACGGATTATATCCTAAATATCAATGAGGATGCGCCCAGCGATTTGACATGCAAATTGGATTGGTAAATAAGCGAATAGAACAATGCAAAAAAAGGAACCCGTAAGGGTTCCTTTTTGTAATTCTTGAAAGGGAGATGCCCGGTTGGAGCCGGGCATGACATTTGAATTACTTGACGATGAGCATGGAATCGTCCCAAGCCTCTCGTGAGACTCCGCACCTATGGTGCGGGAGAAGGGCTTTATGCCCTTCGTTCGTCGAACGAAATCGTTGTTTTTAGAGATGCGCCTGCCTATGGCTGCCGCAGCTCATAACAAGGATTTGGAGGCGTGACAAAAATGGAACCTTTTACAGGTTCCATTTTTAATT
>Ga0310690_10010905_pt1 | contig 11254 bp, 8 predicted proteins | sample AusTroGonzalo_MG_2_FD_207661 | JGI IMG/M metagenome (GOLD analysis project Ga0310690, IMG submission 207661) | Bovine rumen microbial communities from tropical cattle in Woodstock, Queensland, Australia - Gonzalo_04 (v2) (version 2) | ecosystem: Host-associated > Mammals > Digestive system >...
ACGCGGTGCTCCTGGTGACGGTCCTGAAGATTGACTATGTTAAAATGAACGGGACCGATCTCAGTACCGGTTCCGGCCCGATGGCCGGGTATCTCCTGGCTTTCCTGTATTTCCTGGCGGCCATCGCTGTGCTGGTCAGGAACCGTATGAAACTGAGCCTGCACTTCAAGCGCGCCATGATGCCGATGCTGATCTTCATGATCGCGGCGGAAATCGCGCAGATTTTTGTGAAGGAGCTGCTGCTGACCGGCGGTACGGTGACCATCATTACGGTGGCCTTCTTCTTCAGCCTTGAGAATCCTTCCGCGGTGCTGGAACGGAAGGCGATCACTGACGCGCTGAGCGGCCTGAGCGCCCGCAGCAGTTATGAGCGGGATATCATGGTCTACGACGCGGAATTTGCGCGGGACAAAACCGGTCAGTTCATCTTCCTGTTCGTGGATATCAATAACCTGCGCTCGGTGAACGGCCTGTACGGGCACCAGGCGGGCGATGAATACATCAGCCATATCGCGGTGTTGCTGACGGATAACCTGCAGGGTGCCGAACATGTTTACCGTATGGGTGGGGACGATTTCCTGGCGATTTACCGCCATCAGGATGAATCTGTGGTCATCCGGGACGTGCGGAACCTGCGGAGCGCCTGCGAGAAGGAAGGCGAGCAGGGCCGTTTCGCGCCGGAGCTGGCGATGGGTTATGCCGTCAGCAATCCCCAGTATAAAAACCTGCGCGACGTCATGCGCGTGGCGGACTATATGATGTTCCGCAACAAGGCGGAGATCAAGCGTGAGATGACCATCTCGATCACGCATGCCACCGGCACGCAGCTGAACCTGATGGGCCTGACGGATCGCGTGTTCGACGCCATGTGCCTGACCAGCGAGAATTTCTATCCCTATCTGACGAACATGGAAACCAACGTCACCCGCGTGGCGCCGGGCATGGTCGAGACGTTCGGGCTGGACAGCGAGTTCCTGGTGGACTTCGCTGAGGTCTGGCGGGAGTTGGTTCATCCGGACGACGTGAAGGAATTCATGGAGGATATCTCCGCGACGCTGACAAAGCGGAAGCAGTACCATTTCTGTAAATACCGCATGCGGAACCGGAGAGGTGAATATGTGGAGGTAACCTGCCGCGGCGGAATTTATCACGGGCGGGACGGCGAGCCGGACGTGTTCGCCGGCTACGTAGTGAACCACGGTACGCCGGAGACCGTGGATCCGCAGACCGGTCTCAAGAACTACTACGAGATGTATGAGAAACTGAATATGATTCTCGAGGAGGGGACGGAGGCAACCGTGGTCCGGCTGGAGATCAAGAATATCAACCGGGTCCGCATGCTCTACGGTACCAGCGTCAGCGCCCAGGTGATCCGCCTGCTGGGCGACACCTTCCGGACCCGGGCAAAGAACCTGGGCGAAGCATACAGCAACAGCGGTGAAAACTTCATGCTGATCCTGAATACCCGGGACGAGGAGAAGATCCGGGAACTGTACCGGGATATCCAGGAATACTGCTCCACGGGAATCGATACCGGCGAATACAACATCCCCATCGGCCTGGCGGCCGGCGCGGTCCGCCTGCCGGCGGCCGGCCTGGATACCCGGGACGACGTCCGCAGCGCGGCGCTGTACGCGGCGGAGGAATCCCTGTACAGCCGCCATGACAGAATCCGCTTCTTCAGGGCGGACGCCAACAACCAGGAAAGCCGCGAGGAAATGAGCCTGCTGATGACGATTCACCGGGACTGCGTCGGCGAACGGAAGCATTTCTATCTCCGGTACCAGCCGATCGTGGACCTGCAGACCGGAAAGCTGACCGGCGCCGAAGCGCTGCTGCGCTGGAAGGACCGGAAGATCGGGGAAGTTTCGCCGAACCGGTTCATCTCCTTCCTGGAAAACGATCCGGGATACAACGCGCTGGGCGAGGATATCCTGCGCAGGGCGCTGGACGAAGCCGGGAAGATCCGGGAGAATCTGCCTGACTTCAGCCTGAACGTCAATATTACCGCCTTGCAGCTGTACGCGGACGATTTCATTCCGATGGTGCTGGAGACCCTGAAGAAGACCGGGTATCCTGCGGAACACCTGATCCTGGAGCTGACCGAACGATGCAAGGAAATGGACTTTATCTTCCTGAAGGACAGGGTGGCGGAGCTGCGGAGCCACGGCATCCGGGTGGCGCTGGACGACATGGGGACCGGCTTCTCCACGATTGATCTGCTGCTGCACCTGCCGGTGGACGAGATCAAGCTGGACCACGCCTTTACCCGGGAGCTGCGGGACGTGAGCACCAATCTGCTGTACGCGAAGGTGCTGTGCCAGGCGGCCCAGGAAAAGGACATGATCATCTGCTTCGAAGGCGTGGAGACAGGGGAAATGGTGGAATTCCTGAAGGGGTTCGGCAAAATTGCTGTGCAGGGATACTATTATGACAAGCCCCTGCTGCCGGAGGAGTTCGAAGAGAAATACTGCCGGAAGGATTCCTGAGGAGGAGAAGAAGCATGGCCGGTGAACTGCTGTTATCCGTCCGGGTGGAATGCAGGGAAGCGCAGCGGGTGACAGGACACACCCGGGACATCGTGGTGATTCCCTTCGGCGGCGATGCGGAAGGGGAGAAATTCAGGGGAAGCATCGCGGAATGCGCCGTGGATACGCAGAAAATTCCGAAGGGCGGGGAGGCGTTCCTGTCCGCCCGGTACCTGATCCGGGGAAAGGACTGCGAAGGGAACAACTGCCAGGTCTTTGTCGAAAACCAGGGGAGCCTCTCCGGAGGCTTTGTTCCCACCATTGTGACGGACAGCCCGGTGCTGAAAGAATGGGAGGCCGAACCGCTGACAGCGGAGCTCGAAGCCATTCCGGGCGGCGTGATGGTGCGGATCAGGAAAGCGGAAACAAAGCAGGTGGTCAATCCGTACCTGCCCAACTGGGAATACGTGCCGGACGGGGAGCCCTACGTTTTCGGCGACCGGGTGTATGTATACGGATCCCATGATTTTTTCGGCGGAGACGTATACTGCATGGGGGATTACGTCTGCTGGTCGGCTCCGAAGGACGCCCTGGGGAACTGGCGGTATGAGGGCGTCATCTACCGGAAGGGCCAGGATCCGCGCAACGGCGACCTGCAGGGCAACCTGTACGCGCCGGACGTGACCGTCGGGCCGGACGGCCGGTATTACCTGTACTATGTGCTCAGCAACTGCGGCGCGGTCTCCGTGGCGGTCTGCGACACGCCGGCCGGCGCCTATGAATTCTATGGCTATGTGCATTATCCGGACGGGACGCGGCTGGGAGAGAAAGAGGGGGACGAACCCCAGTTCGATCCCGGCGTGCTGACGGAAGGGGACGTCACCTATCTGTATACCGGTTTCTGCGCCATGGGGGACAAAAGCCGCCACGGGGCGATGTGTACCGTGCTGGACAGGGATATGCTGACGGTGAAGGAAGCGCCCCGTTTCGTGGCGCCCGGAAACATGTACAGCGCGGGCACCGGGTTTGAGGGCCATGCGTTTTTCGAGGCGCCCTCCATCCGGAAACGGGGGGACCTGTACTATTTCATCTATTCCTCCCAGCTGTGCCACGAGCTGTGCTACGCGGTGAGCAAAGACCCGGTCCGCGGGTTTGAATACCGGGGCGTGATCGTATCCGGCTGCGACCTGGGCATCGATACCTATAAACCGGCGGAAAAGCCCATGTTCTACACGGCCAATAACCATGGAAGCATGGTGCAGATCGGGGAGGACTGGTATATTTTCTATCACCGGCATACCAACGGGACCAACTATTCCCGCCAGGGATGCCTGGAAAAGCTTACGATCCGGGAGGACGGCACGATCCGGCAGGCGGAGATTACCTCCTGCGGCAGCGTGCGCCCGCTGGAAGGGAAGGGCTGGTATCCGGCCTATATCGCCTGCCATCTGTTCACGGACACGGAGATGATTTATGTTCCATGGTCCGGCTGGATGGACGACCGGTTCCCGAAGATCACCCAGGTCATTGAGGAAGGCGGGAAGGGCATGGGCTATATTGCGAACATGCGGGATACCGCCACCGCCGGCTTCAAGTACTTTGACTGCAAAGGCATCAAAAGGATCTCCGTCCGCACCAAGGGCTATGCCCGCGGGCAGATGGAGATCCGGACCGCCTGGGACGGGGACGCGGTCGGCTGCGTTCCTGTGGAAGGCGGGAATGTATGGCGGGATACGGAAGCTGAAATTCCGGTTCCGGACGGCGTCCAGCCCCTCTATTTCACCTTCCGGGGACAGGGATACCTGCAGTTCGCGGGCTTCACGCTGGGCTGACCAGCGCGTCTTTCATGGCTTTGACAAACGCTCCGACTTTTTCCGGGGCGTTTTTTCCGTACTGCGCGATGATTTTGACGATGGCGGAGCCGACGATGGCGCCGTCGGACAGGTCCGCCATCTGTTTTCCCTGTTCCGGGGTCGAAATGCCGAAGCCGATGGCGCAGGGGAGGGTCGTATTCTCCCGGATGGTCCGGACGATGGAGGCCAGGTCGGCGGTGAACTCGCTGCGGGTGCCGGTGACGCCCAGGCTGGAAACCAAATAGATAAAGCCTTCGGCTTCCCGGGCGATCATGGCGATCCGGTTTTCCGAGGTCGGGGCGATCATGGAGATCAGATCCACGCCGTAAGAACGGCAGAGATCCAGAAACTCCTCTTTCTCCTCATAGGGCAGGTCCGGCAGGATCAGGCCGTCGATTCCGGCTTCCCGGCTGGAGGAGATGAACCGTTCCGCGCCGTAGGAGAAGATCACATTCGCGTAGGTCATAAAGACCATCGGCACTGTGATGTCCTTCCGGAGCTCCCGGACCAGGGCAAAGGCCTTGTCCGTGGTCATGCCGCCGGTCAGGGCGCGCAGGTTTGCCTCCTGGATGACCGGGCCTTCCGCGGTCGGGTCGGAGAAGGGAATGCCCAGCTCAATCAGGTCCGCGCCGTTTTTCACGGCTTCGCGGACGCAGCGGGCGGTGGTTTCGGGATCCGGATCCCCGCAGGTCAGGAACGGGATAAAGGCTTTTCCGTGGTCAAAGGCAGCGGTAATCCTACTCATGCAGATCCTCCCCTCTGTAGCGGGCGATGGCGGCGCAGTCCTTGTCGCCCCGGCCGGAAATCGTGATGACAATGGTTTCGTCTTTCCGCATTTCCGGCGCCAGCTTCCGGGCATAGGCGACGGCGTGGGCGGACTCGATGGCGGGGATAATGCCCTCGGTTTTCGCCAGGTATTCAAAGGCGCAGACCGCTTCCTCGTCGGTGACCGGTACGTATTCCGCCCGTCCGGTATCATGGAGCCAGGCGTGCTCCGGTCCGACGCCGGGATAATCCAGGCCGGCGGAAATGGAGTATACCGGAGCGATCTGGCCGTACTCGTCCTGGCAGAAATAGCTCTTCATCCCGTGGAAGATGCCGATGCGGCCGGTATTCATGGTGGCGGCGGTCTCAAAGGTATCGATGCCCCGTCCTGCGGCCTCGCAGCCGATCAGGCGGACAGGCTGGTCTTCGATAAAGTGGTAAAAGCTTCCGATGGCGTTGCTTCCTCCGCCGACGCAGGCGATGACCGCGTCCGGGAGTTTCCCCTCTTTCTCCAGCATCTGTTCCCGGATTTCCCGTGAAATGACCGCCTGGAAATCCCGGACGATGGTCGGGAAGGGGTGGGGACCCATGACGGACCCGAGGCAGTAATGGGTGTCGCTGATCCGGCGGGTCCATTCCCGCATGGCTTCGCTGACCGCGTCCTTCAGGGTGGCGGTGCCGGTGGTGACGGGAATGACCTTGGATCCCAGCAGCCGCATCCGGTAGACGTTCAGGGCCTGGCGCTCCGTGTCCTCCTTTCCCATGAAGACCACGCACTCCATGCCCATCAGGGCGGCGGCTGTAGCGGTGGCGACGCCGTGCTGCCCGGCCCCGGTTTCCGCGATGAGGCGGGTTTTGCCCATCTTCTTCGCCAGCAGCGCCTGGCCCAGCACGTTGTTGATTTTGTGGGCGCCGGTATGGTTCAGGTCCTCCCGCTTCAGGTAGATCTTTGCCCCGCCGAGGTCCTTTGTCATTTTTTCCGCGTAGTACAGCCGGGAGGGCCGCCCCGCGTATTCGTTCAGGAGCCCGGTGAGTTCCCGGTTGAAGTCCGGATCGTCCTTATAATGGTCATAAGCCTGTTCCAGCTCGATGACCGCGTTCATCAGGGTTTCGGGAATGTATTGCCCGCCGTGGATGCCGAAGCGTCCTCTGGGATTGGTCATGTATGCTCCTTCTTTCTGACCGCGCCGGCAAAGGCGCGCATTTTTTCGATGTTCTTCACGCCGTTCTCCTCGATGCCCGAGGACACGTCCACCGCGAAGGGACGGACGCTTTCGACGGCTTCGCCCACGTTTTCCGGGTTCAGTCCCCCGGCCAGGAAAAACGGCCGTGAAACGCCGGAAAGCCAGGCCCAGTCGAAGGTTTTACCGTCTCCGGCGCCGGCGTCCAGCAGCAGGTGATCCGCCGAGGAGGCTTCCGCGGCTGCCAGGTTCTCCCGGGATCTGATCCGGAAAGCCTGAATCAGGGGCTTGTCCGTCAGGGCGCGGAGCCGGGCGACGTACGCTTCGTCCTCCTGCCCGTGGAGCTGGGCAATATCGATGGTGCCGTTCCGGAGAAGCTCCGCGACCTGCTCCGGTTCTTCGTTGACAAAAACGCCGACAGCTTTGATTCCGGGAGCCAGGGCCGCCTTCAGGGCCCTGGCCGTTTCCGGTTCGACGTACCGCCTGCTTCCCCGGAAAAACACGAAGCCGATATAATCCGGCCGGATGTCATTGACCGCGGCGATATCCTCCGGCCGGCGGATGCCGCACATCTTGATCCTTGTCATACGCCCTCCCGCAGCGACCGCAGCATGGCGGCCTTGTCTTCCGCGCGCATCAGGGCTTCGCCGACCAGCGCGGCGTCCGCGCCGATTTTTTTCAGCATGGCCATGTCCTCCGGCGTCCGGACGCCGCTTTCCGCCACATACACGCAGGAGGCGGGGATCCGGTCCCGCAGGCGGGCGGCGTTGCCGAAGTCCACGGAGAAGTCCTTCAGGTTCCGGTTGTTGACCCCGATGATTTCCGCGCCGGCCCGGACTGCCCGGTCGATTTCCTCCCCGTCATGGGCTTCTGTCAGGGCCGCGAGGCCCAGATCCCGGCACCGGGAGAGGAAAGACTCCAGCGTCCGGTCGTCCAGCAGGGAAACGATCAGCAGCGCGGCGTTGGCGCCCATGGCTTTTGCCTGGTCCAGCTGGTAGGGATCGACGGTAAAATCCTTCCGGAGCATCGGGAGGGAGACGGCGGAGCGGATATCCCGGAAGATCCGGTCCGATCCCAGGAAAGCGGTCGGCTCCGTCAGGCAGGAAATACAGTCCGCTCCGGCGGCCTCGTAATCCCGGGCAATCTGCAGGTAGGGAAAGTCCGGGGAGATCAGCCCCTTGGAAGGGGACGCTTTCTTCACTTCGCAGATCATGGAGATCCCCGGCTTTTTCAGGGCCCGGAGGAAGGCGTCGCCCGTTCCGGATCCGGCCCGGCCGGCCAGTTCCTGCATCTCTTCCGCCGGGATCAGCGCCCGGTCGGCTTCCACCCGTTCCCGGGCCCGGGCCGCCAGCTGTTCGAGAATGTTCATGCCTCGTCCTCCGGCAGGTTGCTGATTGCAATCACTTTTTCCAGCGTTTCGGCGGCTTTCCCGGAATCGATCAGGGAAGCGGCCAGCCGGATACATTCCGCCATGGACGGGGCTTTGCCGCCGATGTACAGGGAGGCGCCGGCGTTCATCAGTACCGCGTCCCGCTTCGGGCCTTTTTCCCCGGCCAGGATAGCCCTGGTGATGGCTGCGTTTTCCTCCGGCGTACCGCCGGCCAGGTCCTGCTTTTCACAGCGGGCCAGGCCGAACTGTTCCGGCGTGATCACGTAGTTTTTCATCCAGCCGTCCCGGAACTCGCAAACGGCGGTGGGGGAACTCAGGGAGATTTCATCCAGCCTGTCCCGGCCGTACACCACCATGCCGCGGCGGACGCCCAGGTTCATCAGCACCTGGGCCAGGGGCTGCACCAGGTATTCGTCATAGACGCCCAGCAGCTGCATGGACGGATGGCCCGGATTGGTCAGGGGCCCGAGGATATTGAACACGGTCCTGAATCCCAGCTCCTTCCGGATCGCGCCCACATATCGCATGGAGGTGTGGTACTTCTGGGCAAAGAAGAAGCACATGCCTGCTTCGTCCAGCAGCTTCCTGCAGCGGGCGGGGCTCTGCTGGATGTTGACGCCCAGGGCTTCAAGGCAGTCTGCAGTGCCGCATTGGCTGGAGGCGGCCCGGTTGCCGTGTTTGGCGACCCGCATGCCGCCGGCGGCCGCCACCAGGGCGGAAGTGGTCGAAATGTTGAAGCTGTGGGCGTTGTCCCCGCCGGTGCCGACGATCTCGAACAGGTCGCCGCCAACGTCCGCGGCGAGGGCTTTCTCCCGCATGGCGGCGGCGCAGCCGGCGATTTCATCCGTGGTTTCCGCCCGGGCGCTCTTGGTGGACAGGGCCGACAGGAAGGCGGCGTTCTGGGTCGGGGATGTTTCGCCGCTCATGATCTCATTCATGACGGTATAGGCTTCCTCATAGGTCAGGTCTTCTTTGTTGACGATTTTGACGATGGCTTCCTTAATCATGGGTTTCTCTCCTTTCCTGATCCGGACGGTCCGGTGATCGCTCCCTCCGGTTCCTCCGGGATAAAGAAAACCCCGGCAGATCCGGAAGGATCTGTCAGGGACGAATGCTCATTCGCGGTGCCACCCTGATTCACGGTTCCCCGTGCTCTCGCGGGATACTTTTTTATATCCCCGGCAACTGACGTATGCCCCCACGTCGCAGAATACTCGGCTTTCGCCTTTGACTGCGCCCTCAGCGGTCCATTTAACGGCTTGTTTCACATCCGGATTGCAGCGTCCCGGACTCTCTGTGGAGGCATCACCGTCTTGATCTCCGCGTCAGCGGTTTCCTATGAAATTACAGAAATTCTATCGCCCGTGTCCCGGATTGTCAACGGGAAAACAGGGAAAAAACATTCCGCGGAAGGCAGGACGGGCAATCGGCCGGATTGACTTTTCCGCTTGGCGCGGATAAGATGAATCCAGTATGAAAAAGAAGGACAGCAGGACATGATCATTGATATCCATACCCATGTTTTTCCGGAAAAGATAGCGGAATCCGCGCTGCGGTCCATGCAGGGAAACAGCCATACTGCCCTGTATTCGGACGGAACCGCCGGAGGGCTGCGGGCGGGGATGGCCCGGGCCGGAATCGGCCTGTCCGTGGTGCAGCCGGTGGCGACCAATCCGGCCAAACTGGCCCGCCTGAATGACAGCGTCCTGGAGATCAACCGGGGAACCGCGGAAACCGGCATCCTGTCCTTCGGGGCCATGCATCCTGCTTGCGAAACGTGGGAGGAGGAGATGGAGCGCCTGGCTCGGGCGGGAGTAAAGGGGATCAAACTCCATCCCTGCTATGAGAACGTCGGGATCGACGATCCGCGGACGGTGCGGATCCTGAAGCGGTGCAGGGAGTACGGTATGATTGTGCTGATCCACAGCGGATGGGACGTGGGCCTGCCCGGCTCGGACGCGGCGCTTCCCGCGAAGACCCGCCGCGCGCTGGACGCGGCCGGAAACGTCACCATGATCGCGGCGCATATGGGTGGCTGGGACTGCTGGGAAGAGGCGGCGGACCTGCTGGCGGAAACCGGCGTATATATTGACACGGCTTTCTCGCTCGGGCGGATCATGCCGGCGCCGGGGGACAGGCGCTGGACCGGGGACGAAGCGGATATGCTTTCCGCCGAACGCTTCTGTGCCCTGGCAGACCGGTACGGAACGGACCGGGTGCTTTTCGGAACGGACAGCCCCTGGACTGATCCGGAAGAGGAACTTGCGAAAATCAGGGCACTGCCGCTGCCCGCGGAAGCGGTCGAAGGGATTCTGGGCGGCAACGCGGAAAAACTGCTGGGACGGAACTGACAGGGGAACAGGAGGAAAACAGGATGCAGATCGGAGCACAGATGTACACAACCCGCGAAAGCTGTCAAACCCTGGACGGGTTTGCGGACACCCTGAAGCGGATCGCGGATCTCGGATACCGTACGGTGCAGGTTTCCGGAACCTGTCCCTATGACGGGGCATGGCTGAAGGAGCAGCTGGACAGGAATGGCCTGCGCTGCGTGCTGACGCATATCCCGGTGCCGCGGCTGACCGGGGAAACGGACAGGGTGATCCGGGATCACGACCTGTTCGGCTGCCGGTATGTGGGCCTGGGATACTGGGCCTTTGATCCGGAACGGGATATGAGCTGGGAAAAGTGGCTGGCGCTTTTTCCGCCGGTGGCCGGGAAGCTGCAGGCCGGCGGGAAATACTTTATGTACCACAACCATGACCGGGAATTCATCCGTGAGGACGGGAAAACCTATATGGAGCGCCTGATCGAAGCCGTTCCCGCCGACCGGATGGGATTTACGCTGGATACCTACTGGGTTCAGGTGGCCGGCGGAGATCCCGCCTGGTGGCTGGAGCGCCTCAGCGGACGCATCCCCTGCATCCATCTGAAGGACTGCGCCTACGGCCGGTCCATGGCGGTGCTCGGGGAGGGAAATATCAATTTTGACCGGGTTTTTGAGAAGGCTGAAGCCGGCGGAACGGAATATATGCTGGTGGAGCAGGATGACTGCCACGGGGAGGATCCGATCGAATGCCTGCGCCGTTCCCGCGAGTACCTGAAAGCCTGCGGATTCGACTGAAGTATCACCGGTTTTTGTATTGTACGGGAGAGGGGTATACTGTCCTCCGGATCCGGTCAGCGGCGGCAGTCCTGCATACGTTTTTTACAATGTTCAATCAGCCGGATCAGCAGCACGGATCCGGCGATTTCAAAGGCCAGGACGTAGAACGTCCTGAAGTCGTTTTCACTGGAATGCACGGACATCCTGAATGGCGTAAGGCCAAAGGCTGAGCAGACAAACAATTGAACGATTCCATGGAAAAACAGCAGTTCCATCGAATGGATGCCGCACCAGATCAGCGCTTTGCTGACAAAACCGGCTTTTTTCAGGCAGCGGCAGCAGTGGACAAAGGGGTAGGTTCCGATTACGGAATACGCGACGCTGAGCGGAACGGTCCATTCTTTCAGCTCTGAATTCCAAAGGCTCCCGCCGGCCATAAATCCTGCGCCCTGGAACATCAGGGCAAGAAGGATGAAAAGTGTATATGCGGT
>Ga0310690_10010910_pt1 | contig 11252 bp, 10 predicted proteins | sample AusTroGonzalo_MG_2_FD_207661 | JGI IMG/M metagenome (GOLD analysis project Ga0310690, IMG submission 207661) | Bovine rumen microbial communities from tropical cattle in Woodstock, Queensland, Australia - Gonzalo_04 (v2) (version 2) | ecosystem: Host-associated > Mammals > Digestive system >...
GTCATCAAACACTTTCTCTAAATTAAAAGCGGTACGGGATAGAAGCGTATAGTTTTTCACAGCATCATTTTCATAGTTTTTTATATAACTTCCGCTATACGCAAACGGACAGCCGTATTTAGACATAAGCATTGCCGCCTTGTAAAGATGGTTTTTATGTATGCAGGAATTTCCATCCATTATAAAAAAATAGTCTCCGCTAATCGCATTAAATATTTTTTCGCCAAAAAAATCATTATCTTTTTCAACAAAAACATAATCCAGGCTGATATTCTGTTTGACTGCCTTGAAAATTTTTTCTGATGAAACAATAACCATCTTAAGATTTTTATAAATCTGTTTTTTCAATTCTTTCTGTACGTGATAAAAATCAGATTCTGAATCTGCAAATACAATACAGTCTATTCTTTTTTTTGATTCAGAGTATTGCCTTGATTTTTCAGCTTTTATGAAATTAATCAAATTTTCAGCCTGATGATCCAAGCTTAGCTTTTCAAGGAATATTTTCTGTGCCTTCTCTGCTTTTTTCAAAGCAGCATCTGGATTTTTTAAAATTCCGTCAATGATTGCTGATAAATCTTTTTCCTGTTCTTCTTCGTTCTTGAATATGTCAATATAGTAAACAGAATCTCCGAAATATTTTCGTATGTACCTGTTGTCATCTGCAATTATGACCGCTCCGGCCGCTGCTGCCTCATAAATTCTATTTGAAACAAAATGTTCTTTGTTGTGGCACTTTGAATGAAGAGCAAGCACAACCCCGGCTTCATTCATTTTTTTTATGCTTGATTTTCCGTCAAAAGGAATGCACCCTTTGTATGATTTAAAACCCTCCCACGGTTTTCTGTCAAAAGAAATTTCAGGACCATATAGTTCAAGCAGATTCTTATTTTCTAAATAAAGCATAAGATTTTCGTATCTGCGCAACATTCCTGCATAGAAAAATTTAAGAGTTGTTTTATTTTTCCTAGATATAGCAAAATCTGACGGCACTGAAGCCGTACATGGACACAATTCTTTATAAGAGAAATATGGAATGCCGGCGAGTTCTGCCAAAGGGTTTTCGCTTTCATATCCTCCTACGACACAATCATATTTGCTTGTGTACAGCAGATAATTTTTGCCGCAAAAACCAGATAAAAATGAATTAGGACACCAAAACTGAAAGCATGTAAAAACATCAGGACATACTTCATTAATCATCTCCACTACCTGAGTAGAGAGCATAAAATCAAGGTTTAAATTATCCGCATGTATTTTTGTATCAAATGTTTCCCCTTTTTTATTTAAAGGTATTACGATATGTCCTAATTTTTCCAGCACATAAGTCCAGCGCAAGCGGGCCTCGCTTTCTCCGCAATCTAATTTATCATATCCGCACAAATATCCTATTTTCATATTGCCTTTTTTGCTTGTTTTATTATTTTTATGCAATTTTCAATATTATCATAAGGCAACGTATTTATTATTTCATCACTTAAATCCCACCACTTTAAGCTCAACAACTCTTTAATTATCTCTTCGTTAAATCTGTATCTTAAAATACGGGCAGGCACACCTGCTACAATCGCATAGGGTGGAACATCTTTTGTTACTACTGCTTTCGCCCCTATTATAGCTCCATCCCCAACTGTCACGCCATCCATAATAATAACGCTTTTCCCTATCCAAACATCATTGCCTATTATCACTGGTTTAGAATATTTAAATTCTATCTGCTTTATATCAGAAACATTAGTCAGGCGCATTAAACTGAAATATGTAAAAGGGTGAGAGCTGAGTCTATCAATTGGGTGAAAAGTTGTACCCAGCGAAACGTTATCTGCAATAGAACAAAATGCCCCAACTATAGTATTTTCATCGGTTACAGTAAAATAATCTCCGTGATATGAATGCCTCCCCATTTTTAAATTTAATCCTCTTTCTTCGTATATTGTGTAAAATTTTTTTCTTAATTTCTTATAAACATACAAGGAGGCAAAAAAAATAATCAATATGTTTGTCATCACATATAGCAATAAATTTATTGTCATTCTTGTATCCTTGCGCTCATTTCCATTTTTGCTTGGTCATAGCTTTCCGGCAGGCCTATGTCTATGAAATATCCGGCCGAAGCATAGTACGGAGGCATTATTTCAGCTATGTGTTTTTCCAGAATGTCTTTTTCAAAAGAAAATTTTACTGCTGACGGTGCAAAAGAGAACAGTTCTTTTCTGATTGCGTATATACCGGCATTTATGTATCCTGCCTGCGGCTCCGGCTTTTTTTCGCTGAATCCGCATATTCTCCCGGATTCAGTCTTTACAAGGCCATACCGCGATGCGTCTTCTGTATGCCTTAAAACCATCGCCAGCATCTCATTGCAGTATTTAACAAAAAAACTTCTGTAATCCATTCTTATAAAGCTGTCGCCATTTATGACAAGGGCATTTTCAATAGAGAACATATCAAAAGCCCGCTTTATTGCTCCGCCAGTGCCGAGAGGCTCTTTTTCTATTGAATATCTGACCGGCACTCCATTGAAACTGCTGCCGAAATGACCGCTGATTTTTTCGTGCAGATATGAAACACATAAGATAAATTCCGTAGTTCCATAGCGCAGCATATTTGCCATAAGCAGCTCTAAAAACGGAGTTCCGTTTATGTCTGCCATAGGCTTAGGAATGTCTTTTACCACGCTCTGTAAGCGAGTTCCAAAACCTCCGGCAAGGATTATGGTTTTCATTTTTTGTCCTCGCTTATGTTAAGAAGATGGAGATAATCTAGTTTTTCATAAGTTGACGGATCATATTGTTTGGGAGCATAAAGAACAATCTGGCAGCCCTGGTCGTCAAACTTGAAAGGGACATTTATCAGATTATTCAATGCCTGTTTTATTTTAGCATGACATTCCGGTTCGGCATAGAACAAAATAAAACCTCCGCCGCCTGCGCCAAGCACCTTTCCTCCCAAAGCTCCATTTTTCATAGCTTTTTCGTATATCTCATCTATTGTGGAATTTGTTATTACATTTGTAAGGGAGCGTTTAAGCAGCCATGTTTCATGCAACATTCTTCCAAAATCAGACAAATCTGAATTATGGGATGTCAGTATTGAACATGATTGGTTTACCATTTTCTGCATTGTGTGCAGCTGCGCGGTTTTATCTTTCACGGCAGTCTGCTGTTTTTTTGCAAGCTCAAAGCTATTGCGGGATATGCCAGTAAAGAAAAGCAGAAGGTGTTCATTCAGGGCTTTTTTTCTGGACTCTTCCATTATAACCGGCTCCACAGAAAAGGAGCCGTTATGGTTTATATGTATATGGTTAAGTCCTCCATACACAGATGCTATCTGATCTTGTATGCCGCCGTCTTCTTTTAATATCTGCCTTTCCAGCTTTATTGTTTCCTTTGCCAGGCCATATTTTGAAATCATTTCCCCTTTAAGGGCATAAATTGACTTTATCAATCCGGAACAGAAAGAAGAACTAGAGCCAAGCCCGGAACGTGCAGGCAAATCGCACTGATTGCTTATCTCTATGCCTTTATCCACGCCATAGTATTTTAAGGCTTCCCTTATTGCGTTATGCTTTATGTCCGCAATTTTATCAGGATATTCCAGTATGCGCCACGCAATGCGGTTGCGGTATTCAGCATGGAAAGGCGGAAAAAAACGGCATGAAATATAATTATAATGGTTTATGCTTGTGGACAGAATATCGCCGCCGTATTTTTCATAATAGGTATGATAATCTGTTCCGCCGCCGAAAAAAGATATGCGGTATGGGCTTCTTGTAATAATCATTTTTCAACTGGGAAAAAATGCTGTTCAACTAATCCGCAGATAAGATGTCCGCAGGCTATGTGCATTTCCTGTATGCTGTTTGTTGTATCAGAAGGCACGTTGAGGCAAATATCGGCTGCCTGTTTCATCTTGCCGCCGCCGTTGCCTGTGAAAGCGATTGCTGTTATGCCAAGCTCTTTTGCGGCGGCAAAGGCATCAAGAATATTTTTTGAATTGCCAGAAGTGGATATGCCCATAAGGACATCCCCTTTTCTGCCTATGCCGCGCAGCTGTCTGGAGAAAACCTTGTCATAGCCATAGTCATTGCCTATGGCAGTCAATGCGGAAGTGTCAACTGTCAGGCTTATGGCGGGCATGGGATTGCGGTCTATTTTGTACCGTCCCATAAGCTCCGCTGCCAAATGCTGAGAATCCGCCGCTGAGCCTCCATTGCCGCAAAATATCACTTTGTTGCCTTTTGACAAAGCCTCAATCCACGCCTTCGCTATTTGCTCTATAATGTCTGCCTTTTTTTGCAGCAGCTTAAAATTATTGCTTATTTCCTCCAGAGAAGCCTGTATTTCTTCTTTCATAATCCGCCCCTTGTCTCTTTGATTTATCTCTGCAAAAATTTTTCGCCGTGCTTTACACGCTTGCGCCAATAATTAAGCAGGTCCGTCATTGTGGTTTCAAACGGTATCTGAGGCTTCCACCCTGTGTGCTTCGTGAATTTTGATGTGTCAGGTATCTGCAAGTCCGCATCAATCGGGCGCAGGCGTTCAGGGTCTACTTCTATCTTTATCTGGTCTTTCATAGGAGACAAAGACAAAAGGAAATTAAGCATTTCCCCTACTTTGCAGGTGTATGCTCCGCCAATATTGTAGTATTCGCCTGGTATGGGTTTTACTGTGACAAGCATATAATATGCCCTTACAGCGTCGCGGACATCGGCAAATGTGCGAAGGGAATCCAGGTTGCCTACTTTAAGCACTGGCGGAATAAGGCCGGACTCTATCATGGCTATCTGCTTTGCGAATGTGCTTTCCGCAAAAACATCTCCCCTGCGAGGGCCTGTATGAGTGAACATTCTAGTAGTCATTACTTTCATGCCGAAAGCTTGCGCATAATAGCGCCCTACTAAGTCCGTGCCAACTTTTGATATTGCATATGGGGAGGCTGGATGGAAAGTGCATTCCTCGTTTATAACTCCGCCCATTTCTTTGAGTTTTTCCTTTGAGACACGCCCGAAAACTTCAGAAGAAGCACAGACATGAATAGTTGCATTAGGAACGTACTTTTTAAGTGCTTCCAAAACCCTTGCCGTGCCCTGTATATTTGTGTCCAAAGTGTCAAGCGGAGCATCAAATGATGTTCTCGGATAGCTCTGTGCCGCAAGGTGGAACACATAATCCGGCATTACGGAAGATACAACAGTATCTATGGACATTGTATCACGAAGATCACCATAAACCAAATGAACACGTTTTTTTGCGTTTATATCATCAATAAGATGGGATATATTATCCAAAGGGGAACGCCAGCGGCACATTCCGTAAATTTCCCAGTCTGTTTCCTTTATAAGAAAATCCGCCAGATGGGAGCCTACCATTCCTGTTATTCCGGTTATAAGTGCTTTTTTCATATTCATTTTTTCCTTGATACAGTATTTTTATGGTTCAAATCTTTCCGCCAGTCAAAAAATTAAAGTTAACATAATGTATGTTATTCAAAGTTCTGCTACCTATACAACACAAGAACATTATAACATTAAAAAGTTAAAAAGTAAATTATGTATTTCAGACGACAAATAAAGCCGGAAAACCAACGATAACATACATTATGTTAACTTTGTATGTCTGAAACCATTTAATGCGCTTTTTTATGGCTGAAACAATATACAAGCACACTGAAAGCAATACATGACTCAATACAGATTAGTAAGCATTTAAGATGGAAAAACAGCAGGAAAATAAATACATACACATTTGTTTTGCTTCTGACAACAACTATGTTCCGTTCCTTGGGACAGCAATTCTTTCCATACTTAAATCTTCCGCACCGGATGACAGTTTCCTGTTCCATATACTTGACAACGGCATTTCCGCAAAAAGCAGGAAAGAAATAGAATCCCTGCAGAGCGTAAGGCCTTTTGACATTGAGTTCATAAAAACAGACACCTCAAAGTTCAGGGACTGCGTTCTTTCAGAAAAAAGGCTTACTCCAGCTATATTCTGCCGCTATTTCATACCCGAATACATTAAAGAAGACAAGGTTCTTTATCTTGACTGCGATATAATGGCGCGTTCTTCGCTTTCAGAACTGTGGAATACTCCACTTGAAAATAATTATGTTGCGGGAACGCTGGATTATCATGTGATGAAAAACGGAAAGCTAAACGGGCTTTTCGGTGGAAAACTTGATTTATCGGAATACATAAACAGCGGCGTTCTTCTGATAAACTGCAAAAAATGGCAGGAAGACGGCCTGCCTGCCAGAATGCTGGAACTTACAGTAAAAAACTGTACAATGCTTAAATTCCCTGACCAGGACATAATAAACTTCGTATGCCAGGGCCGCAAGAAAATAATTTCGCATTCATGGAATGTAATGGGCTTTCTGTACAAGCCGGACCTGTTCTGTGAAAGGCCGGACTTTGAGGAAATAATAAAGCAGCGGGAAGACTGCCGCATAAGGCATTTCCAGCCATGGCGCAGAAACTGGTTCATGCCGCACAAGGAAGAATATATTTCGCTGTTAGCAGAAAGCCCCTGGAAAGACCGCATTCCCAAAGATGACAGCAGAAAGAAGGTTCTTGCGGAAAACATACTGCGGTATTTCTGGAAACATCCTTTTTGTGTTTTCAAGCCTTCATTTTACTTTCAGTGGAAAATGCGCGGAACGGAATGCCTGTTCAACGGCTGGTGAACAAAAGTGGCTGGATTTGTTTTGGAAGAAGCAGTATTTAACAGGATAAAAACAGATGCCATGCGTGTTGCCGGGGCTGTGCGCGCGCCAGCGGAAAAAAGCTTTCTTGTAAGATCAGCGGCTGCCCTGCGGCACAGGCAGAAGACATTAAGGGAAAAAACGAAAATAAGGCTCCGCACTTTTTTTGCGGGCATGGCTGGCAAAAGAAATCCCAGGCCTGAAAAACAGCTCAGGATACTTGTTCATGTAAAAGGCGGCATAGGCGATGTGGTTATGAGCCGGGTATTTGTCAGCCGGCTGCGCAGGACATTTCCATTTTCTGAAATATATTTCTGCCATGACAGCAGGGAAACCGCAGACATGGTATTCCCGCGCGGTGAACAACCTGAACTTATAAACGGTTTTCGGGACAGAAAATATATTCCGTCAGATTATGACATTGTAATGCGCGGCTGCCATTTCCTGATGTTCAGCCATTATGACATGGAAAGAATTGAGAGACTCGCGCCTGATTTTGTTCCTGCATTCATAAAGGCGCTGGAAATACAGGAATGTTTTAGGGCTTTTGATGAATTTTCCCCATGCCTTGACGGACATTTTGCTGAAATAATGATAAGAAACGGATACAGCCGCATTTCATCTTTGGGGCTGTTTTCAGGGCTTGAGTTTTATGGATTTCCAGTTGGACAGAATGACAGATGTCCTTTGCCATTAGGCAGACCAGAACAGAATGCTGTTCTGGCAAAGCATGGCCTTGAACACAAAAAATACATAACCATACATTCAGGCATGAATGTGAACACATCCATAGCCGGGGAAATGACAAGAAACTGGCCTGAGGAAAACTGGCGGCGTTTTGCCGTAATGTTCAGGGAAAGGCACCCTGAAATAAAGATAGCGCAGATAGGCGGAAGCACAAGCCGCCCTTTTGATTTTGCTGATATTCAGCTTGCCGGCAGCACAAAAATAAATGAGCTTCCCTATATTATAGACGGAGCAGCGCTGCATATAGACGGTGAAACCGGCATGGCGCATCTGGCCCGTCTTACCGGCACACCAGCTGTTGTTATGTACGGGCCGAGCCGGGCGGAATATCTTTCATACGCAGGGAATGAAAATATATCAGCCGGCAACTGCGGCGGCTGCATGAACATAGATGATTTATGGATGACCCGCTGCATACTTGGCAAAAGCAAGGCGGAACAGTGCGTTTCGCAGATAAAGCCGGAAACAGTAATGGCTGCGGCGGAAAAATTTTTAAAAGGTTAATCAGGCAGAAATGTATACCGTAGACGATATTCAGTTTTTTATTCAGACGCATAACAGGGAAAATCTTCTTCCTGAAAGCATAAACTCACTCTTATGTCAAAGCGCCAGGATAAAGCAAATAACCGTCCTTGACAATGAAAGCACTGACAATACCGAAGGTGTTGTAAAAAAATTTGCGGACAGGGGCGTTAAATATGTAAAAACATTCGGCCTATGCGGCAATTACAGAAAGGCCAGGGAAATTGTAAACAAGCCTTACTGCATGATATTCCATGATGACGACCTGCTGCACCCGGATTATATAAAGCTTGCACTGCGGGCGCTTAACACACATGACAATGTTGCGCTTATTGACACAACCGGGCTGGACTTCACTGGAAAACCGCCTGAAATAAACTGGAAAATAAGACCGGATTATTATCTGTATGAAAAAAGCTCTGATTTTGCGGAACAGCAGTTCTTCCTGTGTTATGCGCGCGCAGCAACAGCCATATTCAGGACAGAAGATCTTCTAAGTCTTGATTTTCTAAGTGAAAGGGAAAAATATCATAAACTTGATGACACACCACGCCTTATACAGATGTGTTCAAAAGGCAGATGTGTTTTATTTCAGGACCCAGGAATGTATCTGATAAGGTGCCACGGCACAAGAGACTGCTGCTCTTACGCTGACCATCCTTCCATGCGGCAGCTGGCAAACTTCTATGAGTTATATGACAACACGGTAAGGCAGAACCTTGATAAATCCGCAATTCCTTATTATGCAATGCGAAGCCGGCTTTTTCTCAAAGAGATATACGGCAACTCCATTCCGCCTGATGAAAGAAAAACTGATTCTTTTGAAAAACTCATTGAAATGATAAAAAAAGACGGATTCTCATTCATAGCGGAACATGACATTTCAGCTGAAGAAAAGAAGGCCTACCTGCGTTTTCAGAAAAGCCTGAAAAAAAAGAACCTGATAATACCGTTATCAGAAAAAATCCGGCGTTTCTGCTTTGACATATACAGAATGCCTGAAAGAACGGTATTTACTATTTTAGGCATGAGAATAACCTTGAGTCGCAGGAACAGGACAGGCATTAATCTTAACGGAAGCGCAAAAGACAATTAATATGAAAATATCTGTTTTCTGCAAATACATTCTTTACAGCATATTGAAACGCATTACAAAAGCGGAAAAATATGCAAAATACCAGTTCCATGTAATAGCCGTGAAAGACGGAAAAGAGAAGCTTACCCCTATATTCATGCTTCCCAAAAACATAAAGATAAAAATACGCGGCTATGCGGAAAATACAGTAAAAATACATCTGCCGGCTGATGACAGGAAACTTCTTGTACTGATAAATTTCTCGGATGGAAGAAACAATAATATAGAAATACACGAAAAATGCTATGGCAATTTCTATATATTCTGTCACGGAGACGGAAATTCCGTAAAAATAGGCAAAGGTTCTTCCGCAAATTCCTTCACCTGCTATCTGATAAAAAATTCACTTGAAATAGGCGAAGACTGCCTTATGTCAACAGACATACGCTGCTGGGGAGACGGCCATTCCGTATTGGACTGCGGCACAAAAAAACTGCTCAATCCCCCTCCGCCGGAACCCATAAAAATAGGGAATCATGTATGGATAGGCGAGCGCGTAACACTTACAAAAAACGCGCAGATAGCAGACAATTCCATTGTGGGCATAGCTTCCGTGGTGACTAAAAAATTTACGGAAAGCAATGTAGTAATAGCCGGCTCTCCCGCCAGAATAGTAAAGAAAGGCATAACCTGGGATATAAAATCACCATCTGAATATGCCGGCATTGCTGATATTTAAAAATATGGACAGCGGTAAAATAAAGGAAATTCAAAAACAGCTTGACGCAAAAAAGCAGACTGAGTATATCAGAGACCGCGCGGAATCTTATTTTTTCAGATACACGCCCGCGCAGGTGTTTACGCATATGTTCAGTTCGCTGTTCAAATCATTATCCTTTCTGCCCAAAAGAAGGCCCGTGCATAAAACAACAAATATCGGCATACTCATTGAAGGCGGAATGGGCGACCTTCTAATTGACCTGAACTGGCTTTGCTATTTCCATAAAAAATATCTTGAAAATAATGATTTCTCAATTACACTGGGCTTTAACAATGTAAAAATGCTTGAACATTTCGCCCCCCCTTTCTGTTCCGCATTTATGGACAAAAAAAGTTTTACTAAACAGGCTTTTGACCTTGAGATAAAAATAATAAAATGTCCGCAGACAGAATATGCGGACCTGCGCTTCCTGCAGGAAAGAGCTCCGCAGCTGCTTGAGCCTGTAAATAAATATCTGGAAATTGAACAGAAATACAAAACCTTTCTGGATATGTCTGCGCTTATGGATGCAGTCACAAACAATATTCCGGAAGCCAGATGCAAAAGATACCGACAGCCTGACATAGCCGGACTGTTTGACATACAGGAACGGTTCATACTTCCTGTATCAATCAAAAATGAAAAGGAAACACTAAAAAAATTGGGACTTTCCCAGCCATATATAACAGTAGCAAGGGAAGTTGGCTTTACAACGGTTCTTGAAGGAACAAAACTGTGGCCCATGGAGCATTACCGGAAACTATTATCCCTCATAAAAAAAACTTATCCGGAATTAAGGATAATTGAAACAGGCTGCGGACGCGGCGAAAGAACAGGCAAAGCTGATATTGACCTTACAGGCAAAACAGAACTTGAAGAGCTTAAAGCCGTTATGAAAAACTCCGTTCTTCATATAGACAGCGAGGGAGGGCTTGTTCATTTGCGCCATGCCCTTAACGGCGGGCCTTCATGCGTGTTCTTCGGGCCGACAAGCCCGGAATTATATGCTTATTCTGAAAACATTAATCTTTCTACGGAAGAATGTCCAATAAGATGCGATTTCTGCCATAAGGAATGGACAAAAACATGCATACTGGGAAAAGACAGAACATGCATGAAATCAATAAAACCGGAATATGCTTTTGAGAGAATAAAAGCAGTTCTTGACCAGATATAATTTACAGCCTGAATATTATATATAATATTAATTAAGAGGCATTACTGATTTAAAATTTATAACAACGGACAATATAATCATGAACAAAACTTTCGACCGTCTTTTTATTCTTGAAATGGCAAACAACCACATGGGCGATACGGATCACGGAATCGCCGTAATACGGGCATTCGCCGAAGTGTGCCGCAAATTCCCTTTCAGATTTGCTTTGAAATTCCAGTACAGGGACATTGACACCTTCATTCACCCGGCATTCAAAGGCCGCA
>Ga0310690_10010912_pt1 | contig 11250 bp, 8 predicted proteins | sample AusTroGonzalo_MG_2_FD_207661 | JGI IMG/M metagenome (GOLD analysis project Ga0310690, IMG submission 207661) | Bovine rumen microbial communities from tropical cattle in Woodstock, Queensland, Australia - Gonzalo_04 (v2) (version 2) | ecosystem: Host-associated > Mammals > Digestive system >...
ACAGGAAATCCAAACACGGAATCCCCTGTCCACCAGTGCCGCCACCAACTCCTTCCGGAAGGAATAGAGTCCGATGATGCTGTTCGACAATATCAGGATGTTCTCTTTCAAAATATCTTTCTTTGTGGGCAAATCATGATTCGCCTTTACAATATGTCATATCCGTTTCAACAACCGGGCAGGCACCCCCGCGTAGACGGAGTGCGGCTCCACATCTTTGGTCAACACCGCACCAGCGGCCACCACCGACCGTTCGCCTATGGTCACACCAGAAAGGATGCGGGCACCGCAACCCACCCAAACGTCGTTGCCGATTACAATGGCACCCGGCTCGGACGGATTATACTTGATAGGGGTATTCTCATCCGCCCACGAATGGTTGAAACTCACGATGGAGACACCGTGCGAGATGGAAACATTGTCACCGATACGCACTCCACCGAACGCATTGATATTGCACTGTTCGTGGATGGAGACGTTGTCGCCGATCTCCAGATTCTCCCAATGTTGCAGGTAGACGTGGTCCATGACGCAGACGTTCTTCCCGATGCTTTTCGCCGCCGCCTTCAGGCAGACGTAGCGGACCAGAATCGCCCACTTGCTCCGCCCGTTGTGCCAGCGGTAGACCCACTGCGCGAACCCGCGCGGGAACACCGACATCGCCTTCGCCCATATCTGGATGAGGCCGTCGAATTTCTCGAAAAAGGCTCTACCGTTCATATTTCGGTTTGTTGGTTATCGGAAAGTGACGTTTTAGAGGCAGGGAAAGCCGCCACGAGGACCAGCATCGGCAAAAATTTGGCGCGGTGACGGACGGCAGTACCCGAGTTGGTGGTACCAAAGGCGAACACGAAGGTCAGCAACAGCACCGCATAACCCAAGAAGCGCTTCAGCTGCACCGCCTTGCCAAGCAACGGCGGACGGAACATCATGACCACCAATACGATATAGACGAGACTGTCCACACAGAAGACAGCGGCGTCGGAAAGGCCGCGCCAGTCGAAGGGCAGCGGCGAGAAGAGCAGGTAGAACATTCGCACCGGCGACAGCAACAGCCGCATGCCTATCCCCAACTTCTGCATCCACAGCAGATAGGTGGAACCGGCCACCACGGGCACGACATCCAAGGTATTGCCGGACGAGGACGCGTGGGTGAATTTTATCAAGAACATCCCAGGCACAAGAATCAATGGGAGGATGAAAAGAACGGCAACCGCCGCCGTAATCATGTATGTTCGAACACCTTCCGTTTTCCAAGTCCGACATACCAAAAAGCCCAGTATAAAAACAGCTAAGGCGACGATACAGCCCTCGTGCATCAGCATCGCCACCACAACAGCCATCAGGCAAACGACCTCATTCCAAACACCACCCTTCAGATACCATCTCACGAAGAAAAAGGCCGACAGCATCAGAAAGAACTGTATCCACGCCTCGCGAAGTAAAACGCCTGACAAACAAATCATTGCGGGCATAAAAGAGACAACAGACACTGCAATAAGCAGACGCTTGCCCGTAATCTTGAGCATCCGCAACGCACCGTACAATAGCGCAACCGTCCCCAAAGAGAGCAATACATTGAAAAACTGCGCCATAAAACGGCCATAATCGCCAAAGATGCGATAAAAAGCCGCCAGAACGTACGTATAATTGGTCTTTATCGGACCGTCTCCTGCCAGAAAGGCCAGCGTGGCGGTGTGGAAGTCCTCCGTATCTAAACCGGTAAACGGATTCGGCACGAGATGGTATATGTCGGCGTACAGCACAAAGAGCCGCACCAAGTATGCCAGCGTCAGGATGACGGCCAGGGGGCGGTCCATCTTCCAAAACAGCCAGCCGATTACAACCGCCGACAATATAATTACAACGACATTGACCATCATCGAATAGCCTTAACTTTACCTATTGACCCTCACACCGCCGTGCTGCAACAAAATAGGACATCGCAAATCCGGCGTTGAGGATAACCACAGCCACCGCCGCACCGGAAGCGCCAAAGAAATACGTCAGAACGGTAAACAGCACCACGCCTAACAGCGTGACAGTCAGGGTGATATTGCGCAAAAGTTTCTCACGCCCGACGAGCAGCAGGTAGTTCACCCCGTAGGCGCTACTGATACCCGTAAAGAAGACCGACACTGCCAAGATGCGCAACAGCGAGATAGCAGGCAGGAACTCCTCGGAATAGAGCAGCTGGATCAAGAACGGGGCTAACACAAAGAGCAAAACCGCCAACAAGAGCGAGAACACGAAGTTGATGCGGCGATATCGCGTATGTTTGTCCAAATGGCGCGACAAAAACGGGAAAAACGTCCGGTTCAACACGTCGATGGAGTGTTTTCCGGCATTGTGCAGCCGACCGGCGGCGTCATACAGCCCGGCAGCGGCGGAACCGGAAATAGTCCCCAACAGGATATTCGGCAGGTTGACGCAGAAACTCATACACACCTGATTGACAAACAAATCCTTACCTGTCTTGAAGCTGCCCATTATCTTCTCCCACGATGGAATCCGCAACCGGCACTTATACTTCATTGTAATCATACAGATGGAATAGACCGCCGCAATCACAAAGCCAAACAGGTTGAAAAGCGGATAGAGAATATAGTCCTCGCGCTCTTTAATAAAAAGGAATATCAAAACGAGGTAAACAACCCTCGAAATCACGTTCACGATGGTGATGTGCTCCATCTTCTCCATACCCTGGAAAAACCATTCGGAAACGTGCATCGAGAAGAAGGCCGTGGCAACGGAAATCAGAATCAGCAGCCAGATTTCCCGGAACTGCGGAACGACTAACACGATGCCTGACAGCAATGTAAATGCCAGAATATAGAGGATGATACGGGCGCAGAGAATCGTGGAGACAATTTCGGAAACCGTCTCCATGTCCTCGCGGTTACGGGCAATATCGCGGGCCCCGATGAAGTCGAAGCTAAAATTGACAAACGTCTGGAATATCAGCGCGATAGCGTAAGCGACGGCAATCTCACCGAAGTGTTCCACCCCGATGATAGGCGTGACATACGGCAGCACAATGAACGGGATCAAGTAGCGCATCGCCTGCAACACCGCCAACGCCGAGAAATTCTTTGTCAGCGTCTTGGCATTCGCCCCCTCCATCGCATCAAAAATCCGTTTAATGCCCATCCTATTGCCTGTTGCCTATTGCCTGTTACCTATTGCCTGTTGCCTATTGCCTGTTGCCTTTTCCCTTCCTACAACCGTCCGTCCAGAATCTCCCGATTCAACGTTCCCTTCACATCAAAGATGACATGTTCGGGATTCAGCAGGGCCGGCACATCCAGTCCCTCAAATTTCTTGTGTGCGACCGCCGCGACCGCCGCGTCGAACTTCCTCTGCGGCAGTTCGTTCACCACCTCGATGCCGTATTCCTTCATCACGATGTCGGGGTTCGCCCACGGGTCGTAAACGGTGATTTCCACATTGTACTCCTTCAGTGCGCGGTAGATATCTATGACCTTGGTGTTGCGCACGTCAGGACAGTTCTCCTTGAAGGTGAAGCCGAGAATCAGGATGTGCGACCGCAGCACCTGGATGCCCTTCTTCAGCATCAACTTGACAGTCTCCGTGGCCACGTACTCGCCCATGCCGTCGTTCATGCGACGACCGGCGAGGATAATCTCAGGATTGTAGCCGAAACGTTTTGCGCACTGTGCCAAGTAGTAAGGATCGACGCCGATGCAGTGACCACCCACCAGACCGGGACGGAACGGCAGGAAGTTCCACTTGGTACCCGCCGCCTCCAGCACGTCCAACGTGTCGATGCCCATCTTGTTGAAGATCTTGGAAAGCTCGTTCACGAAGGCGATGTTGATGTCGCGCTGGCTGTTCTCGATGACCTTGGCCGCCTCCGCCACCTTGATGGAAGGCGCGAGGTGCGTGCCGGCAGTGATCACGGAGGCATAGACCTCGTTGATGTAGCGACCAATCTCAGGCGTGCTGCCGGAAGTCACCTTCTTGATATGCTCCACGGTATGCTGCTTGTCACCGGGGTTGATGCGCTCGGGCGAATAACCGGCATAGAAATCGACGTTCAGCTTCTTGCCGGAGACTTTCTCCACCACAGGGATGCACTCGTCCTCGGTCACACCAGGGTAAACCGTTGATTCATAGACAACCACGTCGCCATCAGCAATCACCTTGCCGACCGTGGTGCTCGCTCCCACAAGCGGAGTGAGGTCGGGGTTGTTGTCGTTGTCCACCGGTGTGGGCACCGCCACAATATAGAAGTTGCAGTCGCGAATCTTCTCGATGTCGCTGGTGCAGATGAGCCCGTGATTGTGGATGGCGTCCTGCAACAAATCGTCAGCCACTTCGAGGGTGGCGTCATGCCCGCCCATCAAGGCTTCAACCCTCGCCGGGTTCATGTCAAAACCCACAGTGGGGTATTTCGTGGAAAAAAGCCGCGCCAACGGCAATCCCACGTAGCCGAGACCAATGACACAAATTCTTGTTTCTTTCATATTGGTTTTATTTTATGCACATCGTGCAGAAATCGATTAAAATCTAAAGGGAATCAGAGATTGTCACGATACCAGTCGATGGTTTCCGCGAGGCCGCGGGCGAAGTCGTACTGCGGGTCGTAGCCGAGCAGCTGCCGCGCCTTGGAAATGTCAGCATTGGAGTGCTTGATGTCACCTGGACGCTCGGGACCGAACTGCGGCGGAACATCCTTGCCGAGAGCCTTCGTCAACTCATGGTAGATGTCGATGAGGTACTCGCGGCCGCCGTACGCGATGTTGAAAGCCTCGCCGGAAGCCTCATCGGGGGCGAGACATGCCTTCAAGTTGGCCTCCACCACGTTCGCCACGTAGGTAAAGTCGCGGCTCTGCCGACCGTCGCCATGGATGACCGGCTGCTCGCCATGCAACAGCATCCGGATAAACTTCGGAATCACCGCCGCGTAGGCTCCCTCGGGATCCTGCCGCCTTCCAAACACATTGAAATAGCGCAACCCGATGGTTTTCAGTCCGTAATGACGACTGTACTGTTTCGCCCACTCTTCGTCGCAACGCTTGGTCACGGCATACGGGCTCAGCAGGTTACCCTCCGTGCCCTCAGACTTCGGCAGCTTCGCACCGTCGCCATAGACGGAACTCGACGACGCATACACGAACGTCTTGACGTTGCGCTGGCGGGCCGCCTCCAGCATGTTCAGCGTACCCTGGATGTTATTCAGCGAGTAGAACAGCGGCATCTCGATGCTGCGCGGCACACTGCCCCACGCAGCCTCATGCAACACGTAGTCCACGCCCTCGCAGGCAGCCACGCAGGCGGCCAAGTCCTTCACATCGCCGCGCACAAACTCGTAACGGGGATTGCCCGCGAAGAGGTCCACGTGTGCCTGCTTGCCGGTGCTTAAGTCATCAAAGCAGCGCACCCGGCAGCCCAAATTCAGAATCGCCTCGCAGAGGTTCGACCCGATGAAGCCGGCGCCGCCCGTCACAAGAAAGAGCGTTCCTTCCGGAAATTGTAAAGATGACATTGTTTATCAGATTTTTGCCAAATGCTAACGTCTAGTCACGCTTGAAAATATCCCGCGTATAGACCTTTTCAACCACGTCGTCGAGGCAGGCGTCGTAACGGTTGGCGATAATGGCCTGCGACTGGCGCTTGAACTCGTCGAGGTCGTTGACCACCCGCGAGCCAAAGAACGTGCTGCCGTCGGGGAGCGTGGGCTCGTAGATAATGACCCTCGCACCCTTGGCCTTCACGCGCTTCATCACACCTTGTATGCTGCTCTGGCGGAAGTTGTCGCTGTTCGACTTCATCGTGAGGCGGTAAACGCCGATCACGCACTCCCGTTCGTGCGCGGCATCGTAGTCGCCACGGTTATAGTAGTCGTAATAGCCCGCTTTCTTCAGCACCTGGTCGGCGATGAAATCCTTGCGCGTGCGGTTGCTCTCCACAATGGCCGACATCATGTTCTGCGGCACATCGGCGTAGTTGGCCAACAGCTGCTTGGTGTCCTTCGGCAAGCAGTAACCGCCATAGCCGAAGCTCGGGTTGTTGTAGTGCGTGCCGATACGCGGGTCGAGACAGACGCCGTTGATAATACTCTGGGTGTCAAGGCCTTTCATCTCGGCGTACGTATCCAGTTCGTTGAAATAGCTGACGCGCAGCGCGAGGTAGGTGTTGGCGAAGAGCTTCACAGCCTCGGCCTCGGTGCTGCCCATGAAAAGCACGGGCACATCCTCCTTGATGGCGCCCTCTTTGATGACGGCCGCGAAGGTGTGCGCCGACTTCTCCAATGCGGGTTCGTCGTAACCCACAATGATACGGCTCGGATAGAGGTTGTCGTACAGCGCCTTGCTCTCGCGGAGAAACTCGGGCGCGAAGATAATGTTCGGCACCACAACATTGAAGGTGCCATCCGCCATCCGCTCGCGGTAGCTGAACTTCTCGCGCACGCTCTTAGTATACCCTACGGGGATGGTGCTCTTGATGACCATCGTGGTGCCGGGGTTGACTTGCAACACCTTGTTAATCACGTCCTCCACCGCACTGGTATCGAAGAAGTTCTTGGTGCTGTCGTAGTTCGTCGGGGCGGCGATGACCACGAAGTCGGCGTCGCGGTAGCCCGCCTCCCAGTCGAGGGTGGCGTGGAGGTCTAACGGCTTGTGCGCCAGATAGTCCTCGATGTAATCGTCCTGGATGGGCGACTTCTTGTTGTTGACCATCTCCACACGCTCGGGCACGATGTCCACGGCGGTGACTCGATGATGCTGCGCCAGCAGGGTGGCGATGGAAAGACCGACATAGCCGGTTCCTGCAACGGAGATATTCATTGTATCGGTTAAAGGGTTAGAGTTCAAAGTTCAAAGTTCAAAGTTCAAGGTTCAAAGTTTAAAGTTCAAGGTTAGGGGTTAGTCGAGTTTTTCGAGGAATGCCGCGGGTATGTAGGACGTGGCCACGAGCGCGAGTCCCTCCACGGAGACGAGCAGCCGGCGGTTGCCCTTCACGCGCTTGATGTAGCCCATACAGCCCTTGTACGGACCTTCGATGACGCGGACGCGCTGCCCCTTCTTGTAGTCAATGCTACCCACATTGAGGTACTCCAGCCGGTCATCGTCAGTGGAGGTTACCAGAATGAAGAAGCGCATTTCTTCCTCGTCGATGGGGGACGGCAGCCGTATCCCGTCGGTGACGTGGGTGTAGAGCATCACCTTGCCCGTGAGTTTCCGCTGCCACGCGATGATTTCCTCGCAGGTGCAGCGCACGAAAAGAAGCGACGAGATGGCCGGCTGCTTCACCATCTTCACAACGCCGCCCACCCTCTTCTCGACTCTCACCACCGGGAAATAGGTCATCACCCCATCCTCACGCATCAGCTCGTCCAATTCAAAAACCTTGTTGTAAAAGACCTTGAACGCATACCAACGGGGTTGCTCGTCATTTCTGCTCTCGTCGTTTTTCGTTGTGGTATCCTCCATCACGTTTCTCTTTTCCTATCCATTTGAGCAAAATCCATTATTCCTTTCATAAACGAATATGAAAGTCACAAAGGGGGAAGCCGTCCTATAACAGACTGTTATCCAAATCCTTATGAACCCAAAAGGACACAAATGGATTTCCCTCAATTTGAATAAAATTCAGGCGCAAAAGTACACAAAATTTTTGAAAGGCAATCAGGTGGAAAAATGGAAGACTCGCAAACATGTTGTAGAGACGCACGGCCGTGCGTCTCTACGGACGTTTCCCACGACCGTGCCTCCTACCCTTGCACACCACCCCTCTCCAACTGCAAGCAGGGCGCGACCTCACTGGCCACGCCCTGCTTGTGCCATGAAGTTATGTATTTTGAGTTGGATTAGTTTTTGAGACAGCGGACGGAAAATGCACTGTATTTCCAAACATTACCAGCTTGTTGCATAACAGCAGAATTGTAAACAACTTTGAATGCGAACCTTCCATACCTATTATCATTATTAGTAGCTGATGTTGAACTCCAATACCAAGCATACTGGCCAAACCAACCTAAAGCAAAACCGTCATCGGACCTCCATTGCTGATAACCAGCAGGTAATGCGGAAAAGCCCGATTTATTATTATAGGATTCATTGGTATTAACATTACCAGGGACACAAGTTGTACCATTACTATTCCAACCCTTAGTTGACGATAATGATTTTGCAACATATTCTGAATTGTTACCACACTGACAATTACTATTCGCCTTCACATAATTAATAAGGGTATTCCATTCTGTTTCAGAGGGAACATGCCATCCATCAGGACAAAGTCCTTGTACGTTATCTCCCCCTTGCATAGCTGCATACCAGTTATACAGGTATCCATAAACAGGAATATTGTATTGCTTATTATTGGGGGCATATCTAAAAGCCTCACCGTATGATCCACCCGCAGAGGCTTGGAACTTAATAACACCACCATTAGCATAATGTGTTGTTCGCATATTTTCCCGTGTCCAACATTGGTTTCCGATTTGCACTGTATTATAAACATTGCCATCATAATCCTTAACGTTGTTTGTTCCAGGGCACACTTGACCTGCTGCAGTTGCATTTTCAAATGTAGTGATGCTCAACACATTGCCATATGTAGTACCATAACTATTGGTAGCGTATGCACGAACATAATAAACTTTTCCAGGTTCTAAACCGGTAATATTAGCCGTAAAATCACCAGTCCCTGTTCCACTTGACACTTTGTGACCAGCAATAGTGGGCGTAACTTGTGTGGCACTCCAACAGATTCCGCGTGCCGTGACAGCTGCACCGCCTTGAGCTGTCACAGAGGCATTTATTGTTGCAGTATTGGTACCAACGCTGCTCACGGAGATTGTGGTATCTTTTGGTCGATTGGCCAATATTGCTGGGTCAATTTCGTCTATATTCTTAACACATCGAATGGAAAATCCGTGTAGCGCCCCGTACGACGCAGAAGTGGTCAGTGTGGCATTATTGTATATCATTCTAGAAGCTGTTTTGGATGCATTCCAGAAACAACAATAAGTAGAGTAGTAATCGTATGTGCCATCATAAAAACCAGCCGGTAGTGCAGAGAAGCCAGTCTCATTATTTAGATTAACATTGTTACCCGGAGAACCTGCTACATTAGAACCTCCCGCCCAACCTGTTTTGTCCGCCAAGGCTTGTCCGGCTCCAGATGAAAAATTATTGTTAATGTATGTTTGTAGCGTTATCCATTCTTCATCACTTGGTACATGCCAATTATTTGGACAGATTCCTTGTACTCCACTCGGGCTACCGGTGCCAGTCTCATCCTGAGTTGCAGCAACCCAATTGTATAAATATCCATATTTTCGAACTAAATTGGGATTATTATTTGGATAATATCTATATCCGACATTAGCATTAGTAGATGTTCCTAAAGGTATCTCTACTCCCGCACATGTATGTGTTGTGCGCATATTCTCCCGTGTCCAACACTGATCACCGATAAGCACAGTGTTGTATATGTTGCCATCAGCATCTTCAACAGTTGAAGCATCAGGACAAGCGTGTAAGGAAATACTTTCACTTGCTGCCGTGGTAAAATTCAACACGGTGGTCCCATAGGAAATGCCTTTGATATTCCGAGCGTATGCACAAACATAGTAGGTAGTACCATTGCTTAGACCTAACATCACCCCACCAAAAGTACCGTCAGCGTTCTCAAAAATACTATTTTCATCAACAAGCGAAGTGAACGTCGTAGAATCGGGATTAGTGCCATATAGAAATCCCTTTTGTAAAATAGGTGATCCACCGTCAAAAAAGACACGCCCGAAAACAGTAGCGGAGTTTGAGCCCACTTCGTTAACATTAACAGTAAACACTTTTGGTTTAACGGAATACTGGCTTCCAACATCTTCCACAATATTCCCCAAGCTGTCAATCTTATCCTGATAAGCTTGCGACAGTGCGGCTACATACTGTTCGAAAGCGGCTTGAGTGATGTAGCCTGCATCATTGGTCAACTCGCTAGTTTTAGTAGGCACAGTGATATTTGCAGTAGCATTCGTGGATTGATCTGCGGAGAATGTTTGCACCGTGCTGCCGTTTTTCTGGATGGTAAGTGTGGCGTTGTTCACAACTATGTTGGCGGTTGCAGCGGTGGATTGATTGGCAGTGAATGTCTGCACATTTGTGCCGTTCTTTTGAATTGTAAGCGTAGCGTTGTTCACCGTGGGAATGGTGGGCTTGTTGAGAAGATCGTTGTAGGATCCAGTCTTCGACACTTTGTGCAGGTTGATGGTGCCGCTCAAGGATTCCGATGCACTTGCTTCTTGCGTGGTCGTATTGTTGGTTTTGAGTGTGCCGGGAGCGGTAACATTGATCGTGGTACCCGTGCTCGCATTGGCCGTGAACGTGCCCAGCGTCGACCCGCCCTGATTGATCGTCAACGTCGCGTTGTTTACTGTCGGCGCGCCCACTATATCTGAATAGTTGTACGTCGGCTTGGCCGCCGCCTTCGCCCATGCGGGAACCGTCGGGTCCGTCTCCGCGATGTTGATGCTTGCGTCTGTACCCTGGTTCAGGTTGAAGGTGCCCGCCGGGGACGTAGTGTTGCCGTTCACCGTGATGGTCACCTTATTGTTGTTCACCGTGGGAAGTGCCGTTGAAGTGATGTAGCCCGCATCATTCGTAAAGGCGCTCACATTCGCAGGAACTGTCGGGATTGTCGGTGTATTGAGAAGGTCGTTGTAATTGCCTGTCTTCGATACTTTATGGAGGTTGATGGTGCCACTCAGGGCCTCGGATGCACTTGCCGTTTGGGCTTGCGTGTTATTTGTTATGAGTGTACCGGGAGCGGTAACATTGATCGTGGTACCCGTGCTCGCATTGGCCGTGAACGTGCCCAGCGTTGACCCGCCCTGATTGATCGTCAGCGTATTGTTGTTTACTGTCGGCGCACCCACTATATCTGAATAGTTGTACGTCGGCTTGGCCGCCGCCTTCGCCCATGCGGGAACCGTCGGGTCCGTCTCCGCGATGTTGATGCTTGCGTCTGTACCCTGGTTCAGGTTGAAGGTGCCTGCAGGCGTCGTGCTGCCGTTCACCGTGATGGTCACGGTCTTGTCGTTCACCGTCGGGATTGTCGGCTTGTTCTTGATATAGTCGTCTTGTGTGTTGTCATCCTGATTCCAATCGCTCTGTACGTTCACCTCCGCACCCGCTGCAATACCTGCGAGTTTGCTTTTTTCAGCTGTGGTGTAATTGGCGTCCGTGTGCACGTAGCTGGCATCATGGACCAAGTCTG
>Ga0310690_10010913_pt1 | contig 11250 bp, 16 predicted proteins | sample AusTroGonzalo_MG_2_FD_207661 | JGI IMG/M metagenome (GOLD analysis project Ga0310690, IMG submission 207661) | Bovine rumen microbial communities from tropical cattle in Woodstock, Queensland, Australia - Gonzalo_04 (v2) (version 2) | ecosystem: Host-associated > Mammals > Digestive system >...
GGAAACATATCTTCAAACATAGTAAAAGGCAACCATTTTCTATTAATTTCGTTCTTATTCATTTCCTGGAGAGCATCATGGTATTTTTTTACTTCCGCTCTAGTGTTTTTGAATATGAGCTGATTAATTCTATTAAGTAGATAATCCAAATCATCATGTTCTATAATTTTTGAAATCATTATTATTTCTGCTGATCCGTGTTTATAAGTTTGCAATTTTTTAATTGCTGCAGTAGATAATCCGGTAACTGAATGAATAAAAGCAATATCATGAGTTGGTTCTTCAATATTCCCAACCAAATAGTCGAGATCGCAATTAAACAACTTACACATAGCAAGAAGATTGTCTAATCGTGGTAATACCGGTCTTGTTTCACTTTCCCAGCTTTTTACAAGTGATCGATCTACTTGAAGCGCATCTGCTAATGATTGTTGTGATTTGTAACCATGCTCTATACGCACCTTTTTTATACGAAGGTTTAATTTATTGTCCATTTCTCATCATTTAATCCTCTCTTAAGGGTACTATCTTGGTGTTCTTATTGTACCATCTTTCTGATAAACTTGTCAATGATGAAAGTTTCATCATAAATAGTTCAGACGCTGGCCACGAATGAACAGAAGGAGAGAAAAATGAATAATATCAAAATTCGACAAGCATTAGCTGCAAAAATGATGAAGTATTATGAGCTAGACAAGATTCTAGGCATTAGCGAACCCACACGCTGCAGATTGCTCCGCAATGAACTGCCGGAAGTTGAGCAGGATCGTATCTGTAAACTGATCGAAGAATATGCACATAGTAAAAACATAGTTCACTAATACATATGGCGGAGGATAGTAATAATGGATGAATTTAAACGCAAAATCGATGATGTTATTAATGGAATAGACGATTTGATGATCTCTCTATTCGAAGTAAAGAGAATTTTTGAAAAATTGTCCAACGTTATTTCAAATAATCCCAAGTCCAATGAGAGGAGGCCAGGATCATGAGTGAACTAAATAGCTCAGATACAGTAAAGACTGCTGCAAAATTCATTGGAATTGGAATGACAAAAGCGTATGAGCTTTTTAACACACCTGGATTTCCGTCGTTTCGAGTCGGAAAAAAACTTCTGGTAAACCATAATGATCTTATTGATTGGATTAATAAGCAAATCGATCTTAACCGTCAGGAGAACGAGCGCATAAAACATTGAAAGGATAGTGACTGGCAATGATTGACGGAAAACCGAATTATACCAGGCTGTCCACAATTGCAATGGCGGATGTTATTCTCATGGATTCGGAAGGAAGACAGCATTTTATAGATGCTTTGTGTGAAATGTTTGAAAACATCCTAAATCCAGACTATCAGCCGGAAGAACGACCCGGTTTTGTTGGGAGAGCCATCCAAAGACAGTTTGCCGAATTCTCTGAGGGTACGAAGAAATATATGGACAACGTAAACAGAAATCCTTCTGGATTGCCTGGCAATTCTAAACACCCACAGGGTAACCCATTGGGTACCCTACGGGATACCCCAAAAGAAAAAGAACTAGATAAAGAAGAAGAACAGAAAAATAAAAGAAAAGTATTCACTCCCCCAAATGTTAATGAAGTGCGTGCTTATTGTATAGAACGCGAAAATGGAATAGATCCTGAATATTTCGTGGACTATTACGTGAGATGCGGCTGGATGCTAAGCAACGGACAATATATGAAAGATTGGAAAGCAGCTGTCCGTACATGGGAGAAAAACCAGAAAGGAGGAAATCACAATGGAGGAAATACAAACAATCAGCAAACTGTTCGGACTGACTATTCCTTCTTACAGAACGATTCACACACAATATAAGTGTAAAGAATGCCAGGACTCCGGCTGGATCCATTTTACAGATGAAAATGGATACCGATTTTGCCGTAAGTGTAAATGCAGATTAGCGAGAGAAGCAGAAGACAGACTAATCTACTCCGGCCTTGCTGAAGCAGTTAATAAACAGTCATTTGATTCTTTTGAAGTACATACGGATATACAAAGAAGAATTAAACACACTGCGGAATTGTATGTTGCTGCATTAGCTGATCCTAAGATAAGAGACAATCCTCGCCGGCCCTGGTTGTATATCGGAGGCAATCCCGGATGTGGTAAAACCCATATATGTACCGCAGTCTGTGGAGCTATCCTCAAACAAAACATAGCAGTACGTTATATGCAATGGATTGATGAATCGCGGAGGCTTAAGGCAAATATAAACGATAATAATTTTGAGGATCAGGTACAAGAATATATCAATGTTTCATTATTGTATATTGATGACCTATTGAAGCAAAAATACACACCAAACCCAACATTTTCAGAGTCAGATATTAAAATAGCTTTTACAATCCTCAATGCAAGATATTTACGGAATAAACCAACTATTATTTCATCCGAATGGGATCTTATCAATCAACTTCTCCCGGTTGATGAAGGAGTTTTCTCCAGAGTATATGAACGTTGCAAAGAATACACTGTTTACGTCGAACGGGATCCAGGAAACAACTATCGGCTGATTCAAAAAACAAACTGAAAAAAGAATCATACATTAATCTTTATTAAAATCCTTATGAATTGTTTAAAAAATCCGGATGTCTGCTAAAAACCGCTGAAGTCCGGATTATTCTTTATAAATCTGCTAATCTATTCCCTGTCCAAGCCTTATTATTCAAAGTATGTAGCAATTCCTCGCGCGTGGACGCGCGTACGCGCGAACCCCGGCGCGCTTTTTTTACCTCACTCGCGGCCCTGCGGGCATATGCTGAATCGATTTGACCTAGGGGGGGGTGGTATGGTCCAGTTGGTATCAATCTTTCTTCTGTTCCAACAATTCATAGAACAGCCGGCGATGCTTGTAAAAGTCATTACTGTTTGTTGTGGGAAGTAATGTCTTATCAATACGATTCCAGGGTGTTTTGTAACATACATGTTCAATCAGAGCATTATAGTATTCTCCATTCCCTACCAGCTTTGCACATTCTTCTACTATGGCAATTTTTTCCATCAACTTTGATGTATGAATATCAGCTTCAGCTTTCCAATAAGGATATTGACGACAGAAATAAAGCAATTCGGAATATCTTTCTACTGTTATTCCTATTTGTTTCCAACATGGTTTATATCTCATATTATCTCCTTTGGTGTATTTTCATGTCCAGTATTAACAAATGCACCTTTACCAAACTGCTCATCAAACCGCTGTTCTCGCCACAAAACTGCCAGTTCTACCGCACTGGTTAGAGTTGACCGATATCTTTTCATTCCAACTTTGAAACATGGATAAGCAAGCCTTCGGAGCTTATAATCTTGTGATAACTTTCCGCGTCCCTTTAAGTCACAATATCGAATAGTCTCAACTGATAATCCAAGATCTGTTGCTATTGCCTTTTTGTCTTTCCCTTCTAACCATACACTCCTAACTACGGTCTTGTATTGTTCATTTTCCATCCGCTCAACTGCATTCCGTACTTCTTCCCGTATCTCATCACGTGCTGCATCCTGAACAACTTTTTCCTCAGGATTAATACAGTTTGGATCTTCAATTGTTTCTATCAGTGTATCGTCATCATCTTCTTTTATCGGTTCGTCTAGGTATATTAATGGCAACTTCGGATGATTGCGTTTTGGATTATCATATCCAAATAGTTTCAGAATGGCATTTCTTATCGGTTTAAATGTCCAGGATAAAAAAGTTGATCCACAATTTGGATCATATGTTTTTTGTGCTTCTAGTACTGCTATATTTCCAGCTTGGATCATATCTTCTGTATCAACAGCACCGGTATCATTCAAAAAACCGGCATACTTTTTCGCGATACGTTTAATCCATCCTTGATATTGTCTTATTACATCAGAAGGATTTGCTGTTGGGATATCTTTGTCTGCAATGTCCTTAAGAAGCAAAAATCATCCCTCCTGGTTCTTTGCAACCTCCGCCGCTTTTGTTGCACAAGATGGGCACATCTGCTTTTTATACTTCTTCAGTGTGATATCTCTTATTTCCTGATGACTCTTTCCATTCATACCGGTAATTACTCCACCACATACTGAACATATAAACGGTTTTACCGGTCTAATCCTGACTGCCTCAACCAATTCACCAAATGCTTTGACACGTTGAACACAGAGGATCAATCCAACACCTGGCCACTGCAATCGATCTGGTGTTCCTGCAATCTTCTCAATCGATTTACAGTTGGTCACATTTAAAATCAGCGGTTTTTCTGCTTCATTGAAATGTGCGACCAGACATTGTTCCTTTTTCCCGTCCTGGTTTGTTACTTCTTCCATACCGGTTGATTTGATTGTTACAACCTTTTCCTCACCAGGCTGAAAAGCATATGCACCGATATAATTCGGATTAAAAGACTTTCTCCAATGCTCCATGGTCACACCTCCACCCAGCCAGGCAAGCACAACTCATTCTCACCATAACCGGGGAAACTGTTCTCTTTCTGGCATTTTATCATCTTTTCCATGAGATCCTGTCTGACAACAAAACCATAATCCAGGAATCCAATATCAGCCTTTAAGATATTCACACAGTACGGTTCAGTTTTCTCAACAACAATGAAATACCAGTCCGGAGTTTTACTACTGATATGCTTATAGTACGCGTCAATGTAATGTGCCGCCTGGACATGATATCCATATCTCATAGCTTCCCGGACGAAAATGTCTGTATCCGCATCCTGGGCAGTTTTGATATCAATAATCCGGCCGGTTGTTACAGCATCCATCCTGCATTTACAGAGAATACCGTTATCATCATTCCAGAAGAAAGGTTTTTCACGACGTGTACCCTTAAGAAGATCTGCCGCTGTTTGATTCGTTTTAATTGCCTTTGCAATTTGTTTAACCATCTCTGCATCCTGGGAAGAAATAATTTCTTTACCATCCGCAGTAGAAAGAAACTCCTCGTACTGTTCTTTGCCGGCTTTTGTCCGTCTATCAATCCATTCCGGCATAATAGCAAAATCACGTTTATATGCTGTTGGTGTTAATACAGCAGCATGAACAGCACGGCCAATTTTCATTGCATTCGTATCTTCCTGACCGTGCTCTAGATAATACTTGTAATGTGCCGGAGACTTTTTCATGTTCCACAGCGTACTTTTATTTACACCGGCTGCTTCTCTGTATTCCTTTTCTGTCATGTTGTCGCTCCCTTTATACGCTTTCTTGCTGTTCCATCAGTAATTCGTAATAATCGATCATAGTACTTTCTTCGCAGACAATATTTCCAGTAGATCCTTCAAGCGAAGAGTAATCATCCATTTTTCGTAATTCCGTCTGTGTGCTACTACTGGCAGCACATTCTCCGTTGCGTCTCTCTCCGCCTGGCGCATGGCCTCCTGGACATTTAATCTTTCGCATCTCTTAACCTCAATATGTAATGGAATTCCAGCCAATTCTGATGATATGTCTGGATTTCCCTTGCCGTTTTTGAATATCTGATCGTTTCGGTATGCACGTATCCCATAACTCCGCAATATCGTTTCGATCTCATGCTCTCCGCGTGTTCCTTTTCTCTTGCTTCCTCGTTTCATCTTTTATCCTTTATGGACGTATCTATCTAATAAATTGAAAAGAGGCCGGGCCGCTCTCCTGCAGCACGGCCAAATTGAAAGGAGGTTACCTTTTCGTTCCTACCAGGGAGGTATCAGGAGGAACGACTGTCGAATGAGTATCTCAAAGGTCGCGCCGGTAAGGATGTCCGGCCATCCTGTACTTGCCGGTTCGCTTCCTTTTTGATCATTTATAGTTTATGGCCTTTTTAATCTCACTACGTTGAAATGAATACTTTCTCTTAATATCTAGAACATGAGCAATCGGTAACAAATCGGCCATGTATTGAATATGCCAATTTGGATCCTTAAATACATAGGATTTGAAATAATCCAAAACATGGTTGTACTTCTTCGAATACTCATCAATTGAATCAATAAGTTGCAGCAGTTCAGCATCTTTGGAGCAAAACTCCATGATCATTTTCCGCATTTCGTCCAAACTGTTCGTTTTCAATTCATTGAGGATCGGTTCGGCCTCTTTAATCCAATCGGTTGTAGTGGTCTTGTTCCTGTCACGGATCTGAAGGATCTCCAACCGGTTCTCCGCCGCGTTCTTTTTTTCTTTTGCTTTTGCATATGCTGTTTCGTTTCCCTCAATTGCCGCTTTTTCCATCTCTGCCGCCGCTGCGGTAACAGCTTCAGAGGCCATGTCCATTTCGCGCGTTTTTGCCTCTTTGCGTTTCTCGATCTCTTTACCGGCTGTCATTGCCTTTTCGAAAATATTATCCAAGTTCTGCATTTGATCATTCTTCCTTTCATTCTGCATTTATCTGATCTCTATACAATCAATATCGGATTTGATCTTATATTTCTTACGCTGTTCTACATTGAATTGTTTAATGATCTTGTCAACCATGCGATGTTCCTCAATTGACAATTCAGAATATGACGGCCTTTCCTTTTTTACCGAGTTTTTGACCGGTTCTTTTTTTCGCTGATTCCCCTGGTTAATTTTACGTTCCAATTCTTTGTATTGTGGAGAATTGGATGTGATACCAAAGCATATATGAGATCGAGCCATTGTATTTATCCTCCATATCCAATCAGTATTCTCTCATTCCTGCTTGCGATTGCATTTGCCAGCGCATCTGCGCTTAATTCGTTACTCATATTCATGTTCTCAATGTACATGTTGCTGCTGAAGTTCCTGTTTGATACTTCTCGTGCCGGCATGATACGTTCACCTTTATGAAGACTTGCCAGATAACCATCATAAGGTACAGCCCACATGCCGTTTGCTTTCGGTCGCCATTCAGTCCCCAGCGGCACGTCCATCCCGCCCATATCCAGGATCAGTTTCACCCTCAGCTGCGGATTTAATCCGTCCAATTGCTTCTGTACCTCTGCATTTGCATCTGTTGGGATCACCGGCTCCGCTTCAATCTCAACTGGCTGTATATCCTTCATGTAGCTTGGCCGCCAGTCCGCTCCGAACGGCGTACTGTCTGCTGCGTTTTGGTTCGTATCCCTCCGCGTCCAGAATTTGATCATCTCATTGTTTGCCCAGTCATCAGCAAAAGAAGCAACCCTGTCTTGAACCTCATTTCTCTGTCGATCAAACCATTCGCCAATTGATTCAACACCCTGGAATACAGTTCCTAATGGCCCTTCATGTGTAAACCAGTCACCGAATGCAGGAATAAAATTCTGAAGGACACTGTTACCAGCCAGATTACTAACAGCCATTGTGCCGCCAGCTAGTGCATTTCCGGTTGCAGTCGCTATACTACTTGCCGCTCCTGATCCCAAACCGGCCAGGTCTTTCAATCCATTTATTACCTTTAGGATTGTCAATACACCGCTTGACACTTTCAGAGTTGCCCAGAATCCAAATACTCCCTCTATTGCCGTTACAACACTATCTTTATTATCAACAATCCACTGTAATGAACCTGTTACCGCATCAAATCCTGTTTTAAATCCATCAACAATATCCTTTGCATTGATATTCTTCATTCCTTCGAATAGTTGTGTGACAGAATCACCCAACTGTTTCAGCATGGCCTGTCCTTCTTCTGTCTGAAGGTATTCCAGTACACTCTTTAAAAGGTTATCCAATGTATTGGTTGCAGTAGTTAATGCCGGAGCTAATCCGGAAGTAACTTCCATTTTCAATGCATCATATGAATTTTGGAGCTTTGTTACTGCATCTGCTAACTCTGCATTCTTTTTTATTGCTTCCTCACTTGCATACGCCTGTTCCTTCAGTGCAGCATTAAAACCTTCTTGTCCAAGATCAATCAATGGTTTTAGCGAAGAGTAGTTTTTTCCGAACAACACTTCACCATATACATCTGCCATTTCGTTTGTCAGTTCACCATTTCTTACTTTTTGTCTCAAGACATGTGTTGCTTCCCAGAATGCCTGTTCCCAATTATCTGCTATTTTATTGATATCTTTAGGCACAAGTGAAGGGCCGCTCTGTCCATTTACCATTCCCCATTGCATATACTCACCCATGCCATATTTCCCTTGTGCATCAGTAGTAAAACCAAGCGCTTTCAGAACATCAATCTGATCCTGTGATGGATCAGTAATAGCTTTCTCAACTTTTCTTTTGGCATTCATCCAATCTTTTACCGTCAATTCTCCGATCGTGTCGAATACACCTTTATACTGCTGGTATTTCTCCACGTCCATATCCAGTAAATATGCAGTTGTTGCAGTATCATCTGCTAGCCTCGCGCTATCAATAATGTTATCCCAGATTGCTTTGCCAAGTTCAATTGCTTTACGTCCAGCATTTTCCATTCCACTGGTAATACTATTGATCCCTGTGATCACTTGATCCAGGCTAATCTTCTTGCCAATACTGTTCATACTGTTGGCCAGCTTATCTGCACCATCAGCCGCTTGTGCCGCACCATTTCCCAATGCATTAAGTGCAGCCTGGGCCTCATTCGCACCGGCTTGTGCATTCATCATTTGAACATAAAGTTTTTGATATGCTTCATCCGCCGGATCAACACCAGCCTTTGTCATTGCATCAAGCGCTTTTTTTGCTTTATCAGCAATGCCTTTTTGTACTTGCAGCTGACTATTGAGTGTTTTTGTCTGATCAGCTAATTTCTTTTCGGCATCTCCTGTTGCTTTGAACTCAGCCTCAGACGCTTTCATCTCTGCATTTAAGCCTTTTAATTGTTGCTGACCTGCTTTGATACCAGACGTGAACTCTCCGATATCGACTCCCAGTTTTACGTTAACTGCCATTTGCTCACATCCTTATCCCGGTTGTTTCTTTGTCGTTATTTTCTTCGATATTTGTAATTGAAATACTCATTTCTTTTGCTTTTTTAGCCCAATACCTCATCTGGGCTGCTCTGACTGCTTCCGGGTGATCAGCACGCCACTTTCGCATATATTCGCTTCTTGCAGCCCTTGCCTCCGCTTGTCTCTCTCTGGTCATCTAATCACCTCACTTTATCTATAATTATAATTGTTTCTTTAAGAAATATGAAGAAAACAAGGGAATAACGCCGTTTAATGCAGATATTTGCGCTTTATCATTGTAGGGTGATAGGTCGTGTATTTTATCGTATTTTCATACCACAGTTCATACCACATTTTTAATATTTATCGCCATTTATCGCTATCTCTCACAACACGCTAAAAAGCGCTGGGAGCATTGATTTTCAATACTTCCCAGCGTGAACAGCGAAAGATTGCGAAAAAGCGTGATAGATAAATCTAAATATTCAAGTCCCGTCGACCGCACATAAGATTTCCCCTGTGATTTCAACGATCACAGGGGATTGTTTATTGCCTTATACCACAGTTTTTACCACATTTTGATCATACCACTTTTAAGCTCTTTATAAACTCGCTCATACGCTTTGCAGAATTGGTCTGCATCTCTTCAGTACAGTGAGCATATACATTGAGTGTAGTACTGGCCTGGGTATGTCCTAAGTTGCGCTGAACCTCAACCACAGAATCCCCGTTTCTGAATGACTGTGTTGCGAAACTATGGCGGAGGTCATGAAAACGCATTTCAGGCATTCCGATTGCTTCGACACGCTTTTTGAAAGCTTTAAGCAATGTCCTACTGTTAATGTAATGTCCAAATTCATCTGTGAATACGAGATTCGACTTATTTTGATAATCAGTTCCCAGCTTCAGTTTATTTTCTGCCTGTTTCGTCTTTTCCTTTTGGAGTACATCTAAAACAGTCTTGTCCAGGATCAGTGTCCTATGATTGCCGGTCTTTGTATCTGATAGTTTGTATTGGGAGTTTTTCTCTCCGATATGAGAATCTCGTTTCAATTGTTGTTTGACTGTTATCTTATTAGCTTTAAAATCAACACAGCTCCAGGTAAGGCCCAGAATCTCTCCTTCCCTCATTCCGCTGAATAGAGCAAGGTAAAAGATATTCTCAAAAGGTTTTCCATGGATCTCTTTTAAAAACATTTTGTACTTTTTCCCGGATAAGACAACCATATCCTTTTTCTCAATTTTAGGTAACTTTGTCTTATGTGCCGGATTTGTCTTTATGTATTCCGAAGTGATCGCATCGTCAAACATATGATGGAGAATACCATTTACATTTTTACACGTTTTCGGTGATCTTCCAGCCGATAACATTTTTGTAATAATTTGTTGTACCATCGGCTTTGTGATTTTTTGTAAGCGTGTGGAGCCAATGACCGGATACACATACAGCCTCAGGTATTGTTCATACTGATATCTTGTAGAATCACGTGTATTCAGTAAAAAACTTGCAAGCCATTGTTTCGCCCACTGTTCAACAGTGATTGTATCTGGATCCAGGTTGTCTCCGGTGATCACTTCGGCTCTGGCCAGAGTAAGCTTATCTTTGACTTCCGGTTCGGACTTACCATACACAGAACGTCTAACGGTTTTTCCGTTCTTATCAATGCATGTATATATTCCCTCCCAGGTCTTTCCATCGACCCTGAGCCGAATACATCCTTCATTATTTCCGCGACGCTTGAGAGTGGTTTTCTTTGCCATTTTAACCTCCCTGACATATCTTATCTTACAAGCGTTTATTGACTTTACCTGCAATCGTTGCACGATGGCCTAAAACAAAACCATATCGAAACGCGGTCAATATTGCATCAAAAGTCTCGTCAGGACTTTTTAGCCTCGCTTTTTTCATAAGGTCCATTATTTCATCACTCATAATAGTATATTTATCAGGTATATTTTGAATGGCTTTTTCCGCAGTCTTTTCCATATCGCGTGTCATAATCAAACCCTCCTATTATCTGAATATAATTTTTGATCTTTCAACGCATCAAGAAATGCTTCTCTTTTGTCTTCTGGTATCTTTTTTAGAGTTTCGAGCAAATAATCGATTGTTTTCGTGTCTGTAACATATCCGCCAACATTGATCTGTGCCATAAAATCATCCTCTTTCTTTGTTTTAGGGTGTCTTGAAAGGGATGAACCGCCGCGTTATAATTTTATCGGTGGTTATTCCTTTCTGTGGTGGTTAGGGGTACCGCTGCTGCTGTTGGATCTATTCCGGCGGCAGCTTTTTTCCACTATTAAGAATTATCACTCCCTTCATTCATAATGTCCTCCGACTTTACCTTGTAAAATATCATCAATCATAGACAATATTTTGTCTGTGATCTGAAAACGAATAATTGATTCAATACTATTTTCATCTCCAACTTTTAACACTTCATCAATG
>Ga0310690_10010914_pt1 | contig 11249 bp, 6 predicted proteins | sample AusTroGonzalo_MG_2_FD_207661 | JGI IMG/M metagenome (GOLD analysis project Ga0310690, IMG submission 207661) | Bovine rumen microbial communities from tropical cattle in Woodstock, Queensland, Australia - Gonzalo_04 (v2) (version 2) | ecosystem: Host-associated > Mammals > Digestive system >...
TGAAACGTACGAACACGGCAGCTCGACCAGTATTCCGGCCCTCGCCCTGCAGCGAATAGAAAATCTCGTTGATCCGGTACTTCACAGCGGTTGCGTTTTTTACTCCTTTACCTTTTTACTCTCTTACCTTTATAAAAGGTACTTCGCGTCTATGGGGAAATCCTCGTCGTAGGCCTGCGCCACGTTTCCGTACGACTCCTCGACGGTGGCTTTATAGCACTGCGGGAACTGCTTCACAATCCATTCTGCAACATTTTCCGCTGTAGGATTGAAGGGCAGCAGCTCGTTCAGGTTGCCATGATCCAAATAGCCGTGAACCTTCTGTTTGACGTGTGTAAAGTCAATGACCATACCATTGGCGTCCAGCTCTTCCGAAGCCAGATACACCGTAATGGTCCAGTTGTGCCCATGCAAACCGGTACATTTACTCTCGTAGGGCAGCGTCAACTGGTGACAGCCTGCCACTTCCATTTTTTTTGATATACAGTAAACCATTTCTTAAAAGCTTCCACCCTTTGGGTGGGTAGGGAAAAACGTTTCTTTTTCAGTTTGTGCCTGCAAAGGTAGTGCAAACCGAGCGAAAAACCAAATTTATTTGAGTTTTTCCGAGGTGCAGCCTACTTTCGAGGAAGTCAGAGGTAATGCAAACCGAGCGAAAAACCCCTTTTTTCTTTCATTTCCGAGGTGCATCTTACCTTCGACGAAGTCAGAGGTTCTTTGACCTAAAGGTACAAAGCGGCATAGCCGAGCGGTGAAAACCGAGCGAAAAACCAAATTAATCATAGATTATTTGAGTTTTTCCGAGGGGTCACTCCAATGCAAATAAATCCAGGAGTTCTGTGATATTGTCGATTTTCACCATGCGGGGATGCTCGAAGTCCTCGTGTACTTCCAACTGCCACGTGACGTGGAAGGGGATATGGACGGCCTGTGCGCCGATGGCGATGGCTGGGGCAATGTCACTCTTCAGGGAGTTGCCCACCATGATCATCTCGTGTGGCTCGATGCCAAGGTGGCGACACAGCTGTATGAACTCCCGTTCCGTCTTGTCGGACGTAATCTCCACATGGTCGAAATACTTGGCGAGTCCAGAGCGTCGCAGCTTGTTTTCCTGGTCTTGCAGCTCACCCTTGGTGAAGCAGACTATTCTTGGTTCAGAGTTTTCACTCAGTTTCTGTAGTGTTTCCTCAACTCCTGGCAGCGGTGTGGCGGGCAGGTGCAGCAGGTGCTTGCCGGCCTCGAGGAGTTCTTTGAGCTGGGTGGCACTGAGGTCGTTGCCGCAGACACGCAGGGCAGTCTCCACCACGCTGATGGTGAATGCCTTACAACCATATCCAAGGTCCTCCATGTTGCTGCTCTCGGTTTCGAAAAGTTCCCGTTTCGGGTCAGTGCAGTAGGGCGTGATGATGCTGTACAGCATGTTCTCCACCTCTTCAAAGTGCGACTGACAGTCCCATAGTGTGTCGTCGGCATCGAAGACGATGGCACGTATATTTTCAAGATTCAGTTTGTTCATGCGTGCAAAGGTACTAAAAAGTTTAGAGTTTAGAGTTTAAAGTTTGCTGATTCTTGCATAAAGTTGAATTTTTTTTCGTACCTTTGCGACATAATCTAACTTGAACGACTATGGACAACAAACTTTTACAGCCCGGTACGATGCTGCGCGGCGGCACCTACAGGGTGGAACGGCCACTCAGCTCTGGTGGTTTCGGTAATACTTACGTGGTGACCAATGTCAGTTTCGACGAGACATTTGCCATGAAGGAGTTTTACATGAAGGACATCAACATGCGCGACGGCAACAGCGTCACGGTGAGCATTCCTGGTAATAAGATGACCTTCGACACGCAGCGAAATAAGTTTATGAAGGAGGCCAAGCGCCTGCGCAAACTCACGAACAACCATATTGTCGGTGTGCACGACCTGTTCGAGGAGAACGGCACCACCTACTATATCATGGACTTCATTGACGGTGAGTCGCTCAGTGCCCGCATGAAGCGGACGGGACAGCCCCTGTCGGAGGCAGAGACCATGGACGTCCTCCATCAGGTGTTGGATGCTTTGGAGGTCGTACACCAGCAGGGCATCTGGCATTTGGACCTGAAACCTGCCAACATCATGATGAACAAGGAGGGCAAGGCCTTGCTCATTGACTTCGGTGCCAGCAAGCAGATGCGTGCCGACGAGGGACTGACCAGCACGTCGGGCCTGTGTTATACGCCGGGCTATGCGCCTATTGAGCAGATGGAGCAGAACCTCGATCGTTTCGGTCCGTGGACCGACATCTACTCCCTGGGTGCCACGCTTTACAACCTGCTGACGCGCAACGCCCTGCCTACGCCTATGGAACTGCTCGAGGAGGGCGAGGGCGTCTTGAAGTTCCCGCCCACGGTGAGTCCCAAGATGCGCCAGCTGGTCTTCCAGATGATGCAGCCCAGCCGACTGAAACGTCCGCAGTCCATTGCCGAGGTACGCCGGTTGCTGAAGGGTGAAAAGCCCGCTGTCAGCGAGGAGACAATAGTCAATACGCCGAAACCTGCCGATGAGGAGACCCGCATCATCAGCACACCGAAACAAGAGACACCTAAGCCGCCGACACCCAAACCCGTGTCGCCCGCTAAGCCGACGCCTCCCCCTGCTGCTTTCACCCCTCCCCCTGCATCCAAGACACCCCTCTGGCCTTTCATTGCCGTTGGTGCAGTGGTCCTGCTGTTGTTGGGAGTAGGCGGCGTGTTCCTGGGTTCAAAACTCTTGAAGGGTGGCGACAACAGCGATATTGTAGCCGTTGTTGATTCCGTTGCTGCTCCTGATTCCGTGGTTGCCGACCAGTCCTTGACGGCACAGGCAATGCCTGAACCTGCCGAGCAGACCACACCTTCTGCCCCCGTCAAAGAGACACCGGAGGCAACACCGGCCCCCACCAAGACAGAGAAGCCCGTGGCACAGGAGACTCCCCCTGCCAATAACATCAGACAGACAGAAGCCGCTGTTACCCAGACGCAGCAGACTACCCAGACCACCCAGAATACCCAGAACACAGCCAAGAAGGAAGAGGTGTCTGCCGATAATACCGTTCACGACGTGGCTGAGCAGATGCCGTCGTACCCTGGCGGTCAGAGTGCATTGATGAGCTTTCTGTCAAAGTCCATCAAGTATCCTTTGGTGGCTGAGGAGAACGGCATCCAGGGTCGCGTCATGGTAGCCTTTGTCGTCGAGAAGGATGGCAGTATCAGCAATGTGAAGGTGACGAGGAGTGTTGATCCGTCACTCGACAAGGAAGCCCTTCGCGTTGTCAAGTCCATGCCGCGATGGACGCCTGGACGTATAGACGGCAAGCCTGTTCGCGTGAAATATACTGTTCCTGTTACTTTCCGATTGTCATAAAATGCTAAATAATTTGGCAGTTCGCGGATTTGTTCGTATATTTGCGGCTGATTTGACGCCCCGACGAAATACCGTCATAACGCCCCGTCGTCATCACGAAATCACGAAATCACGAAATACCGCAAAAAAAATAAAGAAAGAAAATGAAGAAAATTAATGTAATTCTGCTTTCGGCTGCTTCACTGATGCTGATGACAGCCTGCTCCAACAAGTTAGGAGCCCTGAGCGCTGACAACTTTAAAGTGAACCCGAAGCCCCTGGAGACTCGTGGCGGCCATGTTGAGGCCACTGTCGATGGTATCTTCCCTGAGAAGTACATGCTGCGCAATGCCGTGGTGAAGGTGACGCCCGAACTGCGTTACCAGACCTCCAACGGTCAGCAGGTTGTACGTGGTGCGTCAAGCACCTTCCAGGGTGAGAAGGTGATGGGCAACGACCGCATCATCTCCTACAAGTTGGGCGGTCACTACGCCATGAAGCCCGACTTCGTCTATGAGCCTGACATGATGCAGAGCGAACTGTGGATGACGTTCACCGCCAGCGTAGGCAAAAAGATGGTGGAGATTCCTGCCGTGAAGGTTGCCAATGGTGTGAAGGCCACCTCCGAGTTGTATCGTAAGATACTGGTAGGCACGGCTCCCATTCTGGCTGCCGACTCTTTCCAGCGCATCTCACAGGTGAAGCAGGAAGCCAACATCAAGTTCCTCGTGGCACAGACCCAGTTGCGTAAGAGCGAGTTGCAGAGCACGTCGGTGACCGACTTCCTGCGTCTGCTGACTCAGATCAACAACGAGCGTGAGTCCATGGTGCTGAACAACATCGAAGTATCGGCCTATGCCTCACCCGAAGGAACATTCGCTGTCAACAACCGTCTGGCCAGCGGCCGTCAGGACGTGTCTGAGCAGTTTGTACGCCAGCAGCTTCGTTTCTCCAACCTGAACGCCCATGTCGATACCCGTTACACGGCAGAGGACTGGGAAGGTTTCCAGCAGTTGGTACGTGCTTCCGACATTCAGGACAAGGATGTCATTCTGCGCGTGCTCTCCATGTATGAGGACCCCGAGGAGCGTGAGCAGCAGATCCGTAACATGAGCCAGGCCTTCCGTGAGCTCTCTGAGGGCATCCTGCCCGAGTTGCGCCGTGCCCGCCTCATTGCCAACTACGAGGTAGTGGGACGTAGCGACGCAGAAATCAGCCAGCAGATGAAGGCCGACCCCACAAAGCTGAGCATCGAGGAGATGCTGTATGCTGCTACGCTGACCAACGACCAGAACGAGCAGATGGCCATCTATCAGGAAGCCGTCAAGGAGTTTGCTGCTGATCCCCGCGCCTATAACAACATCGGCCGTATCTACTTCATGCAGGGCAACTACGACCGTGCACGTAAGTTCTTCCAGCAGGCACTCTCTATTGATAACAAGCTCGACGAGGCCAATGCCAACCTGGGTCTCATGGAACTGATGAACGGCAACGTCGCCGAGGCACAGAACTATATCGCCAGCGCATCGGGCTCACCCGTCACGGCTGAGGCTGTTGCTGTGCTGCACCTGGCACAGGGCAACTACGCACTGGCAGAGCAGGACTTCGGCGAACTGGCCAGCAACAATGCTGCCTTGGCACAGATTCTGAACCGCAACTACACCAAGGCCGAGCAGACCCTGGGTAAAATAGAGAACAAGGACGCCATGACCGACTATCTGCGTGCCATCCTCTATGCCCGCAAGGGTAACAAGGGCGTGGCAGGTACCTTCCTGCGCAGTGCCATCAGCAAGGACAGCACGCTTGAGGCATTTGCCAAGCGCGACCTTGAACTGACGAACGTACGATAAAACGAATGAAGCGATATTTCGCATATATGCTATTGCTGCTGCTCTTGGCCTCCTGTGGGGCCGAGAGCGGCCGTTTTCGTATAGAGGGTAGCCTGACGAACATGAACCAGGCAGAGTTCTACATCTACAATACTGACGGTGGAGCGCTGCATCTGGATACCATCAAGGTGGCCGACGGACGGTTTATCTACGAGACCGACCTGGAGCACCAGGGCACCTTTGTGCTGCTCTATCCTAACTATTCCGAACAGGTCATCTTCGGCGAGTCGGGAGCCGTCGTCCTGATGGAGGGCGATGCCTCTCACCTCAAGGACATGGAGGTGACGGGTACTGAGGAGAACGAGCAGATGACAGCCTGGCGACACAATGCCAACAGGCTCACCCCGCCCGAGGTCAACCAGTCGGCAGTTGATTTCATCAAGGAGCACCCCGGCTCCATTGTCAGCAACTACCTGCTGAACCGCTACCTTATCCTGGACGAAACGCCCGATTACCAGCAGGCGGAGGAACTGGCCAAGCTGATGATGAAGGAGCAGCCGCAGAACGGTCGTCTGGCCAATCAGGTGAAGATACTGGCCGGTCTGAAGAACTATCAGGTGGGCAAGAAACTGCCCGACTTCTCCGCCACCGACATCAATGGCAGGCGCGTGTCGCGTGAGACCCTGAATGCAGAACTCAATGTCATTGCGATATGGGCCACGTGGAACTACGACAGCGAGAGCGTCATCCGTAAACTGAACAAGCTGAAGCGTGACTACGGCAGTCGCCTGTCGCTGCTGAGCATCTGTCTGGACCCCGACCCCAAGGAGTGCCGTAAGTTTGTGGAACGCGACTCCATGCGCTGGAGCCACGTCTGCGACGGACAGGTTTGGGAGTCGCCGGTGGTTCAGAAGTTAGGTTTCTCCTTCGTGCCAGGCAATCTGTTCATTGACCGTCAGGGCAAGATTGTGGCTGTCGATGTCAAGACTGCGGACATAGACCAGAAAGTGAAGTCACTTCTTAAATGAAACCCCACTATACAGGATTAACTGATGAGCAGGTGCTTCGCAGTCGTGCGGAGCACGGTGCCAATGTGCTGACGTCGCCCGATCGGGAGTCGCTGTGGAAGCGTTTCTTCGAGAAGCTGTCGGGCCCCTTCGGTCATTATCTGAAGGGCTGGAACGATGGCGACTCGCTCATCTTTATCCTGGAGATAGCCGCTGTGCTGTCTGTTTTCATCTCCCTCTCTGAGTATAACGAGTGGTTCGGGCTGCACAACCCCGGCAGCGGGGTGTTCTTCGAGCCGCTGGGCATCCTCATGGCCATCCTCATCGCCACCGGCATCTCGTTTGTCTTCGAACTGCAGGCCGACCGTGAGTTCATGGTTCTCAACCAGGTCAATGACGAGGAGCCCGTGCTGGTCATCCGTAATGGCAATGCCACCAAGGTGCCGCGTGCCGACATTGTCGTCGGCGACGTTGTCATGCTCTCCACAGGCGAGGAAGTGCCTGCCGATGGTGAGCTTCTGGAGGCTGTGTCGCTACAGATGGACGAGTCGTCGCTGACGGGTGAGCCGGTATGCAGCAAGACCACCGTAGAGCGCGACTTCGATGCCGAGGCCACCTTCCCCAGCAACCACGTCATGCGCAGCACGAAGGTCATGGAGGGACATGGCATCTGCCGCATCCTGGCCGTGGGCAATGACACGGAGTACGGCCATGTCTTTGTGGCCGCACAGATTGACGACAGCGTGAAGACACCCCTCAACGAACAGCTCGACCGTCTGGGCAAGCTCGTTGCCAAGGCCAGCTACGCCGTTGCCGCCCTTGTTGTCGTCGGCCGCATCGTCATGTACTTCCTCAACACCCCTCTCTCCTCATCCTTCTCCCTGATTGACTTCATCACCTACTTCCTGCAGACGGTCATGATAGCCGTCACGCTCATTGTCGTTGCCGTCCCTGAGGGTCTCCCCATGGCCGTGTCGCTCAGTCTGGCCTATTCCATGCGCCGCATGCTCAAGACCAACAACCTGGTACGCAAGATGCATGCCTGCGAGACCATGGGAGCCACCACCGTCATCTGTACCGACAAGACGGGTACGCTGACTCAGAACCAGATGCAGGTAGCAGAGGTGTTTAACGTTAACCCTAACGATAACCTTAACGTTAACGATAACGATAACCCTTCACCCTTAACCCCTAACCCATCACCCTTAACCCCTCTCCACGAGAACATGGCCGTCAACTCCACGGCACAGCTCGACCTGACCACCCCTGACCACCCCACGGTGTTGGGCAATCCTACTGAGGGTGCATTGCTGCTCTGGTTGAGGGAGCAGGGCGTTGACTACCGCCAGTTACGCGAACGGGCGGAGATTATCGACGAGTTACCCTTCTCCACCGAACGTAAATACATGGCCACGCTGGTCCGCCGTCCTGATGACGCTTCGCGTACCATATTATATATAAAGGGAGCCCCCGAGGTGGTCATGGCGATGTGTTCCAATTCTCAATTCTCAACTCTCAATTCTCAATTATTAAAGTGGCAGCAGCAGGCCATGCGTACACTGGCCTTTGCCTTTATCGAGAATCCGCCTCTTGATATCTGTAAAACGCTCTCCACTCTCCGCTCTCCACTCTCCACTCTAAACTCTCCGCTCGGCTCTGCCGCTTTGCACAGCAAAGAACTCTCAACTCTAAACTCTCCACTCTCAACTCTCAACTCTCTAATAGCCATTAGCGACCCCGTGCGTAGTGATGTGCCGGCAGCCGTCCGTGAATGCTTGGATGCAGGCATCCAGGTGAAGATTGTCACTGGCGACACCGTCGGTACGGCGCGTGAGATTGGACGCCAGACGGGATTATGGACCGATGCCGACGGCGACCGTAACATCATTACCGGACCGGAGTTTGCTGCCTTGACCGACGAGCAGCTACTGGAGCGCGTTGCTGACCTCAAGATCATTGCCCGTGCCCGTCCTATGGACAAGCGCCGACTGGTGGAGGCACTCCAGCAGCGTGGCGAGGTAGTGGCAGTGACGGGCGACGGCACCAACGATGCCCCTGCCCTGAAGGCCGCCCACGTCGGACTCTCCATGGGCGACGGAACGTCCGTAGCCAAGGAAGCCAGCGACATCACGATTATCGACAACTCCTTCTCCAGCATTGGCCGTGCCGTCATGTGGGGCCGTTCGCTCTATCAGAACATCCAGCGTTTCATCCTCTTCCAGCTCACCGTCAATGTGGTGGCCTGTCTCGTTGTGCTCGTCGGCTCCTTCACAGGTACTGAACCGCCCCTCACCGTCACGCAGATGCTGTGGGTCAACCTCATCATGGACACCTTTGCGGCTATGGCACTGGCCTCGTTGCCACCCTCGCCATCCGTCATGCACGACCGTCCGCGTCCCCGTGAAGCCTTCATCATCAACCGTCCCATGTGGAACCGCATCTTCGGTGTGGGCCTGCTCTTCACAGCCCTGCTGCTCGTCCTGCTCTACCTTCCACTCTCAACTCTAAACTCTCCGCTCTCAACTCTAAACTCTCCACTCTCAACTCTAAACTCACCTTCCGCGTTCTTCACCATCTTCGTGATGCTGCAGTTCTGGAACATGTTCAATGCCCGTGCCTATGCCACAGGCCGTTCAGCCCTGCATCTGAAAGGCTGTAAGGGATTCCTGCTGATTGCCGCGCTCATTTTCGGTGGTCAGCTGCTGATAGTTAATTTCGGTGGAGAGTTCTTCAATGTGGAGCCCCTTCCGCTCACCACGTGGCTCCTCATCATCGTCTTCACCTCCCTTGTCCTATGGGTGGGTGAAGTCGTCCGTCTTTTCAGGAAGTAAAGAATCTATTGCTATTCGTAGATAGAAAACAATAACAGCGGGGAAGCATGCACTTCCCCGCTGTTATTGCTTACAGATAGTTTTATAGATCTTCTGTTTCTTCTGCAGACCAGTCCATTAAAGTAGGAGCACCAACTCCGCCGCCAGATGGCGGTGTTCCACTTCCTCCACCACTTCCACCAGCACCTTCACCTTGAGTGTTCCATCCGTTAGCACCTTCGCTACTACTAGCTAGTAGATACAATTGCGTATTAATCGTTTCTACATGGAATACTGGTATAATATATTTTTTCTTCATAATTTAAATGATTATTTTACGAATATTTTTTTACCGTTCATGATATAAACACCCTTTGGAAGAGTATTAAGTTTTCCATCCAAATTTACAACTTGACCATTAAGATTATACACCTTATTTGGATTAATGTTGTTTGTGTTAGATATATAAGAAATACCTGTTGTTTCCGAATCATTACTGAACGAGTCAATCACTAGGAACGGTGATTGTACAATTTCATTATTATTGTCACGAATCAAGTCAGAATGATTTGTACCGTCACTCTCATGAACACCTTGAATGATTGCACTGTATTTAGCCCATTGGCCAAAACCCCAAGAGCCTGGAGTTCCTCCATCCCAGTCTGACAAGTAGCGATACCATAGGCTTGACGATGTATCAGTACCATCCTCTGTACCACTCTTGATGATGTACAAGAAGTAACTGTAAACAGGAAGATTAGCATTATCCTCATACGTTCCGATGAACTGATACGTATTAAAGCCATTTTTTGCGTTCTTGAGGGTTTCTGTTTCAGAAACTGATGTTACGGGCACAACCCATGCCGAGACGCCAGCGTTAGAACGAGAAACGTTATTTTCTTTCAGATAGTTAATTGTGTAAGACTTCATTCCAGCACCAGAATTGTAAGCCAAGGGTACGTACGGACAGATGTGATAAGGTTTGTTGGCCTCCATGATAATCTGGTCGCCGCCATCTCCAACAACTGCATAGTCTCCTAATTCGGTTGAGGTTTCGTTGAGTTGCCATTTGTAGACTTTGTTAGTACTTCCTTCGCCTTCTGTATTGGTTGACATTGCAACAAGGTCTTGAGTGAAGTAAAGCGTTACTTGTCCTGACTTCGTACTTCCTGATGTATTCAATGTTCGTGTTACGTGAGTAAGAGTACTCAGTTTTGGCAACAGTTTCTCAGTTCCCTGATAGATACCCTCAGCATCTGTATTGTATGTTGAATTATTCTTTATAGGGAAGCCCTGTGAGTTCACAAGTGTAGAAATACTAGTTTCGCTATGAGCGTCAACACCGAACATTTCTACAAACTGGTTATAGGTAACATCATAGGGGATACAGATGGTGTACCAGTTATCAGGATTCATAACCACATAACGTTCACTTGCCAATGAGTAACTACCTACGAGTACGAATTGGTGCCATCCTGCATAGTTCATGTCGAATGTCTCGCCCTCAGGAGAGCCATTACTGGTCCAATAGCTGTCTGCAGTTTCTTGAGTACCGATATTTCCACGAGTGTTATATTGTTCATCATCCCATGCGCCTTCCAAGTATCCGTAACTTGCAAGAGAGTAGGCGCGGTTAAGTTGTTGTAATGATGGCCACATAAGGATATTGCCACGGTCGTCCTTTGCAATCTCACCTTGTTGTATAGTATTATTTGAGTCTAAATATTTACCGTCATCAGGATAAGAATAGTTACGCTCAATATCAGTAAATTTCTTGACATCGTCAATGGTAAAGAATCCTGTCCAGTGGAGAATTGCAAAGCACTTTTCAGAGCCAGATGCTGTGTCATGACCATAGTTGTCACGGTCAGCAGTTTTCTTTTCTCCAGGATTACCTGTTTCTGTACGTAATCCGCCCCAGCCGGTGTAAGTACCTGCACCAAAAGCATCAATCTGGCATATAGGAACAATGGGGGAAGTTACATATACGTCAGTAAAGTGTTCAACGTTAGAAAATGCACCAGTTTCAATCTTTGTTAATGCTGGTGGTAAGGTGATGGTATGGCCACCATTTCCTAAATCATAGATAGTTCCATCTGCTTTCGTGGTATATACACGGGTAAGACAGTTGTCACTTGAAAAAGCATTCTGACCAATCTCCTTATATTGTCCAGGTATGCAGAATGCTGTTAGAGCGAATTTTGATGCAGAATTAAGGCTACTTGAAGGTATGCGCCAAA
>Ga0310690_10010915_pt1 | contig 11249 bp, 20 predicted proteins | sample AusTroGonzalo_MG_2_FD_207661 | JGI IMG/M metagenome (GOLD analysis project Ga0310690, IMG submission 207661) | Bovine rumen microbial communities from tropical cattle in Woodstock, Queensland, Australia - Gonzalo_04 (v2) (version 2) | ecosystem: Host-associated > Mammals > Digestive system >...
GACCGAAGCCTTTCCACCACGGGCGATGCCGCCTGTGGTGGGCATGGGGTATTACCCGGCGTTTCCACCGGCTGTCCCCCGGAAGAGGGTTGGTTGCATACGCGTTACGCACCCGTGCGCCACTCTCGCAGTCCCGAAGGACCGCTTACCGTTCGACTTGCATGTATTAGGCCTGCCGCTAGCGTTCATCCTGAGCCAGGATCAAACTCTTCATTGTATTATTGTTGTACTTTTTCTTTTTTCCTGTTTTAGGGCTCCGCTATGATTCTTTGCTGTTCCTTACTCTCGAAACGGTACGAGCCTCCCGGCTCCCCGTCTCGGACTTATGCTGGCCTCAAGCTTTCAAAGAACTGTCCGGCCTCCACTCTCATCTGCCCCCTCTTCCGTGAGGTCGAAAACGGCTGCAAAGGTACAACCTTTTTTCAAACCCGCAAGCGTTTTTCGTCTTTTTTTTTCAATTTTTTTTATCCAGACTGATTGTCAGAGTGTTAGAAAATAAAAAATCGTCGCAAATTGCTTTGCGACGATTTTTCCAATACCCTAAAACAGGGATTTTCGTTATTCCTTGGTCTCTTCAGCAGGAGTTTCAGCTGGAGCTTCAACAGGAGCCTCAACGGCAGCCTCTGCCTTTGGAGCCGATTTCTTGGAACGGCGAGTGCTCTTAGCCTTGGCAGGCTTCTTAGCCTCGGCGGTGTAAACATCGTTGTAATCCACCATTTCCATCATGCACATGTCGGCGGCGTCGCCAGCACGCATGTTGGGCATGCGGATGATGCGGGTGTAACCACCAGGACGCTCAGCAACCTTAGTGCTGATTTCACGGAACAACTCAGTAACGGCATACTTGTTTTGCAGGTAGCTGAAAACAAGACGGCGGTTGGAGGTATTGTCTTCCTTGGAACGGGTGATCAACGGTTCGACATACATTCTCAAGGCCTTGGCCTTGGCAACGGTGGTTATGATGCGTTTGTTAAGAATCAGCGAGGAAGCCATGTTGGAGAGCATAGCCTTGCGGTGAGCGCTTTTTCTTCCCAAGTGATTGAAATTCTTATTGTGTCTCATCTTTCTTATTCCTTATCTAATTTATACTTGCTGACATTCATACCGAACTCAAGGCCTCTACTGCGGACAAGCTCATCCAACTCAGTGAGAGATTTCTTACCGAAGTTACGGAATTTGAGCAGGTCTTGCTTATTGAAGGCGACAAGTTCACCAAGCGTTTCAACTTCAGCGGCTTTCAAGCAGTTGAGGGCACGGACCGAGAGATCCAGGTCAACAAGCTTGGTCTTCAGCAGCTGACGGATATGCAGTGAGCTTTCATCGAATTCCTCGGTCACCGTCTTCTCGTCGAGCACTGGAGTGATCTTCTCGTCGGAGAATAGCATGAAGTGATAGATGAGGATCTTTGCGGCTTCCTTGAGGGCATCCTTCGGGTTGATGGAACCGTCGGTCAGGATTTCGATCACGAGTTTCTCGTAGTCGGTCTTCTGTTCCACGCGGTAGTTTTCAACCTTGAAGCTCACGTTACGAATAGGAGTGTAGATTGAATCGATAGCGATGGTATCGACAGGAGCGCCCACAACTTTGTTTTCGTCAGCGGGAACATAGCCCCTACCCTTACCAATGGTAAGTTCGATGTTCAGTTTGACAGAAGGATCCATGTGGCAGATGACAAGCTCAGGGTTGAGCACTTGGAACACGTTGAGGAACTTGTTGATGTCGCCAGCCTTGAATTCCTCTTGGCCGCTGATCACCACGTTCACTTTCTCGTGGGTTTCTTCCACCACTTGTTGTTTGAAACGAACCTGTTTGAAATTCAGCACCATGTCGGCGACATCTTCGATGACACCTTCGATGGATGCGAATTCGTGACTGACACCGTCAATGCGGATTGAAGTGATTGCGAAGCCTTCCAGTGAGGAAAGGAGGATTCTTCTCAATGCATTGCCGATGGTAGTACCGAAACCTGGTTCCAGAGGACGAAACTCGAACACGCCTTTGGTGTCGGTTGATTCGACCATCACCACCTCTTCAGGTTTTTGAAACGCTAATATTGACATAGGTTTAGTGTTATTTTATTTATTACCAGGTTAACAATCAACAATTACTTAGAATACAATTCGACGATGAGCTGTTCGTTGATGTTTTCCGGAATATCTTCGCGGACTGGGTAGTTCATGAACTTACCACACATCTTTTCGCCGTCCCATTCCAGCCAGCTGAAGCGGTTGGAGTGGCCTTCGACTGAATTGGTAATGACTTCCAAGCTCTTTGATTTTTCGCGGACGCCGACGATGTCGCCAACCTTAACGAGGTATGAAGGGATGCTGAGGATGTCACCGTTGACAGTGATGTGGCGGTGGTTCACCAGCTGGCGGGCAGCAGCGCGAGTAGGAGCTATTCCGAGGCGATAGACGACATTGTCGAGGCGTGATTCGAGCAGTTGCATCAGGATCAAGCCGGTAACGCCTTCCTTACGGCGAGCCAGTTCGAATGTCTTGTGGAATTGACGTTCGAGGACACCGTAGGTATATTTAGCCTTTTGCTTCTCCTGGAGCTGGGTACCGTATTCAGAGACTTTCTTTCTTCTCTTGGCGGCGCCGTGCATTCCCGGAGGATAGTTTCTCTTCTCAAAATACTTGTCGGAACCAAAGATAGGTTCACCGAACTTACGAGCAATTTTCGTTTTAGGACCAGTATATCTTGCCATAATTCTAACTTTTTAATTGTTCAACGATTACACTCTTCTGCGTTTTGGAGGACGGCATCCGTTGTGTGGCAATGGGGTAACGTCAACGATCTCGGTCACCTCAACACCCATCGAGTGGATGGCACGGATAGCTGATTCACGTCCTGCGCCAGGTCCCTTAACATAAACTTTAACTTTACGTAATCCCAAGTCATAGGCGGTCTTGGAGCACTCTTCAGCGGCCATTTGAGCGGCGTAAGGTGTGTTCTTCTTGGAGCCCTTGAATCCCATCTTACCGGCTGATGCCCAAGAGATGACTTGTCCTTCATTGTTGGTCAAGGAAATGATGATGTTATTGAAGGAAGCTTTGATGAAGGCCAAGCCTGCAGCTTCGATCTTAACAACACGTTTCTTTGTAACTTTACTGGTTTTTGCCATTTGTTGTTGTTGTGATTTTGTTGTTTAAATATGATCCAACTACCTATTATTACTTGGTAGCTTTCTTCTTGTTGGCGACAGTCTTCTTACGTCCCTTACGGGTACGAGCGTTGTTTTTAGTGCTCTGTCCGCGCACTGGTAAACCGGCACGGTGACGGATGCCACGGTAGCAACCGATGTCCATCAAACGCTTGATGTTCATCTGAACTTCACCGCGAAGCTCACCTTCAGTCTTATACTCGTCAGCAATGATGTTACGGACGGTATTCTGCTCTTCGTCTGACCAATCCTGGACTTTCTTGGCCGGGTCAACGCCTGCCTTGCCCAAGATTTCCTTAGCCAGAGATCTTCCAATGCCGAAAATGTAGGTTAATGAGATTTCACCAGCTTTATTGCTCGGGATATCTACACCAGCGATTCTTGCCATAGTATTCTTTTTCCTTTAATTAAATTCCACTAATCAACCCTGACGTTGTTTTTCCTTAGGGTTCTTTTTGTTAATAACATAGACTCTGCCTTTACGCTTCACGATCTTGCAGTCGGCTGATCTTTTCTTTACGGATGCTTGTACTTTCATATCAATAAATAACTTTTAGATAATGCAAATTAATTCTTGTATCTGAAGGTGATACGGCCTTTGGTCAGATCGTAAGGAGACATCTCGAGCTTCACCTTGTCACCAGGGAGGATCCTGATGTAGTGCATACGCATCTTACCGGAAATGGTGGCGGTAATCACCAATCCGTTTTCCAGCTCAACGCGAAACATGGCATTTCCCAACGCCTCGATCACGGTGCCTTCTTGTTCGATTGACATTTGTTTTACCATAGACGATTCAGATCTTTTTCTATTTTCTTGTGTCCGAAATAATTCGGGCGGCAAAATTAGTAATTTTTTTTTAATTCGCAAGCAAGTTTTCCAGGAAATCCGCGATTACGGATTTCCTGGAAACTTTCATCATTTACATTCTGCCGACGCGACCCTTGATACGGCCTGATTTGGTAAGACCGTCGTAGTGGCGCATGAGCAGGTGACTTTCAATTTGTTGCAGTGTATCAAGTACAACGCCAACAAGAATCAGCAGTGAGGTACCACCATAGAAGTGAGCGAACGAAGTCGTCACACCCATGAGGCTGACCAGGGCGGGCATGACAGCCACGATGGCCAGGAAGATGGAACCGGGCAAAGTAATTCTTGACATGATAGTATCGAGGTATTCCGCAGTCTTCTTACCAGGTTTCACACCGGGGATGAAGCCACCGTTCTTCTTGATGTCTTCCGCCATCTGGTTCGAGTTGATCGTCACAGCGGTGTAGAAGTATGTGAAGGCGATGATCATGATGAAGAATACGAAGTTATACCAGAAACCGTTGATGTTGGTGAATGCGGCAGTAAATCCGCTGAGGGTCTCAGTCTGACGGAAACCGGCGATGGTGATCGGCAGGAACATGATAGCCTGGGCGAAGATGATAGGCATAACGCCAGCAGCATTGACTTTCAGAGGGATGTATTGGCGGACGCCGCCGTACTGACGGTTGCCGACAACACGTTTCGCATACTGTACCGGGATCTTGCGGGTTCCCTGCACGAGAGCGATGGTGCCAACCATGACGAAGAACAGGACGATGAGTTCGATAACGAGGATCAGGAGTCCTGCGCCGCCTTGGGTGAAGCGGGCTGCACACTCACCGACGAAAGCGCCGGGAAGACGGGCAATGATACCGATCATAATGATCAAGGAGATACCATTGCCGATGCCCTTGTCTGTGATCTTCTCACCCAGCCACATGATGAACAGGGTACCTGCCGCGAGGAGGATGATGGAAGAGATCCAGAAGAACACGCCTGGGTTGGACACGTAAGGATCGAAAGGAGTCACAGCCTCGTTGGGAAGCTGATAGATGACATTGCGGATATAACCCGGAGCCTGGACGATGACGATACCCACGGTGAGGTAACGCATCACCTGGTTGAGTTTCTTACGGCCGCTCTCGCCTTCGCGTTGCAGACGCTGGAAGTAAGGGATGACCATACCCAGCAGCTGGATGATAATGGATGCCGTAATGTAAGGCATGATACCCAGCGCGAAGATGGAGGCATTGCCGAAAGCACCGCCCGAGAACATGTTCAACAGGCCGAGAAGACCAGAGTTACTGGAGTTCTGCAGGTTTGCCAACTCATTCGGGTTGATACCTGGAATGACGACGAAGGAGCCGAAGCGGTAGATGAGGATCATCAACAGCGTAAAGAGAATACGCTGGCGCAGCTCTTCGATCTTCCAAATATTCTTGATGGTTTCGATCAATTTACGCATATCTATCAGATTTTTTCGCAAGTGCCGCCGGCAGCCTCAATGGCTTGCTGAGCCTTAGCGGAAAATGCATTGGCTTTGACTTCAATTTTTGCGGTGAGTTCGCCCTTGGCGAGGACCTTCACAAGCTCCTTGCTATGGACTACGCCGTTTTCAACGAGCACCTCTGGCGTGATGACAGCGATACCGTTGTCAGCAAGCTTCTGCAAAGTAGAGAGGTTGACAGGGCAGTATTCCACGCGGTTGCGGTTGGTGAAACCGAACTTGGGGACGATACGCTGGAGAGGCATCTGGCCGCCTTCGAAACCAATCTTGCGCTTGGCACCTGAGCGAGCCTGTGCACCCTTATGACCACGTGTTGAAGTTCCGCCTTTTCCCGAACCCTGGCCACGGCCTTTTCTTGTCTTGTTCTTTACAGAACCTTTTGCTGGTTTGAGATTACTTAAATCCATATTGTGCAGATTTATTGGTTCAACAATTAAATTTCTTCGATCTTGAGGAGATGAGCCACCTTGTTCACCATACCGGCGATGCAGGGGTTTTCCATGTCAACTTCGACTGAATGGTTCATCTTTCTGATGCCGAGCGACTTCAGGGTGTCCTTTTGGTCCTGGGGTCTGCCGATACCGCTTCTGATTTGTGTGATTCTAACTTTCTTCATGGTTTCAAAAAGTTTTATCCGTTAAACACAGTGTCCAGATCCACACCTCTCAGTTGGGCGACGGTATAAGCGTCACGCATCTTGGTGAGAGCGTCGAAAGTAGCCTTCACTACTGAGTGAGGGTTGGAAGAGCCTTTTGACTTGGCCATAACGTTCTTCACGCCAACGCTTTCCAACACGGCACGCATAGCACCACCGGCGATGACACCGGTACCAGGAGTAGCGGGTTGGATATAAACGTAAGCGCCGCTGTACTTGCCGTATTCTTCGTGAGGCAGGGTGCCATTCAGAACCGGGACCTTGACCAGGTTCTTCTTGGCATCGTCGATGCCCTTCTGGATAGCGGCGGTAGCTTCCTTGGCCTTGCCAAGACCGTAACCGACAACGCCATTCTCATTGCCTACGACGACCAATGCTGCGAAAGTGAAAGTACGACCACCTTTGGTCACCTTGGTGACGCGGTTGATGCTAACGAGACGTTCTTTGAACTCGATTTCGCTAGACTTTACTCTTTTTACATTAACTTCTGCCATAACCAATTAGAATTTAAGTCCTCCATTACGAGCTGCGTCGGCCAGCGACTTGACTCTACCATGATACAAATAACCATTGCGGTCGAACACGACGGTTTCGATGCCGGCGGCCTTGGCCTTCTCAGCGATCAAAGCGCCAACCTTGGCGGCCTGTTCGATCTTCGTGATCTTTTCAGTTTCGATTCCGTTTTCACGGGAACTTGCAGCAGCGAGGGTCTTGCCGGCCTCATCGTCAATCAGCTGCACATAAATCTGCTTGTTGCTTCTAAAGACAGACATACGGGGGCGAGCGGCGGTGCCGGAGATCTTCCTACGGATTCTCTTTTTGATGTTCTGTCTTCTTTCTTCTTTATTAATTGCCATCTTACTGAGGTATTAACTATTTAATTAATGATTACTTACCAGCAGCTTTACCTGCCTTGCGTCTCAGGACTTCATCCTGGAACTTAATACCCTTACCCTTATAAGGTTCAGGCTTACGCATTGAGCGGATCTTTGCGGCCACCTGACCAAGAAGTTGTTTGTCATATGAACGCATCTTCAAGATGGGGTTCTTACCTCTCTCGTTGATGGTTTCGATTTTGATCTCCGGAGGCATCTCCATGAAGATGGTGTGCGAGTAACCGAGGGCCATTTCGAGGATTTGTCCCTTGGCTTCAGCCTTGTAGCCGACGCCGACGAATTCCTGAACGGTCTCGAAGCCTTCGCTGACACCCTTCACCATGTTGTGGATCAGAGCGCGATAGAGACCATGCTTTGCACCGGCTTCGGCAACAGCCTCGTTCGGTTTCACATGGAGTTGGTCGCCTTCGATCTCAAGGATCACATGGTCGGAGAATTTCTGGGAGAGTTCACCCAATTTACCTTTGACGGTGATGACATGCTCTTTGTCATCGATGTTGACGGTTACGCCAGCCGGAATGGCGATTGGCAATTTACCTATTCTTGACATAATTCCTATCTCCTTTCCTTTTGATTAGCTAACATAACACAACACTTCGCCACCGATGTGGAGTTTGCGGGCTTCTTTGTCGGTCATCACACCCTGTGAGGTGGAGATGATGGCGATGCCGAGGCCGTTCATCACACGTGGGAGGTTTTCACTGTCGGCATACTTTCTCAAACCAGGGCGCGAGATGCGGTCGATGGTGGAGATGGCCGGGATTTTGGTCACAGGATGGTACTTAAGAGCGATCTTAATGACGTTCTGTGATTTCTTCTCACCTTCTTCAAACTTGTAGTTGAGGATATAGCCCTTCTCGAAGAGGATCTTGGTCATAGCCTTCTTGAGGTTTGAAGCGGGGATTTCAACGATTCTATGCTTAGCATTGACGGCATTGCGGATGCGGGTCAAATAATCTGCTATAGGGTCTGTGTACATCTTCTACTAATTTTAATGATTACCAACTAGCTTTCTTTACGCCTGGGATCAAGCCCTTCAGTGCCATTTCACGGAAATTGATACGTGAGATACCGAACTGTCTCATATAGCCTTTTGGACGGCCAGTGAGTTGGCAGCGGTTGTGGAGACGGACTGGAGAAGCGTTCTTCGGCAGTTTCTGCAATGCTTCATAATCGCCAGCTTCCTTCAAGGCTGCACGTTTGGCGGCATATTTAGCGACCATTTGTGCTCTTTTGCGCTCACGCGCTTTCATTGACTCTTTTGCCATGGTTTACTTTTTTTGATTTTTAAAAGGAAGACCAAATTTCTTCAATAAAGCCAAAGCCTCTTGATCAGTATTGGCTGAAGTGACGAAGGTGATGTTCATACCATTGATGTGGTTGACCTTTTCGATATCGATTTCCGGGAAGATGATCTGTTCGGTGATTCCGAAACTGTAGTTGCCACGGCCATCGAAGCCTTTGTCGTTGATACCCCTGAAGTCACGGACACGTGGGAGAGCGACGCAGACCAGACGTTCGAGGAATTCGTACATCTTGTCGCCGCGCAGTGTTACGTGGACGCCGATCGGGTTGCCGCGACGCAGTTTGAAGTTACTGACGTCGTGTCTTGAGATAGTCGGAACGGCTTTCTGACCGGTGATAGCGCTCATTTCCTCTACACCATAGTCAATCAGTTTCTTGTCCGCCAATGCGGCACCGATGCCCTGATTGAGTGAAATTTTCAAAAGCCGTGGAACCTGCATCACGCTCTTATAGTGGAATTCTTCCATCAATGCAGGCACGATTTCACTCTTGTATTGAGTTCTAAGTCTGGGTTGATAGTTCATCTTACTTAATTATTTCTCCGGTTTTCTTTGAATAACGGACCAATTTGCCAGTTTTTTCGTCAATCTTACGTCCGACTCTCGTAGGTTTGCCGCTGTTATCGACCACCATGAGGTTGGAGATGTGGATAGGGGCTTCTTGCTTGATGATGCCGCCTTGGGGATGTTCAGCGTTGGGGCGGGTGTGCTTCGAGATGATTCTAACGCCTTCGACGATAGCTCTCTGCGACTTCGGATCAACGCTCATAACTTTGCCTTGCTTGCCTTTGTCATTGCCTGAAAGTACCAGGACAGTGTCGCCTTTCTTAACATGTAATTTCATAGTCGATTCAATTTTGATTTACAACACTTCTGGAGCAAGTGAAACTATTTTCATAAACTGCTTTTCACGCAACTCTCTGGCAACGGGACCAAAGATACGGGTTCCGACGAGTTCGCCGGCGTTGTTCAGAAGAACACAGGCGTTGTCATCGAAGCGGATGTAGGAACCGTCGGGACGGCGGGTTTCCTTCTTTGTACGGACTACGACTGCCTTTGAAACGGTACCTTTCTTGATGTTACCGCTTGGAATGGCGCTTTTCACGGTGACGACGATGATGTCGCCTGTGTGGGCGTAACGCTTCTTGGTTCCGCCTAACACTCTGATGCAGAGGACTTCTTTTGCACCGCTATTGTCAGCTACTGCGAGTCTGGTTTCCTGTTGTATCATATTACTTAGCCCTTTCGATAATTTCTACTAATCTCCAACATTTTCTCTTGCTCATAGGACGGGTTTCCATGATGCGCACGGTGTCACCGATGTTGCACTCATTCTTCTCATCATGAGCCATAAAACGGTTCGTCTTCTTGATGAACTTACCGTAGATCGGGTGCTTCTCACGACGTTCGATCTCCACGACGATGGATTTGTCCATCTTGTTGCTGACAACCACGCCGATTCTCTCTTTTCTCAAATTTCTTGTTTCTTCCATTTCTTTCGTCGTTTAAAGTTATTTAATCTCTTCGATTTCGCGTCTTCTCAACTCAGTCAGGAGACGAGCGATGTCCTTGCGCTTGGCGCGAATCAGATTGGGGTTCTCCAGTGGGGAGGCAGCGTGGTTGAGGTTCATCTTCACCAGCTGTTCGCGAGCCTGTTCGAGACGTTCGTTCAGGTCGGCGATGCTCAACTCTCTTAATGATTCTTTTTTCATAGCTTGTTCCTTCTTGAATTATTCAACGTAATCTCTTCTAACCACAAACTTCGTCGTTACAGGCAGTTTCTGGGCTGCGAGACGGAGGGCTTCCTTGGCGACTGCCAACGGCACACCTTCAGCTTCGAACAGCATGTGACCTGGAGTAACGCGAGCTACAAAGTATTCCGGATCACCCTTACCTTTACCCATACGGACGTCCAAAGGCTTCTTGGTAATGGGTTTGTCGGGATAGATGCGGATCCAAATCTGTCCTTCACGTTTCATATAACGTGTAACGGCCTGACGGGCAGCCTCAATCTGGCGAGCCGTGATCAAAGCCTCTTCCAATGTCTTGATACCAAAAGATCCAAAAGCGAGTTCGTGGCCACGGAAAGCGTTGCCTTTCATCTTACCTTTTTGGGGTCTTCTGAATTTTTGTCTTTTCGGTTGTAACATCGTTACTTAACTTTTAAAGATTAAAAAATTATTTACGTTTTCCATTGCCACGGCGTGGTGCACCGGCGGGTTTGGCTGCAGCGGGGCGCTTGTTGGCCGGGCTGTTGACGCTCATCGGAACCAGTTCTGGCTTACCAAAGATTTCACCTTTGCAGATCCACACCTTGATGCCGAGACGGCCGTATGAGGTGTGAGCCTCAACGAGGGAGTAGTCGATATCGGCGCGCAGGGTATGCAGCGGGATACGGCCTTCCTTGTAGGATTCAGCACGTGACATTTCAGCACCGCCAACACGACCTGAGATCATGATCTTGATGCCTTCAGCGCCAATTCTCATGGTACCGGCGACGGCGGTCTTGATGGCGCGACGGAATGAAACACGTCCTTCAATTTGTTTTGCAATCGAGCTTGCCACGATGTAAGCATCGAGTTCTGGTCTCTTGATCTCGTTGATGTTGATTTGGATTTCCTTGCCGGTAAGTTTGACGAGCTCTTTCTTCAGCTTGTCGACTTCCTCACCACCCTTACCAATGATCATGCCCGGACGAGCAGTGAAGATGGTTACGGTGACATACTTCAAGGAACGTTCGATGGCGATCTTTGAGATGCCAGCCTTGCCGAGACGAGCGTTCAGATACTTGCGGATCTTGTCGTCCTCAACGAGCTTGGCTGAAAAGTCTTTTCCGCCATACCAATTGGAATCCCAACCTTTGATGATTCCCAATCTAAGACCGATAGGATTAGTTTTTTGTCCCATTTTA
>Ga0310690_10010917_pt1 | contig 11249 bp, 10 predicted proteins | sample AusTroGonzalo_MG_2_FD_207661 | JGI IMG/M metagenome (GOLD analysis project Ga0310690, IMG submission 207661) | Bovine rumen microbial communities from tropical cattle in Woodstock, Queensland, Australia - Gonzalo_04 (v2) (version 2) | ecosystem: Host-associated > Mammals > Digestive system >...
CGTTTGTGTAAAAGTAAAGCCCCGGAACAGCGTAGTTTGACTTTGGATTTGCAGGCTTTTCTTCAATACCAAGAGCGTTTCCGTTCTGGTCAAATTCTACAACACCATAAGCTGTAGGGTCTTTTACATAATATCCGAATATTACACTCTTTTTTTCGTTTGTAACTGTTTCATAAGCACGGCGCAAAGTCTGAGTAAAGCTCTGTCCGTAGAAAATGTTATCACCAAGAACAAGTGCAACATCATCATTGCCAATAAATTCGCGGCCTACGATAAAAGCATCTGCAAGTCCGCGTGGCTGTTCCTGAACCTTGTAAGAAAACTTCATTCCAAGCCAGGCTCCGTCGCCAAAAAGCTCTTCAAAAACCGGAAGGTCGCGTGGAGTTGAAATAATAAGTACTTCGCGTATTCCTGCAAGCATAAGCACGCTGAGCGGATAATAAATCATCGGTTTATCATAAAGCGGAAGAATTTGTTTGCTTACAGCCTTTGTAATAGGATAAAGTCTGGTTCCAGAACCACCTGCAAGAATAATACCTTTCATAAGTACCTCCGGTTATAATGTGGCAATTGCTTTTTCAATTCGAGCGAGCGACTTTTCTTCTCCAAGAACAACAATAGAACCGATAAGCGGTGGAGAAACACGTGAACCAGTTACAGCCATACGGATTGGCATCATAAAATCCCCGAGTTTAATTCCAAGAGCTTCTGCCTTAGACTTGGCAAGCTCTTCTGCGCCTTCGTGGTCAAGCTTAAAGCACTGTTTTACAAAATCCTTTGCAGCTTCAAGAACTTCTTTTGTTTTTGCAGCATCGATTTTTTTAGGAATAAGCTGTTCAGCAGGAGGAACTGCAGGCTCTGTAAACATAAAGTGAACCATTTCTGCAACTTCACTCAGGAACTTAAGACGTTCCTGGATAAGAGGCATAAGTCCCATAAGAGTCTTTTCAACGTCATCACTGCTCATGTTCATAGATTTGTCTACGCAGTATGGACGACCGTCTTCTCCCATTGCAACACCGCTGAACTTTGGTCCAACATTTGGAAGCGGCTGCTGGCTTTCAGGGTCAATTGCAACTTCAATTGCAGCATCGCCTGTGCCGGTAATAAACGGCAAAGTCCACTTGTAAAGTTCTTCTGTACTCAACTGGCGGATATAGTTTGCGTTGAAATATTCAAGCTTCTTGTAATCAAATACTGCAGGTGCTTTGTTCAAATGTTCAAGCTTAAAACGTGCAGCAAGCTCTTCGAGAGTATAGAATTCCTTTCCTTCTTCGTAAGAACAACCGAGCATTGCAACATAGTTTACGATTGCCTGTGGTAAGTAGCCTCGTGCACGGAACTCATTCAAAGAAGTTGAACCATGGCGCTTAGAAAGCTTTTTTCCGTCTGAACCGTTTACCATAGGAAGATGACAGAATTCAGGATGTTCCCAACCAAAGGCGCGGTACATCTGAACGTGCAATGGTGTAGAAGGAATCCATTCCTGAGCACGCATAACATGGCTGATTTTCATAAAGTGGTCATCAACAATATTTGCAAGGTGATAGGTTGGGAAGCCGTCAGATTTCAAAAGAACAGGGTCCGGCGAAATGTCTTCGTTTTTCCATACAATATCACCAAGAAGGTGATCACTGAACTTTGTTTCACCTTCCATAGGAACCTTAAGACGGATTACAAATGGCTTACCTGCATCAAGATTTGCCTTTACTTCTTCTGCAGTCAGGTGACGGCAGTTGCGGTCATAACCGGGAGCCATTTTATTTTCTGTCTGAATTTTACGGATGCGGTCAAGGCGCTCTGCATCACAGAAGCAGTAGTAAGCCTCACCTTTTTCTACAAGTTCATAAGCATATTTTTTATAAAGCTCAAAGCGTTCACTCTGAACATAAGGTCCATATTCTCCACCTTTACTTCCACCTTCATCCCAGTCAATTCCAAGCCAGTCCATTGTATCATAAAGGTTCTGAACATATTTTTCGTCATAGCGTGTGCGGTCTGTATCTTCCAGACGCAAAATAAATTTTCCATTCTGAGAACGTGCAAAAAGATAATTAAAAAGCGCAGTGCGAACACCACCAATGTGCTGCATTCCCGTCGGAGATGGAGCATAACGTACACGAACTTCTTCTGCCATAAAAAACCTCTGTAAAAAAGTTAGTTAAAATAATATATGAAACAATATTATAGTAAGAATTTGAGGTTTATACAACAATTGCGGTCCCTGAGCTTGTCGAAGGGGAAATGGGGTTGAGAAGTTGTCACGAATTAATATTTTTCCATGTGTTGTAAATCATGGGCGGTTATATTATATTACTATGTATGGAAATTACATATAAAACAAAGGGTACCTGCGCAAGATCAATCAGTTTTACAAAAAATGATGACGGCACGATTACAAACATCAGTTTTGAAGGCGGCTGCAACGGAAACCTTAAGGCAATTTCTAAGCTTTGTGATGGCATGAAGGCCGAAGAGATTGTTGCTAAGCTTAAGGGCAACCTTTGTGGAATGAAAAGCACAAGCTGCGCAGACCAGTTAGCACGCGCAGTAGAAGAAGCATAATTGCGAGGTAAAATATATGGCACTTGAATGTGGTATTGTCGGACTTCCAAATGTCGGAAAGTCTACTATTTTTTCGGCTCTTACAGCGGCTCCAGCTGCAGCAGAGAATTTCCCATTTTGTACAATCGATCCAAATATCGGTATTGTTGATTTGCCGGACGAACGCCTGGATTTTCTGGCAAGCATCCACAATCCAAAAAAGAAGACACCTGCAAGCGTAAAGTTTGTAGATATTGCAGGACTTATAAAAGGTGCCAGTAACGGTGAAGGTCTTGGAAACAAGTTCCTTGCAAATATTCGTGAATGCTCTGTAATTGCTCATGTTGTACGATGTTTTGATAACCCTGATATTATGCATGTCCGCGAGAACGCAAACGAAGCTGCCCCTATTGACCCGGAAAGCGACATCCTTACAATCAACTGGGAGCTTTGCCAGGCAGACTTGAATACAATAGAAGCACGCCAGGACAAGGTTACACGAGCCGTTCGTTCACTTGGAAAAGAAGAAGAAAAAAAATATGCACCATGGACAAGCGCCGTTGCAAAAATCAAGCCGCTGCTTCAGGACGGAAAATGCGCCCGCACTGCAGATCTTACAGACGAAGAACGCGCTGCTCTTTACGACATGTTCCTTCTTACAATGAAGCCTACAATTTATGTTGCAAATGTTGATGAAGATTCCATTGCCGATCAGACAAACAAATATGTAGAAGTTGTAAAAAAATACGCCGACGAAGAAAAATCTGAAGTTGTAGTAATCTGCGGAAAGTTTGAAGCAGACCTTGCCGAAATTGACGATCCAAACGACCGCAAGGATTTTATGGAAAGCGTCGGCCTTACAGAAAGCGGACTCGCAGTTCTTGCACGCAAAACTTATCATCTTATGGGTCTGCGCACCTTCTTTACAGGCGGACCGGATGAATGCCGCGCCTGGACAATCCATGCAGGAGACAAGGCTCCAAAGGCTGCAGGTGTAATTCACACAGATTTTGAAAAAGGCTTTATCAAGGCCGAAGCATACACAATCGACGACCTCCGCCAGTACAAGGACGAAGCCGCCATCAAGGCAGCCGGCAAGTACCGTCAGGAAGGCAAAGAATACGTAGTCCAGGACGGCGACGTATTGTTCTTTAAGTTCAACGTGTGAGGAAGCCGCTGGCGGCTTCGTGTTCAATCGGAGAGCGTTAAAAAAATTGCGATCAAGCAATTTTTAGCTCATCCGAATTCTTTTTCAAATATTTCCTCAAAAAACTTCCTCTTTTTGAAAAATTTTTTGTTAACTATAGTATGAGAATTTTTCATGGAGGAACTTAAAATGAAAAAACTTCGGAACTTTATTGGGGTGGTGGCGGCGGTTATGCTCTGCTCTTGTTCGGGCGGGTGTTCTGTTCAGGACAGCTTCTTTATAGAACAAAATCAGGAGGAAACTACCGACTCTGGCGCGACTCAAATTTCTGTTGCTACCTGGAACCTTCAGACATTTTTTGACGGTAATAAAGACGGCTGCGAATACAAGGAATTTCAGAAAACCGCAGACTGGAATAAAGAAACTTACAGGGTGAGGCTTGAACGGCTTTGTGAGTTTATTACTAAAACAGATGCCGACATTTTTATACTTGAAGAAATGGAAAACGAAGGAATAATCTACGACATAAGTAATCAGCTTGCGGGGGCCGGGCATAACTGGGAGCAGAAAAAATTCTGGAATTATTCTGTTTTTGCAAAAGAAGAAGGCTCTGCCATTGGAATCGGCATTTTGTCGCGGTACCCGCTTAGTAATATTAAAACTCATTCAATGGATATACGCATTCATTCTGCAGCTCAACCGTCTACCCGTTACATTCTTGAAGCAGAAGCCGGAATAGAAAAAAAGCGGCTTGTAATTCTTGCAAATCACTGGAAATCAAAATCAGGCGGGGAACAGGAATCGGAAATCTGGCGGGACTGGCAGGAAAGCATTCTTGGAAAAAGAACTGCTGAATTACTTAAAGATGAATCTGCTGCTCTTTTAATCTGCGGAGATTTTAATCGTGATGCTGCTGATTTTGTCTGTAACCCAAATACAATACTCCGCTATGCAGATTTCGGGTACACAGATTATACGAGCGTAAATTCTCTCTGGTTTACAGATTCAGGAGACTATTCTTCGCAAAAAGGCAGCTACTTTTACGACAATGAATGGGAACGGATAGACAACATAATGCTGGCAGGCAAAGTAAAAAAAGTATTCTTTGCTCCGCTTGACATGAGTCCCTGGGCTTCGTCGCAAGGCTACCCTATTCCCTACAAAATCTATTCCGGTACAGGCTGGTCTGACCATTTACCGCTGTTGGCAAGAATTATAGTATTTTTTTGATTTATCTGTTAAACTAATACTATGACTAAACAAGCAATTATTCATGTAGATAATACAGAAGGCCTGATTGACTTTGCTAAATTTCTTTCGGATATGGACTGGACAATTCTTAGTGCAAACCGTACCGAAGAGCTTTTAAAAAAAGCTAAGCTTCCCGTTATTCGGGAGCAGGCTCTTGTAGAAAACAACCTCTATCTTAATGATACCTCCGGATTAATTCAGAGAATCATGGCATCTACTTTTATTGATGAACCGAACTCTCCTGTAAATCAGGCAGGAGGAAATATTGGTCTGCTCTGCATGAATGTGCTTCCGACAATTCACAACATCAATTCAGAAAAGAAATTCAAGGCAATTACCCGACCTTTTAATTTTTTTGTTTCTACTATTTTACGAAATGCTTTTTTAAACTGGGAAAACCTTATAATTTTATGCGACCCGGCAGATTACAAGGAAGCTATGATTCAGCTTCGTACAGATAATGTAAGCAAGGACTTCAGGATTTATCTTGCAGCTAAGGCGCTTAATCTTGTTTCGGCATTTGACGGTGGCATTGCAAGTTCCATTCTTATGAACGAATCTGACGGTAAGGATTTTATGAACTACCTTACTTATCCTTTTGAAAAACAGTATATGCTTCAGAAGGGTTCAAATCTGCATCAAAGCTCTTGCCTTTACAGATTCCCTGGTGGAACAGGTACTATCGGTTCGCTTCAAAAGCAGCAGGGAAAGGAACTCAGCTATAATACTATTTCTGATATTTCGTTTGCCTGGGAACAGATCTGCATGCTCTCTACAAACCTTAAAAATCAGTTTTCGGTTAAGAGCGTAAACTGCGACGGCTACAAGTTTGAAACTCAATTTACTCCGCTTACAGGAACTGTCTTTACAATTGCAGTTAAATATAAATCGATTCTGGGTGCATCTCTTTCTTCGAGCATCCTGAGCTCTTTTAAAAACACCTACACCTACGACACAGAAAGCATCAAGCGTGTAACCCTTGCAAGCAGTGCTGTAATTGATGAATCTGCAGCAGAAGAAATTGTTAAATGCAATTTTGTTGCAGTCGTTGCTCCGGGCTTTACTCAGGGTGCAAAAGATATTCTTTCTGCAAACAAAGAAATCAACCTTATTCAGATTGCAAGAGTTGCTACTTCTGACTACGCAATGGAGCTTATAAACGGCGGACTTTTATTCCAGACAAAGGACAATGTTCTTTTTGATCACTGGGATGTTAAAACAAAAAACAGACCGGGTCAGGCTTTTGCAGACCAGATGGCCTTTGGAACACTGCTTTCCATGGGCTCGCGTTCACATTCGGCAGTACTTTTAAAAAACAATACTGTAATTGGAATTTCTCAGGCCTGCAAATCTCCGGTACGTGCTGTAGATGTTGCTCTGGCAGAAGCATTGCTTTATAAAAATCAATTTGAAGATGTCTGCCTTGCCGATGTTCTTGTCTGCGATACTTCTACTCCTTTATGTGATCCTATAAAGAAGCTTGCAGATGCAGGACTTAAGGCAATTATTCAGCCTGGTGGTGCTCCAAACGATGAAGAATTTATAAATTTTTGTAATGAGCACATGATTTCGATGATTTTTACAGATATGCAGCATATAAGCTACTGATTTTCTTTTTGATTTTCGCTAAACTGTTGCTCATATACAACTAATAGAGAAGGCTTTTATGATTTTTTACTTAGGACAAATTTTACAGCAATATTGGGGCCCTGCAAGACTTTTGAGCTCCTATGCAGTAATGATTGCTGTTGCACTTTATACCGGTTATTTTGCCGCTTACAAACTGATTCCAAAATTTTTTGATAAGCTGCCACACGACAGAGGCCGCGAGTTTACAATAAAAGAAAATGCAGAAGCTGCAAAAGGAAAACCGACCGGTGCGGGAATTGTTTTTATTTCTATTTTTACAGTTATCTGTCTTCTGTTAGTTCCGCTTAACTGGGTGCGCGCTTCTATTCTTGCTTTAACCTGGCTCACAATGCTTACAGGCTATCTTGATGACCGCAGCGTTACCTCCTGGGGTGAATATCTTAAGGGTGCACTCGATCTGCTTTTGAGCGTTGCCGCTTCGTTTATTTTATATTTTGGACTTAAAAACGAATCTGCCGACGGAATTGTTCGCTTCTGGCTTCCGTTTACTTCTAATTTAATTGCAATACATCCTGCTGTTTACATAGCCCTTTGTACAATAATGATCTGGGCTTCCATTAATACTACAAACTGTACAGATGGTGTAGACGGCCTTTCGGCTACGCTCGTTTTAATTGCACTGCTTACTCTTGGTGCTGTTTTCTATTTTGTTCTTGGTCACATAGATATTTCTAAATATCTTCTTCTGCCGCATATTCCTTCTGGTGCTAACTGGGCAATCATGCTGTTTGCAATGGCTGGCGTTGTAATGGGTTATCTGTGGCTCAATGCATTCCCGAGCAAATGTCTTATGGGTGATGCCGGAAGCCGCGCACTTGGATTTTTTATTGGTGTATGCGTAATGGTAAGCGGTAACCCGTTCCTTATTCTTGCAACAAGCTCAATCATTTTTGTTAATGGTGGAATGGGATTACTTAAGGTTGCACTTCTGCGATTCTTTAAAATTAAGATTTTTGAAAATATAAGATTCCCGCTGCATGATCACATGCGCAAAAACCGCGGCTGGTCGCCTACACAGGTTCTCATAAAATTCATGATTATGCAGATTCTTGTTACCTGCGCCATTCTGGGAATCTTCTTTAAGATCAGATAATAGATTGTCGGGTCAAGCCCGACAATGACAGCTATTGAAATATTTCTATTAATGTTAATGAATCTTTTATAAGATTATCTATTACGCAGTATTCGTTCGGCTGATGTGCCTGGTCATCCAAGGTGCTCCACACTACTGCGTCTATTCCTTCGCGTCTTAGTTCTGCGCCTACAGTGCCGCCACCTATTCCTATAAACTTTGCATCTATGTTGTGAACCTTTTTTATGGCTGCTGCAAGCTTTTGTGCAACAGGAGCGTCTACAGATGTTGCAGGACTTTCTGATTTTTGCGGAGTTGTATATTCTACCTTTACACCGTACTGTGCTTCTACTTCACGGCAGGCTTCGTCTACCTTTACAAGAACTTCGGAGAGCGAATAGCATGGAAGAATTCTGCAGTCCATGCAGAACCAGTCTTCTCCCGGAATTATGTTTATGCTGTCTACATTCTTTTCTCGTTTAGTCGGCTGGAAGGTTGAATAGTCGGGTTCAAAAAGCGGGTCGCGCTTATTAAAAATCTTTTCAAGTGCATTGAGTTTTAAAGAAAGCGCACTCGCAGCAAGACACGCATTTGCTCCGTTGTCCGGACGCGAACCGTGTGTCTGTTTACCAATTACATGAACGCGCAGCCACAAAAGATTTTTTTCTGCAATTTCGATTGTTCGGCCTTCGCTGTCGCCACCATCCGGAATAAGCACAAGATCATTCTTGCGGAACAGGCTTGTGTTTTTTAAAAGCCATTTTATACCGTACGCACTGCCGTTTTCTTCGTCTGCAACAAAAAGAAGCTTTACTGTAAGGGCCGGAATAATTCCGCTTTTAATAAGGTACAGCCCCGCAAATGCTGCAGAACATAACCCCTGCTGATTATCCTCTACCCCGCGGCCATAAATCTTTCCGTCTTTTTCTACAAGCTTCCAGGGATCTGTCTGCCACAAGCTTAAGTCGCCTGTCGGAACAACATCTATATGAGCCATTACCCAGATGCTTTTAGAAGCATCCCTGCCGGGAATTGTAACTACAAGGCTCGGACGCTTTCCCGAATTTACACGGCTATCTGGAGCTTCAAAGCGTTCTATGGTTCGTCCATTTTCCGCAAAGCCTTTTTCTTTGAGCCAGGCTTCGAGCGCATCGCATTTTTTTGTTTCGCCGTCGCCGCCGCCTTCGGGTGCAATTGCAGGAATGCCTGTAAGGAGCGACTCCAGGTCTACAATATCAGAGCGTGAGTTGTTCAGAAAATCTACGGGTGCCATTATTTGTATACTTCCCAGGTAGTGCGGACTAAGGTTTCTACGTCGCTGTATTTTGGTTCCCAGCCGAGCAGTTCTTTTGCAAGCTTTGAAGTTGCATACAGACAGGCAGGATCTCCAGGGCGGCGTTCTACATCTGTAGAAGGAATTGGCTTACCTGTAATCTTACGGGCAGCATCAATTATTTCTTTTACAGTTGTTCCTTTTTCTGTTCCAAGGTTTAATGCAATGCTCTTGTCATTCTTTGTAATGTAATCAAGTGCCATAACGTGAGCACGTGCAAGGTCTGTTACATGAACATAGTCGCGGATACAAGTTCCGTCGCGTGTGTCGTAATCAGTTCCAAAAACCTTCATTTCATCCTTCATGCCGGCTGCTACTTCCATAACACGAGGCAACAGGTTTGCAGGATTCTGTTCAAGTCCGCGGATTTCTCCATCCGGGTCATAACCTGCTGCATTAAAATATCGCAGGGCTGCAAAACGAAGCCCCTTAAGCTTATCGTACCAGCCCATAAAGCGTTCAATTTCGAGCTTTGTAAAGCCGTAGTAGTTTTCAGGATTTTTCGGATGCTCTTCGTCCATTGGAAGATATTCAGGTGCCCCGAAAACTGCGGCAGACGAGCTGAAAATCATTTTCTTACAGCCGTATTTTACAGCTGCATTCATAATGTTTATTGTTCCTGTAATATTATTTACGCTGTATTTTTCGGGTAAAATCATGCTTTCGCCGGCAGCTTTAAAAGCAGCAAGGTGAACAAAAGCATCAAAGCCCTGCGAAAAAGCAGCCTCCAGATCTGCAGGAATCAGAATGTTTCCATAAATAAATCCATTCTCTGGAAAAAGATTGCAGCGCAGACCACTCGAAAGATTATCAAAAACAGTAACCTCGTGGCCTGCCTTCATCATTTCTTTTACAACATGGCTGCCAATGTAGCCGGCACCACCAATAACTAAAACTTTCACTTTATTCCTCCATTCCCTGAGCATCTTTTTGCGGTTCCTGAGCATCTTTTTGCGGTCCCTGAGCCTGTCGAAGGGTTATATAGGCATATCTTTCTTCATATTCTTCATAATACGGGTCTATGTAAACCCAGGTTTCTGCTACTACAGAAGCCTCTGAATCATGATGAAGCAGCATATCAAGGTCACTGCCAAAAGAAATTGAGATTTCTGACTGTGCTTCGTTCTTAAGGGCATCTTCGGCCCATTGCGGATATTCTTCGCCAAAGCCCTTGTACTGCCAGTCTGCAAAAAGAAGCGGTTCTTGTGGTATATCTTCAATCTGTCCGGTTTTACTTCCTGTAGTTGCACAAGCAGAAAGAAATAAACAAGCCGACAGAAAAAACAGAATTCTTTTCATCACTTTATTATACTACATACATATTTTTTTTCATACCCTTCGATAGCCCTTCGACAGGCTCAAGGACCGCATTCGGATCAGGGACTGCCGCGGTGCATTGCCTATCTACTGTTTTTTTTGTATTATTGAACTATGAAAAAGATAACATCATTAATCAGCATATTTGTTCTGGCAGGTGCCGTTATGCTTATGGCTGTTTCCTGCAGAACTGTAAAAGATATTCCCGAAGATCTGACAGCTCCTCAGCTTTTGCAGAGAGGTCAAAGTTATTATGCAAATGCAGACTATAAAACTGCAGAAGCATATTATTACGCTACAATTGACCGCTACGGCGACAATACAGATACTTATATAGAAGCAAAATACGAGCTGGCTCATCTTTATGTAAAGACAAAGAATTACGAAAAGGCACAGTCTGCACTTGAAGAGATTCTTGAGCTTTATGATTATGCTTCTGCGGGCACATTGCCTCCGGCTTATAAAAAGCTTGCGCAGATGGAAATGGAAAAGATTCCTAATCGCTCGGCAGAAGAATAGCCTTTACTTTTATATCTTTAGCTTCGGCTAGACCCATTACATAATCCTTTGAATATTTACCAAGTCCTCTTGGCTTTGGATGCGGTTCTGCATCTCCAATAAGGATTATGCGCTTTGTAGAATCAGGCCGCCAGTTATAATATTCTGCAGAAGAATAAATTGCTTCATAAACTGCTTCAGGAATATCGCCGCCTTCTTTTCCGTTGATTTTTATTGAATTAAGATTCTTATTAAAGGTTGTAAGATTGTCTGTAAAGCCAAAGAATTTTACAGGAAGTCCGTTGTAGTTAAAGGAATCGCCGTAATCGCGGTAGAAAAGCAGTCCGAATTTAACATCCTTTATGCCTTCGAACTCTTTTAAAAGTGCCGGGAGCAGATCTTTTTTGAGTGTTTCAATATCATTTTTCATGCTTCCG
>Ga0310690_10010918_pt1 | contig 11249 bp, 18 predicted proteins | sample AusTroGonzalo_MG_2_FD_207661 | JGI IMG/M metagenome (GOLD analysis project Ga0310690, IMG submission 207661) | Bovine rumen microbial communities from tropical cattle in Woodstock, Queensland, Australia - Gonzalo_04 (v2) (version 2) | ecosystem: Host-associated > Mammals > Digestive system >...
CACCTATATCCTTGATAAGATGATGAACACCTTTGGGTAAATCAATACCCCACCAGGATTTAGCACCGTCTCTTGACATTATCGTACACATAGGTCAATCATCCTCCATCATATAATTTCCAAGAGAGAGCATCCAGGGAGAGATTACCTTATCGTAGAAGGTGTTTACGACATTCTGGATAGATGCCTTAAAGTAATTTTCATCAAAGGGAAGGATGTTTGAGAGTTTATAGTCGTAATCGAACCTTTGACCTTCGACAGTTGCAACCACTTTCACCATAGGAGCCACGAAACACCTATATGTCATCACATAGATAACAACACCCATTTCCTGTTTGGTGATGTTCTGACGAAAGGAAATGTTCTTATATGCCAGAAATTGATTGTCACTAATGAAATCATTGAACATCAGACGTGCCTGAGCATCATTCTCACAGTCCAACGGGCGTAACAGAGGATTGAAACGGTCAAGATTAGACTCCTTCACGATGAAGAAGCCCATCTGTTTGAGGATTTGTTCTATTTGTAATTGAGGTGTCATAACGATTGGCTTTTATGGAGGCGATATAATCGCCCGACAATTAACGAAAGATTAGATTTCAATGCCTAAATCACAGGTTCCGAAGATAATGCTGCGATGAGAGCATTCCTGGCACATGTCGCCATCTTCATCAGGGAAGGGGCAGCCGAGGGAAGCAAGGTCTTTACGCTCTATGCCAGGATAGGGGTCAAAACCTTTACTGTTGATACAGTGCTGTGTTGCCGGATCTTCTGCTATCTTCTTATCCGCACAATGGCTACACAGCTCATGGGTATCATCCACCCACCAGCAGTTGCCGTGGGTAGGATTGTGGCACGGGTCATTGTCCGTGCATCCGCAGATTTTACAAGTTCCGTAGGGCATGGTGGTTACTGTTTTTCTTCATCAGCGAAATCGAAAGCCAGGACGGGTACGAAGTCAGGGCGTACCACATATACACCACCGATACGGAAGAGTCCGCCAGTAGTCCATTTGCAGTCAGGGCGGCCACCGAGACCGAATCGGGAGGAGCAGCAGGTGAACGCCAGTTCCTCATCGACACCGGCATCCTTGAACTCACGTACAGAATGGACGTGTCCGCAAGAGGGGCACTTGAATTTCCAATCTGTCATATCAGGGCCATAGAGACGTGTTCCTTTGGCTCTCCAGTCCGCATAGAGCATCACAGGCGTACCCTGCATCTTTTCTGGGTCTGGTTGGTTACATGGCTGGTAGAAGTTCTCCCATGAATAGGAGCGGCTTTTCTCCCATGCCTCCAGAACGGCATCGCGTGTTGTACCGCACCAATCCGCATACTTCTGGGCCATATTGAGGACCCATTGCAACTTCTCATCATTTTTGCTCTTGGCGTGAGCGTCCATCAGGGAATCATACCCTTTCTTAATAGAATTATCCATAATACATTATTTTTGGTTGCGATGGTATTGCAACATACTTAACCATTTATATAAGGCCAGCGACGAGATCTTTGACCCTATCTGCGACGGAGGTGGCCTTTTGCTCCATCAGGAGGTCGGTAGCAGCTGCTGTGAACCAGAGGGAATGAACCTGGACGCGATGCTGATTGTCTGGGTTCCTATCCACAACCCTTTGCAGGGCTACTGTAAGGGCTGGCAGGACATCCTTGCCGGTTTCCTGCATGATGTCGCGGATAACATTGCGGCAAGGTTCCGCTCTCTCTTCGTAATCAGGGAAGAGGGTACGGAGGCTTTTGCTGGAATCGCGGAGGAGAACCGCCATATCGAGTATATCCATTTACTCAGGGAGTTTTTTTAAGTCAATCTCTTCGACACGAAGATCCACCTCTTTGATAAACTCCGAAACCTTCTCAGAGTCTTTTTTGTGGATAATCTCTTTCATTACTTTCCAATAGGTTTCTTGCTCTGCTTTTGTAGCAGGATGCGCACGGCCATCTGCACGAGTAACGGCCTCACGTTTTACTATGTCGATTCCATTAAAAGAGAAGATTTCCCTATTATTCCTTGGATTTAATCCGAGCGACATAAAGACGCAATTACTCCCAACGACTCGAAAAAGAGAGCCTGGTTTGAAAATTCGTTTGTAATTTCTTTTCTTCATATTCTAATTATCATAAGGTTCGCTTATCAATGGCGCATGATAGCCGCAATATGGGCATTGATCTTCGTCCATATCTTCGTCCTCAATGAAAAACCTTTCTATTTCATTCTCATCTATGGCACGACCACAAAAACCACATATTCTCTTCATGTTTATTCACTCTTCTGGATTAACGAGAACCCAATCTTCAGAGAGCATGTCTGTCTGTGATGGCAGCCAGCCATTGACTACGGAGCCATCGGCGGCCTTCATGCAGATATACTCACGGAATAGCACACCACCTTCTTCAGACGGATGGTGTTTCAGCCATTCTTTATAGTTATAAGGTGCCGACTTCATGGTCTCAATGACGAAAGCATCGGACAGGCTATCAGCAGGGCGCATAAAGAGGAACATACCTTTGCCGTTCCACCCCTGGCGTGCCACGAGGAAGCCATGCTTCAGGGAGCCGATGGCCTGTCCGAAGGTACCTGTGCAGCCCTCTTGAAGTTCTGATGCCACTTGGCAACCCGTGACGAAACATGTTTCCATGTCGCCATGATTAAAACACTCTTTCTTTTCTACCAGGCCATCCAAGTATTTTTCAGCCTGTTCGTCATAATTCATTCTTTCCATACTGTTTGGTTTAATAGTGTTATTATTTTGAATATCTATAATTTCCGACATTTCTGCTGACTTCTGAAGAGATAGCCACATGCCACATATCAGATAAAAGAAGAGTACACAAAATCCATCGAATAAAGGAATTGTACCCTTAAAGAACCATGTAAACAGTTGTACCAATCCGAAGAGGTAAAACATGATTGTGGCGAATTTCGCCATAATCCTGATGGCTGTTTTTGTAGTGTAGTGATAGTGGGTCATAATTGTTCATTTTTAGACATCAGGAGGGAGAGGGCGGACACGGCATCTTGTGCAGCGTTGATGGATAGCAGAGCCGAGTGTAGGATCTGCGCATAGTATGATAGCTGCTTGACGGCGGGAGCATCTTTGTCTGGAGCGGATTGGAGTTGCTTTGCCATCTTTCTGAGGGAATCCTCCAGGAACATCTTGGGGATATTGATTTCCTTCAGGCAGAGAGCCATTTCAGCAGCATAGATAATGTTGGGAGTTTCTTTTGCCATATTATTCAGATATTTTTGGTATAGGCATCCAATGTGTGATGCCATACAGTTTTTCTCCTATGCGGGTTGAATGCCAACCTTTGTTTGAATAGAGACCGATGGAGTACTTTCCGATACGTGGAAGGGATGGATTCTTTATGGACTGGCGGGCATCGATGGTGATGACCCAATCACTTTCACCCGTTGATGGAGTAACAAGGGGCATTTCATCCTTAACGCTGATCCACGAGCGAGCATAAGGCACATCATGCTTGAAGATAGGTTCCTTACACCAGGTAACTTCGGCCAGTTCGTCGAAGTCATAGTCCAGAACATCCTCTTCATCGCCGAGGTTCAGGAAAATTTGGAGAGGCAGATTTTTCATACTACATCATCGTTATAGGGTACGTATTCGCCAATTTCAAAGGCGGCTTCGTAGGAATCCAGTTCGATACTGGAAGGAAAGGGTTGGCCGTTTTTTGGATAGACGTTGGTGAGGATGTGGTTTTTCACCTCGTCGTAGCCTCTTACCTCAAAGTGATCGATGTTTGAGTCGAAGGTAGGGCGGAACTTGAAACCGAGTTGGGTAATCATAAGCTATTTGTTTTTGGTTGCGATGATATCGCAACATACTGAACCATTATTTTACCAGTTGCCGTAGAAGTTGAGGGTGGGAATGTTTAGGTAGTCTGCCACGGCTTTCTCCAGTTTTGCGCCGCGAGACGTTTTCCATCCGTTGAGGAGGAGTATCATGTCACAGCGGGAGAGGCGCAGGAGGTCGATGACCATTTGGAAGTGATAGGGTAGGCGGTTGAACAGCGGTTGCAGCCGTCCGAACTGCGTAGTAGGGTTTACCGGCTTATAGCCGAGGTTACGCAGGTCGCGTTCTCCCTTTGCGAAATGCGGGAGGTATTCTTCAGGAGGGCGGCCTGAGATAGGGCCAGAGATATAGACCTTCTTCATTTACAATTTGACCATTTACTATTTTTTGATGGGGCTAATGGAGCTGATGGGCCTCATGGGTTATTATAGGGACTGCCGGAGAACCGGCGGGCACGGTGGCTATTTCTGCTGGCATGGATTCGCGGTAGAAGCGATTGATAGAGTTTTTCCAACGGACGATGATGCCTTCGTGGTTGGCGATGTCCGTCACCTTATCTATGAATCGGTTGCACTGATGCCAGTCATAACGATGCGGGCTATACGGCGAAAGGAGTCCGATACGCAGTTCTTTACAGAATGGTGCGATATTGAGGATGCACTTCAGGGATGCCGCGAAGTCGATGACCGGCTCAATGGACGCGAAGGTATAGAACTGGCAGTCTGAAAGTCGGAGCATGGCCGCGATGCGTGCCGTTGTTGAAGGCGCACCTGGTTCCTGTTCGTCATGGCCGGTCAGTGTGAAGCCAATCTTCAGGAGGTCGCGGAATTGATAGAGCGAGCCTACAATCCAGCCGGTATAGACCCAATCCGTAGCCTTGGTGAGGACAGAGACGGGGACACCTGCACCCAGGGCGTAGAGGATGCAGCGGATAGTGAGGTCGGTGGTATGGCTGAGGAACGGATCAGAGGAGAACGAGAAGAACAGTCCGCCGTCCTCGATGATCTGAATGCGCCATTTTACTAATTCCTTACAGAAGATTCCGAAGGCTTTTTGTTCGTTGCCGAGAGTTTCCTTCAGGACGGCATGAGGACCGCCGAGGGCGTGCGCCAGTTTTCCGCGTTTGCAATAGCAATAGACGCAGTTATGGTCGCAACCTTTGTAGAGATTGCACGCCCATTTGGAGTACTCTTCGGCAGCTCCGGCTGGTTGGTAGATGGCTTTGCCTTTGATGCAAGTAGGGGTCATTGAACTTTACTTAATTGAACATAATGTTTATTCTATTAAACATAACTACTATTATTTTGTTTTTGCGATATGGCGAGGAAACCGCCATACACACTAACGATTTTCAGCAGCGATGGTTTGGAGCCGGAGTTCTTCTGGGTTGGTGTTATAGATGTCGCGATCATGCCACCAGGGTTCTTTTCCGATCTCGATGTAGATCGGTTCTGCGGGTGCTTTTGGGTCAGGATTGACGCGGACAATCCATTCTTCTGGGATGACCCCACGGAAGGAGTTTTCGGGTCGCCATTCGTTCTGAAATCGGTAGCAGCGGATGGAATGGTGCTTGCCGTTCTTCTTTCCACCCTCGCGGAAGGTCACGATGGCGTAGTTGCCACGGTGCATGGCAGCCAGGCACTGAAGGAAGTCGTTGTCGCCGCATTGGTGATAGTTGCTCTCGAAGTAGATGGGAAAGATATCACGGCGAAAGAAGAACCAGAGCGTATCTTGTTCCAGGTCCGACATCTGTTGGATGTAGTGGTTAATGATTTTCTCCCAGATGTGTTGCCGGAGGTGAGATCCATGTGCGAAGCCTTCCACAGCGGCGAGGAAATCGTGCCAATCAAGGTGAAGGGTAATCATAAGGCAGAAGAATTATTCCCCGCTGGCGGAATCAGCTGGCACACTATCAGAGGATTCAGATGGCGTGGGATTTACGAGGACACCGGCATCGTAACATCGGGACACGAGGGTTCCGTGGTAGAGTAGCATGGCACCCGCCTGTTGGCGGAGCAAGGTTTGTTTGCCTTCCGGCCACGCCTTGAAGGTGTCAGAGTCCAGGAACTTGAGTGTTTCTGTGAGCCGGACGCGCAGCGCATTCTCTTCGGACTTCATCACCTGAGCTTCTGGGTCGAGGTCGGAGTATGGAGTCTGGATGAAGTTATTGACCTTCTGCACGACGGAGAGGGAATTGGGAGTAGCGATGTGTTGAATGAAGGCTGCTACGCCTTCGGCGTTGACCTCCATCTTTTTGATAGAGACATTGAGGGCTTTGTCCTTCTTTCTCATGCCGATTTGTAGCGAGATCAGGAACACCATAGAGAGCAGGATGACCAGAGAGGCGATTTCCTTGCCAAGGAAGGAATTTGCGGCGAAGATGATGCCGAAAGAGATAGCAGTGACGATAACTGCTGTGAGAATGTTTTTGAAGTTCATTGTTTTATTATTTTTAATTATGTGGCTAATAGGGCTAATGGGCCTTATGGGTTATTTTTTAGGGCGGCGATGCAATCGCCTGGCAATAGACGAAGCATTTGGGGACCGCCGGAGAACCGGCGGACACCACGGCTATTCCCCGCTGGGAGAACCAGCGGGCGCGGCGGCGGTAGTGAGGTGTGCTTTGTCACCACCGAAGATGCGCATGGCTGGGAGGATGGCATCATGGATGTATTGGGCAGCGATTTTTGCGTTAGGATGCGGTTTGCCTGTTGAGCCGACGAGTCGGAGGGCCATAATGCGCCGCCATTCATAGACCGAATAGGTATAGACCACGCGGGAAGCCGTGTCGAGAGGCAGGAATCCGCGAGCATCCTGGGCGGGTAGTCCGAGGTGCAGAGCGACGTTGTAGCAGATCTCCGCCATCTTCCATCCGAAGCGAGCCAGGAGTTTCTTCGACCAATGTGCGCAAGCGAACCAGTGGGGCGTGCAGATTGTGATGCCGCCCCGTTTGCCGAAGTTCACGTAGCGCGTGGATTGTTCCGCGATGTTATTGGGCGAAGTGCGGTTCAGTTCGCGGGTGGTGGAAATCTGTGTTGTCACGCATACTGTATAACGGATGGCGTTGAGTGCGGTGGGATATGACTGTTCATCCGCCTTTGCCACGAACTGCGACAGCGTTACCTCGTATTTCGCGAGGTGGTGCATTATTTTCGAGTTTTCGATGACAAACTGGTGGTTAGCCGAGACGAAGTAGATGCGTCCCACGTGTTTGATTTTCTTGAACACGCAGACCGTATAAGGAGAGTTGGCGAGAGCCACGCAGATCCATTGCGGGAATGTCGGGTTTACGTTCTCCACCTCGAACACGAAGTAGTGGGTTGCGTGTCTGAACATAGAGAGGTGTCCCTTTTTAGCGAGTGAGTTGCAGAACGCTTCAGGTGATAGAGAGCCGCTTTCTGAGGCGTAGCATACGCGGGCGCAGCGTGTGACATGTTCCTTCCAGTCGTCGGAAGGTTGCCAGAGTGATGCTGAGGGTTGAATTAGTTTCATTTTTTATCCTTTTAGTTTGATGCCGTAGTCGGCGCAGATGGCGAAGAATGTGCCGATGCCGATGCGGGATGGTTTAAGTAGTTCGTTGAATTTCTGGTCACAGAGCGAGGCATTATATTTCTCGCAGATTGAAGATACACGATGGAAGAACTGGCGGCCCCAGGGTTCGGGGAGGTTAGCGAGCGAAAATCCCACGCGGAACCAGTCGTTATAGTCGTTTGTGATGTCGATGTGGTGCCGTTCCAGTTTCTCCACGAGGATGCCCACCTTATTCACCAGGTCATCCGTAGATTCCGAGTGCGGTGCATAGACGGCGGCCTTTGGAGCAAGCATCTGTTGTCCGAGGTCGATGCCAGAGTACGGAATGGCGTTTGGGTTGATGTATGGGTTGGCATCATAGGATGCGAAGCGGATGCGTGTCACGTCTCCGCACTGTTTATCGATGCGGATGCCCAATGCCGCATAGTCGCGCAGCAGGGCGCGGAACTGTTCTTTGTGGTATTGCGGGTAAGCCAGCGGAATGAGTGCGAAGTAGCCCGTTCCAGAGCAGCTTTGCATCAGGAGAGCCACTTCTGGGCGGTGTCTCAGTGTGCGTAGGATGATGCGCATGTCCGCGAGGCTCTGGTTGTCCTGAAGGTCGATGTCGATGCAGAGGAAACCCGTATGTTGGAGGAGGTGTGCGGTGCGTCGTGACACCATTTCCTTTGCCAGGTATGTTTCTCCTGTGCGTTTGTTCACCTTCTGTTCCTCCACCTCGCGCAGCTCGAACAGGCCGGATAGTGTAGCCCCAGGGAGGAGTGTCTTGGTCTGTTTGTAGTCGTCGCGTGCCTTTGCCGCCTTTGCGCCGTACTCTGCCACCATGCCGCGCAGCTTATCCACCACCGGCTTCCAGCGATCGGTGAGGCAGAAGTCGTGGATGGTCATCTGCTGGATGATTTCACCCGTCTCGCGATCGACGAAACGGCCAGCGTTGTCGTGGGCATCGGTATATATGGAGCAGAGGACGTTAAACATTTACAATTTGACGATTTACGATTTACGATTTGGGACCGGCGCGGGAAAACCGCGCCGCACACTATTTTTTCTCGTGGTGTGCGGTTCGGATTTGTGGCATGAGTTTGACCGTGTGCTCTTTGAGTTGATCGAAGAAGCCTGATGCCGCCTCTTCCATTCGGTAGTCTGGGTTTAGGTCCTGGATAGATGCCAGGACATTCACGATGGTAGAGCCGAGCACTTCCACGGTTATCAGCGGGTGTATATTCTCAGCATCGAACTTCGCCATGAGTTCAGGGATGATTTCTTCCTGAATTTTCATGGACTGCTGCATACGTACTTCCTCATCGGAGGAAGAGAGCGGGAGGATATTATTCTGTTTACACATTATATATTATTATTTAGAGAAGCGTCCATAGTGGTTGAGTTTTGCCCAGATCCATTCGATGAGGAGGTTTACGGCATAGGTGATTGCGAATCCAGTGATGATATGGAATTTCCGCCAGAACCATTCTCCGAAGGCAAGTCCGGCAAGGGCTATAATCAGTTGTAGGATGACTTCTACGTGATAGTTTTTGTAGAAGAAGCGTTTGCGCCACTTCCATTTCTTTTCGCGATCAGAGTCTTTGTAGTACTGCCACGAGACCAGTCCGCCGCACATCATGGCAGCGAGAAAGGCCCCGATGAACACGCTTTTAGTCTGAAGGCACGGCACAGCATAATGCCAGATGGCGATGACCATTGCGAGTAGGATCCAGTTGAGGACAAAAAAATACCTATTCATTGTTTTAATCAGTTTTGATGATGAATTTCAGTGCAAAATTAAAGGTTTTAATCGTATTTACAAAACATTTTCGCGGTTTTATTCTGATTTCGCTCGATTTTTAACATTTTTCGGGGGATAATTGTTTATTTTCGGGGAAAAAAGATATTTTATCCTTGATGAAGGACAGATTTCTCCCTCGACCTTCATTTTTTCCTTGAAACCATCTTTCACTGTGTTTTTGTTGGTGATGTTTACGGCTAAAAAAGTTGAGTAAGGATGGGAAAAGTAGGATAAAAGGAAAAATAAAAATAGTTGAACTTGCTGAAACACAATCTTTTTACCATGTAAAAAGTTATTTTTACCACTTTTTACAACAACATTACGCATACAGGAGAAAAAACGTAATTTGGGAAAAATGACCTATAAAGCGGCGCGTTCCCACTTGTTGCTTTCTTATTTCCTCCACATATCTATCTGAAACACAAAGGAGAAAGTGGAACTTTCGCAGTATTGCTCAATACTTTTTAGGGTACGGGATTTCCCCGTTCCCCTAAAGGATTTTTGTCGCAAAATAATTTGGGAGGTACGAAAAAATGCGTCTTTTTGTCCCTGGGCGGCGGCGAAGGCCGTGAAATGTGATGGATGCCAACAAGATAGAAGGAGGAAGCTACCATCCCAGGCTGTCTTTTAGTTACCTTTGGGGCGCGGGGAAGTGAATAATAGTGAAAAATGCGGGGCAAGGCGAAAATATATGGGAAAATGTTTGGCAGGGTCAGAAAAATAATGTAATTTTGCACCGTAATTAAATTGGGATAGAATGCGCTTTTCTCTACTATGTAGAGGGAGGCGCAGTTTCTTTTATTGCGGTGAGCGCGAGAGGATGGGCGCGATGAGCCAACGGGGGAACCGCTGGACGCGAGAGCCGCAGGAGGCGCGGCGGGGAAGAGAGGCCGCGCCTGATGGCGCGGGCACGGCGGTGGAGATAGAGGCAGAAAGACCCGCTGGGTCGGCCAGCGGGTCCAGGTGACAACAAAGAAGAGAGGGTGATAAATCCTCCCTATGGGGTTAGGCGGTGGGCGATGCTGTGTTTATAGCATCGAGGAGGTCGCCGACAGTACGGATATTGGCAGCGGTGGCCATGTCAAGATTTACGCGGAAGGTTGTTTGGCAAGTAAGGATTAGTTCAGTGACATCCAGGGAGTCCATGCCAATGTCGGCCATAAGGTTTGTTTCCTCAGTAAGAGAGCCATCCGGCACCTGAAGGTCGTAAGTTGTTGCGATGAGCGACGTAAGGCGTGATAGAGATACCATAATAATTCACAATTTGACGATTTACCATTTACGATTTATGTTTCATTTTAGCGTTGATGCGTTCCATTTCCTCGTTGTGTCGGGAGATATCTTCGAGGTGTTGAAGAATGATGGTATAAGGTTCTCGGTCCACATCTTCGGCATTGGCGGAGATATACTTCTCCATTGTTGCCGTTGTGCGGGTGTAGAGTTCGAGCGGGTTAGGAGCCTTCTGGTTCTTTGCCACCTTCTGTTTCTTGAATACCTTGGGGAATGTCTTTTGAAGATAGTGCATCATGCCCTGCCACCAGAGTAACACGAGTTGCCAGTCCGTATCGGAGAAGTTGCGGAAGTAAGGGCTATTGTCCGAGTGCTGGTTGGACTGGTAATGATAATCGCGTTTTGTTTGTCCTGTCTGTTCATCCACGTATGTGATGCGTCGGTTGAATATCGTTGCAAGGAAGAGAGCCTTAGCAAGGTCGAGGTTCTTGGAGGCGCGGAGAATGTCAGCAGCCGATGCGCGATTGCCCATCTTCTGCAACTGAAGCAGTCTGTTGGACGCGCTGACGTAGTTCTGCATGTAATCCTGGGCGAAGCGGTAGCGTTGCCAGGTGAAGCCATCCATCAGCGGTGCCGGTCCGTGGAACTCCACTTTGCGGCCACACAGTGACCGCCTACGGAACACCTTGTTTAGCGGGAAGATGAGGAGCGAATCGGAGTGCTCGCTATCCAGCCAGTCCAGGAGGCCAGGAGTCGTTTTGCCCGTGCGTCTGTCCTTGGATGGAGAGAGCCATGAATGGATTTGCCAGAGGTATAGAGAGAAAGTATCATCATGTCCGAGGATGTGGCGGCTACACCAGGCTTTGAAGTTGCGATAACATCGCA
>Ga0310690_10010919_pt1 | contig 11248 bp, 11 predicted proteins | sample AusTroGonzalo_MG_2_FD_207661 | JGI IMG/M metagenome (GOLD analysis project Ga0310690, IMG submission 207661) | Bovine rumen microbial communities from tropical cattle in Woodstock, Queensland, Australia - Gonzalo_04 (v2) (version 2) | ecosystem: Host-associated > Mammals > Digestive system >...
TATACCCGAGCCCGCTCCACTGCCGACGACAGCATCCGTGCCGTACTGTATCACCAGATTGACAGCCTCGTGATGGAGCAGGCCCCCGTACTGGTGCTCTATTACGACCAGATTCTGCACTTCACCCACAAGAACGTCACTGGCCTTCGTACCAACGCGATGAATACACTAGACCTGCGGAGAGTGAAAATAAGGTTATAGTTTTATTGATAAACTATTGAAATAAACATAATGCCGGCTGGAAGCTGGCGCTCTAAAAACCGATATTGTCATGTACGAAATTATCAGCAAACGGCTACTCAACAGCCATGAGATTTACAGAATGGAAATCCATGCCCCGTGGATATCGCTCAGCGGCAAGCCGGGCCAGTTCGTTATCGTCATCCCTCACGAGAATGGCGAGCGCATACCGCTCACCATCAGCGATATCGTCTATCAGCGCCAGTCGGTGGTAATCGTCTTTCAAGTGGTCGGCGAGACTACGCGCCAGCTAGCCGAGATGAAGGAGGGCGACGACCTCTACACCATCGTGGGGCCTCTGGGCAAGCCCAGCGAGCTGATAGAGAAACACGAAAAAGGCGAGCTGAAGCGACTGCTCTTCGTGGCCGGCGGTGTGGGTATCGCACCTGTATTCCCGCAGGTGAAATGGGCTTTCCGTCAAGGCATCCCCACCGATGTCATTATCGGTGCCCGCTCCAAAGACCTACTTTTCTATGAGGACGAACTGCGTGCCGTGTGTCATAACTTACATATCATGACCGACGACGGCAGCTATGGCGAGCAGGGCTTGGTCACCTCAAAAGTAGATGAACTACTTTCGATGCCCACCTCAGACCTCCCACCTCAGACCTCTGACCTTCCATTCAGCCATTGTGTAGCCATCGGTCCTCTGCCGATGATGAAGTTCGTAAGCCTCACCACCAAGAAATACGACCTGCCCACCATCGTGAGCCTCAACTGCATGATGGTCGACGGCACCGGCATGTGCGGTGCCTGCCGCGTACGTGTGGGTGACGAGGTGAAGTTCTGCTGCGTCGACGGACCTGAGTTCGACGGCCATCTGGTGGACTTCGACGAGGCCGCCCGCAAGCTGAAGACTCCTGACGCCCGCCGCTACCGCATCGCCACCGCCTCCGAAGGCCACAAGTGCAATCTGGCACCTGCCGTAGAGAGTGCAATGGCAGAAGCGCAGAAGCGCCAGAAACCACGCGAGCAAGACCCCAAGGTCCGTGCCCACAATTTCGACGAGGTCTCCTTCGGCCTCACCGAGCATCAGGCCCTCGCTGAAGCCAGCCGCTGCCTGCAGTGCAAGAAACCGCGTTGCGTCGAGGCCTGCCCCGTAGGTATCAATATCCCGCGCTTCATCCAAAATATCAAGGAAGAAAACTTCAACCAAGCCTATATCACCATCTCTCACGACTCTGCCCTACCCGCCGTCTGTGGTCGCGTATGTCCCCAAGAGACCCAGTGTGAGGGCAGCTGCGTAATGGGTGTGAAGGCCGAACCTATCGCCATCGGTGCCCTCGAGCGTTTCGTGGCGGACAACCATCGTGCCAAATCCAAGCCGCAAAGTCCTTGCTACCCTGCCGGCCGCAAGGTGGCGGTCATCGGCAGCGGCCCCAGCGGACTTACTTGCGCCGGCGACCTTGCCAAGCACGGCTATCAGGTCACCGTCTTCGAGGCCCTACACCATGCCGGTGGCGTGCTTGTCTACGGCATCCCTGAGTTCCGCCTGCCCAAGCAGCGCGTGGTGGAGCCCGAGATTGAGAACCTGCGCCGTCTGGGCGTCGAGATACGTACCAACGTCATCATCGGCAAGAGCATCACCATCGACCAGCTCTTCGAGGACATGGAGTACGACGCCGTCTACATTGCCTCGGGTGCCGGTCTGCCCAAGTTTATGGGTGTCAAGGGAGAAACTCTCATCGGTGTCATCAGCGCCAACGAGCTCCTCACCCGCACCAACCTCATGCACGGCTACGACGAGCAGTATGACACGCCCATCTACTTGGGCAAGAAGGTGATAGTGGTGGGTGGCGGCAATGTGGCTATGGATGCCGCTCGCACCGCCCTGCGACTGGGCAGCGAGGTCACCGTCGTCTATCGCCGCGGTCAGGAGGATATGCCCGCCCGCCGCGAGGAGGTGCATCACGCTATGGAAGAGGGTGTTCAGTTCATGTTCCAGACAGCCCCCGTGGAGATTCTCGGCAACGAGGACGGCACCGTGCGCGCCCTGCGCTGCATCAAGATGGAGATGGGCGCCCCCGACGAAAAAGGCCGCCGCAAATTCAGTCCTATCGAAAACAGCGAGTGTGACGTCGAGGCCGACACCATCGTCGCCGCTCTCGGCACCAGTCCCAATCCTCTTATCCGCACCACTACTCCCGGCCTCGAATGCGAGACCTGGGGCGGCATCAAGGCCGACGACAACGGCCAGACCTCCCGCAAACTCATCTTCGCGGGGGGCGACGCCGTCAGCGGTGCCGCCACCGTAATCCTCGCTATGGGAGCAGGCCGCAAAGCCGCGGCCGCCATTATGCGGGCTCTTACTTCTTGTGAGTCATGATGTCGAGAATCATGTCATCGGTCTGATTCATACCGTCTTTGCCGAGACGGCCGAGGTTGTGGATAGAGCAGTCGATATCGCTCTCGCTAAGGCCATCGGTCTGGTCGACCACACGGTTGTGTACCGCCAGTTCGGCACAGACGAAGGCGCTGTAGAGACCCACGCTCATCTTCAGGGCACAACTGGGTTTGGCACCGTCGCACACCATACCGGCGATGGTGTTGATCATATTCTTCATGGCATAGCAGACCTGCTCGAATCCCCCACCCTCGAGGTAGGTGAGCGCCGCCGCGCCGCCCATGGTGGCATTGACAATGCCACAGAGGGCCGAGAGGCGGCCGATGCCACGTTTGATATAGATGGACATGAGGTGATTCATGGTGAGGGCGCGGAGAATCTGCTCGTCGGAACAGCCTTTGAGTTTGCCATAGTAGTAGGAAGGCAGCGTGCAGGTGATGCCCTGATTGCCTGAGCCCGAATTGCTATAGACAGGCTTGGTGCAGCCATCCATGCGGGCGTCGGAGGCGGCCACAGTGCGTGCCACCACTGTGTGTACCATATCTCCGCGGGCCTGTCCCATCAGGATTTCACCGGTATGAAGACCCATACCCGCGAGACCGCATTCCGAGGCTGCAGCGTTGTATTCAACGGTGTCGAGCAGCCACTTCAACTCCTCCAACGGTGCCGTGGTGGCGTAGTCATAGACCATACGGGCAGTAAGCTCGAGCCGTTGCTTGTTGTCCTCCTGAGGATTGTCGTCGTTGTCCTGCTCCTGGAAGAGTCCAATTTTGTGGTCCAGCAGCACGGTGTCATCCTTTTTTATGAAGATGAAGTTGGTGTGACGCTTGGAGATGACGGCAGTGGCCGTAGAGGCTTCGGCGGCACAGCAGCTTGCGCTGGAAACATTGCACTCGATGTAAAGCTTGTCGGAGGTCTCCTTGACGCCGATATTGATTTTCCCGGCGTTGTTGGCGAGCCACTGTTTGGCCTCCTCCACCTGATGAGTGGGAAGGGTAAGCACCTCGAGACCCCGCGAGGAGTCGCCATGGGTGACAGCCATAGCCACTGCAATAGGCAGACCTATCATGCCGGTGCCGGGAATACCTACACCCATAGCGTTCTTGTAGACGTTCTTGCTGAGTTTGATGTTGATTGTCGTAGGCTCGAAACCCAAGGTCTCGACGGCTTTGGCCACACAGAGGGCCACGGCTCCGGGTTCCGTACAGCCAGTGGCCAACACCACTTCCTGCTGCATAATCGATTTCAACTGCTTCCTTATCTGCTCTTCCATAATCTGCTAATTATTCTTAGTTTTTTCGGCGAATTATGCTAATTAAGCGAATTAAAAGGGTACGTCGCCGTCGGGTTCCATATTGTCTTCATTCATCTTCGAGTCGACAATCATGCTGCCTTGGTCGAAATTGGCGTTTTGCGGCATCCCGCCGCCAAAGCCATCGAGACCCAGTTGCGGGGGATTCTCGAAGCGGGCGAACTCCTTGACAAAACGCAGACGCACGTCGCCCGTGCCGCCGCTTCGGTGTTTGGCAACGATGAGGTCGGCCATTCCCAGCGTCGAACCGTGGTCATCCTCCTGAATGCCGTAATACTCCGGTCGGTAGATGAACATCACGATGTCGGCATCCTGCTCGATAGCGCCCGACTCACGGAGGTCGCTCAACTGCGGCTTGTTGCCCACACGGCTTTCCACCGCTCGGCTCAACTGCGACATGGCCAGCACGGGAATCTGCAACTCCTTCGACAATGCCTTCAACTGCCTTGATATCATACTGATCTCCTGCTCGCGGTTGCCGTTGCGATTATCTGTACTTCCGCTCGACATCAACTGCAGGTAGTCGATAAAAATCATCTGTATGTCATAGCGCTGCTTGAGTCGGCGTGCCTTTGCGCGAAGCTCGAAGATGGTGAGCTGCGGCGTGTCGTCGATATAGATAGGGGCGCTGTTCAGCGGCTGGGCGCCGCGCTTGAGCTGCTCCTTCTCGTAGGGTTCGAGGTGCCCTTTCTTCAGCTTGTCGCCCGGCAAACGGGATTCGCTGCTGATGAGGCGCATGGCCAGTTCCTGCCCCGTCATCTCGAGCGAGAAGAAGGCCACCGCCTTGTGGAAGTCCACAGCGATGTTGCGGGCCATCGAGAGGGCGCAGGCCGTCTTACCCATAGCAGGACGGGCGGCAAGGATAATCAGCGTGCCGGGTTGGAAGCCGGCCGTCATGCGGTCGAGGCCGATGAAGCCACTCTCCAAACCGCTCAGGCCGTCGCTCTTCTCTCCCGCCTCTTTTATCTGATCCATCGCCAAGCCTACAAAGTCCCCCATGGGATGGTAGTCCGAACGGAAGTTCTTGTCGTTGATGTCCATCAGGCGCTGCTCGGTCTTGTCGAGGAGGTTCACCACATCGGTGGTCTCGTCGTAGGCCTCCGTGATGGTCTCGGTGGAGATGCGTATCATCTCGCGCTGGATGTACTTCTCGCTGAGCACACGGATATGGTACTCGATATGGGCGGCGGAGACCACATTCTCCGTGAGTTTCGACACTGCATAGGCGCCACCCGCCGACTCCAACTCGCCGTCCAGGCGCAGGCGTTCCACCACCGTCAACAAATCCACCGGCTGACTCTGCTCGAAAAGCTTGCGGATAGCCTTATAGATTGTCTGATGTTCCGGCTTGTAGAAGTACTCCACATGCAACGTCTCTATCGCGTTGATCAGCGCCGTCTGGTCGAGCATCAGCGCACCCAGCACACTCTCCTCGAGGGCTGTCGCCTGCGGTGGCGTGTTGCCGTTGATGTCGAATGCTTGGGCGTATGTTATTCTATCCTTGCGTCTTGTGGCTGTTGTAGGCATAATTCTCGTTCACAATTTGGGCTACAAAATTACAAAAAAAATTCAAATCTCAATGTTTAATTATGTCTGTCAATAAGCCTGCTGCGTCGGCCACCATCTCGGGGCAGGGTTTCTTGCCCATCTGCAGGAGGCGTCCGCAGACGATGTCACCTTCTTCCTCGCGGAAACGCTCTATCAAGGGGCGTACATCGGCGTTGTGGCCTGTGAGGCCGCAGACCATTGCCATACCGCTTACACAACCGCAGACCTCGCGGCAGCCGGAGAGGCCGCGACCGAAGGGAGCGGCCATATTCATAGCGTTCTCCTCACTGATAGGCAACTGGTCGGCATAGGCCATCACCACCGCCTGGCAGCAGTTGCAGCCCTGTCGGTGCAGCTGCCGCGCTTTCTCCATTCTCTCTTCTTTCGTCATAATCTAAATTGTTTTGAAATCTCCCATATTACTATTGCAGCAGCACAACTGACATTCAACGAATGTTTAGTGCCGTACTGCGGTATCTCCAAGAATCCGTCGCAGAGCGACATTACCTCCTCTTGCACCCCTTCAATCTCGTTGCCGAACACAAGCGCTATTGGCCGGTCGGTTGCCACAGTATCCTTGTCGAGTTTCAAACTCTCATGCGCCAGCTCCACGGCATATACCCTATAGCCCATTTTTTTGAGTTCCTTCACACAATCAGCAGTCTCCTCATGATAGCTCCACTCCACACTTTCCTCGGCACCGAGGGCTGTTTTATGAATCTCACGGTGCGGTGGTGTGGCGGTGATGCCGCAGAGGGCAATATGCTCCACACGGAAAGCGTCGGATGTGCGGAACACAGAGCCGATATTGTTCAGTGAACGCACGTTGTCGAGCACCACCGTCAGCGGCAACTTCTCGCTCCGGTGGAACTCCTCCACCGTCAGCCTATTCATCTCCTGGGTTGATAGTTTATGTAACATCGAGAGTCAAAAAATAATCTGCAAAAATACGACAAATCTGCCATATGACCAAATAAAAATGCTTTTTATTTTCAATACACAATAATTGGTTGTCGGGAACGTTATGTAAGAGATGTTTAGAAAAACGCTTATACTCTGCTGCACTCTGCTGCCAACTTTTTTTGCGGTAGCGCAGGGCAGTTTGGAAAAGGGTATCAACGCCGCATCAAAGGGACTCGACGACCTTGCCGAGAAATACTTCCGCGAGGCGGTGGACACCAACGCTCAAGCGCGTCTACAATTGGGAATGCTACTGGAACGCAAGGAGCACTTCGGTGAGGCTTCACAATGGCTCGTCAACGCCGACAGCAGCGCCACAGCGATGACCCATCTGGCCGCCTGCCAGGCTGAACAGCGCGAATGGGAGGCCGCCAAACGCTCGGCGGAGAAAGCTATCGAGCTGGCGGCACCCGCCGACAGCGCCCTCCGCGCCTCCGCTATGGCCACCCTCGCCTGGATCTACTGCATCGACGAGAACTACACCAACGCCCTCTCCTGGATTCATCGGGCGCAAGAGCAAGACCCTACATCGGCGCGTGTGCTCAACGTCATGGGAGTCATCCAGTTCTACAAAGGTAACGACAACGAGGCCACACAGACTTTCCGCAAAGCCATCAGCACCGATCCCAAGAATACCGACGCCTACTTCAACCTCGGTACCATGTACTGCTACCGTAACCACTACGACTTGGCTATCAGCACCCTGAAGAAAGGACTTAAGGTAGAACGCAAATCCATCAAGCTCATCTATTGCCTCGGTTGGGCTTACCTCCTCAAGGGCGAGAAACAGAACGCAATCGAGTGTCTCGAAACGGTCATCAAATACGATAGCGCCTATGTCTCTGCCTACAACCGTCTGGGCGATATCTATTTCGAAAACGGAGAGTTCAATCGTGCTCTTGCCTTCTATCGCACCGCCACCCGTATTGCCCCCCGACAGAGTGAAGCCTACCGTCTTATCGGCCGCACCTATGCAGAGCAGAACGAATACGGTAAAGCCATCCGTTATTACCAAAAAGCTGTGGAGATTAATAAGAAAGATGCCGAAACCTACTGCCGTATTGCCGAACTCTACGCCAAACAGAAGAAATCCAAGCAGGAGCAAGCCAACTACAAGCGTGCAGCCAAACTCGGCCACACCGCCGCCCAGAAATGGTGTACCTGTCACGGCATAGCCTATTAGAAAATCCCATTAAATTTATAATAAATAATGTATAATATAAAATATTACCTCGACCGGGTGACTGAAATCTTCGACCAGGAAACCTTTTTGGCGGAGCCCCGTGAACTTTACGAGCCCATCGACTACACATTGCGTCTCGGAGGCAAACGCATCCGCCCTACCCTTCTACTGGCCGCAAATGCCCTCTTCGGTGGAAAAGAAGAGGCGGTTCGGGGCGCTGCTCTCGGCATTGAGACCTTTCACAACTTCACGCTCCTGCACGACGACCTCATGGACCGCTCGCCCCTGCGTCGCGGACAACCTACCGTCTACACAAAATGGGACGAAAACACCGCCATCCTCAGCGGCGACACCATGTTTGCACTCGCTTGGCGCTACTTCCTCCGACAACCCACGCCGCACCTACAGGAAATTCTCCAGTGCTTCAACGAGACCGCCATTGAAGTCTGCGAAGGTCAGCAGAAAGACATGAACTTCGAGAGCCTTTCCCTCGACAAGGTCTCCCTCGACGACTATATGGACATGATACGGCAGAAGACGGCCGTGCTTCTTGCCGCCGCCCTTAAAATCGGTGCCCTCTATGCTGACGCACCAGATGCAGAGATTGCCAAACTCTGGACCTTCGGCATCCACATGGGTTTGGCCTTTCAGCTGCAGGACGACCTCCTCGATGGCTACGGCGACACTGCAGTCTTCGGCAAGAAAACTGGACAAGACATACGTGACAACAAGAAAACCTTCTTGCCACTTACCGCCTTGAGACTCTGCTCGGACGCGCAGAAGAAGGAACTCGTCGGTCTCTTTGCCTCTAAAGACAATCTCGATGAGGAAGATAAAGTACGCCATGTGATGGCACTGTACGAAACCATCGGCCTCCGAGCCTCCGTGGAAAAAGCCATCGCCGATGAATTCAGAAATGCCACACTGCAACTCGATAAAATCCATGCTGAAGAAACCCTTAAAACCCCTCTCCGCGAGATGCTCGAAACATTAAATGGAAGAAAAAAATAATATTTTTTTGGCTGGATTAGAAAAAAGGTGTATATTTGCACTACGAATCATAATAGGTAAAAAACAAACAATAATTTAATAATCAACAATTAACACATTATGAAAAAAGTATTTGCCTTGCTGTCAATAGCTGGATTATTGACATTTGCCAACATCAACGTCGTTATGGCACAGGATGCCAACACGGCCGCGAACACCGAGCAGGTCGCTACCGACCAGGACACACAAGAAGCCGCAGCCGTTGAGGCTACCGAGGAGGCCGTCGAGGCTCCCGCCGAGGAAGTCGCCGAACTTTCCTTCCACCAGATGCTGAAAGAAAAATACATCGAAGGTGGTGCCGGCTGGATGACCCCTGTGCTTATCTGCTTGATTTTCGGTATGGCTCTCGTTATCGAGCGCATCCTCTATCTCAACATGGCCACCACCAATGTGAAGAAACTCCTCGGTGGCATTGAGGACAACGTCAAGAGCGGCAACTATGAAGGTGCTAAAGAGCTCTGCCGCAACACCCGCGGCCCTGTGGCCAGCATTTTCTATCAGGGTCTCGATCGCATCGACCAGGGCCTTGAGAATGTCGAGAAATCCATCACCAGCTACGGTGGTGTCCAGATGGCTCGCCTCGAGAACAACATGACCTGGATCAGCCTGTTTATCGCCCTGGCTCCCTCCTTCGGATTCCTCGGCACTGTGGTCGGTATGGTCGAAGCCTTCGACGCTATCGAAGAGCAGGGTAACATCAGCCCCATCATCGTGGCTCACGGTATGAAGATGGCTCTGTTGACCACCATCTTCGGTCTTATCGTCGCTATCATCCTTCAGATTTTCTACAACTACCTCCTCACCAAGATCGAGAGCCTTGTCGACCAGATGGAAGACGGCAGCATCTCCTTCATGGACATCCTCGTGAAATATCACAAATAATGGTTCTTTATAAGTTGAAGTGCTCACTTTAAACTTTAAACTTTAAACTTTAAACTATTAATTCGAACCATTATGAAAGAAAAAACTGATAAATTATTGACCCTTGTCATGCTTGGCGTCGCCCTGCTGGCCACAGTCTTTGCTGTACTGTTTGCCATCGGCAACGGCAGTGCCGACAGCCTCGAGGGCCTCACGAACCCCGGCACATTTGATGTTGCCTACATCATCCTGATGTGCCTCGTTATCGCCGCCATTGTCGGCATTCTCGTCTTCCTTGTCGTCAAACTCGTCAATCGCTTCATGAGCAACGGCAAATATTGGGTAAAATTCCTCACTGTCACCGTCATTTGCGTGGCCGTGGTGGTCGTTTCCTACCTGCTGTCCTCCGGTAGCGACGTTCCTGCCGAGTTCCTCGCCAAGAATGAGACTTCGGAAGGTGTTTCCAAACTCATCGGCGCCGCCTGCATCATGGTCTACATCCTCGCTGCTGGTTCCGTCATCAGCATTCTCTTCACCGAGATTGCCAAACCCTTTAAAAAGAAATAAATTATGGCACGTAAGACTCCAGGATTGAACACAAGTTCGATGGCCGATATCTCCTTTCTGCTGCTGGCCTTTTTCCTGATGGTCTCCGACATTAAGACTGACAAGGGTATTGCCCGCGTGCTTCCTCCTATTCCCAAAGAGAATGCCGAGAAGCCCGAAATTCACCAGCGCAATATCTTCACAGTGCTTGTCAACTCAGAAGACAGGATTCTTACCACCACCGCTACCGGTGGCCTTGAGCCCTGCTCCATTGACCAACTGAAAGGCCGTGTCAAGACCTTCCTCAACAGCAATCGTGGTGAAAACCCCATGCTGCCGGACCTGGAACCGACCGATATCGAAGGACTTGGAACCTACAAAGTGTCGAAAGGTGTTATCTCGCTGCAATGCCACAATAGCACCTCCTACGACAAGTACTTCCAAGTGCAGAACGAGCTTACCGCCGCCATCACCGAGCTCCGCAATGAGCTCTCAGCCGCCAAGTTCGGACGTTCCAACTATATGGATCTCCCGAACGCCAAAGAAAACAACCTGCGCAAAGCCGTCGAGAAGGCCGTCCCTATGGCCATCTCCGAGGCTAAGCCTTCAAACATGGGAGGAACCAACTAATGGCACGATTCGCTGGAAAAAAAGAAAAAGAGACGCCCGGTTTAAACATGGGCTCCATGAGTGATATTATCTTCATGCTGCTGTTCTTCTTCATGGTCATTACCTCCATGCGCGAAAACACCCTCGTGACCACCAACGTACCTATGGGTACAGAGGTTGCAAAACTCGAAGACCCGAGCAATGCCTGCACTGTCTACATCGGTGTTCCCGAAGACAAGCAGAAGTATGGTACAAACCCCCGTATCCAGGTCAACGACCAGCTCTCGAAAAAAGATGACATCATCCCCTTTATCGAGATGCAGCGTAGCCAGCACAGCAGACTGATGGAAGACGGTACCAATGCCGCCGATCAGCTCACTACTATCATCAAAGCCGACAAGACCGTTCCCATGGGTCTCATCAACGATGTGAAACAGGAACTTCGTCAGGCCGGTGCCCTTAGACTCTTCTACAATGCCGCTGAAGATGCCAAACGCAAACAGCAGCAACAATAGATGTAACTCTACAAGTAAACCCTATATAAAAAAGATTCGTCAGAAATGACGAATCTTTTTTTATCGTCCCGTCATCCGAC
>Ga0310690_10010920_pt1 | contig 11247 bp, 8 predicted proteins | sample AusTroGonzalo_MG_2_FD_207661 | JGI IMG/M metagenome (GOLD analysis project Ga0310690, IMG submission 207661) | Bovine rumen microbial communities from tropical cattle in Woodstock, Queensland, Australia - Gonzalo_04 (v2) (version 2) | ecosystem: Host-associated > Mammals > Digestive system >...
TGGAGGGCATGATGAAGACCATCATCAAATATGCTCCTATCGCGATGCGTGAACCCGACAACTACGAGGCGCGCGCCAACCTGATGTGGACCTCGTCGTGGGCCATCAACGGCTTCATCGACGGCGGAAAACGCCAGCCTTGGAGCTGCCATCCGATAGAACACGAGGTGTCGGCGATTTACGACATCACACACGGCCTCGGACTTGCCATCATCACGCCAAGATGGATGGAATACTGCCTCGATGAGACAACTGTTGACAAATACGTGCAGTTCGGCGTCAACGTGTTCGGAATCGATGCGAAATTGCCCAAAATGGAGATTGCGCATAAAGCCATCGACGCGCTTAAAGACTTCCTGTTCAACATTTTGAAGCTGAAACGCACCTTCCCTGAGGTCGGCATCGACGAGACCAACTTCGCCATCATGGCAAAGAAATCGGTCAACGGAGGGGTTTTGAACGGATTCAAGCCACTTCAGCAACACGATGTTGAGAAGATTTTCGAAATGTGCATGAAGTAAAAAAAAATCTGAAGTCATCCGACTTCAGATTTTTTTTAATATCCAAAGATCTCTTCGGTGGTTAATCTCTTGACTTTACCAATCTTTTCAATGGCTTTCATATCGAGTTCTTTCTCGTTGCCGAGGATGACATAGCGATATGGCTTGTTGGCGATGTTTTCCTTCTCAAACTTCACGATATCCTGCAAAGTGAGACTTGGGATAGCCTTGTAAATCTTTTCGTTGATGTCGTAGTCGATGCCACGGTTTTTGGCGTAAAACCATGCGTTGATGAGACCGAACTTGGTGGTGCGCTGGCTTGCAAGGCGTTTTGTAAGGGCTTCTTTTGCGATTGCGAAGGCCTGCTCGCTTGCCGGCATCTCGTCCAAAATCTCATTGAAATGGTTGACAGCGTCCATCATCTTATCGTTTTGAGTGATGATGTGTGTGAAGAAATACTCAGGCTTGTCGGTATAACTCGGCTCAACGTAAGCTGCGTAGGCGTTGTAAGCCAGACCGCGAGCCTCGCGCATCTCCTGGAAGACGATGGTGTTCATGCCGCCGCCATAATACTCGTTGAACAATGCCACCACTGCTGCTTCTTCCGGATTCCATGGACGCATCTCGTTGTGAATCATGCGCATATAGATGTTTTTGGCATTGTAAGGAGCAATGATAATCTCGTTGTCAGGTGTAGGCTGCATCTCATAATGCTTGCCTTCCGGAACATCGAGTAACTCTTTGTTGGTCAGGTGGTTAGCGGTGACGATGGCAGCCATCTCCTTCTCGCTCATCGGGCCATAATAAAGAACTGTATGTTTGTAGTTCTTCAGGTTTTTCAACAGATCGAGAAGATCCATCGGGCACATCTCGCGCAACTCCTTGCAGGAGATGATGTTACGATATGGGTTATAAGGACCGTAGATACCGTATTGCACGAGATTGTTGAAATTGCTACGCTGGTTGAGCTTGCTGTCGGCACGCGACTTCTCAAGCATCTGGATAGCCATCTCGGTGACGTCGGCATCCGGCTCGGCATTTTGCATAATGTGTTCCACCAAGGCAAGAGCCTCGCCCATGTTCTCGCTAAGACCATAAACATTCACGTTGATGGCGCGGTCACTGACTCTGATGTTGTATGAGCAGGCAAGTTTATAAAGCTGCTGGTTGATTTCCTCGTTGGTCATCTTATCGGTGCCGAGATACTCGAGAAGCATGACAGCATAATCGTATCTCAAATCCGACTCATCGCCGAAATCATAACGGTAAGTAAGGCTGAAACGGCCGTTTTCCTTATTATGAACATAGATATAAGGCAAATTGGCTTCTGTCTCGCCAAATGTCAGGTCTTTTTCAAAATCGATGAAACGAGGCTGAATCGGCTCGACTTCGGTGTTTTGAACCTCTTTCACAAACTCGCTGACCATGTCGCGGTTGGCCTCGATAGGAGTAATCTGCGGCTTGTCAATCTTCTTGAGGTTTTCGTCCTCACCCTGACGTTTATAAACGATGACGTAATTGTCGTTGAAATGCTTGTTCACAAACTCCACGATCTGTTCCTTGGTGATTTTTGAGATGCGGTCGATGTAGCCGACATTCTGTTTCCACGGAATCTCGTCGATAAACGAGTTGACAAACATATCGGCACGTGAGCTGTTGCGCTCAAGCATGGTGTAATACCTTAATTTATAATTGTTTATGATTGAAGGCAGGAGGTCGTCGGAGAAGTCACCGCTCTTGAGTTTTGCAAGTTCAGCGAGGAGCAGGTCGCGTGCCTCTTCGAGTGTCTGACCTTCTTTAGGTGTGCCGCCAATGAGGAAGCTGGAGTAGTCGAGGTTGGAGCTTGAGCCAGCCCATGCACCCAACATCTTCATCTGGCTGTTGATGTCGAGGTCGATGAGACCTGCCTTGCCGTTGCTGAGGATTTCGCCTATGATGTCGAGGGTGTCGTTTTGTAACGAGTTGGCACGGTCGAAGCGCCATCCCATCATGAGGTTTTCGGCTTCGAGGCCATAGACGGTGGTGTCGCGAGGTGCCGTGATAGGCTTCATAGCTGGGAACACTGGCTGTTTCACATCGTCGCCAGGCTGCCAAGCGCCGAAGTATTTGTCGATGATGGCGATGGTCTTGTCAGGATCGAAATCGCCAGCCATGCATATGGCAACGTTGTTCGGACGATACCATTTGTTGAAGTAATTCTTGATATTGGTAATCGAAGGATTCTGCAGATGCTGCTGTGTTCCTATGGTAGTCTGGGTGCCATAAGGGTGTGTCGGGAAAAGCATGGCGTTCATAGCAGCCCACACTTTACGTGAATCCTGTGCGATGCCGATGTTGTATTCCTCATAAACGGCCTCAAGCTCGGTGTGGAAACCGCGGATGACCATGTGCTGGAAGCGGTCGGCCTGTATCTTGGCCCAGTTTTCGATCTCGTTTGAAGGGATATCCTCTTCGTAGCATGTCACGTCGTTGGAAGTGTATGCATTGGTGCCTTCAGCGCCTATCGTTGACATGAGCTTGTCATATTCGTTAGGGATGAAATACTGTGCTGCGAGCTGGCTCACCGAGTCAATCTGATGGTAGGCTATGCGGCGTGCCTCCGGGTCGGTGAGGGTGCGATAATGCTCGTAAAGTGCCTCAATCTCATCAAGATATGGCTTCTCAAGCTCATAGTTCGACGTTCCGAAGCTCTCGGTGCCTTTGAACATGATATGCTCAAGGTAATGTGCGAGACCTGTGGTCTCGGCTGGATCGTTTTTCGAGCCGGTGCGCACCGCAATGTAAGTCTGAATACGTGGCTCCTCCTGGTTGACGCTCATATACACCGTCAGGCCGTTGTCGAGGGTGTAGATGCGGGTCTCGGTAAGGTCGTCCTTCACCGTTTCATACTTGTACTTCTTGCCACATGATGTGAAAGCAAGGGCAATAGCTGCAATAACGATGATTGACAGCATTGTTTTTTTAAGAAATGATTTTTTCATAATACCAATTTTAGAATAGATTATTTATTGAATTAGTGTTAATCGTTTTATAATTTTTTAATCGTCATTCTCGGACTGCTGCCTTCCTGCGGAAGCCAAAGGTCCTCGAATTGACGATTAAAAAATTATTTCTTGACGGGGTCGCAAGTGAGACCGACGCCGAGTTTCTTAAATATCTTACTATCGACTTCTGGGAGCATCACCGTGCTATGCATCTGGCAGCCATTGAGTTGCGGCAGGCTGTCGAGAGCTTTTTTGCAGTTCTCGTCCCAGAGACTGAGCATCGAAAGCGCCACTAGCACCTCGTCGGTATGCAGACGCGGGTTTTTGCCGTGGAGCAAGCCCACTTTGGTGGTCTGGATTGGCTCTATCATGGCCTGCGGAATGAGTTTCACATCGTGTCCGATGCCTGCGATATGCTTGGTAGCGTTGAGTATCAAGGCGGCGCTGGAGCCTAAGAGGTCGCTGGCGTGTGCGGTGATGATGGTGCCGTCTTCAAGCTCAATGGCAGCTGAATGTTCCTTCTCAATCTCCTTGCGTTCCTTGGCAGCGATGGTGGTCTTACGGTCTTCAGTAGTGATTTTGGCCTGTTTCATCAGCAGAGCGATCTTATTCACCTCATTCTCGCTACCTTTGCCTTTAGCCAAGTCGCAAAGTGCTGTGTAATAACGTCTTATGATTTCATCTTTCGATGCCTTGCAGCATATCTCGTCGTCGCTCAAGCAATAGCCCGCCATGTTGACGCCCATGTCGGTTGGCGACTTATATGGGTTCTCGCCATAAATCGACTCGAAAATGGCGTTCAGCACGGGGAATATCTCGATGTCGCGGTTATAGTTGACAGCTGTCTCTCCGTAGGCCTCGAGGTGGAACGGGTCGATCATGTTCACGTCGTTGAGGTCGGCGGTGGCCGCTTCGTAAGCAATGTTTACAGGGTGTTTCAGTGGCAGGTTCCAGATAGGGAATGTCTCATATTTGGCGTATCCGGCCTTGGCACCGCGTTTGTTCTCATGATAGAGCTGGCTGAGGCACACTGCCATCTTGCCGCTGCCCGGTCCGGGAGCTGTTATCACGACGAGCGGACGTGTGGTCTCGACATAGTCGTTCTTGCCGAAGCCGTCTTCCGAGTCGATGAGCGCCACGTTGTTCGGGTAGCCTTCGATGATACGATGGAAATACACTTTGATGCCCAGTCGCTCGAGGCGGTGACGGTATGCATCGGCGCTGGCCTGGCCGTTGTAATGCGTGATGACGACACTGTTGACCATGAATCCACGGCCCATGAACTCGTCGCGCAGACGCAGCACATCGACGTCGTAGGTGATGCCAAGGTCGCCGCGTACCTTGTTCTTCTCAATGTCAACAGCGCTGATGACGATAACAATCTCTGCCACGTCGCTCAGCTGGGTGAGCATCTGCAGCTTGATGTCAGGTTGGAAACCCGGCAAAACACGACTCGCGTGGAAGTCATCGAACAGCTTCCCGCCAAATTCCAAATAAAGTTTATGACCAAATTTTGCGATACGCTCTTTGATGTGCTCCGATTGTATCTTGAGGTATTTCTCGCTATCGAACCCGTATTTCATAGTGGTTAAATTTTAACAATACGGGATGCAAAAATACAAATAATTTTCGGAATGACAATGGCATTTTTTAAAAAATTACCATCTTCCGGAGAAGCCTCCGCCACCGCTGCGTCCGCCACCAAACGAACCGCCTGAAGAACGTGAACCTCCGCCACCGAAACCGCCACTGCTTGTCGTACGTTCTTTCCTCGGGAGGATGATTTGTTTTTTGCTCTTATGATGGCAGAACTGGCACTCGAAATCAATCTCTTTCAGACCAGTGCTGTAATATGTCGGGCTTTTCACGAGTCTGGTATTCACACTCTGGTCGAGATGCGCTCCGCAATGAGGGCAGTCGTTGTATTTGTCATACGCCTTGCCTTTGTCTTTAAGCACGTATGTATGTCCCGAAGGGCAGCGCACTGCCGTATAAACCCGCGCATTGCATGCATTTTCGGCTGCCGCGACCGCTGGAAGCGTCACCGAGGGGTCAAAATCCATAATCTGATGGCAATCAGGGCAAATCATATCAATGCATTTCACCTTACGCTCCTCGTATTTCTTGATAAAATACCACCCCACCCAGTATGCCAGGTAGTTGAGCAACTGCGTCCTCGGATATTTTTTCGCCTTATCGTAAACCATCTTCGGGCGCAACGAGTTTTGAGCCACCTTGTCGGCCATCTTGAGGGTGCGACGGTTATGCATCACACAAATCCAAGTGAAATACAATAACATTGTTGAAACCGCAACGATATTGCTTGCCGCATATTGCTCTTCAGGAGCCGGCATAGCTGCAGTAACAAGGACCTTCATCACGAACAACCATACCAGAGCCGACAGTCCGAAAGTGGCAGCCTTGGCGCATCCTGCTCCTTCCCATGCCGAGCCGCTCCACGAAGTGCTAGCCTCGTTGAGATACTTCAAGCCGTCTTTTTCTTCAACAGAAATTTTATCATTGATTTCGCCTTTATTCTTGTTTTTCTTAATTCCCGAAGCATAACGCAAGAAAGAAACCACAGGTATCAAGATGCAGAAAAATACCATGAAATACATGTAAAAATCACTCACTGCATCCTCCTCTATCACCTGCTGAGGCTTGGCATTCTGATAAACCTGTTCATCAGGCAAAACGGTGATAAGCCCATCGGGGATGGTGCCGCCGAAAACCTCAACGATATCGAGCACTCCGGCATACATTCCACCTTCGTAGTCGCCTTTTTTGAAACAAGGCTTGATGGTGTGGTCGAAAATCTCGAAGCATACCGCATCGGGCAGCGTACCCTCAATGCCGTAACCTGTCTCGAACTCAAAGGCGTGCTGGTCTTCGACGAAAAGCAGCAGCAGTCCGTTGTCTTTGCCTTTGTCGCCAATGCCCCAATATTTAAACAGATCGATAGCGAAATCTTTTGGTACCGCATACTCGCCAATGCTGTTGAGACACACGAGAAACACGTCGCATTCCTGACGGATGGCACACAACGCAGTGTTGATCTTCATCTCGGTCTCCGCCGAAATATACCCATCGGGATCGCTCACATGGATGAAATCGCTCTGGAGGCGGGTGTTAGGAACCTTCTCAACGGTCCAGGCTTTCTGGGCAACGGCAGACAGCATCGCAAACGCTGTCAAAATTATTGTAAAAATGTATTTTTTCATATTTCTGTGAAGTAATATTGTCCTTTTCCTTTTGTTTTGTTGCCATATTGGATGGCGTGTTTCGGGCAGTGGTGGTAGCAGGCGTCGCAGGTGTTGCAGTTGCCGTGCCACTGCGGGCGGCCGTCTTCGATGGTGATGTTCTGCATCGGGCACACTATCGTGCACAATCCGCACGAGATGCAGTCGTCGGTGGCAAAAAACGGCTTGTCAGACGCCCATTTCCAGAAATTCTTGCCAATGACATTGCTTTTAAACCTAGGCAGGCCGCCTTTTATCATGTCGGAATAAATGGTTTTATTCTTAATCATCTCGATGACTTTCGGCAGCTTCTCCTTGGCCTTCGCTATCTTCTCGCGGGCCACTTCCAGTTTATCGACGCTCATTCCTAACATATTGACATAGGTGTTAGGCATCTTGAAACAGAAAGCGGCATTAAGATCTAAACCTTTGTCATTCAGCGTTTTACGAAAGATATTTTCTGTCTCACCGACGTTGTCGCCACATGTCACGGCAGTCCACACATACGACGGTTTCCCTTTGATAATCAATTGATTAACAAACTTATCGACCAGATGTGGCGGGCGCCATGAATAGATAGGATAGACAAAGCCGAGAGTCTCGTTTTCTGAAATCTCGTATTCAAAAAGGCTATTTCGTTGAGCCTCAGGGATAAAGACCAGGCTCTCCCCTATCTCTTCGGCGATTTTCTGCGCGATGAAACGGCTGTTTCCGCATCCTGAATAGTAGAATATCATCGTTATATTTAATTTTTGCAAAGATATGATTTTTTTTGTATCTTTGCAAAAATTATTGGATTTAAAATGAAAGTACTACTTAAATTATTGATATTGTTGGTATTACCTTTATCGGCCATCTCTCAGGACGATGATGACTCCAACTCATTGAAAATCATTTTTTGTGGCGATTTGATGGGTCACGGCGGGCAGATCAAGGCGGCGAAAACCGCCGACGGCTATGACTATTCGCCTTGTTTTCAGTTTGTGGAGGGTTATCTCAAGAGTGCCGACCTAGCCGTTGCAAATTTCGAGCTTACGTTAGCAGGTCCGCCATACAGCGGTTACCCGCAGTTCAGCTCTCCCGACCAGGTTCTCGTCGATGCGCACAAGGCCGGATATAAGCTCTTTACCACCGTCAACAACCACTGCATGGACAGCGGCAAGGAAGGTTTTCTGCGCACTCTGCACGTCTTCGACTCGCTCGGCATCCCTCACCTCGGCACTTATCGCGACAGCGCCGAACGTGCTGAAAATCACCCGCTTATGATGGATATCAAAGGCTACCGCCTCGCTTTTCTAACCTACACCTACGGCACCAATGAGATACCCGTGCCATCACCGCTCGTGGCCAATCTCATCGACACTGTAGCCATGGCCTCTGACCTCAACGAGGCTCACGAACGTGGTGCCGACTATGTCATCACATTGATGCACTGGGGCATTGAATACGACACCGTGGCCAACAAACAGCAGCGCCGTCTGGCGAAGTTTTTATTGAGTCACGGCTCCGACATCGTAATCGGAGGACATCCTCATGTGGTGCAGGACGCCACCATGGACGCGCTTCCCGACAACTATCGGACACCTGAGATAGTGGTATATTCGATGGGGAACCTCGTCTCCAACCAGCGTTTCCGCAACACCGACGGAGGTATCATGGTGGAGCTGGAGCTGACACGCAACGGCAGCAAAATCGAGCAAGACTGCCATTACATGCCTTATTGGGTGTATCGAGGAGTGTATAACGGGCTTTACCAATATTACATTCTGCCGTCGTACGACGCACGCCAGAATCCGCAGCAATATCAGCTTCCGAAAGCCGATTTGAAGGCATTGGAGCTTTTCGACGACAACACCCGCGAACGTCTGCAAGGTCAGATTAAAGAGTGTTTTTACTATTATGCCCATGACGAAAATGACGATTACACCGACAACGCCATACGTAAGATGTGCCAAAACATTCATAATCAATATCCTTTAGCCACTTTGCAGGATGTCTATAAGACCTGTTACCAGGACTTTTTCGGTGCCGAACACCTTATGAACGACACAGCAGCGGCTCGAAATTATATAAAATATGAGCTTGAACAGTGTGAGAATATCGACCTAAGCCTCATGCCGAAACGCGAGCCTACAGGATTCCGTCATCGTTTTGTAAGAATCAATTTTTCAAACATATTAGATGGCGAACTCACTGAGAAACAAATGCTTACAATGTTTATCGATGCTGCCGGAAAAGACAATGCCTTCAGCGACGACTGGCTGTCGGAATGGAAACTTATCGAGAGAATCGCCATCGAGACCGTTCCCGAATGGAACGACAAGGAACTACAGACCGAGCTGATGAAAGCCGCCGAAGGCAATCATGCCGTGCGACACAGCGAGGCGTTCCGAGAAAACTACAACCCACATTACAGAATTGTAAGACAACAATAATTTTTAACGGTAATTAATGTTTTTATTCCATTGCGTTAACTATTCTTTTGTATAGCTCTGGAAGGCGTTTGGCGATAATCACCGGGCGGCCGTTTTCGGTGAAACAGTGTACGGTATGGCCTTCAGCCACGAGCTTGCCGTCCTTGCGCATGATGTAGTCGAACTCAAACTTGAGGTCGCTCATCTTGCCAATCTTCACCTCCACCTCGATGATGTCCTTAAAGGTGGTCGGACTCTTGTATTTGCACTCGACGGAGACCACAGGCGACACCACGCCGTCCGCCTCAATCTTGTCGAAGCCCCAGCCCAGCTTGTCGAGGTAGTCGATACGAGCTTCCTCCATGATTCTCACATAGTTAGAGTGATGAGTGATGCCCATGCGGTCGCACTCGTAATATCTCACTTCGTGTTTGTAGATATGCATTTTTAAATTTATTTACAACTTATAATCAATTGACTGCCAGAGGTATATTCAAAATCATCGTCGTACATCCTGCCGGTGTGCTCATACTCGACTTCGTACCTTTTTGTCTCACCACGTTTGATAGTCTCAGTGAGCGTGCCTTCGCCTTTGATAAACGCGTTTTTCACGATGTAAGTGGCGCTGTCGTCGGTGACTTCCAAAACCTCGAGATTGGCACTGTCGCTGTTGATATGGAAATCGCCATTGTATAAGACCACTCCCTCGTTGTAATACAACGTGCCTTTTTGTGCAATAAAAAGACATCTCACTGCCTCGGAATATCCGAATCCATGATGTCCCTCGCTCACCATCAGAAACAGAGCCTTCTTGCCTCCTTCTAGCTCGATCGTGTCGAAGTCGAGATCGCCGTGTGCCCATAATGCAGTGAACTTTACGCCATTTTTAAAGGTATAGGTGCCGATTCCGTTGCAGTATCCTTCGGGAAACTCGCATTTGTCGCCGTTCACCATGGTGTGGACGCACGGTCCGCTAAGCTTGCCATCGACAAACTCGCCCTCGAAATATTCCTTACCTTTGGCGAAGTTGCCGTCGTAGCCGTCTTTCTCAATCTTGCCATGCCCGTGACGCTTGCCTTCTTTGAAACCGCCAGTATATATCGTGGTGATGGTGCTCAGATGCAGTCCGCGCTCGTCGTCGTTGATTGCCTTGCCCTGTCCATGTTCCTTGTCGTCGAGCCACTCGCCCTCATAGGTGTAGCCGTGTCGCGCGCCGCCACCCATAGAATATTGTTTGTATTTGCCCTTGCCGCAGCGTTTTCCGTTGCGCCACTCGCCTTCGTATTCGCCAATGTAGCCGTTGAGTTTATACGACATATAGCCTTTGCCGTGAGGCTGACCCTGAGCGTTGACCTCGCCTTCGTAGTGGTCTCCGTTAGGGAAATCAATGTGTTTCATGTTATTAGATTTGATTATTTACTCTGATAATTTCTCATTCTGTCTTCTGCCATCTGCTCGTATTTAGTGCCTTTGCGGCCATAGTTGACGAATGGATGGATGCTGATGCCGCCACGCGGGACGAACAGTCCGACTACCTCGATGTAACGAGGATTCATCAGCTTCACGAGATCGTCGAGGATGATGTTGACTACATCTTCATGGAAATCGCCGTGGTTTCTGAAAGAAAAGAGGTATAATTTCAAGCTCTTGCTCTCCACCATCCTCTCGTCGGGGATGTATAAAATCTTGATTTCGCCGAAATCGGGCTGGTGTGTGATAGGGCACAGCGTGGTAAACTCCGGGCAGTTGAACTGCACCCAGTAGTCGCGTTCCTGGTGACGGTTTTCGAATGCCTCGAGGATCTCGGGGGCGTAGGTCTCAGGGATGTCAGCCTTGCGACCTAATGATTGCAAATTATCTTGTTCTCTATTCATAACTATCTGATATTTAATATTTTATGTGTTTGCAACGAGAGCCGCCACTCGGGATGCTCCTTGCAATATTCTATTGTTTTCTGAATAATTTCTTTGTTTTTTTCGGGGTCGCCGGTGTCGCAAGGTTGCAGGAAACGGTGGTTGATATTGATATTTTGATATAATTTCGGTTCATTTTTATTGTCAAATATCAATTTTAATTCATCGGCGTATTTTAAAACAGGTTTTGCCTTTTC